>PVBE010664522.1_pt1 | contig 30584 bp, 25 predicted proteins | sample 1631181 | NCBI WGS metagenome assembly PVBE01 (sample SAMN08397723, study PRJNA350692) | Marine metagenome, whole genome shotgun sequencing project. | isolation source: water | place: Pacific Ocean | collected 2012-04
CCCTGGCTGACGTAGAGGTCATCGGTACCGTCGAGGTCGAAGTCGTCGACGACGACGCCCCAGGAGAAGAGGTCGTGTCTGCCGCGGTCCGCGAGCCCGGCACCCTGCATCGCCGCGCGGTCTGCGGAGTCGCCGCCGGCCCACTCGATCAGCCGGTTCGGACCCCAGTCGGTGATGTAGACGGCGTCGAACCCGGGTTCGATGGCGACGTTGCCGACCCCCATGAAAGACCCCCATGCGCTGGAGTCCGGCAGGAAGCGCTCATCTTCGAACACGCACTCCGCGAGCGGGCTGCAGCGGAGCTGAGGGCCGCCGGGATCGAGGAGCACGTTGCGATTCGACGCGTTCGAGAAGGTGTCGACGACGTAGAGCAGGTCGAGGAGCCCATCGAGATCGATGTCGAGGACGCCGAAGGCGAGCGTGTTGGCAGCCCGGAGCCAGCCTTCGGTCACGTCGTCCGGGAAGTACTCGAGTCTTCCGTCGGGGAGATTGCGGATCGCGATGTCGGCTTCTGCGCGTGTGATCCCTTCGTGGCTCCGCGGCTGGCAGCCGAGGATGATGTCGAGGCGACCGTCCTGGTCGACATCGAAGGGCAGGGCCGCGGTCAGGCTGCAGAGCCGCCGGTTCGTGGGACCGTCGAGCTCCAACAGGTCGACGACGTCGATCGTATCTCCGAACCGGATCCAGAAGACCTCGTTTCGGCCGCCGGCGATCAGCTCGTCGACTCCGTCGTCGTCGAGGTCGACAGCCCCGCCCGCGAAGATGTCGCCGAAGGCGTGCACGCAGGTGGCATCGAGACGCGTGAAGTGCACGTGCCCGGGTGTCGAGTCGTTCCGGTAGATGCACGGCGGCACCGACGAGAGGGGCCGCCCGCCGAGAAAGATGTCCAGGTCGCGATCACCGTCGTGATCGAGCAATGCGGCGCCCCAGCCGTACCCGAGGACATCGTCACGTCGCACAGGCGTGGCGTGACGGGCCAGGTCGCCGCCGTCGATGCGCTCGAACCGAAGCTGTCCGACTTGCGGGACCGTGCCGCGCGGGGACGGGGAGCCGACGGCTTCGATTGGCAGCGCGAGGTTCCGGTGCTTCGGATCGTCGAAGTCCGGCGCGAGGATCCGGTCGGGCGGCGGAGCCGGGGGGCTACAGTCCGGCAAGCCGCATTGTGGCTGTCGTGCGGTTCGCCACGTCGCAGAGCCGTCGGCACCGACGTCGCCGCATGCCCCGACCGCGAGCACGGTGAGGCCGACAGCGAGGTTTCGGCGAGCTCTGTTCAACGGGTTTCGCGGGCAGGACACCGAAGCCTTCACGTCGGAGTCAGGAGACGCCGCACAGGATAGCGGCTCGCACCCTCCAGCGCGATTCGGGCTCGGTCGCCGTTTGCTCATGCCGAGATTCATCGATTCCGTCGGGTTCCGGCTTGCCCGTGCCGCCGGTGGCGGCGTTGCTCACTCGCCACATGCCACCAGCATGCAGCTCGCTCGCGTCTGGCCACCGGCGACTCGTTCGGCGCCGTCGACGCGTCAGATTCGTTGATCCTTGGTATCAGACGAAGATGCGCTGTCGGTAGTGGCGCAGCTCGGCGATCGACTCGCGAACGTCTTCCAGAGCCCGGTGTGCGTTCTTCTTCGCGTAGGGCTCGACGTTCGGGTACCAGCGTTTGGCGAGTTCCTTGATCGTCGAGACGTCGACGTTGCGGTAGTGCAGGTAGTCGTTCAGCCGGGGCATGTACCGCTCGAGGAATCGGCGATCCTGGTGGATCGAGTTCCCGGCCAACGGCGCCATGCGCGCTCGCGTAGCGTATCGACTGATGAACGAGAGGGTCAGCTCCTCGGCCTCCGACTCGCTGACCTTGGAGCGCCGCACACGATCGGTGAGCCCGGAGGCGCCGTGGTGCGACGTGTTCCAGTCGTCCATCGCGTCGAGTATCGCGTCCGGCTGCCGAATGACGAACTCGGGACCCTCCTTGATGGGCCTCAGCTCGGCATCGGTGATGATGGTCGCGATTTCGATGATTCGTTCGCGGTCGGGATCGAGACCCGTCATCTCGAGATCCATCCAGACCAGCAGTCCGTCCTTCCTCATCCTCACCACGCGTGGGAGCGCGCCAGATCGCCGAAGGGCGGCATCGCCCTCGGCGTCGACCCGAGTACCGGAGGTGGGAGTCGAACCCACATGCCCATAAGGACAGCGGATTTTGAATCCGCCGCGTCTGCCATTCCGCCACTCCGGCGCGGGGGGGACAATAGGTGTACCTCCAGCGACGGTCAACCCACGATCCGACCCCGTGAGCCCGGCCTCACTCGCAGGTCGTCGGGCAGTTCCGTCCGACCACGTCCAGCGGGTTCCACCAGTGGTCGAGGAACGCTTCGCACCGGGCGAACGCGGCCGCTCGAGCCTCTTCCGAGCGTTCTCCGCAGACGTCTCCGGCGAGGCGTCCGTGGTGGTAGAGCGCCGCGACCGTAGCGAGGCAAACGACCACGAATGCGGCGCGCAGGAGCGAGGTCACCGCGCGGTAGGGCGACGGGCGGGTATCTCGCGGCTCGGCCACCGTCAGAGCACCGCGATGCCGAAGTGGGAGAGCAAACGGACGACCCGCGTCAGCGGTAGACCGATGATCGCGGTGAAGTCCTCTCCCTCGATGCGCTCGAAGAGCGCGATGCCTGCGGTCTCGATCTTGTAAGCCCCGGCGCAGTCGACCGGGTCATCGACGTCGACGTAGCGCTCGATCGTCGCGCGATCGAGTGGCCTCATGGTCAGCCGATGGCAGTCGATCTCGACCTCTTCGCGGGCCCCGTCCACGACGGCGACCGAGGTCCACAGGTCGTGGGTTCGCCCGGACAGCGCCATCAACTGTTCGACGGCTTGCTCCCGGGACCCGGGCTTGCCGAGGATCCGATCGTCGATGGCGGCGCACTGATCGGAGCCGATGACGACCGCTCCGGGGTGGCGAGTTGCGACGGCCTGCGCTTTGGCGAGTCCGAGGGTCCGGACCAGAGACGCGGGGTCGTCGGCTCGAGCCTGAACCGCTTCTTCGTCGACTTCCGGAGACGCGATCTCGAACGACAGCGGCAGGCGCCCGAGCAGCGCCCGCCGATAGGGGGAGGTAGAGGCGAGGATGACCCGGCGGCTCATTGCGCGCCGTCACCCTCGATCGCGGGCGGGGCCTCCGTCATCGGCGCGTCGCCCCCCGGCTCGACGGGAGCTTCGATGACGCGGTCCCACCAGGTCCACGTGCCCTCGGATTGCAGCGCGTAGAGTCGGTCGACGTCACCGAAGACGAGCGTCAGATCGACAACGTCGAATCGGCCGTAGGTCTGCCGCACGCCGCCTTCGTCGGCCGAGTCGATCCAGAGCTCGATCAGGTGTCGGTTCGGACCGGATTCGATCGACCGCCAATGGCCGTAGAGGGTGTTCTCTTCCCACCGGGTCTCGATCTGGTCGCCATCGAAGCGGATCTCGCCCTCGTGGCTGTCGTCGAACGCGAACACCTTCCAGCGACCCTGCAGGAGGGCGAGGGCGTCGCTCGGCTCGGCCGGCACCAGGCAGGTGTCGGCGAGGGCTCCGCACGCCGTGAGGGCGAGCGCCAGGATCGAGGTCACGAGTAGGAGGGAGCGCATCGAATCAGCCATCGGGTGGCGTACCGCCGACGAAGTCTCCCACGAGCACGACCACTTCGCTACCTTCCAGCGTCACCGTCGCATCACCGCCGAGGAAGCGCCGGCGGACCCAGGCCATGCCGACGACCCGATCACTCTCGGTCATGGCGCTCGTGACGAACCCGGCGTCACGGCCCTCGGCGACGAGCCCGTGCCGCGCGCCGACCGGGTCACCGGTCCAGGAAACCCGGACGAGTCGTCGGCTCGGGTTGCCACGGGAGAAGAGGCGCTCGATCACCTCTTGCCCGAGGTAGCACCCCTTGCCGAGGCTCACTCCGTGCCACAGGCCGGCCTCCAGCGGAATGGTCTCTCCGGCGAAGAAGTCCCGCGCGAATCGTGGAATCCCGTTGCGGATCTGAAAGGCGTCGAGGACCGCGTCGTCGATCGACTCGACGCCCTCGCTCCCCAGCGCTGCGACGAAGGAAACGGTCGCCTCGCCCGGCACGACGACCAATGTCCCTTCTGTCCCGAGGTCGGCCCCCGCGCACCACGAGCAGCGGATCGCGCCGATCGTGGTCGTCCCGGCGGCGGACTCGGTGTTCGCGTCATCGGCGAAGAGCGTGCGGGCTCCGGCGCCGGCGAGCGCGAAGACGTCGAAGTCCGCGTCGCGGTCCGTGAAGACCACGTCCTCCATGACCACGTACCGATCGAGATGCTCGATGATCGACGCGGGTGTCGCGGCGGTCAGGCAGAGGACGTCGGTACCGTCGACGCAGAAGTGTCCGTCGAAGACCACGGCGCCGTTGATGTCGACGGCGATGCCATATCCACCGCCCTCGGTCGCCCATCGTCGCGTGTCGCTGGTGAGCTTGGTCTGGAGAAACGGAATCGCGTCGGCGCCGGCGATCTCCAGGACGTGGAGATCGGTCCGCCGCAGCAAGACCGGATCGGGTGCGATGTGTGGAACGTCGGCGAGGCTCATCGCGGGTCGATCTCAGGCGTGTATTCGGTCTTCGTCCCGGCTGCTGACGACGATCGGCCCGGCCCTCGACTCGAACGCATCGGCGAGCTCGGCGAGGGTGGTGAACTCGTACTCGTCGGCGACGGCTTCGAAGAACGCGGTGAACGTCGCCCGCTTCGTAGTCCAGCTTCGTCGCAGGTCGGGCTGACGCGCGCCGAGGGCATCGCTGACGACATCGTCTTGCCGGTCCATCAGGTCGATGGCGTGCATCTCGAATTGAAGTGTGGTCTGGCCCAGTCGGAAGACGCGCGACAATGCCACGGCGGCTCGGGGTGAGAGGGCGCCGACGCTGGTGCCGATGACCGGCACGCGCGCGCCGGGCACGACACCGATCGGGATTTCCCACAAGGGCAGGCTGTGCTTGCGATCACCGCGCGACGCGAAGTCCCATCGCGACGGACGGTATGGCTGAAGCGGAGCGGTGAGCGCCGCCGGGTGGGTCATCGCAGAACCGCTCGGCCGCCCGAAGAGCGCCATCGCGCCCATGATCGCGCCCTTCGCGAGGTAGTAGGGCGGGCACGGGAAGACGCTGGAGTCGTAGCGGTAGCCTCGCTCGGCGAGCAGGCGAAGGATGACCGTATCGACGTTGTACCCCGGAGTGCGGAAGCCGACGGGACGGATACCGACCGCGTCGGCGATTGCGTCCGTTGCCGTGTCGATCTCGTCGGCGATCCGCCGAGCGGACCATCGGCGGAGATCATAGGGGTGATGGTATGTGTGCGACGCGACCTCGTGGCCTGCATCGAGCGCGTCATCGAGTGCACGTCGGGCATCGTCGTGCTCGAGATCGGCTGCGATGACGAAGAACGTGGCGCTGATCCCGAGATCACGGAAGAGCTCGAGATAACGGGGAACCGCGACGCGATAGATCGCCGCGGGGTCGCCTTCGTCGGTGATCCCGTGGATTCGGTGGTAACAGGCGAGTCCGTCGAGATCGATGGAGACGTTCGCGTACTTCACCGGCTCTTCACCCGGATAACCCACGCCAGGGTGCCGAGCTGTCGCAGCACGCGGGGCACCCGCCGGGCGAGGTTGATCGAAGGCGCCCGTTTCTCGATCACCTCGACCGGGATCTCGGTGGCGCGGAGCTCTCCGCGGTGGACGCGGATCACGAGCTCGCTGGCGAACATGTCCTTGTCGACGACACATCGATCGACGACGGAGAGAACCCGCTCGCGCCGGAAAGCCTTGAGCCCGTGGGTGTCGGTGCCCTGGAAACCGGTGGCCAGCCAGAGGAGCCAGTTGATCATGGTCGACGCGAAGCGCCGATATCCCGGGCGCTTGTCGAAGGAGCGCTCCAGGCGCTTGGAACCGACGACCAGGTCGTAGCCTTCTTCTCGCAGCCGATAGAGCGCCCGCTCGTAGAAGTCGACATCACACAGATCGATCTCGTCACACACGACCAGATCACCCCGGGCGGCCTGGATTCCGCGCCGGAGAGCGAGCCCATAGTTTGGCTCCGGCGACTCGATCAGCCGCAGCTCGGGGATCTCGTCCATCAGATCTCGCGCAATGTCGACGGTGCGGTCGACGCAACCGTTTGCGCTGAGGATGATCTCGAAGGTGTCGTCTCCGAGCTTCGAGCTGCGACGCAGCTTGCGAACGAGGTCGGTGGTCGACGCCGACAGGATACCTTCCTCGTTGTACACGGGGATGACGACGGAGAACGCGGGAGCGTCGGGATGACGTTCGGATGTGGTCACGGCGGATCGGGAAGAAGATGGACGGCGCAGACTCTTGTTCATCGGTCGAAGTGGGTGAAGCGAGTCCGGCTTAGCCGGCATCGTGGCGTACGGTGAGCACCGGCACACGCGACGTTCGAACGACGCGCTCCGCGGTGCTACCGATCAGAAAGTGTGTCAAGCCGGTCGCGCCGCTCGTCCCCATCACGATCATGTCGACACCGAGCCGGTCGGCGCACGCACAGATGGCGTCGTGCGCGGGGCCGGTATCGAAGAGCGTTTCGATGACGAGGTCGGGGGCGAGCTTCGCGAGCTCGGCGGCGAGATCACGCATGCGCCCGGCTGCTCGGTGCTGCCGGGCTTCGCGCGCTTGGTGGAAGATGTCGGCCCGAGCTCCCGGGGGCTCGTGTTGTCCGGAGACGATGTCGCCGACATGGAGCAGCAACACGCGCGCATCGAAATGTTTCGCGAGGCCCAACGCGTGATCGATCGCGTTGCGGGACCCTCGGGAGAAGTCGGTAGGACACAGGATCGTGCTGATCATGACGGGTCAGTCCTGCGGAATCCGCAGCTCCATCCCTGCGCGGAGCTGGCTGGGGTCGGGACCGATCACGGAGCGGTTGATCTCATAGATCCGGGGCCAGGCCATGCCGTCGTCGAGGGTCTTGGACGCGATGTTCGAGAGGCTGTCGCCGGCCTCGACCCGGTAGGTGCGCGGCCGATCTCCAGAGGCCGCTCGTTCGACGTCAGCGCCAGACCCTTCTGTGTCGACGACGAGCTCGAGCACCACGTCGGTGGGTGTGCCGAGCAGCGCTTCCGCGGCGAAGACATGGTCGAAATCAATAAGCTCCGGAGAGGGGAGCTCCTCACCGCTCCCATCCGCGGCAGGCATCGGGTCCAGCATTCGGGCCTGACTGACCCCGGGAACGATCGCGGCGAGGTCGCGCGCGTGGTTCCACAGCGCTGCCGACGCGGTCCGCGATCGGATGTCGGCGACGCCACCGGCGACGACGACGTCGAATTCCGTCGCATCGAGCAGGGGGTCGGCGGCGAATTGCCGCAGGACGAGCGCCGCGGCGACCAGGTCGTCTCGCGCCTCCGCTCCGCCCTCGTCGTCCCCGGCGCTCGACAGCGATTCCGAGGTCGGCGCCGTGGCGATGGCCACGGTGTCGTCCGCGGGCTGCGTGCAGGCCAGCAGGCCGGCCGCCGTCAACATCGCGAGCAGTGAGTGCGGGGTCCGAATCATGCCGCCCGGCTAACAGATCGCCCTGTGGCTGTCGAGCCCGGATGCCGCACCGAAACGATCCCCCGGCCCCCGCCGGAGCACCCGCAACGACACCGATCCGCGACGACGGTCGTCGCCGCGGTTCGGCCGCCCGATCTTCCCCCTATCGGAGCGGCGTGTCGGTGTCTCGCTGCCCGAGTCGGCTCAGGACGCTTCTGCGGCCTTTGCGTCGACTCCGAGCACGCGGAACTTGCCACGCTCGATGCGCTCGACCCGGGGCTTGCCCTTCTTGGCCCCCTGGGTGAACTCGCGGTTGAGCGAGACGTAGATGCTGTTGCGCGTCGGCGTCCCGGTGCGGGACTTGTAGCCGAGCTCCACGAACCAATCGAGAACCTGGCCGGCGTCGATGACGGTGGTTCCCTTCTGCTTCGCGAGCGTGAGCGCGGCATCGACGATACCGAGCTTGTGGATGCTCGCTCGTCCGCCGGCCTTTCGGCGTCCCTTCACCGCCGGCTTCGTGCGGGCAGGCTTGGCGGCCTTCTTGGGCGCGGCCTTCTTGCTGGCGGTCTTCTTCGAGGCAGCCTTCTTCGAGGCAGCCTTCTTGGGCGCAGCCTTCTTCGAGGCAGCCTTCTTCGAGGCAGCCTTCTTGGGCGCAGCCTTCTTTGCGGCCGGCTTCCGGGTGGCGACCTTCTTGCTGGCGGCCTTCTTGGGCGCGGCCTTGGTCGAGTCGGCGCCCTGGGCCTGCAGCGCCTGTCGAATCACGCGGACCTCCTCCAGGCGGGAGCCGAGGGTCGACAGCTCGGCGTTGAGCTCGACAACGCGGGTCGCGATGTCGGTCTCCTCGGCGAGATAGCGGTTGTAGAGGGCGGTCACGGTTTGTTTGCGGGTCATGTTCGGCTCACTCCAATCGAAAAAGACAATCCCCCGGGCGGCCAGATAGGGGGGGCAGCCCCAATCGTCAAGGGTTTCAAACGTCGCCCTCCGCGCACACAACCACACCGCGGTGCCAACGAGAGCGGCGGCGGCATCAGCCGGCGTCGCGTCGTCGACGTGCGAACCCGAGCGCGAATACGCAGAAGACCCAACTCGGGACGCCGGCTGCGCCCGATTGTGCGCAGCGTCTTCGCTTCCGACGTTGCGATGAGCCGGAGTCCGTCGACCCCCCGTCGGCGGCGGGTCCCGCGTCCTGGTCGCCACCGTCGTCTGCCAACCCGCCGTCGAACCCGGCGTCGAAATCGTCCGTCGGTGCCAACAAGAGGAAACCGACCGTCGCCGTGTCGCTCGTCGTCTCGTCGGCCACGGTCACCTCGAAGGTCACGACATCGCCCTGCTCACCCACCAGCCGAACGTCGGCGACCGGACGGTCAGCCCCGACGATCTCCTGCCGCGTGCCGTCGACCTGTCGCCAGACGAAGGTCAGCGCATCGCCGTCCGGGTCCTCGGAACCGCTCGCGTCGAGTGAGATGGTGGCGCCCGGACGAGGGCTGCCAACGAGCCGTGCGCGGGCGACCGGCTGTGTGTTGGAGACGTCGACGTTCTCGGAGACGAGCAGTCGATCCGGCAGGCTGTATGCGAGCCCGTCGTACACCAGCAGCGCGAGCTCCCAGTCGCCATCGTCGGGGTTGCCGAAGTCTACCTCGATGGTCGACGACAGCTCACCGCGCAGCGTTCCCTCGCCCAGGGAAAGCGACCAGAAGAAGTCCAACCCCTCGCCCTCCGGGTCCTCGCTTCCCTCGCCCGAATATGCCTGGGTCGAGCCGCGGGCCACGAAGGTCGGGCCCTCGATCAACGCGCCCGGGCGGGCGTTCTCGACGACCGGCGAGAGTTCGACGAAGGTCTCGGCCGGCTCCGAGGCGATCGGGCCATCGTCATCCTCGGCCGTCACCACCAGCTCGAATCGGAGCGCTCCCTCGCCGAGGGGCTGATCGAAAGTCGGCAGCGCGGTCGAGGCTCCGAAGATCTCGACCTCGACCCCGGTCGTCTGGATCCACTCATAGGCCAACGGACCTCGGTCGAGGGGATCGAAACTCCCGCGGCCGTCGAGCACGATCGTGATCGGCGAGTCGTCCTCTTCGAGGGCGCGGAGACGTTGTTCCAACCCGGCGTCGGCAACCGGCGGGTCGGGAGTGAGCGACTCCACGACCACGGTCAGCCGTCCCGTGGTCGTCGCGTCGCCATCCGATACGAAGACCTCGACATCGTGCGTGCCGAAGTCGAACTCGGCCACGACGGTGTCCGTGGCGCCGAGGAAGCGGCGGTCCGTCGTCTGCCAGAAGTACTCCAGCGGGTCGTCGTCCGGATCCGTGGCTACGACCGCCAGCTCGAGCTCCACCGGCTCGACCTCGCTCTCGACGAAGATGTCGTCCATCGACTCGACCACCGGTGGACGATTCTCCGTCGACCGGTCGATCACGAGCACCGTCACGAAGACCTCGTCGTACGCGCCGTAGGGATCGCGCGCTTCGACGCGGGGTGTGAAGAACCCCGAACGATCGGCGAGCCAGTCGAACCTGCCCGCATCGGCGTCGAACGTCGCGCCCTCCGGGAGCTCGTCGGCCAGCAGCGTGACGTCGTCGCCGTCGGGGTCCGACGCCGACACCGAGAAGGACACCGGCTCGCCGACGTCGACCTCGATGCGAGACACCGGGTCGAGCACCGGCCGTTGGTTCGGACCGACGGTGACGGTCGTCGTCGCCGAGTCCTCGAACGCGCCGTCGAAGACCGTCAGCCCGAAGACGAACTCCGCGGCCGCCGCCAGGTCGTTCGGCATGATGACCTGGGCGACGTCCCGAAGCGAATCGAAGATGTCGAGCGGTACGGGACCGGAGACGAGTCGCCACGTGTAGTCGAGCACCTCGCCCTCGGGATCGACCGACGCGCTCCCGTCCAGGAAGACGAGCTCGCCGGGGTCGGCCGCGATGTCGGGGCCCGCGTCGGCGACCGGCGCCGAGTTGGCGCCCTCGGGCGGGATGACCGTGACGTTGAGCAGATAGGGTCCGCCCGCGTCGGCGGCTGCGCCGTCGAAGAGGAAGTCGCGGAAGTGCGAGACGGCCACACACACGGTGCCATCTTCCGAGCTGGTGCCCTCGATGCGGCTAAACGTGCCGTCTCCGCCGTCGTCGTCGGTGGTCCGGAGCTCCCACACACCGTCGACCAGCCGGAAGAGGCCGAGTGTCGTGTCGATCGTCGGCCCATTGGGAGCGACCGAGAAGTCGAGCGTGCTGCCTTCGAGCACGTCGACGCGGTAGCAGTCGACATCGTGCTGAGGAGCCAGCTCGCCGGCAATAGACTCTCGCACCGGAACCAGCGCCGAGCGGCCGAGCAGGGGCGCGGTGGCACACAGGTTGTTCGCCGGCTCGTCTAGACCCTCCGTGGGGATCACCCGGACATCGATCTCGTCGGTCGCGTCGTCGGCGCCCGATGTGACCGTCAGGCCGAAGGTCAGCGTGGTTTCGGCTTCGGCGGCCGGGGCTCGGAAGGTCGTCGAGGCGACGTCGATCGCCCCGAGCTCCACGATATCGCCCCCGGTCTGCTCCCACGCGAACGCCAGCTCCGAGCCTTCGCCGGCATCGCCGCGGCCGAGGAGGTGCACGATGACACCCGCCGGCACCGTGAGGTCGCCGCCGGCGTCTGCGAACGGCCCCGTCGCCGTGCCAGCGTCGACGACCACGTCGACCGTGTCGGTGTCGGCACCGCCGTCGGCATCGAAGACCCGCAGCGAAAACGTGAGGGTCGTCTCGGTCGCCAGGTCGCGGGGAGCGAAGAAGCGGGGGGTCGGTCCGTTGGCCCCGGCGATCTCGACATCCGGGCCGTCGTCGACGCGGGTCCAGGCGTAGCCGAGGGTGAATCCATCGGGGTCGGCCGAGGCGCTGCCGTCGAGGGTGACGACCGAACCCGGGGCGGCGCGTTGATCGTCTCCGGCGTCCGCGACGGGTGGTACATTGGGTCGATCGACCTCGATGGTCAGTCCATATTCTCCCCCGGTGCGCGCTGTGCTGCCGTCGAACGTGAAGTCCGGATAGGTGCTGATCGCGACGCAGTAGTCTCCCGCTTCGTCGAGGGTCACGCTCAGCGCCGAGTAGAGATCGGCACCGGAGTCGTCGTCGGTGGTGATCACGGTGCCGGCGGCGGCGACGAGGCCCAGGGTCGTGTCGATCGCGCCGCCGCGTCGGAAGGTACGGGCGCCGATGGTCTCGCCGGCGGCGACGGTGAAGCGAAGGAAGTCGACATCGTGGTGCGGAGCGAGGACGCCGGCCCCGTTGAAGGGCAGGGCGACCAGCGGCGCGGTCTCGCAGCGGTTGTCGTCGGGCTCGCGAGCGCCGTCGGTGGGAATCACGAGCACGTCGGTCGCGTCGGGGGCGGACACGAGCGAGCCATTCGACGCGGTGAGAGAGAAGCGCAGGGTCGTCGGCTCTTCGACGTGCGGAGCGGTGAACGTCGGTTGTGGCGCCGTGTCGTCGTCGAGCTCGACGGCCGGGCCGGCACTCTGGGTCCAGGCGAAGGTCACCGGCTCCCCGGTCGGGTCGCGGCCGCTGCCTCGAAGGGTCACGTGGGCGCCTTCGGGAACGCGCAGGTCGTCTCCGGCATCGACCGAAGGGAACTCGAGACCCCGCACGTCGAGCACGTAGGTCACGTAGACCGGCGGGGCTCCCGTTGCGGTCTCGTTCACCACGCGGACCGAGCCGAAGTGGAGGGTGGGTGAGAGGCCCCGGGCGTCGATGGTGACCTCGGGGGCGTCGTCGGGGAGCGTGCCGGAGGTTCGGTCGAGGCCGAGCCAGAAGGCGGTGCCGATGCGCTCGAGGCGATAGTCGACGTCGTCGCCGGTCAGCGAGGAGATCGGCAGGTCGACGGAGACGGGGTCGGCGTCGTTCTGCACGCGAAGCCGCACCACGCGTTGTCCGCCGATCAGCGGGGTGTCGACCGCCGGTCGCACGACATGGCTGCTGAGCACGACGAACGCCTGCTCGCCGTCCTCGATGATGCCCCGGTGGTCCAGGGTGGCGGTGATCGTGCTACCGACATCGCCGGCGGGGACGATGATGCGCTCGACGTTGTCGACATCGTTCCGGTCGTCGCGCCGAGCGGGCTCGCCGGGCGCGGTGGCATCGAGGCGCCACGGATGCCAGGTCTCGCCGCCGGTGTTGATACGCAGGTCGAGGTTGTTGACGAGGGCCGGAGTGCGGTCGTTGCGGCCGCCCGTGTTCACGTCGCCGGGTGGATCGGTCCACACGAGCGTGAGCTCGATGTCGCGACCGTCATCGGCGGTCAGCGAGAACGAGAGCGGGGCGCCGGAGTACAGACCGTGGACGATGTGCCGATCCTCGGCGGCTGCGTCGAGGAATCGGACCGCTGCGAGCACGTCGATCAGACCCCAGCCCAGCACCGGATTCGGACGGCCTTCGTCGTCGTTTCGAAGGGCGGTGTGGACCAGGAGCGCCTTCATCTCGGCGGCGGTCGTGTCGCGCCCGAGCGTCGCGCGGCAATGCTCGACGAGGAGCCCGATCGCGCCAGCGACGCTCGGCGCCGCCATGCTGGTTCCCGACTGGCGGATATAGGCGTCGTCCGCCGTGTGCCCGGCTGAGAGCAGGCCTTCACCGTTGGCGGCGACGTCGGGCTTGATGCGTCCGTCGTCGGCCGGTCCTCGGCTGGAGAACGCGGTCGGCGCGGAGCCACCCGGCTCCAGCGGGTCTGCCGTCGCGTCACGGGCGGCGGCGACGACGATCATGTTCTTGGCGAGCGTGCCGCCGGAGATGCAGTCGAAACCGGTGGAGCAGTCGGCGGGCCGGCTCTCGGTGGCCGAGTCGGTGCCCTGGCCGCGGTCGTTTCCTGCAGCCTTGACCCAGAGGATGTCGAACTCGTGGATCGCCTCGTCGGACCGCCGCGCCTCCAACAGGTATTTCCCGAACCCTTCGTCGCCGACCCAACGCCCTTCGCGGTCCCAGCCGAGGTCGAAGCCGTAGGAGTGATTCGACGCCATGATCCGCAAGTTCACATCGGCGAGGAGATCGACGTTGTCGCGGTGGAAGTGCCAACCAAAGATGCGGGCGTCGGGCGCGAACCCGCGCGCTTCGCCCCGGCCGATGCCGGCCCCGACCATGGTCCCGCTGACGTGGGTCGCGTGGCTCGAGAACTCGCCCTCGCCGTCGAAGTACTCGACGCGCCCCTCGAAATCCTGGTGCGAGGTGCGGATCGGTCCGTCGTCGACGACGCCGAGGACCACACCGTCGCCGGTCAGGTCGTAGCCACCGACCCCGCCAGGCACGACCGCGTCGGCGTTCGAGGTGTCGAGGCTGTCGGTGTTGCGGGTCGATGGTGCCTTCGTCGGGTCATCTGCCCCAGTCGCCTCGACCCAGGAGACGTTCTCCGGGGGCAGCTCGGAGACGACGCGCACCGCAGGGTCGTCGGCAAGCGCGAGGAGCGTCTCCACGGTGCCTTCGACCCGCAGCACGTGTCCGTAGCGCAACGTCTGGTCTACCGGCTCCGCGCCGGCTCCGCGCGTGGCGGCGCGGGCTTCCTCGCCCGTGGTTCCGCGCTCGAAGAGCACGTCGACGACGAGGCGCGCGCCGGGCTGCGCGGCGTCGATCTGTCGGCGCACGGTCTCGGTGAACGCGTCCGCGGTGAGCGCCTGGGCGAGCGACGCAGGGGCCTCAGTGTGCGGTGCCGGCTCGTCATCGGCACCTCGCGCGCATGCGTGCGAAAACGAGAGGAGAGCGACGACGGAGAGCACGCGGCGGAGGTCGAGGGTCATGACGAGCGCTTGTGCGAGGGCGGGTCCGGACGACAGAGGTACTGGCGGTCTCGGGGGGCGTCAAACCGCGCGGCGCAGGTCATTGAGCCCGATCGGAAGCCCTGGTACCCATGAAGTCCACTCCGCGCTGCAGGGGATTCGATGCCACAGTCGTCCGGCACAGCTACTGGGCTCGTGACAATCGCGTTGTTCTCGTTGTTCTCGGCAGCCTGTGCCCGCACTGGCATCGAGCGCGGGAGACCGGATCTCGACCTCGACGTGACGGCGCTCGACGCGGCGGTCGTCGACGTGATCGACGTTGGTGACGGGGTGACCGAGGTCGCTGACGGCATCGATGCCCCCGACATCGCAGAGGATCCTGAAGTGGCCCTCGATCCGGTCCGGGAGCTGCGGTGCCCCGATGACGAGCCGGTTCCCTTGGGGTGCCTCGACGTTGCGGCCGGTGTCGAAGGGGAGTCGGGCCTGTGCAACGGCTTGGACGACGACTGCGACACCGTGGTCGACGAGGGGTGCGCATGCACGGTCGGTGCGGTGCAATCCTGCTTCGCGGGTCCGCCCGGCCGGGTCGATGCCGGGACATGTCGGCGGGGAACCCAGCGCTGCCAGACCGGCCTGGACGGCGAGGCGGAGTGGGGGCCGTGCACCGGCGGCATCGTGCCGCGTCCAGAACAATGCGACGGCGCCGACAACGACTGCGACGGATGCGTCGACGAGCACCTGGAGTGCGTGCCGGAGGGGTCCTGCCCCACCCTCGGCGACCCGCGCACTCCGACCGGCCGCCCGTTCGAGCCGTATTCGCTGTCCGGGTCGGAGTTCTACCCGGGCGAGGCGCTATCGTGGCGGTGGCAGATCGAGGGGGGAATCTGCGACGGCTTCGGGACCGCCGAGCCGAGCTTCACGCTCACGGGTTCTCGAGCGGAGACGGCGGTCTTCACACCGCGCCTGTCGGGCTCCTATCGGGTCACACTCGTCGTGGAGACGCCGTCGGGACCGTTCTCCTGTGCCTGGGTGATCGAGGTCGAAGGTCCCGGGCTCCGGGTCGAGATGTGTTACCCGGAGAGCACGGATCGCGACCTCGACCTCTACCTGATGCGGACGAGCACGCCGGGGGACTGGTACTCGTTCAGCGGCATGACCCCGTCGAGCCCCCGGCGCTACCGGGTGAACCCGGACTCCTGCGGCTGGCACAATTGCGAGGCCCGCATCCGCGGCAGCAGCGGGCGCGCAGACTGGGGCTACGAACCCTCGCCGGTCGATGCCTGCAACGCCGGACCGCAGGGCGACCAGTGGGAGGCGCTCGGATTCTGCGGCAACCCGCGCCTCGACATCGACAACAACCTGTCCGAGGGCACCGGGCTGCCGGAGAACATCAATCTCGACCGGCCGCGCGACGGTGACGCGTTCCGGGTGATGATCCAGAACTGGACCGGGACCTTGGCCCACCCGGTCGTCAACGTGTATTGCGCCGGCCGACCAATCGCGACGTTCGGTGCCGCACCCGACGAGCTCGAGGGGTTCACGATGACGGCGCTGCTCGGCGACCCCGGGGCGATGTGGCGTGTCGCCGACATCGAGATGCACGTCGACGCGTCGGCGGACACGGTCGATTGCACGGTCACCGGCTTGCATCCACCGGGCGAGGACACCGGCTACGACGTCACATTCAACGACCCGCGCTTCTGATCGGGCACCCGACGGACCGCCGAGCGATCAGAACCGGGCTTGCGTCCACAGGTAGAGCCGGTCGTCGCCGCGCTGGTCGTCTTCGATCTCCCGGATCTCGTAGTTCAGCAAGACGCGGAATCGCGCCGATGGGCGGCCGTAATAGGCGCCGATCGTCCAACGCCTGAACTCGTCGTTCTCGGTGTCCACCCGGACGAGGGGCCCTACCTCGATCGGGGTCGTCAGCGCGGCCAACACGTATAGAGCCTGAACGGACTCCACCTCCGCCGGTACCTCCTCCGGCACGGTGAGCGCCGGCAGATCGTTCTCGCCGTAGGCGAATTCGGCGGCGACCCAGAGCCAGTCGTGTTCGACCTGGACGTCGGTGCCGACCCGCCAGAAGTCGAAACGGAAATCATCTTCGACGATGGCCGGATCCTCCTCCTCGAACTGGTCGCCGACGCCGCCGGACACGCCGATCCGGAAGGTGAAATCCGATGGGCTGCGATAGCGCACCCCGAGCCGTCCCCAGACATTCTTCATCGGGGTGTCGTCGCCCTGGGTGTTGAAGCCGTTTCCGTTGACCAGGTTGAGCGCGTCTTCGAAGCGCCATCGCTCACCGATCTCGACGTGGCCGAGGAAGCCGAGTCCGACGTCGCGAAGATTCGCGCCACGGGCGAGGTTGTCGGCGAGCTCGGAGCGATTGACGGTGTAGAGTCGCGTCGAGGACCGCACGTTCTCGTAGCCGAAGTGGGTCTTCTGTTGGCCGAGTCGGAGTTCGTGGTTCGGCACGATGTCGAAGGCCAGGAATGCGTCGCGCATCAGGCCGGTGATCTCCGGGGCCCGCGGGTCGAACTCGACATCGTAGGACACGCGCGGGAGTACATCGCCCTCGACCCCGAGCCGCACCCGTTGGACGCGGAAGTTCGGTGCCGAGGAGCCTCCGTCGCCGTTGGCGTCCAGCTCGTGGCGGTAGTGAAACTGCACGTACCCTTCGACGTCGGGGCGATCGCGCTCCCAGTCGTCGTCGGATGCGGTGTCCACGACGTCGGTCGGAGGCGGAGCGTCGGTTGGATCGGGCTGACCGCGGGCAGCTCGTGGCACGAAACACACGACGACGAGAAACCCGACGACGATCGGTGTAGCGGTGCGGAGGTTGGCGGTCGACAGCGGTGGGGGGCGTCGCTTCGTGGGCGAAGGGTCCATGGTGGGTTACCTCGGGCTCGGGGCTGCGGACGTCGCGCGTCCGTTTCCGAGTGAGTGCCCGGCGGTCGAGGATCCTTCGGTGTGCCGCCGCGATCTTTGCTTGACAGGGCGGTCCGGCGTCCACTAGACAGCGCCTCCGCTTCCGGGATCCGCCCGGGCGCAGCCAGAGGAGCGCGCGATGCGTGAGAAAATCCGTCTCGTCTCGACCGCCGGCACCGGTTTCTTCTACACGACCACGAAGAACCGTCGGAACACGCCGGAGAAGTTGGTGGTCAAGAAGTACGATCCGAAGATCCGGAAGCACGTCGACTTCAAGGAGTCGAAGATCAAGTAGATCGCGCGACGTGATCGGCGCACCGAAGAGGTGCGGAGGAGGCGGGCTCGGGCCCGCCTTTCGTCGTTCGTGGACGCGCACCGTCGTTGACGTCGCGAGGCGTCGTCGCCATCCTTCCGCGCACCAAACCAGCCCCTGTCGGAGAGAGCGATGAGCGAAATGCCGGAGTTCGGTTCCCTGGTCGACATGCACGAGTGGGCGGTGGACCGATTCGCCGACAAGCCGGCCTTCGGGGTGAAGATGGACGGTCGGTACGAGTGGATCACCTACGGGGAGTTCGGCGACCATGTACGGCACTTTCGCGCCGCCCTCTCCGAGCTCGGTGTCGGTCGCGGGGACAAGGTGGCGATCATCTCCAACAACCGCGTGGAGTGGGCCGTCTCCTGCTACGCGACGTACTCCCTCGGGGCGCACTTCGTTCCGATGTACGAGGCGCAACTTCCCAAGGAGTGGAAGTACATCCTGAACGACTCCGGCTCGGTGGTCCTGCTGACGTCGACCGAGGAGATCTACGAGAAGACCCGCCCGGTGGTCGCCGAGCTGCCCAAGCTGAAGGCCAGCGTATCCTTCGACGCGCCGGCCGACGCGGATCACGCGTACAAACGTTGGCTGGCCTGGGGAGCGGAGCACTCCGTCGACGCGGTGGTCCCGGAGCCGGACGAAACCGCCGGTCTGATCTACACGTCGGGCACGACGGGGAATCCCAAGGGCGTGATCCTCAGCCACGCCAACCTCGTGAGCAACATCCGGGCGTTCAAGGCTGTCTCGCCGACGGTCGAGGCGACCGAGGTGACCTGCAGCTTCCTGCCCTGGGCGCACTCGTTCGGCCAGGTCGTCGAGCTGCACTCGATGTTGGCCGGGGGCAACGCGCTCGGGCTCGCCGAGAGCGTCAACACCCTGCTGGAGGACTTCGGCCTCGTACGACCGACGGTGCTCTTCGCCGTGCCCCGGGTGTTCAACAAAATCTACGACGGCCTGCAGAAGCGCATGGCCGACGAGAAGCCGACCACGAAGTTCATCTTCCACAAGGCGATGCACGTGGCGCGCCGCCGCCGGGAGCTACGCGAGCAGGGCAAGCGCTCGTTGTGGCTGGACCTGCAACACGGACTCTTCGACAAGCTCGTCTTCGTGAAGATCCGCGACCGCTTCGGCGGGCGCCTCAAATACGCGGTGTCCGGCGGCGCCGCCCTCCAACGAGAGGTCGCCGAGTTCATCGACGATGTCGGGATCATCGTCTGCGAGGGCTACGGATTGACCGAGACCTCACCGATCGCGACCGCCAATACGCCGACCGTCCGGAAGTTCGGCTGCGTCGGAAAGCCGGTCCCGGGCGTCGAGATCTTCATCTGTGACCAGCACCAGGCCGTGCTCCCGCAGGGCGAGGAGGGCGAGATCGTCATCGTCGGCCACAACGTGATGCAGGGCTATCACAAGCTCCCGGTGATCACGGACGAGGTGATCTTCGACCTCGACGGCAAGCGCGCGTTCCGCTCCGGGGATATGGGCCTGATCGACGCCGACGGATTCGTGAAGATCACCGGCCGCTTCAAGGAGCAGTACAAGCTGGAGAACGGCAAGTACGTGGTCCCGACCCCGCTCGAGGAGCAGCTGCGCCTGTCCGGGAAAATCACCCAGTGTTTCCTCTACGGAGACAACAGGCTCTTCAACGTGTTGCTGGTCGTGCCCGACTTCGAGGCCGTCGAGGCGTGGGGCAAGGGCAATGGCCTGTCGTTGAACTCGAACGAGGACATCGCCGACAACAGCGAAGTGCACGCGCTGATCGGCAAGGAGATCGACCGCTGCTCGGCCGAGTTCAAGGGATACGAGAAGCCCAAGAAGTGGGCGCTGCTCTCCGAGGAGTTCACCTCCGAGAACGACCTGCTCACGCCCAAGATGAGCGTGAAGCGGCGCAACGTCGTCAAACGCTACCAGAGTGTCATCGACGCGCTCTACGCCTGACCTTTCGCCCCGCCTGCCGATGCGCTGCCTCCTGCCGATGCACTCGTCCGCTACCGCTGCCCTCGTAGCGGCCGCACTCGTCACCACCCTATCCCTGCCCGCTCCCGCCGACGCCGAGACGCCGCGTCGCGCGGACCCGACGATCGCGAGCGCGACCGAATCGGCTGCCCTCGCCGAGACCGGGTGGCTCGAGATGGAGTTCACGTGGCGGCTGGCGTTCTCCGAGCTGAACCTGCAGACGGGGCGAATGCTGGCCAGTTATGCTGCCGCCGACTGGTTCGAGTTGCGGCTCGGCTGGGATCTCTTCGCTGTTCGGGAGAAGGACGCGTTCGGTCGGGAATCCGGTGTCGGCGACCCGCGATTCGATGGGAAATTCCGGCTGCCCCTGAACACCGATGATCACGAACTGTCGTTGGTCGGCGGCCTGCAGCCCGGCATCGGCCAGCCGCCGCTCAGCGTCAGCGGTGCCGACCTCTACGGCCGGGCGCTCTACTCGACCTGGCTGGCGCCGGTGCGTCTCGACGCCAACGGCGGCGTGACCGTGAACACCGAGGACGAGCCCAGCACGCTCGCCGTCCCGCTCAGCGTGCGCGCCTGGTGGGATGCTGCGGATTGGGTCGGTGTGTGGGGCGAGGTCGTCGAGACGTTGCGGCCCGACGACTTCAGCCTCTCGCAGACAGCGCTCGGCGCGGGTGCCAGCTTCTTCGTCGGCGAGCAAGTCGCGCTCGATGCCAGCATGGGCGTCGGCCTCACCACTGGTCTCCCCGACGGGTTCATCCAATTCGGGGCGACGTTCCTGGCGACGGACTTCGGGCGGGACTGAGCACGCTCGAGCACGGCGCCCGATCGCCGGCGCGCGACGCTTTCCTTTGACCCGGACCCGGTGGCTTTGGTAGCGATCCGCGCTCCGCGCACCCGAGCGCACACACACGCGGTCGCCGGTGCACCCTGCGTTGCCGAATCGGCCGCCCACCGACCCCCCCCGAAAGAACCCATGACCGACCGCCCGACGTGCGTCATCGCCTTCTCCGGTGGATTGGATACCAGCCTCTGCGCTGTCTACCTGCGCGAGGAGCACGGCTACGACGTCGTGACCGCGACCGTCGACACGGGCGGGTTCTCGGCCGAGGAGCTGGTCGAGATCGAGGCGCGCTCCAAGGCGCTCGGCTCGGTCGCCCACCACACCATCGACGCGACCGTCGAGCTCTTCGACGGGTGGATCCGGCACATCATCGCCGCGAACTACCTCAAGGGCGGCGTGTACCCGCTCTCGGTCGGCGTGGAGCGGGTCGTCCAGGCCCAGCACCTCGTCGCCGTCGCCCGCAAATACGACGCGAAGGCGGTCTGTCACGGCTCGACCGGTGCCGGCAACGACCAGATCCGCTTCGACGTCGTGCTCCGCACGCTGGCCGCGGACCTGAGGATTCACGCCCCGATCCGGGAGCTAGGCTGGAGCCGCGCCCGCGAGGCCGAGTACCTGCAGTCGAAGGGCTTCGAGGTCGACGCGTCGACGAAGATGTACTCGATCAATGCGGGCCTGTGGGGCACGACCATCGGCGGCGGCGAGACCAAGACCAGCGACGCCGTCGTACCGGACGACGTGTTCCCGGCGACCGCCAACGCGAACGAGGCGCCCGCACAGGCGCTGGAGATCTCGCTCACCTTCGACGGCGGCGTACCGATCGCCCTCGACGGCGAACGCCTCGCGCCGATCCCACTGCTTCGGAGGCTCGACCGCCTTGCGGCCGCCCACGGAGTCGGGCGTGGCATCCACCTGGGTGACACGATCGTCGGCATCAAGGGGCGCATCGCGTTCGAAGCCCCCGCCGCCCTCGTCGTGGTCGGCGCCCACCGCGAGCTCGAGAAGCTCGTGCTGACGAAGTGGCAGCAATTCGTGAAGGACCAGGCGTCGTCGTTCTACGGGCTCTTCCTTCACGAGGGGCGCTACCTCGACCCGGCGCTCCGGGACATCGAGGCGCTCCTCGACTCGTCTCAGTCGCGGGTGACGGGCGAAGTGCGTGTGCGGCTGCATCGCGGGGCGTTCCGCGTGGTCGCGACGTCGTCGCCGCACTCGATGCTCGACGCGACCCGCGCCGCGTACGGCGAGGAGACCGGCCTCTGGGACGGCCGTGACGCCGAAGGCTTCGCGCGTATCTCGGCGATACAGTCGATGCTCGCGCACCGGGCCGGGGAGTCGTCGTGAAGTTCAAGCGCAAGATCCGCCTCGACCGGATCGGCTCGTCGACCTTGCCGGCCCGCGTCGGCGAGATCGTCGAGGTCTCACCGGACTGCACGTCCGATGAGGGCGCGATCGTCGTCTGCCGGGCGCTTTCCGACAACAAGAACTACGGCGACCTGGAGCTCCCGAACGGGCGCTTGGCGAAGGTGGTTCGTGGGAACCTGATCGTCGGCGTGCTCGGTGCGCGCCAGGCGTTGCACGGATACATGGGGCGGGTGCCCGACAAGGTCGATGTCGGCGACACGCTCTCGCTGCTCAACATGGGCGGCGTGATCGGCGTCTGCGAGGCGCCGAACAAGGATCTCGGTCCGCCGATCTCGGTCGAGGTGATCGGGCAGGCCTGCCGGGGCGACACCCTGCTCAACATCCGGGATTTCGCGCTGCCCGCGTGCCCGAAGCTCGGTGAAGACGGGCCCCCGCTGGTGCTCGTGTTCGGCACCTGCATGAACAGCGGCAAGACGTACGCGGCGTCGGAGATCATCCGCCTGCTCTCTCACGCGGGTGTGCGCATCGCCGCCGGCAAGCTGTCTGGCGTCGCGGCGCAGCGAGACCTGCTCCGCATGAGCGACAACGGGGCGGTCGCCCACGCTTCGTTCGTGAAGTGCGGACTGCCCAGCACGGTCAACGCCGAGGATCTGGCCGCGGTCAGCCGCTCGGTGATCCAGGAGCTGGAGCGCTCCCACCCCGACGTGATCCTGCTCGAGCTCGGCGACGGCATCATCGGCGGCTACAACACCGGCAGCATCCTCTCCGACGACTGCATCCGTGATCGGACCGCCTGCCGGGTCCTGTGCGCCAACGACCTCGTCGGCGCGTGGGGTGGTGTGCTCTTCCTCGAGGATCTTCGCCACCGCCCGAGCGTGGTGTCCGGCCCGGTGACCGACAACGCGGTCGGGACGACGTACATCGCCGACGAGCTGAAGCTCCCGGCGTTCAACGCGCGAAACGACCCGTCGGGACTCGCCGCCGAAGTGGCTCGCTGCATCGGTGCCGAGGTCGAGCTCGCGTAACGACACCCACCGGAACCCCTTGCCGATCAAGACGACAAACGGCCGGTCCGAATCTTCTGCGACGGCCGTCTTCGCGGCGCTCATCGGGTTCCTGCTCGTCGTCGTCAGCTGTGGGGGGGCAGGCGCGGAAGCGGAGTTGGAGCTCGAGGTCGGAACCGGCGTCGACGGCTTCTCGCCGCTCCGAGAGGGGGCTGTCATCAACGCGGAGAGCGGTGACCAGGGAGGGCAACACGTCTGGTTCAGCGTTCGCGCCCGTGGTGTCGCCGAGCCGGTGACTATCTCGCTGGAGCTCCTGGTGGGCGAGGGGGCGGACGAGCCCGCGTGCTCGGTCGAGACGGGCGAAGTCGATCTCGAACCGGTCGACCAGACGCGGGGGCTGCTCGGCATCCCGTGCTTCCTGATCGATGGTCGTCAGCCCGAAGATCAAGCCGACGTGCGCCTGCATGCGGTGCTCCGAGACAGCGCCGGCAACAGCGCCGAGGCGTGGGCGACGGCCACATTCGCGATCCCGGAGTGGCAACGCGAGGGCCCGCCCACCGAAGGCTCGGGTTTCGAGGCGCCACCCGTCGGCGGAGAACACGGCGGCGGTACGGCCGAAGTGTGTGGCGACGGCCCGAGCTGGACCGACGTGACCGCCGACCTCGGAATCCCCGAGCTGTGGATCGGAACCGCTTCGTGGGGAGATCTCGACGGCGACGGCGCTCCCGACCTCTTCGTGCCCGCCGAGGCCGGAGGCGTCTACGCAAACCGGAACGGGCACTTCGAGCCGCTCCCCGAGGAGGCCCGACTCCAGAACCTGACGACGGGATTCTCGTCGTCCGTAGCGGACATCGACGGGGACGGAGATCTCGACCTGATCGTCGGCGCGAGGGCCAGGATCGAGGCGGCGCACAACGAAGGAGATCTTCGCTTCTCTCGCGGCCAGACCCTGTGGACGGGCGACGAGGGTTCGGCCGGCGTGGCTTCGGTCGGCGTGCTCGACCTCGACGGTGATGAATACCCCGATCTCTACGCCGTGCGCGTCGGGGAGATCTTCGGTGGCGAGCACGATCCGGACGCCGCGAACGTTCTGCTCCGAGGAGGCCCCGACGGGTTCGGCGACGTCTCGGCACGAGCTCCCGAGGTCCAGGCCGCCGGAGAGTATGCGACGTATGGGTTCTCCTACGCCCCGCGCCCCATGTTCGACCAGGCGCCGGTCTTGTACATCGGCAACGACCGGCCGGCGAACTACGCGTTCGCACACGTGGGCGGCACCGAGTTCGTCCCCATCGAGTTGCCCCAGCACGAGTGGGCGATCGCCACGATGGGCGTGGATCACAGCTACGAAAACGACAGCGGCGAGCTCACCTTCGCCGTCAGCGACCTCGGCGCGTTCCCACTTTTCCACATGGACGCCGACGGCACGGTGGAGCAGATGGTCGACCAGGTGGGTTGGAACGTCGGCTTCGCCAGCGGCTGGGGTGTCGTCTTCGGCGATTTCGACAACGATGGCGCCGAGGACCTCGTGCTCGCCACCGGGAACAAGAACCGGGGCGAGCTCGGCGAGCAATTGGAGGCGCTGGACACGCGGATGCTCTTCTTCCGCGACACCGGCGACGAGGCGCTGCGCTTTCCGAATTGCTCCAACTGGGCCGGTCCGCGGTTCGACGGCAGCATCATCGCCGACTACTATTGCGTCGCGGTCGCCGACTTCGACTTGGACGGTTGTCTCGACCTGGTGGCGGCCCCGGCCGATCTCGGGGGAGAGGACTCCGCCTCGGGCCAACAGTTCACCACGAGCGTGACGGTGCTCCGCAACGACTGCGACTACGCCGGACATTGGATCGGGATCCGAGTGCCCGACCGCGTCGGAACGACGGTCGCCGTCACCGCCGACGGCGTGACCCGGTGGCGCGACGTCAAGAGCGCGCCTGGGGTCGGGTGTCGTGGCGACGCGACCGCGCTTCATTTCGGACTCGGGGACGCGTCGTCCCTCGAGGCCGTGCGGGTCTACCGCCCCGACGGCGCGGTCGAAGATCTCGACCCGCATGCGTTCACCGTCGATGCGTGGAACTCGCTGGAGTAGACGACGGAGCGAGCGGGTCTCCGCGCTCCGCAGACCGCGGCGCCGAACCCCGTCACGTGGCGCGCAACACCTCCGGCACGGTCGTCTCTCCCTGCAAGGCCAGCGCGATGCCGGCGCGCCGTAGCGTCGGCACGCGCAGCTCGCGCAGCACCTGCTTGAATTCGACCACGTTGGCCTTGCGCTTGATCAGCGGCGTCAGGTGATCGTCGACCTCGAGGACCTCGAAAATGCCGCGTCGGCCGCGGAAACCGGTGTTGTGGCAGCGCTCGCAGCCTACCGCCTGCGCCAACATCGCGTTCGCCGGAAGTTCGAACCCGACCTCTGTGGCCACCGACCCCGTCAACGTGAACGGCGAGGCGCAAGACGGGCACACGACACGAACGAGCCGCTGCGCGACCACACCGACCAGTGCGCTGGCGACGACGTAGGGCTCCAGCCCGAGGTCGAGAAGTCGGGTGATCGTCGCGATCGTCGAGTTCGTGTGCATCGTCGACAAGACGAGATGCCCGGTCAGCGACGCCTGGATCGCGATCGCCGCCGTCTCGGCATCGCGCATCTCTCCGACCAGGATCACGTCGGGGTCCTGGCGCAAGATTGCCCGGAGCCCGTTGGCGAAGGTGAAACCGGCCTTCGGATGTACCTGCCCCTGGGTCACCTCGGGGAGCTGGACCTCGATCGGGTCTTCGAGCGTCACCACGTTGAGTCGCCGGGTATCGAGCTCGCTCAGGATTGCGTAGAGCGTCGATGTCTTGCCGGAACCGGTGGGGCCGGTCACCAGCAGAAGCCCGCCCGTGCGCGAAGTGAGGCCCCGCAGGGTGTGAGCCTGCAGCTCGTCCATGCCCAGCTCTTCGACCGGCAGGACCGCGCCGCCCGTCAGCAGTCGGAGCACGACCTTCTCTCCGTCGAAGGTCGGGAAGGTCGACACCCGCACGCTCACCTCGGACTCGCCGATGGGCATCCGGAAGGTGCCGTCCTGCAGCTTCCGCTTCTCGGCGATGTCCATCTTGGCAAGAACCTTCACCCGGCTCACCAGCGGAGCGCACAGCGCCGACCGGAGTGGCGGCTGCTCGGCCATCACACCGTCGAGGCGAAACCGGATCCGCATCCGCTCCGGCTTCGGCTCCAGGTGGATGTCCGACGCACCAGCGATGGCGGCGCGCCGCACGATCTTGTCGAGCGCTCGGATGATCTCGCCACCATCGGCGGCCAGGGGCTTGGTCGACTGGGTATCGACACCGGGATCGCGTGCCATGGGTGCCTGTTCGTCCTCAGGGGTGGGGTGGACTCCCACCGAGATGGTCGGTCCGCTGCCCGGGGATGCCCCACCCTGTGTCGTCGCGGGACATCGGTGTGCGACGCGCGAGATCCTCGACTCAGGGGCAGAGACCTGCGCCCCGATACCAGCTGAGGGCCATCTCGCAGACGGCCCCGGGGATGCCCCACCCTGTATCGTTCCCGTTGGCCGCGGTCGTGTTGCACTCCTCCTGCGCCTGCTCCGGGAGGTCGGGACAGCACGCGGCGAGATCGTTGCAGTCGCCGCCAGTGGCGCTGCCGCCGACGTCGAATCCACCGGTCGCGTCCCCGCCGGTTCCGGTGCCCGCGTCCGGGCTGCCGCCATCGTCCGGGCACAAGTTGCACTCCTCCGGTATCGTGACGGTCAGGAACGAGTCGCAGGTCGCGGCGCCGATTGCATTGAAGCACGCGTCCGCATCGGCTCGGCTCACGTCACATCTCTCCGTACCTTCGGAGGCGTTGCTCGCGCACGCCGTCAGGCATTGGCTCTCGGTCATGCCGCCGAGGAAGCCGCATTCGGCCTGCTTTGCACACAGCGTCTGGCAGTATCGATCCACGTCACTGCTCGTGGCGCTTCCGCCGCCGCCGCCGCCAACGGTGTCGTCGTTGCCGCAACCGGCGAACACGAAGGGGAGGGCCAGAGTACACACGAGAACCAGGGATCGGGATCGCACCGTTCTTCCTCGCCGTGACTGTGGAGGGTTGGACGCCTCAGCGGGGAGGTGGTCGGGCGGTCCCGCAGGCGTGCTGTGTCGCCCGAGGCTATCGGATCGACGGTCGACGCTCAAGTCGTCGTGTAGCGTGGGTGCTGTCGCCGGATTCTCCGATGCCCGGCGGGGTCCGGTCCGAGGAGCTCGGCTCGGTGGTCTTCGGCCAGGGCTGGACCGAGCTGGAGCCCGGCGCCGGACGATCCGTGGTTTCTCGGATCGGCGCGGGCATCGGAACCCGAGCGATGGTACGTTGGAGGGAGAGATTCCCCTTTCGGTCTCGGGGCTATGTTGGTCATCCGTGCGCTTCCACTCGCGCTCGCGGGCATGCTCTCGGCGTGCGGCGCCTCGGACACCACCGTTTTTCCGGTGGGTGCTCCGGACGGCTCCGACGGCGCAGCGTCTGCCGACGGGTCGGGAGGGCGCTCGGACGCCGGTTCCGGCTGGGACGCTTCCGAGCACGCGGTGACCTGCGAAGCGGCACCCGGCGGAGGCACGCCGGTCGCAGCAGCTCCCGTTCTCGTCGCCGAGCACGCCGACCGGTGGCACGCCGGCTGGCGGGCGTCTCCGGCCGTGGTCGACCTCGACGGCGACGGCGCGAACGAGATCCTGGCCCCGCGCGAGGGGCGCGTGATCGCGTACCGCACCGACGGGAGCCAGGCGCTGCTGTTGGAGGTCGACGGACGCATCTGGGCGTCACCGGTCGTCGCCGACCTGGTGGCGGCCAGCCCGGGTCCGGAGATCGTCGTGACGGCGCGAGCCCGCATCCATGCGTGGTCCGCAGATGGCACGCCGCTGTCCGGCTTCCCGGTCGAGGCGGTCGACGAGTTGCGCTCCCTCGCCGTCGGAGACATCGACGGCGACGGCGACCTGGAGATCGTCGTCGCGTCCACACGGGGCGTCGGCGGACCGCCTGCGGACATCGTCCACGCGTTCCACCACGACGGCGCTCCCGTGGCGGGATTCCCCCCCTTCGCCTCCGGCGCGACCGGGTGTGACGAATACTGCTTCCCGACCGGCGCGTTCGACGAGAACGTGGCGGTCGGCGACCTCGACGGCGACGGCGCCGCGGAGATCGTCGTCACCCAGGATAACGCCTACTTCAGCGTTCACGACGGCCGCGGGCGAATGCTCGACGCCGCAAACGACTTCGCGTTCGCCACGAAGGTCGCCGGCGTGCGACTGCTGCACGACTACGCGCTGTCGCTGCAGGGCTATCCGAACGACGAACCGAACGACCTGCAGGCCCACGGGACCAACTCGCCCCCCGCGATCGCCGACCTCGACGGCGATGGCGTCGCGGAGATCGTGTTCGCGGCCTCCGTGCAGAACGCGGCCCAGACGCGCCGGGAGCTCGGCGTTGCCGCCTGGGTGTTGGAGCGAGACGGCACCCGACCACCCGGGTGGGAGGCGCCGCTGCACGTCTCCGAGTACCTGTCGGGCCTCCTCGTGTTCGAAGGTGAGAACCTGCCGGAGGCAGCCCAAGGCGTCGCGATCGCCGACCTGAGCGCCGAGCACGGCGGACCGGAGATCGTCTTCCCCGGCCTCGACGGGCAGATCCACGTGGCGACGGCCGGCGGTCGCCTCCTGTGGTCGCATCGGTTGACCGACGACGAGCGGGTTCGGACCGCTTCGCCGGTCGTCGCGGATCTCTCCGGAGACGGTCACCCCGAAGTGATCGTCACGACATTCTCACCGGACCCCGGCGCCGGGTCGCTTTTCGTGATCGACGCCGGCGGTGGGCGCCAGCACGAAGTCGCGTTGCCGGGCCCGGGCTCGATGGCGGCCCCGACGATCGCCGACGTCGATGGCAACGGAGATCTCGACATCGTCGTGAACCTCTCCACGAGGGCAGACGACGAGCCCCAGGTGTTGGTGTTCGCCGTGCCGGGCTCGTCGGACGGCTGCCTTCCGTGGCCTACCGGGCGGGGGAACCTGCGGCGCGATGGTCGGGCGCGCTGACCGGTCGGGACGGAGCGTCCGAGCCGGTCGTTGAGATCCCCACGGTGGATGTGCGGGCCCTCCGCGCGAGGCTCGGCATGACCCAAGCCGAGTTCGCCCGGACGTTTGGTTTCAGCGTCGGGGCTGTGCGGAATTGGGAACAAGGGATCCGGCGGCCGGAGCGAGCCGCACGGCTGCTCCTCGCCGTCATCGAGCGGGCGCCGGACCTGGTTACTTCGGCAGCAGTGCCGCGAGCCTACCGACCCACCGCGCCGTGTCCTGGAAGTGGTGGGCAAGGGCGATGACGGTCACGACGCTGCCGTCCCAGTCGAACCGGATGGAATAGGAGACCGTGTTGAGGTTCGCTCGTCGCAGGCCGTCTTCGTCGCGTAGCTGGTACAACTCGGGATTCTCCAGAACCTCGTCGAGCTTCGAGTCGTAGTCGGCGAGGAGCCGTTCACCCAAGCCGGGATCCTGCTCCATGAGGTACTCGGCGGCGTCCGCCAGTCCTCCGCGAACTCGGGATGAAAATCGACGCCGCGTGCTTTCACCGCTTGAGTCGATCTCGCACGCGGCGCATGACTTCATCCCTCGAGATCGCCATCCCGGGGTCGGCGAGGAGTTCGTCGCGCCGCGCCCTTGCGACCTGCGACACGACGCGTTCGTGGAGGCCCGCAAGCTCCTCGGTGGCTTCGGTACGTTCCCAAAGCTCTTGGAGAAAGCGCAGCTTCTCCGCCACCGAGAGGTCGTCGAAGCCTTCGGGCACGGGAAGGGGCAGCATCGCCCGGGTTGTCCGCACGAGGGCTGCCGACGTACGCTCTTGATTCGGTACGAGCGCCGTGCCGCGGGAAGCCGCGAGGGAGGTCGTCGATGGGTCGGAAGGGCAGCATCACAGTCGCGCTGGTCGTTGCGGTCACCGTGATCGGCGTCGTGCGCTGGGAGAGACGCCCGATCCCGGTCGGGCGCACGAAACTACGTCGACATGACGTTGGACCGCGCGTTGCTTGAGTCACTCGTCCCGGAAGGGCAGCGCAGACACGTCCCAGCGACGGGCGAAGGCATCGTGTTCGTGCCGCTCGATAGCCCTATGCCGTTGCGGCGGGTCGTGCTGGTCTTCGGTTCCGGGAGTTGGAACTACGATGCCTACCTGGAGCTCATCGACGATGTCGCCCCACGCGTCGGGGCTGCCGTGGTCACCGTGACCGTCCCTCGGCACGACCACGACCACTGGGGGCAGTTCTTCTACTCCTCCCAGTTGCTTGTCGAACTCCGCGCTCGCGGGATCGTGGCCGTGGGGGCTCAGGTGGTCGTCTACGGGTTCTCAGGGGGCGGCAAGATGGCAATGATTGCCGGCGCGTTCGGCGGCACGGACCTCTGGCATGCGGTGCTGGCTGCCGGCGTCAACGAGGACACAGCGACCATGGTTCGGCGCGAGCACGTGAACCCCACAGCGCTGGACCTCCCCATAGTCGTGATGAACGGCACACGCGATGACGTGGTGAACGGACGCACAGCCGAGGTGGTGAGCTCCCTGCGCGCGACGGGGTTCAGGCTCGTGTCTCTCGTAACCTACGATGGACGGCACGAAATGCCAGACGCGCTCCTGGTCCCCGAACTCGAGAGGCTGTTCGATTGACGGGACCGCTGGTCGTCGACGCGACTGGGAGGATGGGAGTCGCGGACGGGCCGGGCGCAGGACCGCGTGGATGCGGACAACGTACGAGGGGTCTGCCGCGCCGGAACGCCCGAAGGGCGTGAAGGGGACCCCTGGTGCGGTGGAGCGTAACGGCGCTGGCCGCGGAGCGGAAGTGCGCCAGGGGCGTCGGCAGGACCCCATGGTTGTGGGGTGAGCCACATCGGGGCTCGGTTGGTGTCAGAGGTCGCGAAGAAGGTCCG
>PVBE011712255.1_pt1 | contig 30584 bp, 23 predicted proteins | sample 1631181 | NCBI WGS metagenome assembly PVBE01 (sample SAMN08397723, study PRJNA350692) | Marine metagenome, whole genome shotgun sequencing project. | isolation source: water | place: Pacific Ocean | collected 2012-04
AGCTTCGAACGCGCGCCACGTGGATCGAAGTTGTGCTCACGGACGGTCGCAACCGCCAAATCCGGAGGCTCTGCGAACGCTCGGGATTGCAGGTTTTGAAGCTCCGACGCGTGCAGATCGGCCCGTTGGCGCTGGGGGATCTGAAGCTCCGGTGGTGCCGCCCGTTGACCGCCGAGGAAGTCTCGAGCTTGTACGACGTTGCCCTTCCGGAGGGCCCACGCGCCGAGTTCTTGCCCATCGATGACAGCGCCGTTGCAAGGGCGTCGAGGCCACCTGACCGGTCAGTCGACTGACCAGCAAACCGACGCCTCAACACCGTGTTGCGGCGGCATCTCGGGTTGTGCACAAGTTACGAATGCAGCCTCAAGTGTCGGGAATCGTGTCGATACTTTGGACATGAGCTACCGCATCCTCGTTGTCGACGACGACCCCAACATCGCCCAGATCCTCGGGTTCCACCTGCAGCGTGAGTCCTTCGAAGTGGCTTACGCCCACAACGGCGAGGCGGCGATCGAGCAGTTCCACGCCCACCAGCCCGACCTCGTGCTGCTGGACGTGATGCTCCCGGGCAAGTCCGGCCTCGACGTCTGCCACGCCATCCGCGCCAACGACGGCAAGCAGCCCGGGATCATCCTGATGTCCGTGCGCGCCGAAGAGATGGACGCCGTCCTCGGCCTCAGCACCGGCGCCGACGACTACGTACGCAAGCCCTTCGGCGTGTCCGAGGTGGTCGCCCGCTGCCGCTCCCTCATCGCCCGCCGCGACCGCGACGTCAGCGGCCCCATCGAGCTGCCGCTGCCCCCCGCGGAGCTGTTGGAGCTGCGCAACCGCACCCAGGCGCTCGAGTTCGGCGACATAACCGTCGACCCCCGCCGCCGGGAGCTCTGGCTCGGCGAGACGATGGTCGACCTGACGCCGACTGAGTTCGATCTGGTCCACTTCCTCGCCTGCTCACCGGGCCAGGTGTTCACCCGCGCCGAGCTGCTGGACCGCGTCCGCGGCTACGAGTCCGACGTCTACGCCCGCACCGTCGACTGCCACGTCGCCCGGCTCCGCAAGAAGATCACCGATCTGGGCGGCCCCAAGGCGCTCGTGCAGACCGTCTTCCGCGTCGGCTACCGGTTCAATGATCGGGTGGCGGTGGAGGGGCCAGCGACCACATCTGGACCGGTTGCGCGCGCCCTTTGACGTAGACCTCGCCGAGGTCGGCCGCGTCCGGCGTCTCCTCGATCCGCTCCATCGTCTCGCCTGAGATCAGCACCCGCACGCCGTACTTGCGCGTGGTCGATTCGATGCGCGCGGCCACGTTCACGGCGTCGCCGATGACCGTGTACTCCATCTTCAGCGCGCTCCCCATGTTCCCCACGATCGCCTCGCCGGTGTGGATGCCGATGCCGATGTCGAGCTCGGGGATCCCCTCGGCGCGCCATCCGATGCGCAGCCGCTCCAGTTCCGCCTCCATGCCCCGGGCCGCCGCCACCGCGTTGGGGGCGCCGTCGTGGGGCAGCGGGAGGGGGGCGCCGAACACCGCCATCAGCCCGTCGCCCATGAACTTGTCGACGGTGCCGCCGTGGCTCTGGATCACCCGCGTCATCGCCTCGAAGTAATTGTTCAGCACCGCGACCACCTCCTGGGGGGCCCGGTTCTCCGAGAAGGTGGAGTAGCCGAGGATGTCGGCCATGAGCACGGTGACGGTGCGCATCGCGCCGCCAATCCCAGCCGCCTCGGGGTCCTTCTCCAGCGCCGCCATCACGTGCTTGTTGACGTACGAACCAAGGGTCTGGGCCATGCGCTGCCGCTCCGCCCGCTCCCACGCCACACTCTTGAGGGCCGCTCCGACCCCCGGAAGCAGGATGCTCAGCCCCCAGGAGACAAACGGCACCCGGTAGTCCAGCGCCATGCCCGCGGCGATGCCGCCGAAGCCCGCCAGGATCGCGGCCGCGACCCCCAGCCCGATCGCCGGCCAGGGTCCCAGCCGCTGCCCCGCGAACATCGATCCGAAGCCCAACAGCAGCACCACCAGCAGCCCGACGGCCGTCGGCAGGGGGCGCGGCCCGTCGCCCTCCAGCAGCGTGCGCATCGCCTGCGCGTGGATCTCGACCCCGGGGGTGAAGGTGCTCAGCGGGGTGCGCTTCAGGTCGCCCAGCTTCGGTGCGGTGGCGCCGATCAGCACGGTCTTGCCCTCGAAGTGCTCCCTCAACCAGACGACGTCGCCGCCCTCCTCCCGCTCCAGGACCTCCTGCATGGAGACCCCCGGCCACCCCCCGACCACGTCGCGGTAGCGGATGTGGACCGTGGCGCAGTCCTCCCCCGCCCCGGCGAGCACCCGGGCGAGCGCGTACGGCTCGGCGCAGCCCAGCTCCATGCGCCGCACCACGCCGTCCCCGTCTTCGGTGACGTTGGCGAGGGCGAGTCCGGACGACGCCGATTGGATCATCGGGTGAGGCCCCTTGACCTCGACCTCGTTGGAGCTGCCGTCGCCCAACGCCATCGCGATGTTGATGACCTCGACGCCGCGGCTGCGGGCGATCGCCATCGAGCTGACGAGGGGGAAGCCCCAGTCGGGGTCCATCGTCCCGGGCAGCGAGTACAGGAGGAAGTCGAGCACCACCCGGTCGGCGCCCCCCGCCGCGGCGCCGTCGACCACATGCGCGAACAGCCGATCCCAGTAGACCAGCGGGTCGGAGTGGGCCTCTTCGGTCGCCTCGTCCACCCGCACGATGACCACCGGCACGCCGACGTCGTCGACGGTCTCCACGAACATCAGGTCGTTGACGGTATCATCCCACGGCAGCGCCGCTCCGATCGCCGCCGCGAGGGCGACGAGGGCGACGACGAGGGCGACGTCGGAGGCGCGACCGGTCACTCGGCCGACGGCTTGCTCGGGTCGAGGTAGCTCGCCTGCGCGGCCGCCTCCTGCCACTTCGCCTCGGCCCGCTCCATCTTCAACCGGGCCTTGCCCTCGGACTCCGCGAGCCGTCCCAGCTTGGTCTGCGCGCGGCCGATCTCCTGCTGCACCTCGGGATCCCCGCCGATGGCGACGTCGTAGGCCCGCAACCGCTCCAGCTCAGCGGCTTGCGCCCGGCGGTCGATCTCGACCTTGACCCACCCCACGCGCTCCTGCTGGAACGACACTTGGAGCTTGGCGGAGTCCGTCCGCGCGTTCCGCCACGCGAGGCTCGCCTCCGAGCGCACCGTCTGCTGCGCCAGGGTGGCCAGCTCGTCGGTGCGGTTGCCTTCGTCGGCCGCCTTCCGCTGCGCCTCGATCGCCCGCAGGATCGACTGGTTGGCATCGACCCAGGCCTTGGCCGCCTTCTGGTCCGCCCACGCGACATCCAGGTCCGCCTGGATCCGCTCCAGCTGGAGCTCCCCCTCGCGGTGGTGCGCCTCCGCCTCACGCAAATCGCTGAGCTCCTCGACGGACTGGCGCAGCAACGCCTCGTCGATGTCCTTCTTGGAGGGGGCCTTCGCAAGGGCGGAGCAGGGCACCGACAAAACGGCGATCGCGGCGACGTACAGGACCAAGCGCATGGCCGCATCATCCCAGATCGCGCCCATGCGGGTACACTTGGGACGGGATCCTCCTTGCCGGACAGCGAAGCCACTCTCACCGACGCGACCGTGCTCGACCGACCGACAACGGCCGGCGGCAGTGACGACTCGCCCTCGCCATCGGAGCCGTTCGCGCACCGACCGGAGCTGCCCGGCTACACCGTCATCGAGCCGATCGGCTACGGCGGCATGGCCGAGATCTGGCTCGCGGAACGAGCCGGCTCAGCCGGGGTCCCGGTGCGCTGCGTGCTCAAGACGATCCTCCCCAAGCACGCCGAGCGGGAGAAGTACCGCGACCGGTTCCTCGACGAGGGCCGCATCGTGGCCCAACTGCGGCACCCCAACATCTGCTCGGTGCTGGACGTCGGCTCCGTCAACGGCCAGCTCTACCTCGCGATGGAGTGGGTCGACGGGCTCGACACCAACGAGCTCATCCGCAAGGTCAGCAAGCGACGGACCGAGGTGCCGCTGCGGCACGCGCTCTACATCCTCCGCGAGACCCTGCAGGGCCTGCACCACGCCCACACGGCCATCGGCTCCGACGGCGCGCCGATGGGGATCGTCCACCGCGACGTCAGCCCCGGAAACCTGCTCCTGGCGAGCACCGGGGCGGTGAAGCTCACCGACTTCGGGGTCTCCGTCGGCACCGCCGCCCAGCGCATCGAGCGGGAGGGCACCCTCGCGGGCAAGCTCCACTACTTCGCCCCGGAGCTCTTCGGGGGCCCCCGGATCGCCAGCGTCAAGACCGACCTGTGGGCCCTCGGGGTGACCTTCTACGAGCTCCTGACCGTCCGCCCGATGTTCAGCCGCAAGCTGAAGCCGCGGGACCTCCGCCGCACGGTGGAGGCGTTCGAGATCGACCGCCTCCTCGATGAGGACCTGACGGTCCCGGAGGGGTTGGAGCCGATCCTGAAGCGCGCGCTCGCTCGGAACCCCGCCAAGCGCTACGACAGCGCCTTGAACTTCCTCGAAGACGTCAACGACTACGCCTACGAGTCGGGACTCCGGCTGCTCGGCCCCCACTTCGCCGAGTACATCGCCCGGATCCTGTCGAACAAGACGCCGGAGCGGCGCAGCATCAGGTCCGCACTGCGGAAACGGGGGGAGAATCAGTGAGAGGTCGAGGTCGGCCCGATCCGCAGGACACGGAAACACTCGCCGAATCGCTCAAGACCCTGCACATCGCCATGGGGCACGCCCGTCTGTACGGCGCGTCGCACCGCGAGACGTGGCGGGCGATGGAGCAGTCCCTGGGGCAGATGGGCCAGGTCCTGGAGCGCTACGGCGCCCTCGATCTGGAGTCCTCCCAGGAGGGGCTCGCCTGGGGCGGATCCATGGTCCACCCCGAGACGGAGGAGTTCGTCGGCCTCGGCCGCCTGCTGCACCGCGAGGGCATCGCGACGCTGTCGCTGGCCCAGGGGCTCGACCTGGAGGAGCTGGCCAAGCTCCTGGATGTGCTCCGCATCAACTTCGAGCTCCCCGAGTACGAGGAGGAGACGCTGGAGTCGCTGCTGTGGCAGTCCGGCTTCACCAAGATCGGCTTCCAGGCGGTCAGCGCCCTGATGGAGGCCGAGGTCCTCTCCGGCGCCGCCTCCCAAACCGCCACCGGGAACCTGGATGACGCCGTCCAGCAGCTGGTCGGCCTGCGCCTGTCGGACTTCCGCACCGAGAGCGACAAGCGCAACTTCGGGCAGGTCTCCGAGGACGCCGTGCAGCGAGCCGTCGCAGGCAGTGATCTGGCCGGCCTGGGACCCAGCGACGACCGCCGCGTCTCCGAAGAAGAGCAGCAGTGGCGGGTGCAATTCGCCGAAGAAGGGACCGAGGACGCCCACCTCATCGCCAACATGCACGAGGCGGTGGAGGCCGAAGAGCCCCACGATCTCCTCGCCCGGCTAGTCTCCATCCTGGTGCGCACGGCGCTGAGCAATCGGTCCGAGCTTCCGCCCGATGAGGCGATCGGACTGGCCCGCCAGGCCGTCGAGGAGGTCTACCGCCGCGGCAACGCCGTCGGCCTCGTGCGCATCCTCGACGAGGGCACCGCCTTGATGGCCGAGGACGTCGTCCGCACCAGCCCCTTCGCCGGCCGGGTGCGCGAGTTCTTCGCCAACGCCATCAGCGAGCGACGCATCGCGCGGGTGCTCCTGTCGCTCGATCTCGCCAAGGCGGGTGAAGAGCACGAGCTCCGTCGGCTGGTCGAGCGGCTCCCCGACTCGGTGCTCCAGTCCGTGCTCGAGAGCGCCGCCCGGGACCCCGATCAGGCCCGCGGCAAGCGGCTCCGGGAGACCCTCGGCTCGGTCGTCGGCGACCGCATCGACGCGTGGCTCACCAACGCCCTGACCCAGCCTCCCGAGCGGGTCGTCCCGACCATCGCGCTGGCCCGCTCGTTGGGCCGCGAACGGGCCGCCTCCAGCCGCTACAAGCTGCTCCGCCACCCGTCCCGACTCGTCCGGGAGGAGGTGCTGCGCTGGTACCAGGACAACCTCCCCGCGGCCGAGCTGCAGTACGTGCTGCCGCTGCTGGTGGACAAGGACGCGGCGGTGCGCCGGGCGCTGGCCGATGCGCTGCTGGCGCAGAAGCCGTACGAAGCGGTGAAGTACCTGCGCAAGGCGGTCGGAGGAGCCACGTTCAGCTCGCTGGATGCGAACATCAAGCGTGACCTCTGCATCACCCTGGGGCTCGTCGCGGGCGACGGCGCAGTGGAGGTCCTGGCCCAACGGCTCGAGTCCAAGGGGGTCAAGATGATGGGCACCGCCCCCGAGGTCCTCGCGGACGTCGAAGCGGCCGCCCGGGGCCTCGCGGCGGCCGGCACGGTCCAGGCCAAGCAGACCCTCAAACGAGGCACGTCGGGCCTGTTCGGGCCGAAGAAGAAGATCTGCACCGACGCCTTACAGCGGTTGGAGGCGCGGAATCCATGGTGAGCCACGCCGATCCCTTCCTCTCCGGCACGAGTCCGGGCGCCTCCTCGGGTCCGCCCAACGCCGAGGAGATGGACCGCGAGCGGCGGCACCAGATCTCCCGCAAGGCGAAGGACTTCCTCGTCCACATCGACACCCTCGGGCGGCTGCTCGCCATCCACGATCCGGGCAACTCCGCGGTGCAGTCGGCGCTGCGGGACCTCGTCCAGGACGTCGCCGAGCTTCAAGCCGGCGGAGAAGACCTCTCGCTGGTGTTCGCCGAGGGGCATGCCTTCGTCAACGGCGTCTGGGTCCGGGCGAGCAAGCGCGCGTGGGAAGCGGCGGTGATGCTCACCGAGCGCCTCGGCGACGTCGAAGGGCGCGGCATCGTGCTCCAGTCAGGGGCCGAGGATGCGACGATGCTCGCCCTCACCGAGTTCCTCCGCACCTCCCCCGCCGAGGGCGTCAGCGGGGCCGAGCACTTCCGCCGCGCCAACCTCCCCGGCATCCGCCTCATCCCCCTGCCGTCAGCGGCGGATCGGGCCCGGGCGGGCAAGTCGGAGAGTCGGGATCACGCCCTCGAGGTCTTCCGCGAAGGCCTCGAGACCATCACCCGCACCGAGCTGGCGAACCTCGACCTGTACATGCGGCGACGCCAGCGGGCGCTCGTCCAGCAGCTCATCCAGATGGCGGAGGAGACGCCGGAGGACCTGCTCGGCCTGACCGTGATGCGGAACCCGACGCTGCCGAGCAAGGCGCACAACATGATGGTGTGCATCTACGCGGTCTGCCTGGGGCGGCTGATGGACCTGCATCGGCGCGACCTGCTGCGGCTGGGGATGTCGGCGCTGAACCACAACCTGGGCGAGACGCTGCTGCCGGAGGAGATCTTCGCCAGCGAGCAGGAGTTGGCCCCCCACGAGCGTTCACGGGTCGAGCAGCATCCCCTGCTGGGCATGGCCCACCTGCTGAAGCACTACGGCTTCGGCGCCCCGATCGTGGAGCGAGCGCTGGCCTCGGTCGAGCACCACATGCGGTTCGACGGCGAGGGCGGCTACCCCTTCGCGGCGGGGCGGGAGCAGCACCTGTTCAGCCGAGTCATCGCCGTGGCGGACGTCTTCGACGCGCTCTGCTCGCCGCGCCCCCACCGCGACGCGTTCCCCCCGGACCAGGCGGTCAAGCTCGTCTCCCGGCAGGGCGGCCGGCAGCTGGATCCGGTCATCGTGCGGCGGCTGCTGTGGCTGGTCGGGCGCTACCCCCCGGGCTCGCTGGTCGAGCTCGACAGCGGGGAATGGGGCCTCGTTCTCGGCCCCGGCATGGGCGCCTACCCGATGGTCCGGCCTCGCGTGCTCCTCATCTCCGACGAGGACGGCTTCGAGCTGGACATGCCCCTCGCGGTGGATCTGGGCGAACGTCATCCGCGCCGGCGGGCGTGGCTGCGAACCATCGCGCGAACGCGGGATCCGGGCCGGATGGGCGTGAACGTCGCTTCGTTCTTCTTCGGCGATCGGCTCGAAGTGGAGCCCGGCCGGCTGGACGCCGACGAGCTCGAGGCGGGCAGCTAGCGGCTACTGACCCAGCGGCTTGAAGACGTACTGAACCCAGACGACCACGTTGTTGTCGAGCTTGCGCTTGCGCGGCTTCGTCTCGGGGAACACAAAGCTCTCGATCTTGGCGCCCAGGGCGGCCTTGACCTCGTCGTCGGCCAGCGTCGCCACCGGGGTGGACTGCTCGAAGATCACGCCGTCGGGGGTGACGACCAGCTTCACGGTGACCTCCCCGGTGAGGTTGGGCCGCTTGGCGAGCGCCTCGGCGTAGGTGTGCCGCAGCAACTCGATGCCGTCGGTGGCGATGCCGCGCACGTAGTCCGCGGTCAGCTCGGGCTCGAGCTCGTGGCCTTCGCCGTCGAACCACTCGACCGCGACGTTGCCCACGCCCACCGCCGCGACGCGGGAGACGGTCGGCTTGGGCTGCTCGCCCTGCTTCTTCTCCTTCTCGAGACGCTTCTTCTCGATCCAGCCGCGCACCCCGCCGTGGGCCCACGTCACCTGCACGCGCTGCCAGGAGCCATCCTCTTCGTCGAGGGTCACCCAGGAGGCCGCGGCGAGCGTGCCGAAGGGGTCCCCCTTGGGCTCGAGCGCGAAGTCTGCGTCCTTCGTTCCGAGCTGCCGGTTCCCTGTCGGGGCCGTGCGGAGGCCGGGCACGCCCGCCATCGGGTTCCAGCCCTCCGGGGCGGGCTCGGCACGCCAGTCCACGGACACGACCCAGCCTTCGACCCAGAGGTGCCGCGCGACCACGCGGATCTTCGACTCGAACTCCCGCTGCTCCAGGAACTCCATGCGCAGGTGGCCCATCGCGGGGTCCATGAGCACGTCGGTGGTGTCGAACAGGGGCGCGACGATCTCGGCGTGGATGTCGTAGCCGCCACCCACCGAGGTCAGGGAGATCGTCGACGGGGGCAGCGGCAGCGTCGCCTCGGGCCAGCCCGCGTCGGGCAGGTCCTCGGGATCCGGCACGGGCCAGGACTCCGCGGGGAAGAACTCATCCTCGGACACGATGAACTGGGCCCGCACCCGGCCCTCCAGCATCTTGGCGAGGAACAGGCCGCCGCCCACGTCCCGGTCGATGAGCACCAACGCGCCGCTGAGGGCCTGGCCGTAGGGCTCGCCGGCGGCGTCCAGCTTCATCGGCACGTCGTCGACCAGCACCTGGGCAAAGTCGCGGTTCGAGACGTCGACCTCCCCCTGGAAGGCGCCCGCGGCGCGCACCCAGATTCGGGTCCGGGCTATCCCCCGCTCCATCACCGCGTAGCACTGGCGCGCGGACAATGTGCCCACCGACTCCTCGGTCCCGGGGACGTACATGGGCGTGCCGTCCTCGGCGATGCAGACCTCATCAGCGAGGGCCAGCGTCGGGAGCAGCAGCAGCAGCAGGAACGGAACGAGTCGGTGCATGGCGGGGATCTATCACACGACGACGCGAATGCCGCCGGAGCTGTCGTTGGTGAGAACCACGGTGGTCAAACGGGAAGACACCTCCACGGACACTTCCCGGTCTTCGGCCTTCACCGTCAGCAGCACGGGCTGGTCCACGGGCGCGTCCCAGTGCAGCCGGGTGGGAATGCCGTGTACCTCGGGCGCCTGCGTCATCTCCCAGTGGCCGGCCTGGAAATCCATGCGTATGTGGATCCGCTCGTACAGCTCCATCGAGCTCTGGTTCCGGATCTGAAGCACCCGTGAGGTCGACTTCGCAGCGAAGCGCAGCCACTCCACCGACTCCTCGTCACCGGGGTCGGCGTCGGTGAACCGCGCCGTCATGTGGGGCCACTCCCACGACCAGCTGCCGTCCTTGTGCCGCTCCCCGGGCTTGCCGAGGATCTCCAGGGCACGGGCCCAGTTGCCGCGGCGGTTCCTGAACGGGAAGTGCACGTTCGCGGCCCGCAGGCGGGGCTCCATTCGAACCTTGAACCCCTCCCGCGTGTAGAAATCGGCGTCGGGCATCGCGCTGAGCCAGGTGGCTGCGCCGACGTGCACCCCCGGGACGAACTCCAGCGTCGCCCGCACGGTCAGGTCACCCCAGCGCAGGCGCGCGGTCGGGTACCCGTCCACATCCAGTGAGAGGGCACCGAGGCTGCGGAGGGTGCAGCGCGCGTCGGCGACCGAGCAGTGCCACGGGAGCTCCCCCTCCACCCCCAGGGGCAGGGACTCCAGGCCTGCGCTGCGTCGCGCAAAGAGCCGTTTCAGCCACTCGGCCATCCGGTTTAGCCTACTTGCGCTTCCCCCGAGTTGCTCGGGGGTGATCATCGACTTCGCCAACGATCTCCACGATCTCGGGGTGACGCGCAGACGCCTGGAGGGCCTCGGCGCGCGCAGCGACGCGCTCGGCGGGCAGGTGCAGCCAGACCCTCGGGTCCAGCGGCTCGGTGGCGACGAACCGGTCCGCGGCCAGGCCCCGATCGGCCAACTCCAGCGTCAACAGGCCCGCCGTCCCGGTTCCGTGCAGTTCGATCGCCGCCGGCTCGAAGTCGGTCCGGAGCCGGTCCAGCAGGAGCGCCAGATCCGCCTCGGCGTGGTCGGTGCCGAGGAACAGCCCGGCGCTCAGGTCGCAGCCGCGCAGCCCGGGGAGCACCGCCACCACGCCGTCGCGAGCCAACTCGGCAGCATCCTTGAGCCGGTCGGCGGACTGGCACGAGCGGGGCAGGGCGTCCATGCGGCCCGAGTCGGCGAGCAGCACGACGACGGTCGGGGAGCTCGGCAGCGGCTCCGGCGCGACGAACCACGAGACCAACGCCCCTTCGTCTCCTTCGAGCTGGATCTGGCCCACCCCGAGCCCCTTGAGGGGACCCTTCGCCCGCTTCGTCGCGACGTCGAGCTCCTGGGGGAGGTGGATCGAGCGACGCAGCCGCTTGGCCGCGACCTCGTTGATGCCGGCGGAGAAGTCGATGATCCCGCGCGCCAGATCGTCCTGCCCGAACTGCTCGGCCAGCAGCACGTTGCGGAGGGCGTCACTGGCGAGCAGGGGCGGACGCCCCAGACCTTCGCGCAGCAGCGGGTAGCCCAGCTCCGGGCGGTCGGCGTGGACCAGCGCCCAGCCGGTGAAGATCAGGTCGCCGGGGAGGGCGTTGGGGGAGGCCGCCGCCGTCTCGCCCAACTCGACGAGGAGGTCGTGCTCCTCGAGCCCGATGACCTTGCCCTTGAGGGCCTGCACGAGGGCGTAGATCTGATCGTCGGTGATCTGCAGACCAGCGGGGGCGGCGAAGGCGGAGCTGGCCGCGATCACGGCCGCCAGGACCAGGGGGAGGCTACGACGCATAGGCCTCCCGACGTCCCCGGCGCATGCGGCTGGCGATCCGAACGATGTCGACGGGCGCGAGCTCGCCGCTGGTGATGAACGACAGGTCGTGGTGCAGCTGGAAGACCTTGTTCAGCAGCCGGTCCGCGCCGGAGCCGACCGCCGCCAGGGCCAACGGCTTCAGCAGCGGAGCGTCCACCACGATGGGGAACACCCGCTGCAGCCGCTCGTCGAAGGGCCGCACGGTGCCGTCGCAGGCGATCGCGAAGGCGTGCTCCGGCTCGAGCGTGAGCACGTGGTCCAGCTCCGCCAGCGAGTCAGCGTCGCCGTCCCCGGGGCGGCCCAGGAACGAGATGGTCTGCACGCGAATGCCCGCGGCCCGCAGACGCGCAACCGCGTCGGCGTCGTGGTCCCGCGCGTCGGTCGCGAGGCGGATCAGATCGCAGCCCGCGCGCGCCAGCTCCCGGACGACCTCGGGGCCGAGCAGATCGGAGCGGGCCCCGCACTGGAACGGGAGCCCCACTTCGCGCCGGTAGCGGTCGAGGAAGTCGCCCAGCCACGGCTCCAGGGCCCCGTCCATCAGCAGGGTGTCGTCCCGGAACGCCACCCGCCGGTAGTGCGGCCGACGCTGGATGTGCAGGTGGACCCGGTGGATCGCCTCGGTGACCGAATGACGGGGCGCCTGCTCGAACCGCCGCTCGAGCTCCTTGGGCCCGATGCGGAAGCCGGCGTGCACGTTCTCCATCACCCCGCGGCCGGTGCAGACCGAGAGCGTGGTCTGGTGCCGGACAAACCGGTAGCGGCGGTAGATCTCGAGGTCGGCCAACGGCAGGTCGTCGAGCTCGTCCATCGCCTGGCGCGCGGGGCCTTCGATCAGGGTGCCGTCGGGCGAGGCCGCCACCGTGCCGGTGGTACCGGGGAGGTCCCGCTCGTTGTCGATCTTGAACAGCAGCTCGCGCAGCGTCGTCTCGGGGTCGCCGACCATCACGAGGTCGACCCCCGCCTCGCGGGCGATCTCCGGGTGGTCCGTGGCGTGGCTCCCCACAAACACGTTCGGCGCTCCCCCGGTGATGGCGCTGATGCGGCGCGCCACCCCGAACGCCCAGGGGTGGAAGCCGGTGGGCGGCGCAAACACGACGACGGCGGGGGCGAAGCGGCGAAGCGCCCGCTCCAGGTCCCGCTCGGCGGCGGGAATGAACACGCTCGCCTGGTGCCCCAGGAACGTCACCGACGCGCCCAGGACCATCAGGTCCGGTCGCGGCATCGGGTCCTTCTGGATGAAGGCGACGCGCATCAGGCTCGAGCGATGAGCGACCTGAAGTCCGGCCGGAACTGATCGGCGAGGGTCAGGGCACCCTTGACGATGTTCTTGGCGAGGACCGGGTCGGCGAACGCGCGCTTGGCGGCTCGCTTGACGAAGCGGGGGTCGAGGTAGAAGCGGCGGTAGGCCTCGCTGAAGACCTGCTCGACGTGGCGCAGATCCCGCCAGCCGGCGGGCACGTACACCGCCTCCTTCTGCTTCTTGAAGGACTCCATGTACTCCCGCGACCCCCAGCCGAGGGCTTCGAACGCCTCGCTTACGGGGGGCGGTCGGTACAGCGAGAAGACGGCCACATCGACCTCCTGCTGGAGGGCGTGCTCGACCGTGGTGAAGACCGACTCGGGGGTGCTGTTGGGGATGCCTGCCATGAACAGCCCGATCACGCCGATGTCGGCGCTGTGGGCGGCCCGGATGGCCTCCGCCGACGAGGCGACCGTGAGGTCCTTGCCGAGGGCCCGGAGCATGGCGTTGTCGAGCACCTCCATGCCGATGAGGACCTGGTGGCAGCCGGCCGCCTTCATCGCCGCGAACACCCCCGCATCGACCTGGGAGGCGCGCGCGTAGGCGGTCCAGGAGACGGGGTTTCCGCGCTTGCGAAGCTCGCCGCAGAAGTCGTGAATCCAGTCCTTGCCGACCACGAAGTCGTCGTCGACGAAGGCGATCTCGTTGGCGCCGTAGCGCATGTGGATCTGGAGGATCTTCTCCGCCGCCGACTCGGGGCTGTGGCGTCGGTAGCGGTTCTTGAGGCCGCCGCCGGAGGTGCAGTAGGTGCACTTGGCGTAGGCGCAGCCGCGAAACAGCTCCATGTAGACCGCGGGCGTGCGGCGGACCCGCATCGGGGGGGCGCTGTAGCGGCTCAGGTCGAGCAGGTCGTAGGCGGGCAGCGGCGTGTCGGACAGGTCCCGCTGAGCGGCTCGGTGCTGGTTCTTGTGGATTCCGCCGTCGCCGTCGCGCCAGATGACGCCGCCGATGCCGTCCAGGGTCTTCTTGGCGGCGAGGGCGTTGACCAGCTCGACGGCGGTCTCCTCCCCCTCCCCGAACACCGCCGCGTCCCACGCGACGTTGTCGTCCATGCACCACTCGGGGTACAGGCTGCTGTGCGTGCCCCCCAGGAAGGTGAAGACGTCGAACCGGTCCTTCAGGAGCGTCGCCAGGGCGCTGGCCGGGTCGTAGATGACGGAGGTCGCGCTGACCCCGATGGCGTCGGGCACGAACCGGTTGATGGCGCTGCAGATCTGGTCGTTGTCGTACCCCTCGGCGGGAGCATCGACGACCTGGACCTGGTGCCCCGCCTCGCGCAGGTAGGCGGCGACGTTGATCGCGCCCAGCGGCACCGCGTTCTGGAACGAGCGGCGGCGGACGAGTCCGTACAGCTGACGGCCGTAGTCAAACGGCGGGACGACGAGGGAGACGCGCACGAGTCTCTACCTAGCCGCCATCGCAGGTGAGATCCACTCCGACGGAGTCGAAGAGCGCCTGGCATTCGGTGTTGTCGCCCACGATGTCGCAGCAGGTGGGGATCAGGGCGCCGACCACGAGCTCTTGATCCAGGGGCGGGACCCCGGCGGCGTCCAGTTCCTGCACGAGCAGATCCGCGAGGCGGCCGAAGTGGGCCAGGGCGATGGCGTTGCCCTCCGGATCGGTCCGGCCGACGTGGCTGTCGCGCATGCTCAGGCAGGGGGTCCCCTCCAGCTCTGGCTCGGTCCCCTCGCCGTAGTCGCAGGGTCCGTCGATGGCGCAGATCAGGCGCGTGATGCACAAGCCCGTGCGGGCGTTGTAGACCGGCCCGGTGCCGCCATCGGGCACGAAGAACGGCGACAGCGACAGGTCCGCGAGCAGCGCATCGGCGAACTGGTCGACGACCGCCTCGATGCCGGGGCGCCGGCCCAGCCGCTGGTACAGGGAGTTGTCGCCACCGGGGTCCTCGACGATGTCCGCCTCGGTCGACTCCAGGATCGCGACGACCTCAGCGACATCGGCCGGCCCCACGCCGCCGTACAGCCCCGCCTCCTCCACGTCGGCGACGAAGTTGGCGAAGTCGGTCGGGCTGATGCCCAGCCCCGCGTGGGCCTCCAACATCGAACGGCAGGCGTACTCCTCGGTGCCTCCGGCGGCTTCGCCGAGCTGGTCCGCGAGGCAGTCGACGATGAAGCTCAGGTCCAGGTCCCCGTTGTGGAAGTACGCGTTGATCCGGTTGTCGGGGAGCACGTGCAGCCCGAGCGCGGCCGAGACGAACCCCCGGATGGAGTCGGGCCCGCCGAGCCGCTCGTACAGCGACGGCACCTCCGTGGTCGCCGCCACCGAGGCCGTGACGCCGGCACCGTCAGCGCCGGTCCACGGCGTGCGGTCGTCGTTGGCGAGGGTCAGCGTGAAGGTGTGGGCCCCCGCGGACTCCGGGCAGTGCAGCAACGCCGCCCCGACCGGGCTGCCGGCTCCGGCCGCGTTGAAGTCGGCCCCGTCGGCGTTGCAGGCGTCTCCATCGACGTGCACCACGACGTGACCGCAGGGCGCCTCGGACGCCAGGCAGGTCCCCGGCTCGCGGAGGGTGAAGTCGGTGACGTCGAAGCTGATCGAGAGCGTGCGGGGCGCATCCGCGAGGAGCGGCAGAGTCTCCCCCGCCGTCGGTGAGGTGATGGCCAGCGTGGGGGTCGCGGACGCCTGCCGGGGAGTCGGCGGCTCAGCGGTGCCGACATCGGCGCAGCCCACCAGGGCGAAGGCGAGCAACAGGGGCAGGGAGCGCATCCCGCTCATGATGTCACGGAGCAGCGGGAGCCGGCGCGTCCTCGGGCCTCAGCAAGCGACGGGTGACCGTGCGGCGTTGGCCGTCGTGGAGGCGGTCGAGCATCGCTTCCCACTCCATCCCCGTGGTCCGACCGACGATCAGGGCCGCCGACAGTCCTTCCGCGGTGACGCTCACGCCGGCGCAGGACTCCTCCTCGACGGCCGCGGGGGGGCATGGCTGATCCGAGTCGACCCGGTAGGTGAACTCGCCCGTCCACGACGGGAGTGTGGCGAGTCCCGGAAAGCTCCCCTCGGCCGTCCACGTCGCTTCCACGATGGATGGCTGGCCCATCACGGACGTCAGCTGCCAGCGCATCACCGCGTCGATCTGCTCTTCGATGTGGAGCGCCCGGAGCGCGTCCGCCGTCGCCGCGTCATCCTCCCCCAACGACTCGAAGTAGTCGTCCGGTCCGACCACGTCGATCACGTGGCCCGTGTTCTCGACGTCGATGCGCACGCGGATGTTCCCCGCGTGCTCCTGGATCCAGGGGGGAAGCCCGAACACGTCCGGCTCGGGCGGGCGCCACGGCATCGAGAGGTGGCTGCTGCCGTCCTCGTTCCGGCTGATGTCGACGGGGACCAGCACGTGCTCGCCCCCTTCGACCCGGATCTCCTGCAGCCACCGCCCCGGCATCGGCTCGTAACGGAAGGTGTTCGGCCCCTGCCCGCGCACGTCCGCGGTGACGCCATCGGCGTGCCGGCCGCCCAACCAACTGCGGGTCCCCAGCAGCGCGGCGACGACGATCACGAGGACCACCAGAAGGCGGCCGATGACGGGCTCATCCACGGCAGGAGTGTAGCGCCGGGGGATCGTCTATCGTCTCGACCCCGTGCTTCGATTCCTCCTCCTCGCCCTCCTCCTGTTCCCCATCGCCGCCCTCGCCGAGGACGTCGGCGCACTGCAGTCCGAGGGACGCGACGCCATCAACCCGGTCCGCACGGTCGATCTGGAGCACCTCGCGCTCGACCTGACCGTCGACGTCGTCGGCCGTTCCGTGTCCGGGTCTGCGACTTGGACGGCGGTCCCGCTGCGCGACGGGATCCGCGTCGTCGTGTTCGACCAGATCGCCCTCCACATCGACGCCGTGCAGGTCGATGGGGCCGACGTCGGCTACCGCCAGACGGACCACAAGCTGTTCGTGGATCTGCCCCCGACGACGAAGCGCGGCACGCCGCTGCAGCTGGTGGTGCGCTACTCGGCGACGCCGACCAACGGCCTGCACTTCCGGGCCCCCGGCAAGGACTCCCCCGACGGCTACCACGAGGTCTGGAGCCAGGGCGAAGACGTCGACCACCGCCACTGTTACCCGGCCTGGGACGACCCCTCGGATCGCTTCACCTACGAGGGCCGCTTCACCGCCGACGGCCAGTTCAGCGTGGCCAGCAACGGCGCGCACCTCAGCACCGAGGACGCCGCCGACAAGCCGGGGTGGAAGACCTGGCACTACGCCCTCACCGAGCAGGACATCGTCAGCTACCTCGTCGCCCTCGCCGTCGGTCCCTACACCGTCTACGAGCACCACACGGCGGGCCAGACCCCGCTGGAGACGTGGGTCGGCCCGGGCATCGACGAGGCGACCGCCATGCGGGTGACCCAGCACACCGAGGCGATGCTCGCCCTGTTCCAGAAGGAGACCGGGGTCGCCTACCCGTACCCCGTCTACCGGCAGATCTTCGTGCAGCGGTTCATGTACGGCGGCATGGAGAACACCACCGCCACCATCAACACCGACGACGTGCTCGCGCCGCTGTCGGTGTGGGACGACAGCGGCGACCGCAACGGCCTCGTCTCCCACGAGCTGGCGCACCAGTGGTACGGGGATCAGCTGACCTGCGCGAACTGGCGGGAGATGTGGCTCAACGAGGGGTTCGCCACCTACTTCGCCGCCCGCTGGGCGCGCAGCAAGCTCGGCCCGGAACACGACGCCGCCCAGGCGTGGCGGGTCTACCGGGGCATCCGCAACGCCGACGACGGCACCGGCCGTCCGATGGTGCGGACCTTCTACAACCAGACCGACGGCGAGCGCTCCGCCAACCCCTACGGCAAGGGCTCCTCGGTGCTGCGCATGCTCCGCGCAATGCTCGGGGACGACGCCTTCGATCGTTCGATGGCGCTGTACACGTCGCGGCACCAGCACTCGCTGGTGCAGACCGAGCACCTGCGCGCGGCCTTCGAGGAGGTCACCGGGGAGAACCTGGACTGGTTCTTCGACCAGTGGGTCTACCTCGTGGGGCATCCGAAGCTGAAGGTGAAGCACAGCCTGGACCTCGAGGCGGGCCGGCTCCGGGTCGACATCGAGCAGACGCAGACGGTCGAGGGCCTGCAGCCGCTGTTCGTGCTCCCGATCGACGTGGAGATCGCGACCTCGGCGGGCACCCGGGTCGAACGCCTATGGCTCGACGGCGGCAAGGCCGTAGCCGCTTCCTGGGCGATCGAAGGGGAACTGCAGTACGTCGCCATCGACCCCCTCGGGGGGCTGCTCGCCGAGATCAACCACAAGCGCAGCGGGGCCGAGCTCATCGCGGCGCTCGGGAGCGAACACCCGTACACGGTGATGCTCGCCCTCGATGCGCTCCAGACCAAGGACGGCCGGCCCGACGACGACGAGCGGGAGGCCGTGGCCGCCATCCTCGCCGATCCCGCCCAGGCCCCCGAGTGGCGGCAGAAGGCGGCCGAGGTGCTCGGCGCGTGGCGGGACGACGCTTCGACCGCGGTGCTCGTCGAGCAGCTCGCCGCCGGCCATCGCCGAGCCCGGTCCGGTGACGAGCAGGCCAGCTCGCGGGTGCGCGGGGCGATCGCCAAGGCGCTCGGCCAGGGCGTAGCGACCCCCACCGTCGTCGCCGCCTTGAAGTCCGCCGTGACCAACGATCGCACCGCCTACGTGCAGGCCGACGCGGTGCGTGCGCTGGGCAAGCTGCAGGAGGCGGGGGCCCGGTCCCTGGCCCTCACCATGCTCCAGGGAGACAGCTGGGACCACCAGGTAGAGCGAGCCGGCGCGGACATCCTCAGCAAGCACGGCGTCGCCGCCGACCTGCGCGCGTTGGCCCGCTACCGCACCCCCGGCACCGACCGAGGCTTCCTCCACTCGGCGCTGTGGGCGTCGGTGCACATCGCCAACCGCGAGCCTGTCGGCCTCGAGCGGGACGCCGCCCGCCGTCCGATCGCCCGCGACGCGGAGGCGCTCCTGACGAACTCCGACCTGCGCACTCGGCAACTGGCCCGACAGATCCTCGCCCAGGTCGGCGACGACCGCTCCATCGCGGCCCTGGAGGCGGCGAAGCGGTTCGAGACCGACCCCGATCTGCTCGATCCCATCGACGCCGCCATCAAGGCCATCCGCAAGCGCAAGGACACCGATCCCGATCCCACCGACGGTGAGCTCGACGCCCGCCTGAGGCAGCTCGAGGAGCGGCTCGACGCGGCGGAGCAGGAGCTCAAGGACCTCGAGGAGCGTCGCTGAGGGTGCCGTCGATCTTCGACCCCGCGGCGGCCTTCCAGACCCTGCTCGACCAGGTCGCGCTGGGGGTCCGGGCTCCCGGGACCGAGGGGCACCGCGCCTGCTCCGACCTGTTCGCCCAGCGCCTCGCGGGGTTCGGCTTCGAACCGACGCTGCAGCAGTGGGACGTCACCTTCCGGGAGGAGCCGACCCGCCTGACCAACGTGCTCGTCCGCATCCCCGGCCACGACCCGACCGCCCCGTCGACCCTGCTGGGGAGCCACTACGACGCCCGCTGGATCGCCGACCACGACCCCGACCCGAGCAAGCGGCTGCTCCCCATCCCCGCCGCCAACGACGGCGGCTCCGGCACCGCCGTGATGCTGGAGCTGGCGCGCGCCCTCGCCGAGGAGCCACCGGCGGGCGACGTCGTGCTCGCGTGGTTCGACGGGGAAGACCTCGGGGGGCTGGAGGGCTTCGAATACGCGGTCGGTTCGCGACGCTTCGTGGGCGATCCCGGCGAGGGCTTCGACGCCGACCGCGTCATCGCGCTCGACATGGTCGGAGGTCGGAACATGAGGCTCAACATCGAAGGCAACAGCCTGCAGAACCCGGCGGGCCATGCCCTGTTCGTGGACCTGTTTCAGCGTGGCCGCGCCGCCGGCCATCCCGCCTTCTTCGACAACGAAGTGCACTGGATCTACTCCGACCACGGCCCCTTCCTGGACGCCGGCCGGACCGCCATCTGCCTCATCGACATCGACTACCCGCAGTGGCACACCCACGCGGACCTGCCCGAGCACTGCGACCCCGACTCGTTGGGCCAGGTCGGATCGGTGCTGCTGGATCTGCTTCGCGTGCCAGAATCGCCCCGATGACCCCGCAGACCGCGCCGCCGCCGACTTCGGACCTCCGCTCGCTGGTGGAGCAGCTCCCCCTGCCCACGCCGCGGGAGATCTTCGACGGGCTCGCCGACCGCGGCTACGTCGGGCAGGAAGCGGGCCGCCGGGCGCTGTCGCTGATGGCCCACCGCCACGTCCGCCGCCTGCGCTACGTCTACCTCGACGGCATCGCCAAGGACGACCTCCCGCCCAAGGAGAACCACCTCCTGATCGGCCCCACCGGCTGCGGCAAGACGTTCGCCGTGGAGCTGCTCTTCCGCGAGGCGTTGCGGCTCCCGACCTGCATCGTGGACGTGACCACGCTGTCCGAGACCGGCTACGTGGGCGGAGACGTCAGCTCGGTGCTGACGCGGCTGCTGTACGCGGCCCACATGGACCCGATCCTCACCCGCATCGGCATCGTCTGCCTGGACGAGTTCGACAAGCTCGCCTCCGGCAGCAACCGGGCGGTCTTCTCCGGCGCCGGCACCACCAAGGACGTCACCGGCATCGGCGTGCAGCGCGAGCTGCTCAAGCTGCTCGAGTCGTCCGAGGTCCCGGTCTCCACGGGGCTGGACCACTCGACCTACCACCAGCAGATGCTCATCCCCACCGGCGACATCGCGTTCATCGGCGCGGGCGCCTTCTCCGGCCTCAAGACCGTCACCCGGCGCCGCCGCAAGGACGCCGGCATGGGGTTCAGCAAGGAGCGGGTCAAGCGGGAGGAGATCGCGGTCACGTACGACGCCGACGAGCTGGAGGACGTGGGCAGCTTCCAGGCGTTCGGCTTCCTCCCGGAGCTGATCGGCCGGTTCAACCGCATCGTGCCGTTCGAGCCCTTGGATGCCGCCACGCTGCGGCAGATCCTCGAACTTCAGGTCATCCCCGGGCGGCGCCGCGAGTTGGACCTCGCGGGGATCGCGCTCGAGGTCACCGACGACGTCTACGACCTCCTCATCCAGGGTGCGATCAAGCGCCAGACCGGAGCCCGTGGCCTCGGTGCGGGCCTCGAGCGGGCGCTGGAGGGTGCGGTCTTCGACGCCTACAGCGACCCCACCGCGTCCCGCGTGACCCTCCGGGTCGAGGACAAGCGGGTGGTCGGCGCCATCACGGACCGGCGGTGATCCGAGCGCTCCTGACCGCGGGCGCGGTGCTGCTGCTGGCGTCCCCGGCGGCGGCGCAGAACTACCGCTTCCCCACCTCCTCGGCCGACTACCCGCACTGGTACCCCACCGCCTACAAGGACCAGGGGGGCCAGGACTGGAACTGCGGCGGCATCTACTACAACGGCCACAACGGCTCCGACTTCGGCGGCGGCGGCTTCCCCGGCATGGACGACGGGCGGGACATCGTGGCGGCCGCGGACGGCGTGGTGGACTACATCAACGACGGCGTCGCGGACGACTGCACCAGCGGCAACTGCGGCGGCGGGGGCGGATTCGGCAACTACGTCAAGCTGGTCCACGCTGACGGCAAGGTGACCTACTACGCCCACATGAAGACGTGGTCCATCCCCGTGGGGCTCGGCGACACCGTCTCCTGCGGGCAGAAGCTCGGCGAGATGGGGAGCTCGGGGAACTCCACCGGACCGCACCTCCACTTCGAACCGCGGGTCGACAACGTGGCCCACGATCCGTTCGACGGTCCGTGCTCGGCCCCCCCGACCTACTGGGTCGACCAGGGCACCCACGGCGGCCTGCCCGGCCTCACCTGCGACGGCTCCCTCCCCTGCGAGCCGTCGGGCACGCTGACCTGCGGCGAGCCGATCAACGCCAGCAACGACCAGACATCCGGGGTCATCACCTACAGCTGCACGGAGTTCAACTACACCGGCGGCGAGCGGGCGTGGAGCTTCGTCGCCAGCGAAACCGAGGAGGTGGTGGTGGACCTGACCGGTCACTCCGCGGACCTCGACCTGTTCGTGCTCGATGGCGCCGAGTGCACGCCTTCGGCCTGCGTGGGCGGCTCCACCAACTCGAACACGGACGCCGAATCGGTCACCTTCGCGGCGGTGGCGGGCACGACCTACACGGTGATCGTCGACGGCTGGGACGGGGCCGCCTCGAGCTTCACCCTGGAAGCGGACTGCACCCCCGCCGGCGACGATGACGACGACATCGCCCCCGACGACGACGATGCGACCGACGATGACGACGACGACGATGACGACACCGGCGCGTCCGACGACGATGACAGCGCCGACGATGATGACAGCGCCACCGAGCCGTCCCCCTTCTTCCCCGACGCGGATCGCCGCTCGGAGATCCGACCGACGGAGACGGGCGGTCTGGGCTGCGCCGGCTGCGCGCAGACGTCCACGCTCCCCGACGCGAGGGTCGGAGGGTTGCTGATGGGACTGGCGGGGGTGCTGCGGCGGCGCCGCGAGCGGGGCTGACTACTCGGTCGGGGCGGCGGCGGCGGCGGCGAGCGCGGCCGCGGCGGCGGCGGCCTCGGCCTTGGCGGCCTTCTCAGCAGCCTTGGCGGCCTTGGCGGCAGCCTTCGGATCCTCGAAGTGCAGCGGACGAACCGTGGCGGCGTCAGCCACATCCAGGCGCTGCAGCGACATCGGCGACGGCACCAGGGGCACGCCGAGGAGGTTGAGCAACGAGTAGAAGTGGCGGGCGTGGTTGTCGCAGGTCTCCTGCGTCACCTTGTTGGAGACCGGCACACCGACGAGGGCGCGACCGTCCGGCTCCTCGCGGACCCGAATCCGCTCCCAGAGAGGCTTGAGGTGGCCGGCGTTGGCAATCGCAGCCTCAAGGAGCTCGATCGCTGCGGGATCGGTCCAGGTCACCATCATCGTGATCGCTACGGGTGCGTCGACCTCTGCCAAATCAGTCATATTGCGCCTTCTAGCACATCAAGACTCTTGACACAACGATTCAACTATGGTTGGCCCAGGAGCGCTCGCACCTCAGCTTCGACTATCTCACCCACTCCGGACCGGAAGCCCTGGTGGTGGTTGCGCACCACTCCGTCGGGTCCGATCACGAACAGCGATGGGATTCCCTTCACCATCCACTCCTGCTTCGGGCCCGTGGTTCCGATCCAGGCGACGTCGAACTCAAAGCCTCGCTGGGCGATGAACGGAGCCACCGGATCGACGGCGTCATCCACCGACAGCGCCAGCAGGGTCACCGGCTCGTCGCCGAGGCGGTCCAGCGTCGCCTGAAGCTCGGGCATCTCCTTGATGCAGGGACCGCACCACGTCGCCCAGAAGTCCACCAGCACGACCCGTCCCTGCAGGTCCGCCAGCGAGATCGGGTTGCCCTCGAGGTCGGTCACCTCCAGCGCGGGGGCGGGCTTCCCCACGAACGGATGCGCTCCCCGCTCCGGCGCGGGGCCCGCATCCAGGGCGGCCTTGCGAGCTGCCGCGGCCGCGCCGAACGCCTGCGCCGGCTGCACGCCGGAGGCCGTCACCATCGGGAAGAGGCGGCCGAACCGGGGAAGCACGGACTCGAACCAGCCTTCGGGAGCGGTTCCGGTCACGGCGAAGGCGTGGAGGGCGGCGTGCACCGCGAGTCCATCCGACAGCCCCTCGGAGATCGCCAACGCTGTCCAGGCGTCGCCGTCGTCCAGGCTGGTGGGCCAGCGCGGCAGCATCGTGCCGCCGTACGCGGAGGCGTCCGGCACGGTCGGCAGCAGCTCCGCCTCGCGGGCCCGGGCTGCGGCTACGTCCGTGATCTGCCGCTCGGCCCACCGGGTGAAGTCGAAGCGCGCCTTGCCCCTTGGGGCGGGGCGCCACTGGAGCTCACCGTCCAGGAGCTCGAGCGCCTTCTGCGCCGCCTCGAGCCCTTCGACCCCATCGGCGGCGGCCGCCAGCTCCAGGCACCAGCGGGGGTCGTCGGAGACCTCGCAGAGTCCGGCCAGGGCCGACCGCTTGACCGCTGCGTCGCCCATCTTGTCGGCGGTGACGTAGCGCGCGCGGAACCACCGCTCCACGCCGAGGTCGGCCTCCAACGGGTCGGGGACCAGCGCGGCGAGCTCGTCGAGCTTGGCCATCCGGTCGGTCAGGTTCTCGATGCCCAGCGACTGGTTGGAGCCGCGCAGCAGGTCGTAGTGCTGGCTGCCGGTGAACGCGCTCCGCGTGTACCACTTGGAAGGGTTCACGGGCACGAAGTCGGGCTGGACGGCGCGGACGGCGGCGACCAGCTCGGTGCGGAGCTCATCCTGCTTGGTCCGCTTGTAGTACTTGTGCAGCTCGTTGGCGATGACGCGGTCCTGAGGCGCGTCGGGAGCGATCACCGCGACCAGCGGGTTGATCTCCTCCAGCTGGCCGACCGCGGCGATGCTGCAGGCCTCCACGGCCCACGGGTCCGTCCTGATGATCTCGGCACAGAGCTCCACCTGACGCGCCAGGTCCTTGTCTCGTCGTGCCTGCGCCAGCGCGGTGATGCGCCCCTGGAGCCGGTCGGGAAGGAGCTCGTGAGCGGCGGTCCCCTCGGCCCGGGCGGCGGCCGGGTCCTTCATCAAGAACAGCAGGTTGCGACGCGCGATGAGGGCCTCGAACCGGGTGCGCTCGTCCACGTTCTCGTCGGTCGCGAGCGCCTCCATCGCCGCCATAAGCTCGACGAACCAGCCGGCGGTGGGACCGCTGAACCGGTCGGTGCGATGGAGCTCCAACGTCGCCAGCGCGCCGTGCATGGCGTGGGCGGGGTCCTCCGGCTGCACCTCCTCCAGGTAGGCGTAGACCGCGACGGTCTCGTCACCGAGCCCGAAGCCGTGGGCCAGCGTCGCCCCGATCAGCTGGTGCGTGTAGCCCTCGTGGGGATCGTCCCGGAGCGCGCCAGCGAGCGCGTCCTGCGCTTCCGCCAGCTCCCAGTCCCACTGGTGGATCTGGGCGCGGTTCATCAGCCAGCCGGAGCGCTCCTGCACCGGCACCGGCGGTGTCAGCACCACGATCGGGTCGTAGGAGCGGACACACGAGGTCAGCAGCAGCGGCACCAGGGCCAGGGCGAATCGGTTCACAGCGGGGGTTCCTCGGTCGACTCGCCCCAGAGTCCGGCGTACCAGGCGTCGAAGTCCGTCAGCACGTCGGGGTCCGCCGTCCACGCACCCCCTTCGCGGTTCGTCTCGAAGCCGCTGGTGGAGACGTTGGCGGACTGGATCTGGACGACGTCGTCGATGGCGAAGGTCTTGGCGTGCATGTTGATGGAGGTGCGATCCCAGCGGATCTCGACCCCCCGGTCGCGCAGCCACTGGACCGCCTCGGTGTTGCTGGCGTTGTTGGTGTCGTTCCAGTTCGACCAGTCCGCCACCCCTCGAACCGGCACGCCGCGCCCGGCGGCGTCCCCCAGCGCCCCGAACACCTGCATGGCGGGGGCGTCCAGGTTCGTGGGCTGCAGGTAGGTCGCGTACAGCGTGAAGTCGACGCGCTCGGTGGCGGCGTCGATGCGGTCCACCAGCGCCGGCAGCAGGTCGTCGTCCACGAGCGCGACGGTGGTGGCGTCGGCCAGCTGGGCGATCGCGGGCGCGTCCCGGCCGTGCGGGTCGTCCCACAGGCTGTCGTACCAACCGGCCAAGTACCGCGCCGCGTCTCCCTCCAGGCGGAGGTTGCACTCGCGGTTGATGTCGATCGACGAGGCGGACCAGTTGGTCGATCCGACGAGGGCGGCGGCGCCGTCGTCGGCGATGAGCATCTTGACGTGGAGCTTGGTCGACTCCGACCCGTCGGTGCGGGCTTCGATGCCGAGGTCCTCGAGGCGGGCGATGGCGGTGATGTTGTCGTCGATGGTCTCGTCCAGCAGCACCCGCACGCGCACCCCGCGCGCCGCCGCCGCCGCGAGGTCTTCCACCACCCGATCGGTCGTCGAGCTGACGAACAGCTCCCACTGGGCCACGTCGAGCTTGTCCTCGGCCCCCTCGGCGAGCCGGGTCAACGCGCCGGCGTAGCCCCGATCACAGACGAGGTCGGTGGACGAACCGGTCGGCTCCGGCTCCGTCGGAGCGGCGCACGCGACCAGCAAGAGCATCCCCAGGAGTGCGCTACTTCTTGCCACGGTCCTTGGACTTGCGGCGCTTGGCCTTGGCGCGCGGCTTGCTGTGGAGGGTCGGGGTGTCGCCGAAAACGGGGCCGTCGTCGGCTTCCGCGGCGTCCAGCTCCAGATCGTCGGCCTCGGGGCGGCCGTGGTCGGTCTTCATCCCTTCGGGGCCGAGCAGCTGCTCGCGCGGCACCGGCATGGTCACGTCCCCCGGCGCAGACGCCAGCGGGGTGGGGCCCAGGGGTCCGTCGCTGGTGGTGCCGTCGGGGCCCAGGGGGGCGACCTCCGGCTGGGTCTCCACGAACGCCGACTCGGCATCGTCCGGCACGCTCGGCGGGGGCGCTGCGAGCTCGGCCCGGAGCTGCTCCTCGGCCGTCGCGGCTTCCAGGAGCTGCCACTGCGCGAAGCCATCCTTGCCGTCGGTCAACGAGGCCGAGACGAGCTCGACCGCGTGCTTTCGGGGGTGGGTGGTGACATCGACGTACGCGCGACAGAGGGCGGCAAGAGTCGCCTCCTGAAGCATAATGACGTCACCGGACGAGGTCTCGATCCGGGCTCGTACGTGGGTGTGTCCCTCGGGGACGCCAACGACGACCCGGTGGACGCTCCGGTTGCGCAGCAGAAGGGCGGAGTCCATCGTTGGAACCTAGCAGGATGACGAACCCAACGGCCGCGCGATGCGTTCACCATGCCGATCGCCCGGCGGCGATGGCCTGTGCGCGGTGCGGCACCTTCGTCTGCACCGGATGCATCGTCAGCGGCGACATCTGCGTGCAGTGCAAGAGCCTGCTGTTCCGCGAGGGGGTGCCCTGGAGCGACGCCGAGAAGGCGCGCAAGGCTGCCCGCGACTGCATCCGGCGGGGCCGGTGGGCGGTGCGGCTGCTGTTCTCGTTCGGAGCCGCGGCGGTGCTGCTGATCATCGGCGCCGCGGGCGGAGCGCTGCCCACCCAGGCGGCGGCGGCGGGCTCGATCCTGGGGGGATTCTCGGCGGGCTTCGGCCTAGCTGCGATGGGCTTCGCGGGCTGGGGATTCCGTCGATCCCGACAAGGCCGCCCGGGCTCGGCGGTGGAGGGCGTCTTCCCCGGCGCAGCCGCGTTGATGATGGCCGGCATGGGGGCCGCGCCGGTCGCGCTGATGGCGTTCCGACTCGCGAAGCAACTTCAGTTGGGCTAGACCAAGGGCAGGAAACGCCGAAGCAGTCCTGGCGACTCACTCCTTGGGGGCGGCGGGCGCCGTCTCCCACCGGGTGCTGCCCCGGTAGCGCACGGTGTCGGCCCGCAGGCCGTCCAGCTGCTCCTTGGGCACGCCCGACCACTCGACCTCACCCGCCAACGCGCGCTCGGTGTAGCCCGGTCCGCCGGGAAGCACCGTGCCGCTCTGGCGTCGGATGTGGCGCTCGAGCCCGATCAGCGAGCTCATGTTGTGCTGCACGAAGTCGTTGCGGATCTCCATGTCGAGCAGGCCGCCGTTCCAGCCGCCGAACGCCTTCTTGCGGTTCCGAATCCAGAACATCATGTCGGGGTCGTACTGGCTGAGCATCTCGTGGCGCACGGTCTCCTGCAGCAGGTGCTCGATCCAATCGCAGTCGTCGCGTCCCGCGAGCGCGCAGGTGTCCAGCACCGCGCCGAGGCCCTCGCCGCGGGTCGCCGCCGGCGTGCTGCGGGGCGGGTCGTAGTAGCCCCCCTGGAAGTCCGGGTAGGCCCCGTTCTCCCAGGCCGGCTTGTTCTTGTTGTACTGGTACTCCACCGCCCGGCAGAGGTTCATGGAGTGGTCCACGTACCGCTGATCCTGGGTGTAGTGATACAGGTAGCTGAGGGCCAGCATCAGCCAGTGATCGTTGGCCAGCCGCCGCTCGTCCTTGCCCTTGTCGCGCACGTCGATGAGCCAGTCCGCGGCCCGGACCGCCGTCTCCAGCCAGAGCGGGTTCTTGTCCCAGGAGTACAGCCGGATCAGGCCCAGGATGGCCTCGCCGGGGTAGTAGGCGCTGCCGTCGGTGCTGGTCAGCGGACCGCCGGGGGTGCGCGGCGGGAAGTAGAGGAACTCGCCCGTCTCCGTCTGCGAAGCGGCGAGGAACCGAGCGAACTGCACCGCTTCGGTGCGGTACTTCTCCGTGTCCCCGGTGGCCTCGACGTACTGGTCGATCATCACCAGCGCGAGGCCCGCGCCCCCGAGCTTCACCTTGCCGCCGGGGCTGACGATGAACTTGCTCGTGCCGTGGCTGGCGTGGCTCTTGGGCAGGAAGGGGCCGGTCCGCTCGTCGGTGTCCGTGTGCTTGAAGAGGTACTGGAACGCCTGCTCCGACGCCCTCAGGTACGGCTCGTACCGGGTGCGGTCGTAGGCCTGCAGCATCGAGTAGGTCGTGCCGCCGTGGCGCAGCAGGTTGTAGGAGCTGCTGTCGCGGTCCCGGGCCGTCTTGTACGTGTAGCGAATCTTGCCGTCGGCCGAGACCGAGGACATCAGGTAGTCCTGGGCCCAGACGATGCGCTGCAGGAGCACGTCGGGGTCGGTGCTGTGGAACTCGTGGGGGTGCAGGCGGTACAGCCGGAAGACCCCCTCGCCGTCCTTCTCCACCCACGGGATGGTCCAGAAGCGGGTGTAGGCGAACTCCTCGTCCAGGCTGCCCAGGTCCGGGTTGCGCTTGCGGGCGTGCTTCTCGACCTTCTTGCGGGCGATGCCCTTCTGGCCCTTGCGGTTGCTGAAGATCTCCTTCTCCAGCAGCTCGCTGGGGAGCACCCAGCCGACCTGGCCGTTGGCGTCCACGATCCAGTAGCCGTACAGCGCGACGTCACGCTTCTTGGGCTTGTCGATCTTGCGCTTGAAGGTGTGGTCCTCGGTGCGGAGCGTGACGTCGAACTTCAGCCGCGCGTCCCCCGCCTCGATGCGGGTCCCGCCGGCCGCCTTGAGCGCGGTCCCGGCCGCGGCGAAGGACTCCGCGAGGTTCCCGCCGACGCCGGTGGCGCACACGGAAGTCGGGTCCTCCTGGTACGAGCAGGCGAACACGCGTCGTCCGGGGAGCGCTTCGAGGGCCGCGGGAGCGGCGGCGTCTCCGCCGAAGGTGGAGGCTCGCAGCAGGGCCATGGCCTGGCCCGCCAGCGCCTCGTCCTCGAGCGCGGAGGCAACCTCGCCGGAGGTTCCAGGCTGTCCGAGGGCGTCGGTGGGGGCTGCGGTGGGGGTCGAACCGCCTCCGCACGCGGACAGGGCCAGCAGCGCGGCGGCGAGCAAGAAGGCGCGAAGGCGCATTGGTGCTCCGGGGATCAGGGGGTCGGTCGGTAGATCTCGCCGCCGGCGTCTCGGAACTCGCGGGCCTTCTTCTCCAGGCCGGCGCGAATCTCGTCGGGGCTCATCGGGTCATCGGGCTTGCCGAGGTCGACGATGCGCTTGCCCGTCACGGCCTCGTTGACGTCCTGGCTGATGCGGTAGGCGCAGAAGGACGGGCCGCACATCGAGCAGAAGTGGGCCGTCTTGGCACCCTCGCTGGGCAGCGTGGCGTCGTGGTACTCGCGGGCCGTCGACGGGTCGATGCCGAGGGCGAACTGGTCGTTCCAGCGGAACTCGAACCGAGCGCGGCTCATGGCGTCGTCCCAGGCCTGCGCGCCGGGGTGTCCCTTGGCGACGTCGGCGGCGTGGGCAGCGATCTTGTAGGCGATCATCCCCTGCTTCACGTCCTCCCGATCAGGGAGCCCGAGGTGCTCCTTGGGGGTGACGTAGCAGAGCATCGCGGTGCCGTGCTGGGCGATGATGGCAGCCCCGATCGCGGACGCGATGTGGTCGTAGCCGGCGGCCACGTCCACGACCAGCGGACCGAGCGTATAGAAAGGAGCCTCGTGGCAGAGCTCCATCTGCTTGCTGACGTTCTCCGCAATCTTGTTCAGGGGAACGTGGCCGGGACCCTCGTTCATCACCTGGATGTCGTACTCCCAGGCGCGCTTCGTCAGCTCACCCTGGACCCCCAGCTCGAAGAACTGGGCCTCGTCGTTGGCGTCGGCGATGGCGCCGGGGCGCAGACCGTCGCCCAGCGAGAAGGCGATGTCGTACTTCGCCATCAGCTCGCAGATGCGATCGAAGTGCGTGTAGAGGAAGTTCTCCTCGTGGTGCGAAAGGCACCACCGCGCCATGATCGAGCCGCCCCGGGAGACGATGCCGCAGACGCGGTTGACCGTCATCGGGATGGCGTGCAGGAGCACGCCGGCGTGCACGGTGAAGTAGCTGACGCCTTGCTGCGCCTGCTCCTCGAGCACGTCCATGTAGACGTCGATGTTGAGGTCCTCGATGACGCCGTTGACCCGCTCCAGCGCCTCGTACAGCGGCACGGTGCCGATGGGCACGGGGCTGTTGCGGATGATCCATTCGCGGGTGTCGTGGATGTTGCGCCCCGTCGAAAGGTCCATCACCGTATCCGCACCCCAGCGGATCGACCAGACCATCTTGTCAACCTCGCTGGCGACATCCGATGCCACGGCGGAGTTGCCGATATTGGCGTTGATCTTGACGAGGAAGTTGCGCCCGATCGCCATCGGCTCGGTTTCGGGGTGGTTGATGTTGTTGGGGATGATCGCGCGGCCGCGTGCCACTTCGTCGCGGACGAATTCGGACGTGACGTAATCGGGCAGCTCGGCGCCCCAGGGCTGGCCGTCATTGCGGGCGGTGAGGCGGGCAGCCTCCTCGCGCAGCATCTCGCGCCCGAGGTTTTCGCGCTCGGCGACATATTCCATCTCGGGCGTGATGATGCCGCGGCGGGCATAGTGCATCTGGCTGACGTTCATGCCGGGTTTGGCGCGCAGGACGCGCTTGGCGACATTGGGGAAGCCGGGGACGCCGCCCGAACGGTCGGGGCCGAGCTGGCCGTTGTCCTCCGGCTTCACTTCGCGCGGGGCATATTCCTCCACATCGCCGCGCGCGAGCTGCCAGTCGCGGCGCAGCGGCTCGAGGCCAGCCGCGATGTCGAT
>PVBE011091804.1_pt1 | contig 30583 bp, 25 predicted proteins | sample 1631181 | NCBI WGS metagenome assembly PVBE01 (sample SAMN08397723, study PRJNA350692) | Marine metagenome, whole genome shotgun sequencing project. | isolation source: water | place: Pacific Ocean | collected 2012-04
GATACCACGCTGCTATTAAATAGAACTTTGACTACTTCGGCATGGTTGAACGGGTTAAGCTTATTCCTGGATTGGGTTATTTCACGGTAATTTGGCGCAACCGTGCCGTCTGCGTAACCTGATATTGCATCGATTACCCCGGGTATCGCAGCATACCTTTTTTCAGCCCCCCAAAAGCACCCGGCTCCCAGGACAATGCTCTCAAGGTGTTTAGTTGCTTGGATATCGTCAGCGGCAACCCCAGCACTAAAGGCTAGAGATGAAGCAAGAAAAAAAACAAGATATCTCATCATCAAAAGTGTCCAGTTTTTCCTGAAGCGCTTATTAGTCAGAGGAAGAATATACGCGCTTCGCACGGCACACCATAGCTTGCAATAACCTAAGGCACGGCTAACAGCTATGTGTTGGAATTTTCAATTCTGCTGGCTACACTGGGAAACCTGCAGTAGTTCCCACCACGGCAGTTCTCTTTGTAAACTATCCACTCATATATCCTTTGCTGGTGCACCGGGGGACTTCTCGCCTGTGTGGTTTAGATTTTTGCTCTTGTCACTGCTCGTTATGGGACTTAGCCCGGTTGCCGCACAAACGCCGGAACTCGGCGTTTATGGCCTCCGGCAGCAGGGTTGGACTCTGATCGGGAGCGAGACGCGCGAGCAGATGCTACCCGGTTTGCCACCCTACGAAGAGTTGCCGCGACTGCTGTCGGTTACGACTTACCACCTGGAAAAAGACGGCCAGGCTATGACCTGCGAGATTGCCTACGACAGTCAACACGACCGCCAGCACGAGCAGTGTGCCCCAGCAGATCCCTGAAACGCCGCCCCATAAACCCTATTACCTTAAATATAGGCTGGTATTTTGTCTGTCCTGATTATTGATCTAGATCAATGTACGTAACTAGCGGTTATGGGTTAATGCGCTTGCATATCTCCTCCATGAATGACCGTGGAAGTAGGGGCGGTGCCCGCCAGGGTCCGCCCCTTTTTTTTTGCTCTTTTCCTTTCGTTGCCCGGGGACCATCCGTAGTCAGTTCCTAAAGGGGGTACTGGCCCTAGTGCCAATATGGATATAAAGGCGGTCGCTTAGAATTCGACATCCAGTGGCCAGAACTGCTGCTCCTGCCAGATGCAGGGAAACAGCGTTACAGATGTATATCCTCACCGCTGTCATAGACTTCGTGCAGGGTGGCGTCCAGGCGCTCAACTGCTCGATGTACAGCCCCTGATAACGCAGGAAAAAACGCCGAGTTTTTGGCTGTTACAACGTGGTGGTTAAAGCGGGCTTTTTGGTGTTACCGCAGATAAGGGACGGTTGCCTGCATAGACGGACGCTTTGCGAACTCCTCGTACCAGGCCTGAATACCTGCATGCCCGGGACGCCATAGGTGATCTTCGAAGCGGAAATCCAAATAGCCCAGCGTACAGGCGATTGCGATAGTAGCGGCGTTGACCTGACCGGTATAGTTGTCGAGCACGCGTTCGTATTCATCCACAGTCGAATCAACCTTCTCCCACTGGCCCGCTAACCAGTCTTCCCAGATCTGGTCTTTCGGTCTCTCAAAAGTCTCGTAATAGATGATCAGCGCGGCATCGAGCAGGCCGTCAGCAAGCGCTTCCAGGGTTAGCACCTGCCAAAGGTCGGATGCCGCAGTTGGGTACATCGTTGGGCCGGTGCTCAGACTGGCTAGATAGCGGCATATAACCCTACTGTCATACAGTGCCGTGCCGTCATCGAGGAGCAGGGTCGGCACTTTACCGGTCGGGTTTTTAGCGACGATGGACGGGTCGCGATCGACCGGATGCGGATGGCGGTCGATGAATTCGATCTGATCCGCTATTCCGATTTCGTTTGCTAGAATCAGTACTTTCCGAACGTATGGTGATGTCGGTGAGAAAAAAAGCTCCATACCCGCCTCCTCTATTAGTAGTCTGTCGTACAAATATTGATGGCTTTAGGGTTGCCCAGATGATTCAAAACAAGGCTTAGGCAGCAGCGATCGGCCCTCTTTCAAGGGCTATAACTCAGTATTGGATCATCTGGGGTGAGGATAATGCCCCGCAGTATTTTAATAAACAAATATTTTTCACAACACTTGGCTCAATTATCCTGATACAACTATAGAATTAGAAATTCTGGCGTTTTTATGCGATAAATACTACTTTATTGAAAACTTATGGAGTAATGATCTACAAGTACCCGGGATCTTCTCGATATTTCGAGGTTTCCCCTTTGCAACAGGAGCTAACGCGAGCACTACGATGAGCGCCAACAGAAATAATGTCCAGTACACAGCCAACGTTCCACTAAGGCAGGTCGGCAAGGCCCAGGTCCGAATAGATGCGCCCGGCAAGGTGGTTGGTAAAACCCGCTATGCCGGTGATTATTCGATGCCGGGAATGATCCATGCGCGGGTGTTCCGGGCGCCGACTGCAAGTGCGAAACTCACACGAATCAACGTCGATGCCGCGCGTGCCCTACCTGGGGTTGTCTGCATACTGACCGCTGCGGACCTGCCGGACCGACAGATGGCGACTGACATGCCCGGCCAAACCGGCCAGCAACGCCTGAAAACTGACACCCAGATCCTGGTTCGCGAACGCGTACGATACTTCGGCGAACCGCTTGCGCTTATCGCGGCCGAAACGCCGGCAATCGTTGATAAGGCCGCCGAGTTGATCGACTATGAACTTGAGCCGCTGCCAGGTGTTTACGATGTCCACGAAGCTCAGAGACCGGGTGCACCGATCGTGCAGGGCGAAGACAACATCGTCGCCACCCATAACATCCACAAAGGTGATGTTGAGCAGGGTTTTGCTGACGCCGACATAGTGGTCGAAAACATATTCACGACCCAGTTCGTCGAGCATGCGTTTCTCGAGCCGGAGGTCGGCCTCGCTTGGGTGGATGAAAATGATGTCATCAACATTCGTATCTCCACGCAGGTGATCGAACACTTCCGCTTCATAGCCGACGCGGTCGGCGTTCCCCACAATAAGGTGCGTATCATGGGCGCGCTGGTGGGAGGTGGCTTTGGCGGCAAAGAGGACATCACGATCGAAGTCTATCTGGCACTGCTGGCGCAGGCGACTGGCAGACCGGTGCGCCTCGCATACACACGTGAAGACTCGTTCGTTGGCCACGGTAAACGTCATCCGTTCGAACTCAAATACCGTACAGGCGTTAAAAAGGACGGCGCCATCACGGCGCAGGCCATCGAGATCGTTGCCGATAACGGTGCTTACGTCTACCTCAGCCCCTATGTGCTTTTCTATGGCGCCATGGCGTCGCAGGGGCCTTACCGGGTTGATAACCTTTCGGTACATGCGATCGCGGTAGCGACCAATAATATGTACACGAGTGCTTTTCGCGGCTTCGGCGCAGCCCAGGCCTGCGTAGGCTATGAGGCGCAGATGGATGAGATTGCTAAAATACTGGACATGGATCGCCTCGAATTGCGGCGGCGGAATTTTATCAAGACCGGCGAAGAGACCGCGACCGGATTCAAGATCGAAAGTGCAGTATGGCTCGAGGAGTGCATGGAACGCGCGCTGACAGCACTGGGTGAGCGCACGGCGGACTCGGGGCCGGTCAAGATCGGCCGCGGATTTGCCTGTTACCTGCAGAGTTACGGGCGACTCACCTGGCTGCATGACACGTCGGAGTGCTGGGTCGGGGTCGAGGTGGATGGTACCGTCGTGGTACGTTCAGGCGTCACCGACATAGGCGCCGGACAAATCTCGTCGCTGGCACAGATCGCAGCCGAAATTCTCGGTGTTACCCTGGACGAGGTTACCGTCTACAACAGCGATTCCGCCGTGACTCCGCTCGCCGGCACAACAACAGCGTCGCGGGCTTTATATATGACTGGCAATGCTGCTTTTGAGGCAGCCAAAACATTGCGCGATCGGCTGGTCACGTTTGCGGCGCAGGAATTCGGTGTTGCCCCAGAAGCGGTTGATATGGCCGATTCGCGAGTTTATGTGATTGACGATCCTGCGAAATCAATTCCACTCAAGGATTTTATTGGAAAATGCGCCTCGGCCGGAGTGCATAGATCGGAACTGGCGATGTTCCGCGCTCCGTTCACCGACAAGATCGATGAAGCAACTGGACAAGGCCGAGCCGTTCCCGACTATACTTTTGGTACGCATGCGGTCGAAGTCGCTGTTGATACCGAGACCGGTGAAGTTACGGTCCTGAAGAGCGTCGGTGCCCATGACGTCGGCCAAGCGATCAATCCCGATGCGGTTGCCGGACAAATCGAAGGCGGTGCCGCGCAAGGTCAGGGTTATGCACTGAGCGAAGAGTTGGTTTATGAAGAGGGACGGCTGATGACGCCGTCATTCAGCGAGTACCTCATTCCGACCGCCATGGACGTGCCCGATTATCAATCCATTATCCTGGAGTCGCGCAGCGGTCTGGGACCATTTGGCGCCAAAGCCATCGGTGAGCCCAGCACCACCCCAGTAGCACCGTCTATCGCCAATGCGGTGGCAGACGCGATCGGCATACGGGTTTTCGGCCTGCCGATCACGCCGGAAAAAATCGTCGACGCTTTACGGCAGTCCGATGACGGTCAGTATTCATGAGCGAAGAATTATTACAGACGATGACGCCCGATATATGGTTGTCCGTGCGAATGTGTGATTGAAGAAGAACGATCACATCATCATCAATACCTGTGGGAACGGTGGTTACGGAAAGTTATCTCCGGATCTGTAGAGCACTATACTGAAAAAGAGGTTTAACAAAATGCGATTAGAAGGAAAAAATGCAGTTGTAACAGGTGCTGCCAAAGGGATGGGCGCGGCCATAACCCTGAGATTGGCGCGCGAAGGCGCCGACATTGTGCTGACCGCACGCGACACCAGCGCTCTCGAAGAAGTGGCGGCTCAGGTCCGCGATATTGGCCGTAAGGCGGCAGTTGTGAAAGCGAACGTCACTGCCACCGCTGAAGTAGAAGCGATGGCGAACACGGCCAGGGAATTCTTTGATAACCGTATCGACATCCTGGTCAATGTCGCCGGTGTGACCGGACCGATCGAGACACCGGTGTGGAATATCGAACCGGAAGAATTCAGTTTTGTCATTGAAGCAAACATCCGCGGCACTTTCCTGCCAATTAAATATATTCTGCCGACGATGATTGAACAGAAAAGCGGCAAGATCGTAAACATCGGCGGTACTTCGGGTTTGCGAGGTTACAAGTACCGAGCGGCTTACAGTTCCTCCAAATGGGCTGTACGAGGGCTGACACGAACGGTTGCGTTGGATGTCGGCGAATACGACATCAATGTCAATGTCGTCATGCCGGGTATCGTGGAAACACCGCGCATGCAAAAGCTTTGCGAGGAAAAAGCCCGCGTGCGCGGATGGAGTGTCGAAGAAGTGTATGACGAGTATGTCCAGGATATGGCATTGAAAAGCGTGTCACGACCTGAAGACATCGCCGCCGCCGTGTGTTATCTGGCCAGCGACGATGCCCGCAATGTAACTGGCCAGGAACTGGCCGTCGATGGTGGTTGGGATGTGTGAGGAATAGAGATGTTTACGATTGAGAATTATGTTGAACTGGAGACACCGCCAAGTTATATGGTGATCGGCGATGAGCGGATAGACACCAGCCGCCGCGAATCACTTTCGGCTACGGATCCGGCTTCCGGCCAGGTATTCACCGTTGCCAACAGCACTCAGTTCGGCCCGGTCGCAGGGATATACACCAAAGATGCAACTAAAGCGCCACATTTTGCGCGCGGTGGCGGTGCCTGGCAAATCTTTATCAATCAAATTTTCGCTGGTGGTGTTGCTACGCCGTTCAGCGGAATCAAGAACAGCGGATTCGGTCGGGAGAAAGGGTCGTCTGCATTATCCAGTTATTTCCAGGCCAAGTGTGCCACGGCGCCGATCTAGTAATAAAGGAATGATAGATCATGTTTAACCAATTCGATCTTGTGGTGCCACGCTCGCTGGATGAAGCACTGGCTGCGATGGCGGACGCGAACGACGAAGGTGCGACTCTTGCCCTGAGCGGTGGCACCAGTGTGATTATCGACATGCGCGCCAGGCGTATCGCTCCCGAAAAGCTCATCAGTCTCGGTAACGTAGCTGATTTTAAATGGACGCAATTACACAACGGCCGGGTTGAAATCGGTGGCGGCACGACCATTTCGGATGTCTTATATTCTTCCGACATGCCTAACGCAGCGCCGTCGTTGTTCACCGCCGCGCAAGTATTCGGCGGGCAGATGGTACGCAATGCCGCAACAATCGCGGGCAACATCTGCAGTGGCTCCCCGGCGGCTGACACCGTCCCGCCACTGCTGACATTGGATGCCGACATCACCTTGAGCAGCGCCGAAGGCGATCGCGAAGTAAAACTGAACGACTTCTATACCGGCTTTAAACAGGATGTCCGCCAACCGAACGAGATCGTGACCCGGATCGGCTGGGATCGACTGTCGGATAATGCCTGTAACCTGTTTTACAAACTCGGATTGCGAAAAGGCGATGCAATCACGGTTACTGGTGTAGCCGTGACGCTCGTAGTCTCAGACGGTATATGCGAACGAGCGAGGATTGCGCTGAATTCTGTTGCTCCCATCGTCAAGCGCGCAACCGGTGCAGAACAAATGCTCGAAGGTCAGCCTCTGACGCCTGAACTCATCGAGGAAACCGCCCGGCAGGCGGTAACGGAATCCAGCCCCATAGACGATGTACGCGCTTCTGCTGAATACCGCAGACATGCGGTTTTCGTGCTTACACGCAGATTATTGAACGAAGCCTGGGCACGACTACAAACGGGAGAGAGTGCATGAAAGAACTGACCATAGACATGTACGTGAACGGGGAGCCGCAAAGCTTCTCGGTGCTACCGAACGAAACACTGATGGAAACGCTGCGCAATCACGGTTATGTCGAAGTGAAATGTGGTTGTGAAAAAGGCGATTGCGGTGCCTGTGCTGTGTTGCTCGACGGCATGGCGATAGATAGTTGCCTGACACTGACCGGAACTTTGAAGGGGCGCGCGGTAACAACCGTCGCTGGCCTCAGTAGTGGCAGCGAATTACACCCGGTGCATAAAGCCTATATAGAGCGCGGCGCTTCACAATGCGGATATTGCACACCCGGCTTCGTGATCGCGACACAATCGCTATTAAATGAAATACCCTCACCTTCCGACGAGGATATACGCATCGGCTTGAGCGGGAATCTTTGCCGCTGCACTGGCTACACAAAGATCTTCGATGCCGTGCGCCAGACGGCCGCGGAATTGAATGAGAATTGAACCACCCTACTCAAATCTGAGAAATGAACACGGCCGCATGTGCCAAAAGCTGCAAATCAGGCGTATTTTTCTCGTTGTTCTATGAATTAAACCAGCTGTGCTTACTTGCTGCTGTAGCTTGCTTCCTGTTTGGAAACAAAATCGCCAATACCAAATTTCTCCATGACCGGGAATAGTTTTTCATGTTTCCAGTCTTCCAGCGGGATGCCGGTGGCATTTGGTATACGTGGGATGGAGTTAAACGAGGCTGCCGTTGCTGCGGCATCGATCAACTTGTCAGCACCTGCTTGTTCGTATAGTTGAACCCTTGCATTGGCAAGCGCCTCGGCATCGCCAATTAACAATGCGTCAGTAAACTGTATTAGTAAACTACCGTGCTCTATACCGGTATTTTCTAAGTCCTCCCCAGTGACTCCTTTCAGGTTTACTGTCCTGCCTTCATGTAAAGCACTATCTAGCAATACCCCCGTGTGACTGAGGCTGCAATAATGACATTGGTTAATTTGTGCGCCCCTTGATCCAATGAGCTCCATCTGGGAATGAGATAAGGCCCGGTAGTTTGCATTGAAGTCTCGAATATCCTTTTGAGGTAAATAATAGGTTTCATCCACATCATAGAATTCAATTAGTGTTCGCGGAACCAGGCTGAGCGCCTTCTGAACATTAAAGCGATTATCTTCACGATATGGATTGAGCTCACTGCCTAGAAAATCCTCCGGTTCCACCGTTGGCACCCAGGCCAATTGATGCTTTGCACCAACTGGCCGATCCAGGCTTGGTTCACCTTCTATCGGCTCAGGTAAAGTCCGCAGCGGAAGACCAAGTCCCCTGCAAAATGTGTCGACTGAAATCAACGTGCAAGTTAAACCGACAATCTCTATATACTCAGCATCACTGAGGCCGCTATCCAATACCTGTTCATACCACCGCTTAGTCAGCCGTCCCGGATCCGTAGCAAGATGGTGCACAACTTCAAGAATATGTTGAGGAAGGCCAGTTACGCCATCATGCTTTCCGGATTCCGAAAACGGCGACAATGATTTCTTACGACATTGGCACAGCTCACAAGTACTGGCTTTCCTCACTTCCTCGGCGATAGCCACACGTGTCGGGCCGTCTAACCAGGTTCCCGGCCCGGCGATACGTTGCCAGGTGCGCTCATGCATGTCATGAATGTCCGGTCTGATTGGCAATGCAGGAAAATCTACACTTGAGTTCATAAGAACTTCTTCTCCAAGTAAAACGCTAATTCCAGTATGTTTCGCTACGGTGCTAACTGTGCTGTTCTCTGAAAGGAAATTCCTAATCCTTCATCGCTGTCAGTGCGTCTCCAGAAATACCGAGCGGGTACCATCGCCACAGCAGCATCTAGACAATAGCCGCTTCTCTATCGCTGCTTAGTTTTCTGACAGAAAACCTAACTGTTGAGAATTAGCTCCAGATGCCCTCACGCACCAGTTCGTCCTGAGTCGACTCGAAACTGCTCCTAATAATCGCAACCATCTCGTCGATTTGCTCCTCGTTCAGTATTAAGGGTGGTGACAGAACATTGAAATGGCCGAGTGGGCGCAAGATCAGCCCCTGGGCCCGTGCGTGCTTCGCCACTCGAACACCGACATGGGCTTCGGCTGGTAATAACTCCTTCGTTTCCTTGTTACCGACGCTTTCTATCCCTACCATGAAATTCATCCCTCGCACGTCGCCGATTAAAGGCAAATCAAGTAAACTTTTTAGACGTTTAAAGAAATATGATCCAGTCTCGCGCACCTGGCTACATAAGTCCTCTTTCTCCATGATCTCAATATTTTTTAGCGCGGCGGCACAGCAGATAGGATGGCCGGAATAGGTGAAACCGTGAGTAAACATGGCGCCATCCGCATAAGGTTGAGCGATGACATCATAGACTCGATCGGAGATAAGCGTCGCGCCCATTGGCAGGTAGCCTGAAGTCAGGCCCTTGGCGGAAGAAATAAAATCTGGATCCATTTCGAAGATCGACTCAGAAGCAAAGAATTCCCCTAACCTACAAAAGCCAGTTACCACTTCGTCAGCGATAATTAACATGTCGTTTGCCCGACAAATCTTGGCGATGCGCTTGAAGTAACTAGCAGGCGGCACGATCACACCACCCATCCCCATAATAGGTTCGGCAAAAAATGCGGCGAGATTCTCCGGCCCTACTTCTGCGACCTTCTGCGTGAATTCTTCAACCAGATAATCGCAGAACTGCTCCTCAGTCATCCCGTCAGGTCGACGATAAATATACGGTGCGCTTACATAATGCACACCTAAATCCGGAGTATCGAAGCCAATTTTGTTGAATGCGACTCCCGACAAGGACGCGGCAGCCGATGTACTACCATGAAAAGCGTCTGCCCGACAGATGATCTGCTTCTTGTTCGGCTTACCTAGGTGATTAAAATAGTGTTGAACAATTCGAAGTGCAGTGTCGTTTGCAGTCGAGCCGCCGCTAGAATAGAAGACGTGATTGATCGACTTAGGTGCAAGTTCCGTGAGCTTAGCACCTAACTCTGCCGCCGGTGGTGTGGTAGTAGCCAAGAATGGATTAGCGTAAGCAAGCCGACGCGCCTGATCCGCGATCGCTTCTACCATTTCGTCCCGACCGTAGCCAATATTCACGCACCACACGCCGCCTATGCCGTCAAGATAACGTTTGCCATCGCTGTCAAACACGTAGGCACCCTGACCCTCAACCATAATTTCTGAGCCTGTTTCTCGAAAGTTTGCAAAATCACACCACCCGTGGATCGTATGATCTCGATCTTTCTGCCAAAGATCAGTGGTATCGTACTGAATGTTGCTTTTCATAATCTGTTCTCTTTTATGATGATTGTGTTCGTTCTTCGAAATTTCAGATCGGTGAGATGACTCGACTTACTCATAAATCAGAAGCACCGAATACTAAACCCTAACTATGATGCGTACCTTAGGTATCCTATAGACATCAACTCCGGTCGATCCGACCGTATAGCGGAAAATTGTTTGCCTCCGACGATAACGCAACTGGTTGCCAATAGCGCCGTAGCAGTTCGCCGGCTGGTGAGCCACGTTCTACATGCGTAAGTTCTATATCCTCAGATGGTGTCGGTGAGCGTAAATAACCGCTATAGGGCGTCTTGAGAGTCGACTGCTGTGAGGCCATAAGAAACTTCGTACCTCGCTCTTTAGTTTGGAATCTATTCCAGGTTAAAAAAGCTATTTGCCAACATCGATAACTAATTCGTCCAATCCTTCCCACTACTAACGATATTAGGAGAGTGAACGGGAGCGAGAAATCGCTCCCGTTCTCAAATTAACTCCTTGCTACTTCATAACGGTCGTCCAAACCTTGTCGTAGAGTCTCACGACATCGTCATCACAGGCCGGTACAAACTCAGGATCCGGCGTCCCTTCCGGCGCATTCAGTTCGGGCGCCGTGGCAAGAGCGGGATCGAAGTACTGAGCTGCCCCCTTGATACCGCCATTGACGCCCACATAGTTAGACTCGAGCGCAATATTCTCGGGAACCATCATGTAATTCATAAATATCATGGCGTTCTCCATATTCTGCACGCCCTTGGGTACGGCTAGGTTGTCCATCCAGCCAGTATAGCCTTCGCGTGGGTGTGCAAAAACAACCGAAGGTTTGTCAGCTCGCGTGCGAATGGCGTACCCGTCCCAGTTCATAGTAGCGTCGACTTCACCTGAAACGATTAGTTCCTTTGGATCCATCGAGTAGGATCGCACCCACTGCTTCTGTCGGAGCAACAACTCCTGAACTTGTTTCATCTCTTCGGAATTGGAGTTACAGCGAGAGAATCCAAGATAGCGCAACGCCATGTTGATGACCTCGGTCGAATCCTGGAACATGTTAATCCGCCCTTTGAGCACGTCTGGTGGATCGAACAAAACGGACAGAGTATGAATGTCACCATCATAAACGTCGGTATTCACATTGAAGCTAGTGGTGCCCCACATCCAAGGAATCGAATAGTGGCGGCCTGGATCCCAATAGACATCGACCCAACGCTGCTCAACATTTTTAAAGTTCTCAAGCTGGTTGGGTTCAACACGCTCGAGCATGTCTTCTCTGATTAGAATTTCGACTAGGTAATCTCCAGGCACGATAATGTCATAGCCCGTAGCACCTGACTTCAGTTTGGCGAGCAGCTCCTCGTTGCCAGGAAAAGTATCGATATTGACCTTGATTCCAGTATCAGCTTCAAACTTCTCAATCAATTCCGGGCTGGTGTAATCTGCCCAAGTATAAAAATTTAACTCTCCGGCCGCTTTCGCCTGGCTCATACCAAGTCCCGCGATTAAGCCGATTGATCCTGCAAGTACTAGTAACTTTCTATACATGTCTCTTCTCCCTGATTTTATGACGGTAGGTCACAAACAACAGCATTCCCATTTGTCAAAATGCCAACAAATTGATTGTATTTCTACGTCTTTTACAATTGACCGATAATGATATAACACAAATTTCCACAAAAGTGAGATCTCAGTCGAAATATGTTACAAATATTTTATTGACTGTCAGAGCACGGGCATATCTCATAGCCTGCAAGTCCTTATCATCGAATGCATGCGACGAGTCATCCGCTGCTAAAGCGCCGCAAATACTCAGGGCACGGTTGTTGTCGTCCAACAGAGTAACCACAGCTCCAATATGATGCGCTGTGCAATAAGTACGACCATTCAGTGCATTAACACCTGCACCCAGCTAGTTTTATTTCGCGAACTACTGAAATAATAATTCAACTCCTTTCTTGTTTTCGCAACATGAACATTGCACTTACAAAAATAACAGAAATTCCAAGCAGCATGGATGAAACGGCATTGATCTCAGGAGTCACACCCACGCGCACTTGGCTATAGATATAAACTGGTAAAGTCGTTGAGCCGGCGCGGGCTACCATCTGGGTGATGATAAAGTCATCTAATGAGATAACAAAAGCGAGCGCTGCGCCTGCCATGATCCCAGGAGCGAGAAGGGGCAATGTGATATAGCGGAATGTTGACAAAGGATCAGAATAGAGATCTGCTGCTGCTTGCTCGAGCGTAGTGTCCATACTCTGCAATCTAGCTCGGATCGGCAAATAGGCGAAGGGTATACAAAAAACGGCATGCGCAATCATGACGTTTCCGATACCCAATTTGAGCCCAATCATACTGAAGAATGATAACAGTGCCACCGCAGTCACAATCTCTGGCACCATAAGTGGAGAATTGATGAGTGCATAGCTTGCAGTCCGTCCGCGGAATCGTTTTCCTCGGGTTGTTGCGATAGCTGCCGCTGTAGCAAGTACAGTGGAGACAATCGTCGCAACTGTAGCGACAACGAGCGAATTGAACGCGGCTTGTTGAATTTGATCGTTGGCAAGAGCTTTAATGTACCAATCAAAGCTGAACTCGCTCCAGTTCGAGATAGAACGTTTCTCATTGAATGAAAAAAATACGAGCACGCAAAGTGGCAAATAGAGCAAACCAAGACAGATCGCAGCGATTAAACCGAAACTCGGATAACGCTTAAGGTCGTAGGCTCGAGGACTGAACATCATTTCAGGCGTCCTGCTCTTCTCGGCCGGCAACCTGCCTGCTGTAGAGAACCAATGCGATTAACACGAGTGCGAGCAAGATCATTGCTGCAGCTGAACCAAACGGCCAGTTTCGCCCAACCCCAAACTGCATGGAAATCAAGTTGCCAATCATTAGATGCTTGCCTCCGCCCAGCAGGTCTGGGGCAAGAAAAGAGCCCAGCGAGGGAATAAAAACCAAGAAGCTCCCAGCAGCTATGCCAGGTAAAGAAAGCGGAATTAGAACCCATCGAAGCACCTGCCAACGATTAGCGAAAAGGTCGTATGCGGCCTCGGCGAGACGAAAATCTATCTTTTCCAAGCTAGCGTAGATTGGCAGAACCATAAAGGGCAAAAAACTGTAGAGCAGCCCAATTCCAATCGCTAAGTCAGTAAACAACATCGCCAGTGGTTTTTCAATAATACCGCTACCGATTAATGCGGCGTTGAGGGGTCCCTCGTTACGCAGGATTAACATCATCGAGAAAGTCCGAACCAATAGATTGGTCCAGAATGGCACAGTGATCAAGAAGATCCAGATGTTACGAGTTTGAGGTGACCGGGTGGCTATGAAATAGGCTGTTGGGAAACCAATCAACAGGCACCCTATTACGGCAAGGCTTGCGAGGATGAACGAACGCGCGCCGATCTGCAGGTAGGTCGTGTTAAACGCGAGTGTCTCGTCAAAAATATCCCTTTCGAAAAGGAACTGAATATAGGCTTCGGGTGAAAATTCCCAGATTACGCCTCCATAGGTTCCCGCGACAAGAAAGGAATAGATCAGGATCAACCCAAGCGGAGCAATGCCGAAGATGCCAATCAGGACAAAAGTTGGTGAGAGTAGGATTACACTCCGTCGCGTCGTAGAAAAATTACTATAGCGGTCGATCCAAGTTGATGTCTTGCGCGTTTCTATCTCAGCAACCATGACATCTTCAATCATTTAGCATCTGGACTGTTTTCGGTGCAATCATGACTGTTACTTGATCACCCTTTGAAAAACTAACATAGTCATCGGCGGCATTCTGTTCGCGAGATGTCACTTCTGGACCATTCTTGAGTGCGATCCGATAAGCGGTGTCGGTGCCCAGATATACACAGTCGATCACACGGCCTAGTAGCCCCCCCGTGGACATGTCGTCAGAGATAACGATTTTTTCAGGCCTGATCGATAAGGTTATTTTTTGACCTGGCGTCACATTACCAACTGGTTCTGCAAGGATCTCGGCACCACCATTGAGTTGGCAGTGGGCCATATCACCGTCCAGAGCATACACAGTCGCGAGTAACAGATTGGTTTCTCCCATGAAGTCGGCTACGAAATGGTTAACCGGGTGCTCGTAGATTTCCCCTGGTATTCCGACTTGTTGGATCCGACCCGCTGAAACTACAGCAATTCGGTCGCTCATAGTGAGGGCTTCTTCTTGATCATGGGTTACAAAAATAAAGGTGATGCCGGCCTCGCGTTGCAGGGCTTTGAGTTCGAGACGCATCTCTTGGCGTAGTTTTCGGTCAAGTGCAGAAAGGGGTTCGTCGAGTAGAAGAACTCTAGGGTGGGTCGCTAACGCCCGAGCTAGGGCGACTCGCTGCTGCTGGCCACCTGAAAGCTGATCTGACTTACGGGTGGCAAGATCTTGCATCTTAACGAGCGCGAGCTTCTCTTTGACAATGCGCGCAATCTCAACCTTATCCTTGCGTAACATACGCAGTCCAAAGGCTACGTTCTCCGCCACAGTCATGTGGGGAAACAACGCATAATGTTGAAAAACCGTGTTAACGGAGCGCTTGTAGGGAGGTAAGTCCTTTACTTCTTCTCCAAAAAGCAGTATTGCACCCCTCGTAACATGCTCGAACCCGGCTATTAAGCGAAGCAAGGTGGTCTTGCCACACCCAGACGGACCAAGGAGGGTGAAGAACTCATTATCATGGATATCGAGTGTAACGTCATCGAGTGCTGTGACTACCGCTCCGGTCCCTTCGCCGAACAACTTCGTCACAGACCGAAGTTCGATCGCTAAACTGCTCATTGTCATCCCGCACTCCGGAGCTGTCGTCAGGACTGTGATTTGGGATTTAGAAGAACTCGCCCGCCGTTACATCTCATTAGACAGAATTTTTAGTTCTATTTGGGTATCTTTGTCAACCACAAGACGAGGCGTCGCCCCGGTCGCGCTATGCTGCCATCTCACTGGCCACTTCACACATTGCTCGAACGTTCTCCATAGGTGTGTCGGGTACGATCGTGCATCCGGGCACAAGGACGAAGTTCTCACCGCCATCTCTGAAGTTTTCATGGGCCTTTTCCCTGACTTCCGCTACCGATTTCTTGGCGACGACTTGATGCGGGTCCATATTGCCGCCGATGACGACGTCATTCCCCACCGTCTTCCGAATCTCGGCGACCTCGACATCCTGATCTATACTCAGCATGGCGGCTCCAACATCCGCCATGTCCGTCGCGATAGGAAGAACTTTGCCGCAGATATGCAACATCGCCGGAACGCTCGCGGCCTCCACCTGTTGTTTGATCGCGGCGACCGCGAATTCGCGAAACATGGCTGGCGACAATAGGTTCGTGGAGGCCGCGGGGTCGGCCAGGAAAATCATGTCGGCGCCGGCCTCGATCACTGCGTCGGTATAGTTGCGTGTGTACTCCGCCACCTTGTCGATGATGATCTTTACCATGTCTGGCTTCATGACCAGATTCATGTACGTTTCGTTCATTCCGAGGATTCTCGCCGTCGATGTGAACGCGGCGGGGCTATTGGTGATGATCGGGACGTTGTCACCGACGGTTTTCTTGGCCATCCTGATGGCGTCGAAAAGCGCTCTGATCCGACCACAGCACTCGACCTCCGGAATGGCGACCGCCGCTGCTTGTTCCTCAGTTTCAATCGGCAGTGTCGAGGTGATGAACGGTTCGCGTTTTTCGTAAGTCATGTCGCAGCCGAAGGCTTAGGCGATGTAAGTTCCGTCCCCCATGATCATCAAGGTGTCGTATCCTGAAGCCAGTTGGAATTCCCGAAATCTCTCGAACAGCATTTCGCCATCGTGCACCAATTTTTCGAAATCGATGTCGAGAGAAGAAATCGTGTATGTGGTAACAATCGGAAGGGCCCTGATCTTGGTTATCTTCTGTATCGATTCCATGGGGTTGCTCCTCTCAATTGAAGGCTCGATGCTCATCCTGTCAGCCCTTCGAATCCTGCAAATAGTTTCCCTGTATCGGCGCGCACGCTTTGACTTGCACGACAACCGCACCCACACACCCGCCTTGCATCCCGAGAGATATGGCTGAAAACTTGATCAAACGCGTTCGCCACGAGAAGGCCCCTTAAATCCAATTGTCGTTTTCAATACTCAAGTTCCACTTTACGAAACATGGTTCCATTTTTAATATAGCGAAGCCCCGTTGTTCCTGCAAGCCTCCATTCGGGGGGTTCTCTTGAGCTTGCTGCAAATTGAGACCGTACAGGATGAGCTTATTTGAAAATTTTATAAACGGGCAACCACGATAAGTCATTGACCCTGAGGGTCTGCGCCACTGCGGTTTTCTGGATCGTGCTGCTCGACGAAGATCGAACGGTACATTCGCCCATTCATTCGCTCAAGGGGGTCAGAGTGTAAGATTAGGTCAAATTGTGACGGTATGGCAGGTCATGATTTCCCGGGAATATGCCGTTCTAGAGCGCCCCAGATGGAGCGAATATGGACTGAATGGCGAGATCTTGAAGAGCAGGGAGAGGAATGGGAAAAAGTCACCAAGACCCGCAAGCGGGAGCGAACAACCTGCTCGTGAATTGTATCGGCGTGAAACCCGGGGAGACCGTTCTAATCATCCGGGAGCGCGAGGGCATCGACTACTACGACGAAGGCGTCCCCGAACTTGTCGGGCAAGCAGCCGGTGACATGGGCGCGAATGTGACCACAGTGTGCGAACCGATGTTGAAGGGGCCCGAGCATGTGCCCGATGAAATCTCGCGAGGTATCCAACGCGCCGACCACACGATCTTCTTTTCGCGAATAGGGGATCAAATCCGCTTTAGCAAGCTGGAGGGAGGCGGGACTAAAACGATGTGTTACGCGCTCAACCTCGAGTATCTCGGCTCCGGATTCTGCACCGTGCCGCATGGCCTGATGGACAGGATTCTCGCCAAACTCGAAGCGGAGATCGACGTAGTTCGGGAGTGGCGCATTACCTGTCCATTGGGAACCGATGTCCGCGGGGAGCATGACTTTGAACCACCGGAGCCGGGTACGAAATCTGGGTTTTCCCTTCTCAATTTCCCGATCGGCACGTTCCGGCCACTAAGTTGCAAGACGATGAATGGTCGCGTCGTCGTTTCGCGCTGGCTGACACCCTCCGGCTCGCACCTCTACGAGCCAGACCATCTGATCATCGACAACCCAATTGCCGCGATTGTAAAGGATGGCCGCATTACCGGATTCGATGGTGACGCCGAAACCGTCCGAAAGGTCGAGAAGCACTACCACACGGTCGCCGGGCAACTCGATATCAATCCCGACGTCGTGCATTCTTGGCACGCCGGAATCAACGGACAAACTTACTATTCCGATCCGCCGACTGAAAATCTATGGCGTTGGGCGAACCTGACATTTTCTAGCCCGCGCCGGCTTCATTTCCACACATGCGGGGATTATCCGCCTGGCGAGATTGCTTGGTCGATCTACGACCAGTCTGTCTATTTTGATTCGGTTCCGTACTGGAAGGACGGACGCTTCGTCTATCTTGATCGGGAAGATCTACACGCTCTGTTGGATGAGTTCCCCACGGGAGCAAAAGCGCTCCAGATGCGTACGGATATCGGCGTATAGCGGGAAGGGAGCCTGCAACACCGTCCTTCGTATTCAGCCCCAAGGTGACAGATTTCCATGCCATACCCACTCGCCATCGATATGCACTCTCATTACCACGGCGCCGGTGTCGTCGACGTGCTGCGGCGTCGAAAGGCGACTCCTCGGCTGGAGGTCGGAGCAGACGGCACCGATATGTTGGTGACATCGACAAAGAAGATGGTGTTCAAGGAGCATGACAGGTCGATCGAAACCCGAATCGAATTCATGGACTCGATTGGGTTGACCAAGCAGCTCCTGGTGTTCCCCGGGAATATGGGTATCGATGTTCTGCCCGTCGCCGAGGCTATTCCAATTGTTACAGCCTACAACGATGGACTTGCGGAGCAGCGTCACCGAAATTCCGATCGCTTTGTTACGCTTGCTGGTCTTCCGTTCGCCGACATGAATGCCGCGGCGCATGAATTGCGACGTGCCCGACTTGAGCTCGGGCACATTGGTGCAATTATCCCGACAGGCTATGTCACCGATCTCGAAACGTTGGAACGCTTGAGGTCTCTATTCAATGTTGCCGACGAGATTGGCGCTCATTTCTTGATTCACCCGGGCCCACGCCACGATCAACTCAATATCGACTCAACTACTCAAGATTTTGCCATGCAGCGGGCGTCTGTATTGGATCTCCAGAACGGCGTATCTCATGCAGTGGTCACGTTAACGCTTTCGGACTTCCTCAAGAATTTCTCCAATGTCTCGGTTCAGGTGATCAACCTCGGAGGCACAATTCCCTTCATACTCGAGCGCATGGAGTATGTCGTAGAGGTGCGCACACCGGACGCGCCTCGCGACTTGGCCAGGCGCCTGCGTCGTCTCTACGTCGACAGCGGTTCAATGGGCGCGCGCGCCCTCGAGCTCGCCGTCCGCGTATTCGGTACAGACCGTGTCATGCTGGGCACCGACTTCCCGTTTTTTCCAACCTCGCGCGCCCAGGATGCTGTCGAAGAAGCTAACTTGACCAACGAGCAGAAAACAATGGTCAGGATGACAACGGCCGAGACGTTGCTTGATAGGTACCAATGATATTACTGAATTTCAACACCGTTTCGTGGCGAACATTGCCGGCTCCGGTGCCGATGAACCAACCAACGGTGAAGTATGCGCGCAGCCGGAGGTGATGGTTTATGACGGACGGGTATCGATCGGAATACGGCCAAGGACGGCGGGAATGGAGGTGGCGGTGCGCTCAGATGGGAAATCGAGCGTCATCAGTCGAGCAAGCGGAATCATTCGCAATATTCGGCTTGAATCTTGAGGCCACGCCCGCTAAAGTTAAAAACGGAAAAAAGTTTCGTTAAATGGAATTCTTGTGATGATGAGATTGCTGCAAGGCGAGACTGTTTCAGCGAAACATGCCTCAGCGATCATCAATGCGAACGATATTGGAAGGCTCGGTGCGTAGCTGAAAACTGTTTGATCGCGATGTGCACCGGATTGGATTGCATTTGTGAAGTTGGGGTGGGCGCTACCGACGGGGGGTAGGCATGGCCGATATGTTGCAGTTTCTGATCTCGGGGCTCGTCATAGGCAGTATTTACGGCCTCGCCGGGATCGGCTTCACCTGTATCTACAACGTAACCGGTATCGTCAACTTCGCACAAGGCGACAAGGCGATGATTGGCGCCATGTTCGCTATAACCTTCTCCCAACTCGGTCTACCTCTTCTCGTTACCATCGTGCTGGCGGCCGCTTTGACGGGCGTGCTGGCCGTAGGTATAGAAAAGGTCGCGATTGGCCCCATCGGCGGCAACATCTGGCGCGGCATCATCGTCACGATTGGCGTCGGGATTGTCCTCCGCGGGATCGCGGTCGTTATCTGGGGAACGGAAGCGCGGGGCCTCGAGGCGTTCTCTGGCGAAGATCCGATTTATTTCTTCGGCGCGACGATCACACCGCAGTCATTGTGGGTCATCGGCATAACCTTCTTGCTGACTCTCGGCCTCGCGTTATTCTTCCAGTTGACATTTATAGGAAAGGCCTTCCGGGCTTGCGCCGTGAATCCCTTCGCTGCTCGCATCGTCGGCATCGAAATAAGCACTATGAGTCCCATTGCGTTTTTCATCAGCGGCCTTCTAGGCGCGATTGCCGGTATCATCGTAGCCCCGATCATACTGATGCAGTACGACACCGGGCTTATCATCGGTCTGAAGGGGTTCGTCGCTTGCATTGTCGGCGGATTCGGTAATCCATTTGGCGCTCTCCTCGGCGGACTGATTCTCGGTGTCGCAGAGTCGTTCTCGGCCGGTTACCTGAGTTCCGGCTACAAGAACGCTATTGCGTTCGTCTTTCTTCTCGGATTCCTCATCTTTCGCCCTGAGGGTCTCTTCTGGGAATTGGATAGCAAGCTCACGAAGCAAGAGAAATGAAAGTCCTGATCGCTCTCGCAGGCTTGCTGGTTCTGCCGTTTCTGGAGAGCGGCTACCTTACCAATCTGTTCATCGTGATCATGCTCCATGCGCTTCCCGCCGTCGGGGTTTCCTTGTTGATGGGCTACACCGGGCAGATCTCGCTCGGCCATGCGGCATTCTATGGTCTCGGGGCATACGTGTCGGCCGCTTTTAGCGTTTACATGGGTATCTCGCCATGGATCAGCATCATCCTCGCGGTAATCATCATCGGCGTGATCTCGTCGTATCTCGGATGGGTTATCTTCCGACTTCGAGGTCACTATCTCGCGGTCGCGACGCTCGGGTTTGGCGTCATTGTCAGCATCGCCTTCGTCGAGCTTCGAGATTGGACCGGCGGACCGAACGGGTTGCCTGGAATCCCGCCACTGACGGCCTTTGGCTACGATATCGCTTCCGATCAAAGCTTCTATTTCGTCGCCTGGGCAGCGTTGATGCTGACGGTGTGGGTCGCCCAGAACCTGGTCAACGCCCCCGTTGGTCTCGTCATGCGCGGCATTGCTGAAAGCGAGCGCGCCGTTGCCTCCCTGGGCAATGACGTAAACGGATTGAAACGAAAGATCTTGGTGCTCAGCGCGGTCTTCGCGGCCGTTAGCGGGGGACTCTATGCCCACTACATAGGCTACATCAGCCCCCAACCCTTCAGTATCGATTTCTCCATCAAACTCGTCGTCATCATCGCTATCGGCGGTTTTCGCAGCATAGCCGGCGTTCTCTTCGCGACGTTGTTCGTCACCGTTATCACCGAACCACTTCAGGAACTCGGCTACTACGATGTCGTCGTCTACGGCCTATTTCTCGTGATCATCATCGCCTACATGCCGCAAGGCCTCTTGCAGGGCTTGTACGGGTACGGACATCGGATGTTCTTGTCCGTTCGCCGGCGCCAGGGCTCGCCCTCCACGTAGCCGGAACAGCAGGACCAGGAGGCCTAATTCATGTCGCTTGTCGTTAACGATATCAGCATGAATTTCGGTGGCCTTCAGGCGCTTCAAGACGTTGCATTCCGGGTCGATGAAGGAGAGATGGTGGCCTTGATCGGTCCAAATGGCGCTGGCAAGAGCACGCTCATCAACATCATTTGCGGGAGTTACCCGCCGTCCTGCGGGTCGGTCGAATTCAAGGGAAGCACGATCAGCGGAGTGCCGCCGCATCGCCTGAACCAAACCGGCATCGCCCGCACTTTCCAGACGCTCGAGCTGTTCAAGGAACTGACGGTCAAGGAGAACGTGATCGCCGGCGGCGTGGCCCACGCCGATGTCGGCGTGACGTCGAGCCTACTCCGATCGCCGCGCGTGGCGCGAGCGCGAGAGACGCTTTCCCGCAAAGCAGACGAGTATCTTGAACTAGTCGGGCTTGCCGCGCGACGGGACGTTCCGGCCGCTATCCTCTCGGCCGGCCAGCAGCGGCTTCTCACGATCGCTCGCGTGTTGGCGAGTGGCGCGGATTGGCTTTTCCTCGACGAACCGGGAGCCGGATTGAATCCGGTCGCCAAGGAGAACCTTGCCGAAGTTGTACTTCGCCTGAAAGAGCACGGCAAAACCATCTTCTTCGTCGAGCACGACATGGGTTTTGTCGGGCGACTCGCGGAGCGCATCATCGTCGTCGACCGGGGCAAGGCCATTGCCGATGGTTTACCCGAGGCCGTCCGCTCGGACGAGAAAGTCATCTCTGCCTATCTGGGCGTCCAAGTCGCTTCGGCGCAATCCAATTGTCGGAGCAAGAAGGTGGTCGCCACCGAAAAGACGGAGCCGTTGCTCGACATTCGGAATCTAACCGTGAGATTCGGCGGAATTACTGCATTGGACGGACTCAACGTCAAATTGATGCCGGGCGAACTCGTTGCCGTCGTCGGCGCGAACGGAGCCGGAAAGAGTACCCTCCTGAAGTCGATCGTGGGAGAGGCGCCGGCGACGGAAGGCAGTCTGATCTTGGATGGCCAGGAGATCACGAATTGGACACCGCGGCAGGTTGTGACGGCCGGGGTAAGCATGTGCCCGGAGGGGCGGCAATTGTTTAGCTCCATGAGCGTCCTGGACAACATGAAACTCGGACGGTACACGCAGATCGGCACCCTTGAACGATGGGTTCCGGAGCGCTTGCGTTCTAAGAAGTCCGAACATGAATCCGAGCGGCTCATCGAAGAAATCTTCGAGATCTTTCCGATGCTGCGTGCGCGCCAGGACCAACTTGCGGGTACGTTGAGCGGTGGCGAGGGCCAAATACTCTCTGTCGGGCGGGCGCTTATGAACACACCCAAGGTCTTGGTGCTTGACGAGCCTTCGCTCGGCGTGGCGCCTCAGATGATCGCTGAGATTTTCAAGGAACTACTGGCTCTTCAAGAACGGGGCCTGACGATACTTCTCGTCGAACAGAACGCCCGTGCCGCGCTTGAAATCGCGGACCGGGGCTACGTGCTCGATTCAGGGAGCGTTGTTGCAGAGGCGCCGGCGCGAGAATTGCTCGAGAGTGAGAGCATGGCGGCCGCATATCTGGGGCGATGACTCTTGTCGAACGAAATGGCAAGGAGCCGATTTTGCTGGCCAGGATTTCTGAATTGTCCTGACCGGGACGGAGAACGAAGATGCACGGAACGACAACTTCAACCTTGCAGCAACCTACAGGAGGAAAGCGATATGAAAAGGTGGAAAAGCGACATGAAAATATGGATTGACATACTGAGTACCTACAGGAGGAAAGTGACATGAAAAGGCGTAAGAGTGGCATGAAAAGGGGGATTGGCATACTGAGTGCGGTGGCGTTTGTGTTCAGCGCCGGTGCTCATGCTCAGGACACGATCAAGATTGGCTCATTGTTCGAGACATCCGGGTTTCTAGCGTTTCTCGGTAACCAGGGTGTAGAAGGCGCGAACCTCGCCGTCGAGCAACTCAATGCGGCGGGTGGCGTAAACGGCAAGAAAATTGAGCTTATCAACTTCAACACCGAGAGCGATGAAACGAAAGCCGTGATCGGCGCAAAGAAACTCATCGAGATCGAGAAGGTTGTTGCACTGATCGGTGCGATGAACAGTGGCTCGACATTCTCCATCATCGACATCGTGCAACGGGCCAAACTCCCGATCGTTTCGTGTGGCGCGTCCCGGGCGGTGTCGACACCGGTCGAGAAGAAGAAATGGATCTTTCAGGCACCACTCACCGACGTCCTGGTGATCGGTGTGCTTATCGACCATATGAAGAAGAAGGGGATCAGTAAGATTGCGCTCATCAATGCTGATTCCGGCTTCGCTACCAGTGGTCGGAAACAGTGGGAGCGAATTGCGCCGACGCGGGGCATTGAGATCGTCATTCAGCAGACCTACGGCAACAATGATCCTGATATGACGCCTCAATTAACGAATATTCGAGCCAACAAAGATGTTCAGGCCGTCGTGCAATGGGGAACCGGGAAGGGCCAGTACATCGTCGCCAAGAATTATCGGCAACTTGGTATCAAGCATCCGCTCTATTACTCGCACGCGGCGAGCGATCCAAACTTGATCAAGTTAGGCGGTGATGCCGCGAACGGCATCATTTTCCCGACATCGAAACTTGCGATTGTCGATGAATTGCCGGATTCGGACCCGCAAAAGGAAGTGACGAAAATATTCGTGAGCGATTTCAAGGCCAAGTATGGGCGTGGTCCGGCAACGTTTGCCGGCAACGGCTACGATGCCATGATGATGTTGGCGGCAGCGATTAAGCGGGCCGGCAGCACAGACTCGGCCAAGATTCGCGACGCGTTTGAGCAGACGACCGATTATCCGGGTGTCACGTCGGTATACACGTACTCGGCGAAAGATCATTTCGGTGCCCAGGCGGTGGGCGTTGCACTACACGTCATCAAGGATGGCAAAATGAGGTTGTATAAGGACTAACACTCCTCGCGGGGCCGCCACTGCTTATCACAGTGGCGGCCCTCATCCTGAATGGCGTGTCATTCGGCGGCAGGAAAACTGAACTCGCAGTACAGGTGGAGTAGAGACCGATGCGGGTGGGTCAGAAGGCAAGAAAGGTGAGAATCGATTAGACATAAAGGTCTGTAGAAAAGGGGATGCGGGCAGGCCCGTAACTAGTCGATGGGGCCTCTCTCGTGTTGCGTCGACTTCCTTCGTGAATGCATGCCGTCGCCATTGCCCTGGAGTCCGTTAAGACGAGTCCTCACGCTGTCTGGAAGAAAACCCAGCGATTCTTCTCAGATTGTGTGCCCACGCAGAGAATGGTGAGAGGAATGTGACGACGAAGTACTGGAGACGTGGAGAAAACGATGAGGAAAGAAGAACGCGGTATTCTCGACCGTTACATAAGAATTCTTGAGGCACTTGCAGCCTCGAGGAGCGGGCTCACCTTGACCGAGCTTGTGAGTTACACAGAACTCTCCAAAGGCACCTTGCACCGGCTCATCAAATCACTCATGCAAGTCGGCCTCTTAGCGCCCCGGGATGGTCGCAAGGTTTATGTTGTGGGTCCGCGTTTTCTACGCCTGCTTTACATGGGAGCTGCGCCGAGTTCCGTCTCGACATTCGCGCAGCCAATCTTGGATGATCTTGCTGCACGCTTTGACCAAACGGCCTTCGTTGCGCAGTTGTTCGATTCCGAGGTGCGTTCCGTGGCCATAGCGTTGCCGAATAGTGAAAACAAGGCATCTATCCAGCCGGGACGTATCATGCCTTTGCACGCCGCGGCGTCGGCGAAAGCGATTTGGGCGTTCCAGGAGGAATCCTTGATCGATTCCGTGATGAAGAATGATCATCCCAGGTACTCAAAACACACGATTGTCGGAAAGGACGCAATCCGTGCAGAGCTTGATATGGTACGCCATCAAGAATTCGCGGTCTGCGACCAGGAACTGGACCATGGAGTGCTAAGCTTGGCCTGCCCGGTCGATATTGAGGGGCCCGGAGTGATCTTCAGTATCGCCGTTGTCGGAACCGTTCAGGGATTGGGGCAATATCCGCGGGACGCGGTGGTCTCCTCACTTCGAGAGGCCGCCAAGGAATTTGCAACGAGCATTCCCGCAAAGTTAAAGGATATGGCAACCTTTCCGCTATGAAGTCGCAGCCGTACCATGGTCTGTATATTTTGCGGCGGTGCGCAATCGGTTACGGTGGCCTCTCCACGATAGAAGGCCATGGCCTTCAAGAAATCGACAGCACTTTGGGGGTGCCGGTAGTTCCGGCTGTTGTTTCGCTGAACATCAAGTGGCGCCATTGCGGTAAACACCCAATGGCTCGATATGGGTGGTCTCTGACAATGCTATTTTCCCGAAGCAGAAGCCCGGTGCGGCAATTCCACCCACCTCGACCTGTGTTGGCGCCGCAGCGTGACCGGCACACCTGTAGTGATCATGGTTTCCCGATATGCTCGGAATGGAATCGATCGAACCGAGCTTTAAAAGGTCTGCCGGAGAAAATATCTCCCCTCCAAGAAATGACTTGAGTCATCCTTGAAGCGAAGGCATCGGCACGACGACGCACGGACGCCGTAGAACCTCAACCAAATAATCGGTGATCAGCGAACCTGAACGGACAAGTCATTAAAGTACTTAGTATCACCTCAAACTATGGTGACACACGAGCACTTGTGGGTGGTTGAGGGCAGTCGCCAAACCATTTTCTGAGGACTTTACAAGCTCACTTCGCATAGCGTCGTCTTGAACGCCGGAAAAGCAGAGATGGGGTCGTGTACACCATCATCCGTCAGTTGGTTCGCATTGAACTTGAAGTCGTCCTCCTGCCAACCATGGTAAACGTGTACGACGCCTGGTTTCATGAGGTCGCCGACATCAGCCTTCGCAGGGATTTGACCGCGTTTCGACCTGACCGTGACCGAATCTCCTGAGGAAATGCCGCGCGCAGCGGCATCCTCAACACTGATCTGCACGAGCAGATCAGGCATCAATTTCTTTAATTTCGGAACAGAATGGAACTGAGAATGAGTAAATGCCTTGTGGCGCCCGCCTGTCGTCAGCACCATCGGGAACTCCTTACTGATTTCTGGTGCACTCACGGGGCTCTCTGCCGGCTCTTGGTAGATGGGGAATGGATCGTATCCATTCTCTGCCAGAACTGACGAAGAAAACTCAACCTTTCCTGAAGGCGTGCTGAACCCCGTCTTCTCATAGCATTTTGGTCCGCGTTCTGTCGCCGGCGCTCGAATTCCCTCTGGGCTTTGGCGGAGTTCGTCAACTGTGAGACCGGTCGGTTCCAGCATCTCGTTTACGCAGGCGTCGAAATCACCATTCCACATCTGATCGCCCAGTCCCAACTTTTTACCCAATTCCATGGCAAACTTCCAGTCCGGCCACGCTTCATGCAAGGGCGCCACTGCCGGCTCCCTAAGGAACATGATACCGCCCGGTTTTGCCATCAATGCAGACCGCTCTAGCCATGTGGCGGATGGCAGGACCACATCCGCTTTGTCGGTTGTCGGCGTTTGGAAGTAGTCGATCGCCGAGAAAAACTCCAACTTGTCGATGGCTGCTTTAACCCGGCTGGTGTTCGGCCAGATTCCAATATTCGCGGCGAGGCTCACCATCGCTTTGATCGGGTAGGGTTTGTCGGTCAAAATATGTTCGATGATCTCGTTGGCCTGCCCTTCTTGATAGTACTTGAACCAGACAGGGTACTTACCCGCACCCGATTGAGGCTTAAGCGTCGGCGTAAGGTCATTGAACAGCGTGATGCTTTTCGTTTTCGCCTTCGGATCCGGCATGCAGTTGCCGCCCGGAACATCGAGATTTCCTGTGAGGGCCGGCAAGAGAAGAATGGCCCGATGGTTCTGAACACCGTTGGTCGTCTGAACGGTTGAGCAACTGCTTGTCTGCAGCTTGGAGGGTTTGTCAGCCGCATACATTCGGGCTGCCTCGACGATGTCTTCTGCCGGCACGGCGGTTATCTCGGAAACTCTCTCAGGAGGGTAGGATTGTGACAACGTCCGCAGACCCTCGAATCCGACGGTCCAATTTTCGACAAACTCTTTATCATAGGAGCCGTGATTGATGATCACGTGCATGAAACCTAAGGCAAGCGCGCCGTCTGTGCCTGGCCGTGGTTGCAAATGCAAGTCTGCCAACTCAGCCATCTCGGTGCGGCGCGTGTCCACGACGACGAGTTTCATCCCGTTTTTCCGGGCCGCGACGAACTGGGAATAATTGCTTGGCGGGATAGAGACGCCGGGATTGGATGCCCAACAAAGATAACATTTCGTGTCGACGAAACCCGTCCGACCGGACAGGTAGAAAAACCCGTATTCGGTCCCATAGTTGAGCGACGCAGCGATGTGCGTCGCAGAAAAACAGAAACTTTCTTCGGTCATGTAATGCGGTGATCCGAACAGGTAAGATAGTCTTTGAAAATAAGGACGCCCTTCTTTTGGATAGCCCGCAAAAAATATGACGGATTCCGGACCGTGCTCGTTCCTTATTCTGATTAGATTCTCTGCGATTCTTTCGAGTGCCTCGTCCCAACTCGCCTTTCTGAACTCACCATTCTCTCGGACCACGGGGTGTTTCAGTCTGTTTTCGTTGTACAAGAGATCAAGTTGATGTTGGCCCCGTCGACAAAAATCCCCATCGAGCCGGACGAGACGACCTTCTGCGTTTACGTACGCTTCCCCGGGACAGCTGTATGAGCACATTTGGCAAACGGTGAGTTTTCGGGTCACGCCTTCGTCTTGACTCTTACTTAATTCCATCTTGCCCCTCCTTGAGCTCTGTCTGCTCACACCGACGTCTGTAGCGTCGGTTGATCCTGCTTCGGCCTTGAACTCGTTCATTCCTAAGTGTTTGCGCTATCGTCTAGCCGGCTCAGGAAAACTCCCAAGTCGTCGCTGACACATGCACAGTCGAGAGTCTTTTGCCGGCACAGGCTTGATGGCAGCATTCCAGCCCAGATTTCACGAACGTACGAACATGTTCCGAATAACAGCCCCATGATATCTTCGCCTCAAAATAATTTTGAAATATGGAACTTCATTCTATCGTATCATGTATGGGTCTGCTGTAAAAAGATGATGCTGTGAACCAACTCTGAATTCCACTGGCACGTTTTCAGTTGTTGGATCGTAAAGCCTTTCGGCGCCCACATAACTGATAAACCCCTGTTCGATCGCGACGGTTGGGACTGCCAACAGACTCTAGTTGCCGCTGGAGACCACCCGTAGTCAGTTCCTTAAAGGGGGGCACTGGCCATGGCGCCAATATGGACAAAGGCGTTGGATTAGAATTCGACATCCAGTGGCCAGAACTGCTGCTCCTGCCAGATGATAGACGCGATCAACCAGTTTTTCCGCCAACGCCTTGAGGCCAGTGATCCTGCCAGCCAGGGGGAGGACTCGTTGCGCCTTGCCGCCGCGGCCCTGCTTTTTGAGACTGCGATGTCGGACTATGATCTCGGTGTTGATGAACGCATGGCTATTGAAGCGCTGGTGTCAGAACAGTTTTCACTAAGTGCCAGTGAGGCGCAGGAACTCATGGCTCTGGCCGAGACCCAGGCCCGCGAGGCAGTCGACCTGCACGGCTTCACTTCGTTGATCAACCGACACTGGCCAGAGCAGGCGCGGCTGCGATTGGTCGAGCAGATGTGGCAGGTAGTATACACGGATGGGCGCTTGGACGATCATGAGCTCCATCTGATGCGCAAGATCCAGCGCCTCCTACACATCCCCCAGCGCGATTTCATCGCGGCGAAACTGCGCCATAAGCCGAGTTGACAATCTACGTCAGTAGGACAGGATCAATTCGGTGATGGGGTTGTCGCCCTGGCGCTGCAGTTTATGGTGATAGTACGCACTCATCAGCACCAGTACTCCGAACAGTATGAGCACGGTCGCCACAATCAGTGACAGCAGTGGCGGGTACAGGGCAATCAGCAGCCCAGCAACAATGAGGATGATTCCTGTCAGCATGGGATTATCTCGTTGGCCTGCTATTTATTTTGGGCCCGCTGCAGTCACAATAGCGGGTAGGTTGTTTTTAACTGTCCCCCGGGGGCGCACTAAATGCCGAGTCACGCATTCCTGGAGCATTCGGGCATCCTGGCATTTGCCCACCGCGGTGATCATGAGGCCGGGCCGGAGAACACCCTGGCCGCTTTCGAAGGTGCGGTACGCCAGGGTTTTCGTTACCTCGAGACCGACGTGCACTGCACGCGCGATGGGGTGCTGCTCGCGTTTCACGACGACCGTCTTGATCGGGTAACTGCTGAGCGCGGCGTGATCGCGCAGATGGATTACGCAACTGTGCGCCGGGCCAGGGTTCAGGGCCGGGAGCCGATTCCACTGCTGGAGGAACTGCTTGGCACCTTTGCGAAAACGTGTTTCAACATAGAGCCCAAGTCCGATGCTGCAGTTGAGCCGCTAGTGCGGGTGATTAAGCGAGCGGGCGCCAAGGACCGGGTCTGTATCGGCTCATTCTCCGGGCGCCGTTTGAAACGGGTACGCGCAGCTCTGCCTGGAGCATGCACCTCGATGGCGCCGCTTGAGGCCACCCGAGCTCGTCTTGCCAGTCTCGCGCTACCGATGGGCACACTGCAGGCGGCCTGTGCCCAGGTGCCGGTCTGGTGGCACGGAATCAAGGTGGTCGATAAGCGGTTCATCGAGGTCATGAAGCGCCGCGGCCTGCACACTCATGTGTGGACGGTGAACGAGGCTAGCGAGATGCACCGTCTGCTCGACTTGGGCGTGGACGGGTTGATGACCGATCGACCGGCCCTGCTCAAGTCGGTGCTGATCTCACGCGGCCAATGGCATCAGTCCGTTTGAGTATCAACCGGATCGCGCACCAGGCGAAAGAAGAACATCCCGGCAAAGAACAGCAGCGCTACCGAGAGAATTCCCAGGCGTGGGTTACCGCTGAGGTAAGTGATAGTACCCATCATCACTGGTCCGAAAACCGCTGCGGCTTTACCCACCACGTTGTAAAAGCCAAAAAACTCGGCGCTTTTTTCTTGCGGAATGAGGTGACTGAACATCGAGCGACTAAGCGCCTGGATACCACCCTGGACCAGGCCGATTACAGCGGCGAGGATATACATCTGCAGTGCTGTTTCCATGAAGAAGGCGAAAATGGTGACGCCCACATAGGCCCAGATACAGACCCAGATGCCGCGCTGGGCGCCATAGCGTTCGCCCAGGCGGCCGAAGACCAACGCTGCGGGAAAACCGATGAACTGCACCATCAGCAGAGCAGTGATCAGATTTCCCTGGCCCAGCCCAATATTCAGACCAAAGTCCACCGCCATACGCACAATGGTGTCGACCCCATCGATATACAGCCAGTAAGCGAGCAGAAACATCCAGGCACCGCGGTATTGCCGCAGGTTTTGGGCCGTATGGCGAAGAGCGGCAAAAGTGCCGCCGATGTCGACATGGCGCCGGCCGTTGGCGGGTAGAGGCTCATCCACGTACAGAAAAAGCGGTATCGAGAACACCGTCCACCACACC
>PVBE010812334.1_pt1 | contig 30557 bp, 26 predicted proteins | sample 1631181 | NCBI WGS metagenome assembly PVBE01 (sample SAMN08397723, study PRJNA350692) | Marine metagenome, whole genome shotgun sequencing project. | isolation source: water | place: Pacific Ocean | collected 2012-04
CGTCTTTGCGCGATGAGCGCAGCAGACCTATATTTCCGGCAAGCACAAAACCAAAACACGGAGGGGAGACCCAAGGACGACAAGACCAGGACCGAGCTCGAGGCCGCCGCCTTCCGGGGCCTGCGCGACCACCTGCGCCGGCGCGCCGACGTGCAGAACATCGATCTGATGAACCTCTCGGGCTTCTGCCGCAACTGCCTGTCCAAGTGGTACGTGGCGGCCGCCGAAGAGCGCGACATCGACATTTCCGACGACGAGTCCCGCGAGATCGTCTATGGCATGTCGTATGGCGAGTGGAAGGACAAGCACCAGTCCGAGGCCTCGGACGAGCAGAAGCGTCTATACGAGGAAAGCAAACCCCTGCACGCCAAGATCGCCGGCCACGATTGAGGGGCGGGGTACCTCCTACCGCCTCTCCCGAAAAAACTCCTCGAGAAGCTTTGCCGCTTCCGTCTCAGCCATGCCGCCCACCACATGCGGCTTGTGGTGGCAGGTGGGGTGGTCGAAGACCCGCGGCCCGTGCTCAACGCCGCCCGACTTGGGGTCATAGGCGGCAAAATAAAGGCGCCGCAGGCGGGCCAGGGAAACGGCGCCGGCGCACATGGCGCAGGGCTCCAGGGTGACGTAGAGGTCGCATCCGGGAAGGCGAGGCGCACCCAGTTTGGTGGCGGCCTCGCGCAGCGCCAGCATCTCGGCGTGGGCGGTGGGATCGGCCAGTTCCCGCGTGCGGTTGCCGACTGCCGCCATCACCTCGCCGGTGGCGCCGTCGACGAGCACGGCGCCGACCGGCACCTCGCCGCGCGCCGCCGCGGCGCGCGCCTCCTCCAGCGCTTGTATCATCGGGGCTTGTTCCATCGGGGAATCGTCCGTGCTCATGGGCCAAACCTTGCGGGTGGCGGGCGGGGCCGTCAAGGGAGCCGCTTGCCGGGCCGCGTCACGCGACCTAGAGTGCGGCCATGAAAAGGCCCCTCATCGGCATCACGCTCGATTCGGAGGAGCCCGGCCATTACTCGGCGTTTCCGTGGCTGGCGGTGCGCCAGAACTACGCCGGCGCCATCACGCGCGCCGGCGGCCTGCCGGTGGCGCTGCCCCACGAGATCGGCCTCGCCACCGATTACCTCGACGCCATCGACGGCCTAGTGGTGACGGGCGGCGATTTCGACGTCGACCCTTCGCTGTTCGGCGCCACCGAGCGTCACCAGACGGTCAAGACCAAAGAACGGCGCACCGCCTTCGAGCTAGCCATCACGCAAGACGCCATGGACCGCGACCTACCGGTGCTCGGCATCTGCGGCGGCCAGCAGATTTTGCACGTGATGCTCGGCGGCACGCTGATCCAGCACATCCCCGACGCGGTGCCGGAATCCTTGGCCCACGAGCAACCCAACCCCCGCGACGAGGCCGGCCACGAGGTGAAAATCGTCGCCGGCACGCTTTTGCACCGCATCGTCGGCACCGATCGCCTAGCCGTGAACAGCGCCCACCATCAGGCGGCGGCGGACGAACCGGCGGGAATCGTCGTCAACGCGCGCGCGCCGGACGGCGTCATTGAGGGCATCGAGGCGCCGGCCCATGGATTCTGCCTGGGCGTGCAGTGGCACCCGGAATTCGAAATCAGTCAGGGCGACGGGCGCCTCTTCACCGCCTTCGTCGAGGCGGCCCGCGGCACCCCATGACCGCACCCAAGGGCGAACGCATCGCCAAGGTCATGGCGCGCGCCGGGCTGTGCTCGCGGCGCCAGGCCGAACGCTGGATCGCAACGGGGCGCGTCGCCGTCAACGGACAGGTGCTGGACACCGCCGTCCTCAACGTGACGGCGGCCGACACCGTCACCGTCGATGGCAAGCCGCTGGCGGCGCCCGAGCGCTCGCGCCTGTGGCGCTACCACAAGCCGCCGGGCCTGGTGACTACGCACAGCGACCCCGAGGGCCGCCCCACCGTGTTCGAGCGCCTACCCGCCGACATGGGGCGGGTCATTTCGGTGGGCAGGCTCGACCTCAACTCCGAGGGGCTGCTCTTGCTCACCAACGACGGGGAGCTGGCGCGCCGTCTCGAACTGCCCGACATCGGCTGGACGCGACGCTACCGGGTGCGCGCCTTCGGCGCCGTCGACGAGGACCGGTTGGCGGCCCTGGCCAAGGGCACCAAGGTCGGCGCCGTTTCCTACGGCCCCATCCGCGCCCGGCTCGACAGCCGCAAGGGCGCCAACGCCTGGATCACGGTGTCGCTGACCGAAGGCCACAACCGCGAGGTGCGCCGCGTGCTCAAACACCTGGGACTGACCGTCAACCGGCTCATTCGCCTCGCCTACGGCCCCTTCCAGTTGGGGGGGCTCAAGCGCGGCACCGTGGCACCCATCCCCCGCAAGGTCATCGCCGAGCAGTTGGGAGAGGGGTTGGCGTTTTGAGGATTATCGCCGGTGCGCACCGGGGACGGCGCCTGCGGGCGCCGGCGGGGGGAGCGCGGCCGACGGCGGACCGGGCGCGCGAGGCCGTCTTCAACATCCTCGCCCACGGCGTGGCGGGGGCTGGGATCGACGGTGTCTCGGTGCTCGACGTCTTCGCCGGCAGCGGCGCGCTGGGCCTCGAGGCGCTGTCGCGAGGGGCCGTCCACGCCACCTTCATGGACGACGACGGCGCGGCGCTGGCGTGCGTGCGGGCCAACCTCAAGGCCCTCGACGCGGCGGCCGACGCCACCCTCCTCGACGCCGACGCCACCCGGCCGCCGCCGCCGCCCCTGGCCGCCCGGGCGCCGTGCGCCCTGGTCTTCCTGGACCCTCCCTACGGAAGTGGCCTAGCGCCCGAGGCCCTGGCGGCGCTGGCCGCCAAGGGATGGATCGCCGGCGGCGCCGTCTGCGTCGCCGAGGTGGCGGCGCGTGAGGATTTCGCGGTGCCGGCCAGATTCGATATCCTGGAAGAGCGCACGTACGGCGCGACGCGGGTAGTGTTCCTGAGACGCGCCCGCGAGAGCGCGATCATTTCAAATTGATTCATTTTGAAACGTGAATCGCTCTCTGATTTACATATCTAGCGCCGACCAAACAAACGCTCGATGTCGGCGAGCTTGAGCTCCACGTAGGTGGGGCGGCCGTGGTTGCACTGGCCGGAGTGCGGCGTCGCCTCCATCTCGCGCAGGAGCGCGTTCATCTCGGCCACGTTGAGGTGGCGTCCGGCGCGCACGCTGCCGTAGCAGGCCATGGTCCCGCACACGTCGGTGAGGCGTTCCTTGAGGGCCAGGGCCTCGTCGTACTCGGCGATCTCGTCGGCGAGGTCGCGCACCAAGCCCTGGACGTCGGCCTCGCCCAGGAGCGCCGGCATCTCGCGCACCACCACGGCGCCCGAACCGAAGGGCTCGATCACCAGCCCCAGGTCGGCGAGCTCGCCGGCGCGGGCGGCGAGACTTGCCGCGGCGTCCTCGCCGAGTTCCACCACCTCGGGAATGAGCAGGCCCTGGCGCGCCACGCCTTGCGCGGCCAGCGCCTTCTTCATGCGCTCGTAGACCAGCCTCTCGTGGGCCGCGTGCTGATCGACGATGACCACCCCGTCGGCGGTCTGTGCCACCACGTAAGTTGCGTGGAGCTGGCCGCAGGCGACGCCGAGGGGGTAGTCGGCCGGGGCCTCCTCGGGCTCTTCCGTTGCCTTGGAGGCCGGCGGCGCCTCTAGATCGGGCAGCGGCGCATGATAGGCTGCCGCGCGCTCGGCCAGGCCGCGGCCCACGGGAGACATGCCGCGGGCCGCACCGGTGGGCCGGGCGCCAGGGAACGCCGTCGTTCCACCTTCGGGGCGGGCCGCTCCCAGCGCCGCCGCCGCCACCGTGGTCGAGGCCCGGTACCCGGTCTCGGCCAGGCTATGCTTGAGGGCGCCGACGATGAGCCCGCGCACCAAGCCAGCATCGCGGAAGCGCACTTCGGTCTTGGCCGGATGCACGTTGACGTCGACGGCCTCCGGCGGCGCGTCAACGAACAGCGCCAGCAGGGGATGGCGGTCACCGGCGAGGAAGTCTCTGTAAGCCCCGCGCACGGCGCCAAACAGCAGCTTATCGCGCACCGGACGCCCGTTGACGAACAAGAACTGCATGGCCGCCGTGCCCCGGTTTAGGGTGGGCAGCCCGATGTGACCGGTGAGGCGCACGCCCTCGCGCTCAGCCTCAACGGCGAGGGCGTTTTCGGCAAACTCACGGCCCATGATGGCGGCCAGGCGATCGAGGCGGGCGGCGAACAGGTCGCCCTCAGCCATCGTCAGCTTGAGGAGACTGCGGGCCCCGTCGCCGACCGAGAAGGCGGCCTCGGGGTGGGCCATGGCGAGGCGCTTCACGGCATCGAGGGCGTGGGAGGTTTCGGTGCGCGGCGTCTTCAGGAACTTGAGCCGGGCTGGCGTCGCGAAAAAGAGATCGCGCACCTCGACCCGGGTACCGGGCCCGCCCGAGGCCGGCCGCGGCGCGTCGGCGCGCCCGCCCTCGACGGAAAGGACCCATACTTCGGTGGCGCCTTGCGGGCGGCTCGTTATTTCGAGGCGGCTGACGGCGCCGATGGAAGGCAGCGCCTCGCCCCGGAAGCCGAGGGTAGCGATGTTCTCGAGGTCGTCGCTGGGAAGCTTGGAGGTGGCGTGGCGCTGCACCGCCAGCTCGAGCTCCGCCGCCGTCATGCCGGCGCCGTCGTCGGCCACCGAGATCAGCGTGCGTCCGCCGTCGCGGATGACCACGTCGATGCGCGCGGCACCAGCATCCAGGCTGTTCTCGACCAGCTCCTTGACGGCGGAGGCCGGGCGCTCGACCACCTCGCCGGCGGCGATGCGGTTGACGGTGGTCTCCGGCAACAAGCGGAGGGTCATTGTGGTTTCGCCTTCAAGTCCTTGAAATGGTTGATCAGGCCGTCGGTGGACGAATCGTGACTACGCACCGGTTGAGCGTCTTCAAGCTCGGGCAGGATGGTGCCGGCCAATTTCTTGCCGAGTTCGACGCCCCACTGATCGAAGGAATTGATGCCCCATATCACGCCTTGGACGAACACCTTGTGCTCGTAGAGGGCGATCAGCATACCCAGAGTGCGCGCGTCGAAGCGGCGCACTAGGATCGAGTTACTGGGCCGGTTGCCTGCGGACGCCTTGTGGGACGCCAGACGCGCTTCCTCCGTGGCGCTCGTGCCGGTCATCAAGGCGGCGCTCTGGGCGAAAAAATTTGCCAGCAGGAGGGCGTGATGATCGTCCACGGGGTTGTGGGACAAGGCGGCGGCGATGAAGTCCGCCGGGATCAGCCGGGTGCCCTGGTGGAGAAGCTGGAAGAAGGCGTGCTGGCCGTCGGTGCCGGGCGCGCCGAAGACGACGGGGCCGGTGGCGTGCGCGGCGGGCGCGCCATCGCGGGTGACGCTCTTTCCGTTGCTTTCCATGTCGAGCTGTTGCAAGTGGGCGGGCAGGCGCCGCAGGTACTGGTCGTAGGGGACGACGGCATGACACTCGGCGCCGAAAAAGTCGATGTACCAGACGCCAAGCAAGGCCAGGACCACTGGCATGTTGGCCTCCAGCGGCGCACTCAGGAAGTGCTCGTCCATGGCGTGGGCGCCGTCCAGAAGTTCCTCGAAACGGTCCATGCCGACGGCCACGGCGATGGAAAGGCCGGCCGCCGACCATAGGGAAGTGCGCCCGCCGACCCAGTCCCAGAGTTCGAACACGAGTTTGGCCTCGACGCCGAAATCCGCCGCCGCCCCGGCTTCTGCCGTGACGGCGGCGAAATGGCGCCCCACTGCCGCCTCGCCCAGCGCGCCGGCGAGCCAGGCCCGCGCCGTCCTCGCGTTAGCCACGGTCTCGACGGTGGTAAAGGTCTTGGAGGCGACGATGAATAGGGTGGTGGCGGCCTCCAGGTCCTTCAGGGTCTCGGCAATGTGGGTGCCGTCCACGTTGGAAACGAAATGGACGCCGAGCCTGGGCTTGTGATAGGGGGTCAGCGCCTCCACCACCATCGCCGGGCCGAGGTGTGAGCCGCCGATGCCGATGTTGACGATATGGGAAATCGGCGCGCCCGTGGCCCCCTTCCAGACGCCGTCGCCGAGCGCGTCAGCAAAGGCCCGCATGCGCGACAGCACCGCCTCGACGGCAGGCATGGCGTCGACACCGTCGACCGCCATGGGGCGCCCAGAGCGGTTGCGCAGCGCCACGTGCAGGGCGGCGCGGTCCTCGGTGGAGTTGATGCGCTCTCCGGCGAACATGCGCCGGCGCCAACCCTCGACGTCGGCGGCGCGCGCCAGGTCCGTGAGCAAGGACATGGTCTCGGCCGTGACGCGGTTCTTGGAATAGTCGAGAAGCAGGTCGCCGAGCTTCAGCGAGAAGCGTGAAAAACGTTCGGGGTCTTCCTCGAACAGGGCCCGCATGTGGGCCGACCCTACTTGGCGGTGATGGGCTTGCAGCGCCTTCCAGGCCGGGGAGCTATTCGAGGACGCCATGCGAAGGTCCGGGTTCCAGACGCCTATGCGGGAGCTTCAGACTACCAGACAAAGGGCAGCGCAACCACCCCGGCCGGCGCCGGCCACATACCAACGGTCCTTGATATTACTCGGTCGCGGCGAGGCCATCGGGTTCTCCGACGACGACGACGGTGAGCCCGTCGGGGTCGAGAAAGCGGCGCGCCACCCGACCCACGTCGGCCAATGTCACCGCCTCGATAAGTCCGTTGCGGCGGTCCAGGTAGTCGATGCCGAGGCTCTCGAGCTGCATGGCGACGAGGATGCCGGCGACGCTGCGGCTTGAGGTGAAGCGCAGGGGGAAGGAGCCAGTGAGGTAGGTCTTGGCGTTGGCCAGTTCCTGGGCGCTCGGGCCCTCCTCCGCCATGCGCCGCCAGATGGCGCGAACGACGGCGAGAGCGTCGGCGACGCGCTGGTTGGCGGTGCCGGCGCCGCCGACGATGAGCGCCGCGTGGTCGAGCGGGTTGAGGTAGCTGTAAACGGAATAGGCAAGGCCGCGCTTCTCGCGCACCTCGTTGTAAAGGCGCGACGTGAAGCCGCCGCCGCCCAGTACGTAGTTCATGACATAAGCAGCGTAGAAGTCGGGGTCGTCGCGCTTCGGCCCACCGTGACCGAACACGATGGCGCTTTGCGGCACCGGCTTGTTGATGACCACGGTCTCCCCGCTCACCCGGGGCCGGGTGTCGGGGACCGACCAAGAGGACGCTTTGGCTGGCAGCGCCCCAAATGTTCGGTCGAGGAGGGGGGCCAGTTCATCGGCCGAGATATCGCCGACAACCCCGATCACCAGATTGTCGCGCCCCAGCCGCCCGGCCACGAAGCGCCGCAGGTCCCCGACGGAGACGGCACCGACGCTTTCCAGTGTCCCCCGTACGGGCCTGCCGTAGGGATGATTAGGAAAGAGGGCGCGCGCTAGTGCACGCCGCGCGATGGTGTTCGGCTCCTCGAGGTTCCTCTTCAAACTGGTTAGGATCTGGGTGCGGATGCGCTTCACGGGCGCCTCGTCGAAGCGCGGCGCGTTGAGGGCCAGCCGCAACAGCCCGAAGGCCGCGTCACGGTTCTCGATCAGTGTCCTCAGACGCCCGCCGAAAACGTCGCGCCCGGCGTCGAAGCGCAACGAGATCGACAAGTCCTCGAGGCGCCCCTGAAAGGCCTGGGAGTCGAGGTCGCCAGCACCCTCGTCCAAGAGCGACGAGGCCATCTCGGCCAGCCCCTCCTTGCCCGCCGGATCGAGGGCGGCGCCGCCGCGAAAGGCCAAGCGCACGGTTATGATGGGGTTGGCGTGATCGCGCACCAGCCAGGCCTCGATACCACCGGCGCTCCGTACGCGCTCGACCTCGACGGCCGCCGCCGGCTGGGCGATGGCAGCCATCGCCAAGGCCAGCCCCAAAAGCACGCTCCATGGACGGAGGGCGGCGGCAAGGGCGGAAGCAGCGATCACGGCAGTGCTCATTTCGGCCTCGAAGACTTTTCGGGCAACAACAGCGCCGTGACCGAACGACTTTCGTCGAACACGGCGTGGGCCCCGGCGGCGATCTGGTCGGCGGTGACGGCGTCGATGCGCGCCGGCCACGATTCGACCTCTTCGACGGTGCGCCCGGTCGCCAGCGCCGCGCCCAGCACCCGCACCCCGGTGCTTAGGGAATCGCGGGCATAGACGGTGCTTGCCCGCATGCGCCGCTTGGCGCGCGCCACCTCGTCCTCGCCGACGCTGTCACGGAGAAGCGCCGCGATCTCGCCGTCGACGGCGGCGGCCAGGGTTTCCAAATCGACGCCGGGCATCGGACTGGCGTAGACGACGAAGGTCGATGGCCCGAGACCGTCGGCGTCGTAGAAGGCCCCGGCGGAGACCGCCAGCTTGCGTTCCACCACCAGCGAGCGGTAGAGCCGGCTAGTCGCCCCCTGGCCGAGGATCTCGACCAGCACCTCGAGGGGGTAGGTGTGGCGCGTCTCCCCGGTGCTATAGCTGGGAGCGAGATAGGTGCGGCTCCAGGTTGGCTGGCGCACGCGCGCGTCCTTCAGCACGACGCGCCGCGCCGCCCTCTGCGGCGGTTCTTGGGGACGCGCGCGGGCCGGCATGGGACTCGGCGGGATGGCGCCATAATACTTCTCGGCGAGGGGGCGCAACTCGGCGGCGGTGATGTCTCCGGCCACCGTCAGGATGGCGTTGTTGGGCGCGTACCAGCGCCGGTAGAAGGCGGCAAGGTCCAGGGAACTCAGGGCGCGGACTTCGTGCTCCCAGCCAATGACCGGCCGGCCGTAGGGGTGGTTGAGATAAAGGGTGGCATTGACGTGTTCGCGCAGGATGGCAGCGGGATCGTTGTCGGTGCGGGCGCGGCGTTCCTCGAAGATGACCTGGCGCTCGGGCTCCACCTCGTCCTCATTGAACACCAAGTTGGACATGCGGTCGGCTTCCATCTCCATGACCAACTCCAAGCGGTCCTTGGCGACGGTCTGGTAATAGCCCGTGTAGTCCGACGACGTGAAGGCGTTTTCGCGCCCACCATTACGCGCCACCGTGCGGGAGAATTCACCGGCCGGCCGCGTCTTCGTCCCCTTGAACATGAGGTGTTCGAGGAAGTGCGCGATGCCCGACTTGCCGGGCGGCTCGTCGGCGGCACCGACCATGTACCACACCATGTGGGTTACCACCGGGACACGGTGGTTGGACACCACCACCACCCGCATGCCGTTGTCCAGCGTGAAGGTCTCGGGATTGAAAACGCCGGTCTGCCCGACACCTCCGGCCGTGGCGGTACGTTCTTCCCCAGCCCGGGCCGTTGCAGCGCTCCACGCCACGATGCCGAGGAAGGCGATCGCCACGGCCACTTGCATCCATGTTCGGGGCGAAATTCCGGTTGCCATATTCATACCCAAGCCCCCTACGAAGGAGCGCCGTCGCGTGTCAGTGACCGGTAATGTAGTCGCACCAAGCGCGCCCGCAAAATCACAGACGTATGACGAATGCCCGGCGATCGGCGGCGGTGCCGCCAGCGTCCTTTCGCGTCACTTGCGCTGGATGGTTGGAGATTCTTCCCCGGTGACCGGCTGGCCCTGCTCGATGGCATCGCGGATGCGCTCGGCTTCCTTCGCGGGGTCGATAACGGACTCGTCCTTGGCGCCGCGCCAGAACAGCAGGCGGTCGGTCAACGTCTTGTCGCCCGTCGCCACCAGCGAGGACTCCTCGTTGATGAGCGCGCGGATGTCGGGGTTTGCTTCGAGGGCGCCGGTCACACGCAACAGGACTTGCACGCCCAGGCTCGAGCCGTGCGGCGGCGGGCGCAGAACGGGATTGCCGCGCCCGGCGCCGAGCATGGCTCGCTTGGCCTGGAAACGCGGCGTGCTTTTCTGCGGGCGCGGCACACCGGGGCGCGGCGGGCGCAAACCGAAATTCGGAGGCATGCTAAGCGGCGGCTCCGAGAAGACGGCGAATTCATCGGGCCCCGACTTTTTCTCGGTGAACACCTCGCTAACCGCGTCGCAGCTCCCCAGTCCGATCGCAAGGAAACCCGCGACCATGAACGAGCTTGCTCTGTTCATTGTCCACTGTCCGTCATATCGCTGGTTCCGTCTCTGTTTTTAGGCCTTTCGCGGCGCGCAAACAAGGATTCAAGAACGAGCATAGCGGCGCCCACGGTAATGCCGGCGTCGGCGACGTTGAAGGCGGGCCAATGAAAGCCGGGCGCGTAAAAGTCCAAGAAATCGGCGACCGCGCCGAAGCGCAAGCGGTCGACGACATTACCGAGGGCGCCGCCGATGATCAATCCGATGGCAACGGCCACGACGGGCCGATCGATGCGCCACAGCCAAACCGACAACACCGCCACGATGACCACCGCCACCAGGGGCAGAATCCAGGCGCTCAACGACGACCCCTGGTTCATCAGTCCGAAGCTGATGCCCCGGTTCCAACCCATGACCAGATTGAAGAACGGGGTCACCGGAATGACCCGCGGCGGGTTCATGACCTCATTGATCACCCACCATTTACTGGCCTGATCGACGATCAGGACCAGCGTCGCCAACCCAAAACCAAACCCCCGGCTGCCTGGAACCTTCATGTCGACAAGTCCTTGCCTTAGCGGCCCTCGGCCTCAGGCGTTCGTGGCGAGGTGGACCTTGACCGCGTCGGCGCAACGCCCGCAAACTTCGGGAAGTTCGGGATCGTCGCCGACGTCTTCGAGAACCCGCCAGCAGCGATCGCACTTGTGGCCTCCGGCCGGGCCGATGGCAACCGCCACGCCTGGCACTTCCTCCAACGTGAAGGCGTCCGCCGGTGCCTCGCTCTGACCAATCGTAATGCCCGAGGTGATCGCCACTTCCGCCAAGTTGATGCCATCCAGCGCCGCCCGGTACCGCGCGTCGACGTAAATTTCGGCGTGCGCCTCGAGGCTCGACCCGATGCGCTTGTCGGCGCGCTCGACCTCCAGGATTCCGGTGATGACCCGGCGCATCTGGCGAATTTGGTGCCAGCGCGCCGCCAAGGCGTCGTCGCGCCAGGTTGAGGGAATCTCGGGAAAGAGGCGCAGATGCACGCTTTCGTCCTTGCCGGGATGGCGCACAACCCAGGCTTCCTCGGCGGTAAAGCAGGTGATGGGGGCGAGCCAGGCGGTGAGACAGTCGAACAAGGTATCGAGCACCGTGCACGCCGCCCGCCGGCGTGGGGCGTCGGCGCGGTCGCAATAAAGGCTGTCCTTGCGCACATCGAAGTAGAACGCCGACAGGTCGACGGCGCAGAAATTGTGAAGCTCGGTGAACAACTGGTGAAACTCGAAATCCTCGCAGGCTTGACGCACCGTGCGGTCCAATTCCCACAGCCGGTGCAGGACCCAGCGCTCGAGTTCCGGCATGTCGGCGTGGTCCACCCGGTCGCTTTCCTCGAAGCCGTTCAAGTTTCCGAGAATGAAACGCAACGTGTTGCGCAGCCGCCGGTAGATGTCGGCATGGTGCTTGAGGATATCGGCACCGATGCGAAGGTCCTCGGAATAATCGGAACCCACCACCCACAGGCGTAGGATGTCGGCCCCGTGCCGGTCCACCACGTCCTGCGGCGAGACGATGTTGCTCAGCGACTTGGACATTTTCTGGCCGTCCTCACCCATCACGAAGCCATGGGTGAGCACCGCCTCGTAGGGCGCCCGGCCCCGGGTCCCACAAGATTCCAGAAGCGAGGAATGAAACCAGCCACGGTGCTGGTCGGTGCCCTCGAGATAGAGGGAAGCCGGCCATATCAAATCGGGGCGGGTCTCGAGAACAAAACTGTGGGTGGAACCCGAATCGAACCACACATCGAGGATGTCCATGACCTGATCGTAGTCCGCCGGGTCGTACTCGGGTGCCAGGAAGCGCGATGCATCGGACGAAAACCAGCAGTCGGCGCCTTCCTCCTCAACCGCCTCGACGATGCGCTGGAAGACCGACTCGTCGCGTAGTTGCTGGCCGCTTTTCTTGTCGACGAACACGGTGATGGGCACGCCCCAAGCGCGTTGGCGCGACACGCACCAATCGGGCCGTGTCTCGATCATGCCATGGAGCCGCGCCTGTCCGGATTCGGGAACGAAGCGGGTTTGTTCGATGGCATCCAGGGCCGTCCTGCGCAGGCCCGTCTTCTCCATGGAGATGAACCACTGGGGCGTATTGCGGAAAATAAGCGGCGCCTTGGAACGCCAGGAATGGGGATAGCTGTGGACGAGGTGGCCCGAAGCGAGCAGCGCCCCGGCCTCTTTCAGCGCCTCGACGACAGCACCGTTGGCGTCCCCCGACTTGCCGTCGGGCGTCAGCACGCGTTTGCCGGCGAACAGCGGCACGCTCTCGTTGAAAACGCCATCGGCGTCCACCGTATCGGGCATCGGCAGGCCGTGCTTGACGCCAAGATCCCAGTCATCGGCCCCGTGGCCCGGCGCAATATGGACGACGCCGGTGCCGGCGTCCACGTCGACGAAGCCGGCGGCCAGCGCCGGGACCTCGAAATCGTACCCGTACCCGTGCAGGGGGTGGCGGCAGACCGTTGCCCTCAATCCGCTGAGCTCCGCCACCAGCCGCCATTCGGTGATCCCGGCTTCCTCCCTGACCACCTCGGCCAACACCTTGGCGATGACCAGGCGCTCGCCGGGGATCGCCAGACTGTCCTCGTCGGCGCCCGTCACTTCATAGACGCCGTAATCGATGTCATTGCCGTAGGCGACGGCGCGGTTGCCTGGAATGGTCCATGGGGTCGTCGTCCAGATGAGGACGGACGCGCCCTCGAGGCCGGGCGACGCCGCCGCGGCGACAGGGAAACGCGCCATGATCGTCGTCGAGGTGTGGTCGTGATACTCGACCTCGGCCTCGGCCAACGCCGTCTTTTCGACGACCGACCACAGCACCGGCTTGGTGCCCTTGTAGAGCGAGCCGTTCATGAGAAACTTGCCGAGTTCGCGCACGATCTGGGCCTCGGCGGCGAAGCTCATGGTGGTGTAAGGATTCTCCCAATCGCCGACGCAACCCAGGCGCTTGAACTCGTCGCGCTGGACGCCGATCCAGCCTTCGGCAAACTCCCGGCACTCTTGGCGGAATTTCACGATGGGGACGGCGTCCTTGTCCTTGCCGGCGGCGCGGTACTTCTCCTCAATCTTCCATTCGATGGGCAGGCCATGGCAGTCCCAGCCCGGCACGTAGTTGGAATCCTTGCCCAGCATTTGCTGCGAGCGGGTGACCACGTCCTTGAGAACCTTGTTCAGCGCGGTGCCGATGTGGATGTGCCCGTTGGCGTAGGGCGGTCCATCGTGGAGGACGAATTTCTCGCGCCCCTCGGCGGCTTGCCGGTTGCGGCGGTAAAGGTCGAGTTCTTCCCAGCGCTCCAGGATCTCGGGCTCGCGACGCGGCAGGCCCGCCTTCATGGGGAAATCGGTGCGGGGAAGGTACACCGTCGATTTATAGTCCACGCTCATTTTTCGGCTCGCTGACTTGGTGGGTCTTGGGCTCGATCCCCGGGCATTTTTCAGGCGTCGGCCAAGATTTGCCGTGCCCGGCTGGTATCATTGGCGATTTGTGCCTTCAATTCGTCGATTCCGTCAAACTTCTTTTCAGGGCGCAGATAGTCGACCAAGGCAACGCGCAGGTGGCGGCCATAGAGATCACCGTCAAAATCGAAGAGGTGGGCCTCCAACACGACGCCGTCTCCCCCGAACGTGGGCCGCCGGCCGATGTTGGCGACGGCGGCTCGCCAGACGGTCCCGGACCTCTCGTCGATTCCCGCCTTGACCGCGTAAACGCCGAGCGCCGGGCACACATAATCGCCGAGCGGCACGTTGGCTGTGGGGTAGCCGATGGTGCGGCCGCGCTCGTCGCCGCGCGCCACGCGCCCCTCGATCTCGAAGAACCGGCCGAGCACCCGGGCGGCGCTCGCGGGATCGCCGTCGCGCAGGCAGCGGCGCGCCCAGGTCGAGGAATAGGTGTCGCCCGCCTCGTCGCCGAGCGCCATCACACAAGTGAACCCGAAACCCCGCTGGCGACCCATGCCGAGCAAAAGCTCGCTGTTGCCCCGCCGTTTGTGCCCGAAGGCGAAATCGTAGCCCGAGACCACGTGGCGCGCCGCCAAGCCCTCGACCAGGATCTCCTCGACGAAGGTTTCGGCGGGCCGGCGCGAAAATGCCACATCGAACCGAAGCATGACGAGAAAATCGACCCCCATGGCCTCGAGATGGCGCGCCTTGAGACGAAACGGCGTCAGGCGGAAAGGCTCCGAATCGGGCTTCAACACCCGTCTGGGATGGGGCTCGAAGGTCAGCACCCCCCACTGGACGCCCGTGTCACCGGCGATGCGGCCAGCCTCGGCGATCACCGCCTGATGGCCGCGATGCACCCCATCGAAATTACCGATGGCGATCGCCGCGTCCCGTGTTTCCCCGGGCAAATTGTTGAAATGTCGAAATATCCGCATGGCGGCAAGAAAGTGTCAGCGCCCCGGAACGGGGTCAAGGGGAAACCGTAGACGGGGGAAGCGGCGCGGTAAAATGGCGGGGCGGGGGCGCCTACGGGGCGCGCGACGGCACCATGATAGTGGCCTCGCCTTCGATGACCACCTTGTCGCCGACCGTGCAAACGGTTTCCAGCTTGACGAACATCCTGTCCGGGATCAGCTCGGTCACCGTGGCGCGCGCCTTCACCGTGTCCCCCGATTTGACCGGCGCCTTGAAGCGCAATACTTGATCGACGTAGATGCACCCGGGTCCGGGCAGCTTGGTGCCGATGACAGTGGAAATGAAGCTGGCGGTCAGCATGCCGTGGGCGATGCGGCCCTCGAACATGGTCTGGCTGGCAAACTCGTGGTTCAGGTGCACCGGGTTGATGTCTCCCGAAATGCCCGTGAAAAGCACGATATCCGTCTCGGTCATAGTCTTGGCGTAAACCTCCGTCATGCCGACCACAAGGTCTTCGAAGTAGTACCCGTGGAGGTCATCGTCGATTTCGCCGGGAGCGGTGCCGTCGTCGGCGCGTTCGGCGACGGGAATACTTGTATCGTCCATGGATTTCACTTTTTTCGTTTTGCATCGCAATAAATTTTTTGTGCGACGCAATATTGCAAACGATACTACAGATACGGGGAATTTACGGCAACCCTGCATGCAAAAAATTTATACATAGGTATCAACTTCGCGCCTGCGAAGGCGAGCGGGGATCGATGGGCACCTCGGCGCCGAGGGCGTAGACATCTTCGGCCAAGGCCGCCGCCGACAGCAACGCCGCCTCGCCGCGCGGCCTTCCCACCATCTGCAGGCCGACCGGCAGGCCTTGGGCGGTGAAACCGCAGGGAATCACCAGGGCCGGGCATGACGTGAGCGTGATGGTGTAGGTGATGGCGATCCAGTCGATATAGTTGTCGAAGCGGTGGCCGCCGATCTCCTCGACGTAGCGGTGGCCGACGTCGAAGGGCGGCACCGACGCGGCCGGACTGAGCAGCAGATCATACGGGCCGAAGAACGCCGCCACCCGTTGCACCAAGCGGGCGCGCGCCGAAACCGCCCGGAATATTTCCCCTGGCGTCAGGGCGAGCCCCTTTTCGATGTTCCACACCATCTCCGGCTTCAAGCTCTCCCGGTGGTTCCTGAGCAGGGGCTCGCGGGCAAACGCGAACTTGGCGGCGCGCAATACCTGAAAGATATCCATGGCATCGGAAAAATCGGGGCGCGCCTCCTCCACCGCCGCGCCAAGCTCGGCGAAGCGACCGGCGGCGGCCTCGCAAATGTCCGCCACCTCCGCCTCCACCGGCAAGAATCCAAGGTCGCGGCTGAATCCGACGCGGGCCGGCAGCACCGGCGCGTCCACCGCCTTGACGAAGGGCTCGGCCGGCGCCGGAAGGGCCAGGGGATCCTCGACGCTGGGCCCCGTCATGGCGTCCAGCATTAGGGCGACGTCGCCCACCTTCCGCGCCATGGGGCCTTCGACCGAAAGCGTGTCGAAGGGATCGGCAACAGGGCCGCGCGCCACGCGCCCCGGTCCCGGCCTGAACCCGACGACCGAGCAGAAGCTGGCCGGCGTGCGCAGGCTGCCGCCAAGATCGGAACCCGTGGCCAGCCACACCTGGCCGCTAGCCAGCGCCACCGCCGAGCCGCCCGAGGAGCCGCCGCACGTCTTGGCGGTATTCCACGGATTGAGGGTGGCACCGAAGACCTCGTTGAAGGTGTTGGCCCCGGCGCCGAATTCCGGCGTATTCGATTTGGCGAGCACGACGGCGCCATGGCGTTCCAGGGTCTCCACGGCCACGTCGGAGCGCGTCGGTACGTGGTCGGCGAAGATGGGGGAGCCATAGGTCGTCCGCACCCCGGCCACGTCGTTGAGATCCTTTACGGCGATGGGAAGCCCAGCCAACCAGCCCGGCGCCCCGCTCGCCGTATCGTCCGGGGCGATGCTGCGGGCCGCTTGGCGGGCGCGCTCGACACACAGCGTCGGCAGCGCGTTGAGGTCGCCGTCGGTGGCCTCGATGCGTGCCAGGGCGGCATCGATAGCCTCCAGGGGGCTGATCTCGCCGCGCCCAAGGAGATTCACCATAGCGCGCGCCGTCAACTTGAAGAGTTCGGTCATGCCCGGTTTTCTATCACCTTTCACCGTGCCGGTGGTTGCGGCATTTCCTTGTGCCCGCATTATTGCTAAGCAAGGACCATGAGCAACCTGCCGCGACCCTCACGCGCCAGCGGCCTTCTGGCGGTGGCGGTGGCGGTGGCGGTGGCCGCCGCCCTGGCTTAGCCGGGGACGTCGCCGGCGGGCGCCGGCCAGCCGAGGACGTTCACGGCGGTGCGCCGGATCACAATCCGCTAGGCGTCGTCACCGGCCTCGCCGCGCGGCGGGGCGGCGCGACACCAGCCGGGGGGTGGAGCGCAACGCCTTAGCGGCACCGCCCGAGGCATCGGACGGCAACTCCGGCGGCTGCGAAAGCTCCAGTGGCTCCAGGAACAAGTCGGTAGCGGTGAAGTCCTCGTCCCGGAAGAGGGCGGCGCTGTCGGCGCGGCGGCGCCGTTCGATCATGCGCAGGGTGCGCGTCACCGTCGGATGGCGCACCGGTGGCTTGAGGCGCTTGAGGAGATGCACCCGGGCGATCTCCTCGAGGCGCCGGACTATGACCGAATAGCCCTGGCGGCGCTCGCACCAGCGGGAATAGGCGGCGACGGTCCACGGATGGGCCGGAAGCGGGCGCAGGCGGCGCGTCCGGCACCACGCCTCGAAATGCCTCCACGCCCCGTCCTGCCCTCTTCCCCGCATGCGCCGCCTGCCCTCACCGATAAAATCGTTCCCACGGGGCCCGAGTATCCACCGTTTCGGCACCCGGCACTAGGCACACAACGCACCGTGGGGTAAGTGTGCCGGACCACGAATGAGACAGATGCCACAAATGCCGATGGGCTACATCATGTTCTTGCGCGAAAACGTCCGCTTCCTCGCCTTCGGCTTCATCCTGACCCTGTCATCGAGCTTCGGGCAGACCTATTTCATCGCGCTCTTCAGCGCCGATATCCGCGGCCACTTCGGCCTGTCGCACGGCGACTTCGGCATGCTCTATTCCCTGGCCACCCTGGCCAGCGGCCTTTCCCTGGTGTGGGTGGGGCGCCAGATCGACCGCGTCGATTTGCGTCTCTACACGGGCTTGGTGTGCGCCGGGCTGGTCGCTTCGTGCTGGTTTATGGCGCTGGTGCCGTCGATCGCAGCCCTGGTCCTGGCCTTGTTCGTGCTGCGCCTCACCGGCCAGGGCCTGATGGGACACACCGCCATCACCAGCATGGCGCGCTACTTCGACAAGGGCCGCGGCCGCGCCATCGGCATCGCCTCCCTCGGCCACGCCACCGGACAGGCAGTGTTCCCGCTGGTGGCCGTCGGCCTCATCGCGGCGCTGGGCTGGCGCCAGACGTGGGGCGCCGTCGGCGTGGGGCTGGCCCTTACCCTGGCGCTTGTCGTGCCGTGGCTGCTCAAGGGCCACGCCACCCGCCACGGCGAGCACCTGGAACAGGCGGAGCAGGCCGACGGCACGGCCACCTCGCACCGCCAGTGGTCGCGGCGCGAGGTGGTGCGCGACGTCCGCTTCTACATGGTGCTGCCCGCCGCGCTGGCCGCCCCGTTCATCCTCACCGGTCTGTTCTTCCATCAGGTCCACCTGGTCCAATCGAAGGGATGGGAGCTCACCTGGTATGCCGCCTGCTTCGTCGCCTTTTCGGCGGCCGCGGTGGCGGCGGGCCTGTTGAGCGGGCCCCTCGTCGACCGCTTCGGAGCCGGGCGTATCCTGCCCTGGTCGCTGCTTCCCCTGGGGCTCGGCCTCCTCACCCTGGTTGCCTTCGACGATGCGGCGGCGGCAGCCCTCTACCTGACGGTGGCGGGCATCGCCGCCGGGGCCAGCTTCACCGTGCCCAGCGCCATGTGGGCCGAGGTTTACGGCGTCGCCCACCTGGGCGCCATCCGCGCCCTGGTCTCGGCCGTCGTCGTTGTCTCGACCGCAGTCTCGCCGGCCGCCATGGGCGGGCTTATCGACCTCGGCGTATCCATGGAGGCGATCGCCGTCATCGCCGCCGTCTACGTCGGCGCGGCGGCCGCCCTAGCCGCCGCCAGGCGCGTCGCCGCCCCCGGCCCGGGCGGTTGATTTTCATCAAGAGCGCCCCGACCCGTCCATACTAGCTCGAAAAGCAGCGCCCACTGCCGAAGGGCCCCTTCGCCGTGACCGAAGCGCTGCAAATTATCCGAAACGAGCACCGCAACATCGCCCAGGCGCTCGCTTGTCTCGACATCGCGACGCGCGACCTGCGCGCATCGGACACCAAACCCGATCTCGAGCTTCTGTTCACGGTCGTCTACTACATGCGGCTCTTCCCGGGGCGCCTCCACCACCCCAAGGAGGAGCACTACCTGTTCGCAGCGCTCTCGCAGCGCGACCCCCCGCGGCCAAGGAAACCGTCGACAACCTGCTGCGCGAGCACGAAGCCGGAGAAAACGCCCTGGCCACCATCGAACACGCCCTGAAACACTATGACCGCCATTATCCCCATGGCCTGGACGCCCTGGAGACGGCGGTGCGCGAATACCTCGATCTGGAGCGCCGGCACATGAAAAACGAAGAGGAGGTCGTCTTCCCCCTGGCCCGGCACTGCCTCACCGACGAGGACTGGAAGGAGATCGACAACGCCTTCGCCAAGAACGCCCTGTCGCTCTTCACCGACAACCTCGCCATCGGCTTCCAGGGCCTGCGCCACCGCATCAACGAGATGCTTAAGATGGCCCATCCGCCGGCCTGATGGCGGGCGGCGCCAGTCCTACTTCGAGAACGGCTACCTCCTGGTCGAAAGCGTCGTGCCCGAGGACTTGATCGCGCGGGCCCACCAAGTCACCGCGGAAATGGTCGAGCGCACCCGCACCCTAGCCAAATCGGACGCCGTGTTCGACCTCGAGCCCGGGCACTCGGCCGACAGCCCCAGGCTCCGCCGCCTGACCAGCCCGGTCGAGCACCGCCCGTTTTATTGGGAGTTCGCCTCGCAATCGGTGATCGCCGACCTCGCCACCGACCTGATGGGACCGGACGTCAAGTTTCGCCACTCCAAGCTCAACTTCAAATGGGCCGGCGGCGGCGAGGAGGTGAAGTGGCACCGGGACATCTCCTACTGGCCGCACACCAATTACAGCCCGCTTACCATCGGCGCCTATATTTACGACGTCGGCCCCGATCAGGCGCCGCTTGGCGTCATCCCCGGCAGCCACGACGGCGAGCTCTTCGACCAGTACAACAACAAGGACGAGTGGGTGGGTGGGTGGGCTGCCTGTCGGACGAGCACTTGGAGCGTCTGGCCATCGGCGTGAAGGACAACCACATGTTCGATTATTTCCTTCTTGTCGCGAATAACCTGCCCCACGCAAAGTTCATACACATGGTACGCGACGGTCGCGATGTCGTAACGTCCAACTGGCACTTGAACCAGATTCTCGACAAGGGCACCGCTCGGAAAAAGTGGCCAAAACTTAGTGATTTCGTAGCCGAAGCCGCACCTATGTGGGCGAGCCGAGTGAAACAAATGCTCGAATACGGGAAGGCCAACCCGTCTCGCTGCTAGGTTGTCCGTTACGAGGACCTGCAATCCGACATTCTTGATACTTTGACCAAGTTGTTCGGATTTCTTCGTGTGGACCCGTCCCGGGAAACCGCTCTTCGTTGCGGCGAAGCAAACTCGTTTGAAAAATATAGCGGAGGCCGCCCGACAGGGCAGGGGGATAAGGAGAACTTCTTCCGGAAAAGCGTGGTCGGCAATTGCTTTAACCATTTTGACGAGACCAGCCTCGCGGCATTCAATTCGTCGGCCGGAGACCTTAATGCGTGAGTTGGGGTGCGAGTGACGAGTATCGTCCATGTCTGCCTTATGGCTAGAAGCGGATAGGTCGACCCATAGTGTCCCTTAATGACGACACACCCTCGTGCCGGGTCGGTACGGAGAACTTATACCGGCCAGCGTTTGTCCTTCGGGCCTCTTTGAGGCATGAAGCGAACGGGCGAAGGGCAGGCTTTTGAACGCTAAGGGCGCGGAGGAGCGGCGGTGCGTCCAAACCGCTTGCTAAAAGGAAATTTCCCTCAACCGCCGGCCAACCAGGCCGCCAGCCGCCGCACCAGGTTGCCGGCGACGCGGCGGCGGTACCAGGGAGCCACGGTGGTGGTGCGCATGGGTTCGGCCTGGGCGCGCACCATGTCGCGCAAGTCATCGAGGGTGGTGCCGTCCAGCGGCGCGCCGGCGAAGCGCCCGGTGTCCTCGACCAGGAAGGGCCGGGGGCCGAGGGCGGTGAAGCCGACGCGCAGGTCCTCCACACCGCCCCCGTTCATGGTGAGCGCCACGGCGGCACCGGCCAGGGGGAAGTCGATGGAGCCCCGGACGCGCGCCTTGGCGTAGGCCGAGGGCACCTCGGCGGCGGCGGCGGGAAGGTGGACGGCGGCCAGCAGCTCGTGCGCCTTCAATGCCAGGTGGTCCATGCCGTCGTCGTTGTAGAGCTCGGCCAAAGGGATGCGCCGCCGCCCTTCGGGGCCGGCGAGCTCCGCTTCCGCCCCGTAGACGAGCAGGGCCGGCGCCACGTCACCCGAGAAGGCGGCGAAGCAGAAGCTGCCCTTGGGCGCCACGTGGCAGGTCTCGCCCCGGTTCTTCAGGCAGTAGTCGTTGGCGCCGCGCCACCATTCGCTCTGGTTATAGAAGAGGCACCGGGTATCCAGACACAAGTTGCCGCCGAGAGTTCCGTATTCGCGATGGGTCGGCCCGGCCACCGCCTCTGCGGCCTCGGCGACGGCGGAAAAATCGCGGCGGAGCGTCTCGTTTCCGGCTAGGTCCTTGAGGACGACGCCGGCGCCGATGCGCAAGCCTGCGCCGTCCTTGTCGATATCTTTGAGTTCCGCGATGGCCGAGAGATCGATCAGGGCGGCCGGCCGCTCGATGCCGCGGCGCACGTTGACCACCAGGTCGGTGCCGCCGGCCAGATAGCGGGTGTCGGCATCGGCGGCGGCCAGTCCGACCGCTTCGTCGACGCTGGCCGGCGCGCACAGGCGGAATTCCGGCATGTATTCCATCAGCCGGCGCGGCCCCCTTTTTCCATGAGCCGCATGAGGCGGTCCGGGGTCATCGGCAACTCGACTGGGCGCACGCCGATGGCGTCGGCGACGGCGCTGGCCAGGGCCGGCAGAAAGCCGGACAACGAGCCCTCGCCCGCCTCCTTGGCGCCGAAAGGGCCGTGGGGATCCATGCTCTCGATGATCTTGACCTCGATGGGCGGCGATTCGACGATGGTCGGCACCCGGTAATCGAGCATGTTGCCGGTGATGCCGAGGCCCTTGTGGTAGTGGGTCTCCTCGCTCAGCGCCTGGCCCATGCCCATCCATACCGAGCCCTGCACCTGGCCCTCGACGGCGAGCGGGTTGAGGGCCTTGCCGCAGTCGTGGGCCACCCACACCTTTTCGACGGTGATCTGGGCGGTGTCGGGGTCGACGCTGACCTCGACCGCCTGGGCGGCGTAGCTGAAGGCCATGGAGCCGCCGATGGCGGCGCCCCGGTACTTCTTGCCGCCGTGGGACTCAGGGATGGTGTCGTAGTTGCCCTTGACGGTGAGGGTGCCGGTCTCGGCCAGTGCCGCTATCACCACCTCGTCGAAGGCGAGGCCCTCGTCCTGGGTGGCGGCGCGGTAGACCTCGCCCAGGCATTCAACGTCCTCGGGCCTGGCGTCGAGCTTGGCGGCGGCGGCCTCGACGAGCACGCGTTTTAGCTCTTCCGCCGCCTGAATGGCGGCGTTGCCCACCATGTAGGTGACGCGCGACGAATAGGACCCGTTGTCCTTGGGCGTCAGGGCGCTGTCGGCGGCGACGATGCGGATGCGCGACATGTCGAGGCTGAGCACCTCGGCAACACACTGCACCAGCACCGTCGACGATCCCTGGCCGATCTCGGCGGCCCCGGTCAACAGCGTGATGGAGCCGTCGAAGTCAACTTTCAAATGCACCGTGGCGTGGGGCTCGCCGGTCCAGTTGACCGGCTTGGAGGCGCCGCTGATGTAATGGGAGCACGCCATGCCGAGGCCCCGGTTGGGACCGAGCCTGCCCTTACGCTCCTTCCAGCCGCTCGCCTCTTCCACCCAGTCCAGGCATTGGGGCAGGCCGTAGCTGTTGATCATCAGGTCGTTGGTGGTGAAGGTCGGGGCTTTGAGCATATTGGCGCGACGCATGGCGAAGGCGTCGAGGCCCATCTCGTCGGCCATGGCGTCCAACAGATTCTCGAAGGCAAACCGCGCATTGACCGTGCCGTGGCCGCGCATGGCGCCGCATGGCGGCGTGTTGGTGAGCACCCGGAAGCCCTGGTAGCGGATGGCCTCGATGTCGTAGAGGGCATAGAGAAGCGAGCCGTTGTAGAGGATGGTGACGAGGCCATAGCCGGAATAGGCGCCGCCGCGTTGTATGGCCTCGCATTCGACGGCGGTGATGGTGCCATCATGCTTAAGGCCGATCTTGAGCCGCAGGCCGGTCTCGGGCCGGCCGCGGTGGGTGATGAAGGTCTCCTCGCGGCTGGCCACGATGCGGACCGCGCCCTTGGCGGCGCGGGCCAGCAGCGCGCAGATGAGATCGACGTTGAGGGCCTCGGTGCGGCACCCGAAGCCGCCGCCGATGTACGGTTTGACGACCCGGATGCGCGATTTCTCCATCTTCAGGGTCTTGGCCAACATGAGGTGCACGTAATAGGGCACCTGGGTCGAGGGGCTGACGGTGATGCGGTCGCGCTCGGTGTCGTAATCGGCGAGCACGGCGTGGGGCTCGATCTGCACCTGGCAGACCTCGGCGCAATGATAGGTCTCCTCGCGCACCAGGTCGGCGGCTTCGAAGCTGCCATCGACGTCGCCGAGTTCGAACTCGGCGTGGCGGTCGATGTTTCCCGGGCGCTCGGCGTGCAACTCGACGGCGCCTTCGGCGCGCGCTGCTTCCGCCGTGTAGTAGGCCGGCAGTTCGTCATAGGCGAGCTCGATAGCGTCGATGGCGCGCTGGGCCGTCTCGACGTCAACGGCGGCGACGGCGGCCAGCGGCTCGCCCCGGTAGCGCACCCGGCCGCGGGCCAAGGGGTATTCGTTCTGGGCGATGGGCAGGATGCCGTACGTCTCGTCGCAGTCATCGCCGGTGATGACGGCGACGACGCCAGAAATGCGCCTTGCCGCGGAGACATCGAGGGCGGTGATCTCGGCGTGGCTGACGGGGCTCCTGAGGAGGCGCCCGACGAGGGCCTGGGGACTGGCCAGGTCGGCGGCGTAACAAACTCGGCCTGTGACCTTTTCGGGACCGTCGACGAGCGGTTGCGACCGGCCGATGGAGCTGACGGGGGCGGCGACGCGGTTCATGGCGCGAGTTCCCGGGCGGCCGCCTGCACGGCCTCGATGATTTTAATGTAGCCCGTGCAGCGGCAGATGTTCGACGCCATGGAGGCGCGGATTTCTTCGGTGCCGGGATCAGGGGTGGCCCGCAGCAACCCCTCGGCGGCCATGATCATGCCCGGCGTGCAGAAGCCGCACTGGGCGCCGAGCTTCTCGTGAAAGCCGCGCTGGAGGGCGGACATGCGCCCGCCGTCGGCGATGGACTCGATGGTCTCCACGTGGCGGCCGGCACAGGCGTGGGCCAGGGTCAGGCAGGAATGGCGCGGCCGGCCGTCGACAAGTACCGTGCAGGCTCCACACTCGCCGCCGTCGCAGCCGATCTTGGTGCCGGTCAGGCCGATCTTCTCGCGCAGGTAATCGACCAGCAGCATGTTGTCCGCCACCGCGTCCTCGCACACACGCCCGTTGACGGTGAGGCGCAGGCTGGACGCCACCGTCCCGGGCCCCTGGGCGGCGGGCGGTGGATAGATGTCGGGGCGAAGCTCATGGCGGCTGACGGCGCCGGCGGTGACCCGCTCCACGTCGAGCACCCGGTCGGGCGGACACTGGTCCATCTTCTTCAGCCAATACCAAACATGGCCCTGCTTGACGTCGAGGGCGCTGGCCATCGCCGACTGGCCGCCTGCGATGTCGATGGCTTTCTCGAATGCTTGGCATGGGGTCATCTCAGCGGTCTTTCTCATACCGGTCTTTCTTACAAAATGTTTGGTGACGGTGCAACAAAAATTCTTGTATGAAAACGGGCAGGGTCCCGTATCCGCGCCCTCAGTGCAGCAACGCCGCCATCTGGCGCAGCTTGAATTTCTGGATCTTGCCGCTCGGGGTGAGCGGCATCTGGTCGATCACTTCCAGGTGCTCGGGTAGGTATTGGCGGGCCATTCGTTTTTCCTCGAGGAAGGCGATCATGGCGTCGAAGGTGAGGCTCTGACCCGGCCTCACGGTGACAAAGCCGCAGGCCTTCTCGCCGAGCCTGTCGTCGGGCATGGCGACGATGGCGACTTCCTTGACCGCCGGGTGCTGATAGAGAAGGTTTTCCACCTCGACCACGGGAATGTTCTCGCCGCCGCGAATGATAATGTCCTTGGAACGGCCGGTAATGCGGATGTAGCCGTCCTCGTCCATGCAGGCCAGATCGCCGGTTTCTAACCACCCTTCCCCCTCCACATTATACAAATCTGGACGCTTCAAGTAGCCCACGAAATTGCCGCACCCCCGGACCCGCAGGTGGCCCTCGGCGCCGCTTTGCACCACCTCTCCCTGGTCGTTAAGGATACGCACTTCCATGCCGCGCAGCGCCGTGCCGTCGGTGCCGAACGCCTTCTCGTCCGCGTCGCCGGGCCGGGTCATGGTGGTGGCGTTGCTCTCGGTCGTGCCGAAGACGGCGCAAATGCTGGCTCCGAGGACGTCCTTGGCGCACGCCACCAGGGCCCGGGGAATGGGCGAGCCGCCGGCCACCATGATGCGCAGCGAGGAGAGGTCATGGGCCTTTCCGGCGACCGCCTCGATGAGATCGAAGAGATACGGCGCCGGGCCCTTGGTGAAGGTACAGCCCTCGGCGTCGATAAGCCGCGCCGCGGCGTCGGCGTCCCAGACGTCCACCATCACCACCTTGGTGGCCAGGTAAATCGGCATCAGGACGCCGTGGGTGAAACCGATCTGGTGGGCGAAGGGCGCCCCCATGAAAACGGCGTCGTCGCCGTCGAGCCCGAGGTGCTCGACATAGGCCGTGATCGTGCTGATCAGGGTGTTCGACGTGTGCATGGCGCCCTTGGGCTCGCCCGTGGTCCCCGACGTGTAGAGGAGAAGCGTCACGTCGTTAGCATCGGGGCGCTGCCCGGCGAAGAGGCTTGCCCCATGGCGCCGGTCGTCATCGGGCTGTCCGGCGAGGACCGCCTCGAAGGAATCCTCACCCGCCCCGCCGACGACGAGAATGTGCTCGAGCTTGGGGAGATCGGGTCGCAATTTTCGCATCATGGCCGCGTGGTTGAAGCCCCGGAAGGTGCCCGGCACCACCACCACCTTGCTCTCGGCGAGGTCCAGCATGAAGGCGATCTCGCGCTCGCGGAAGATGGGCATGAGCGGGTTGGTCACGGCGCCCAGGCGCACGCAGGCCAGATGGAGGACCGTGAACTGCCACCAGTTGGGGAGCTGCATCGAGACCACGTCGCCCGGCTCCACCCCGAGCCCAGCCAGCCCCACCGCCAGGCGGTCGACCAAGCGGCCGAGCGCCCCATAGGTCAAGCGCATGTTGTCGCCGGTCGTCGAATTGGCAGCGACCAGGGCCAGCCGTCCGGGATAGCGCCCCACCAACTCGTCGAGATAGTCGGTGATCAGCCGGTCGGACCACAGGCCTCGAGCGGCCATCGCCTCGACGCGTTCGGCGGGCAGGATGGGGTCGCATCCCATGTCGTCGATGTTGCCTCCCCTGGCCAGGTTCAAGCCGGCTCGCTACCCGCTCGCCGGGGGCGGGGCCTTGACCGACGTCAAGCCACGCGCCCCGGGCCTGGGCGAAATTTTGCCAGCTGCGGCGGCAATTAGGAAGGGTCTTGGCTGGCCGCCGCTTCGTGGTAATGTCCACCCGCCGAACAAGACGATCGAAAAGCGACCGCAGCCGATATGATCATCGCCTCAATCTCCGACATGCATTCGCGGCCCGAAGGCGGAGATTTTCTCCACGACGTGGTCGAGAGCCATGCGGTGCGCCCCGTTGGTCTCGACATCGAGTCTAGCTTGAAAAGTGGTATAGTTGGTGGGGACAGCTCGATGCCATCGGTCCTTGCGTCGATAACAACTAGCTAACATTGGGGAAATTTATTGTTCACCAGCAATCCCTTCGCCGAGCTTTCGGCATTCATATCCCCCACCGTCATGCAGGCGTACATCGCCGTCATGATATTCATGGTCGCGGGTGGCACGCTGTTCGACATGCTGGAAAAGAAGAGCGCCACGTACTTCTTCCGCGCGTGGCGGAACTCGAAGGGTAAAGCGACGCGGCAACTCGGCGGCGCGGAGATGACGTCCCTGGCCATCCGGACCGCCGTGGTCGACGTCCTGGCGTCCGGCGAGTTCTGCAACGTGAGGCGCAGGATCGCGCACATTTTGACGTTTTACGGCTTCCTGGCGTACATCATCACGACCGTCATCATGGTGTTTTCGTACCCGACCGCCGACACGCCGGCGCCCGCCATCCTCCCGGTGCTGTGGAACATCGGGGCCCTGGCGGTCCTCGTCGGCGGCTACTGGTTCTGGTTCTTCATCAGGGTCGACGTCGCCCACGAGGGCAATTCGCCTTTCCGCCTGTTGCGCGCCGACCTGTTTATCGTCTCGCTTCTGGTGAGCGTGACCCTGGGCTTGGTATGGGAGATCGCGCAGGCGACGGGCAACACCGTATGGACAAACGTGTTCCTGGCTCTGTACATCCTATCGACGACGGTGCTCTTCATGTCGATTCCGTGGTCCAAGTTCTCTATATGTTCTACAAGCCGGCGGCGGCCTTCGAGAAAAGGGTGGTGGAGGCGAACGGTTCGAGCAACCTGCCGGCCCCCGCCAAAAGCCCCACAGGAGAAATGTAATCTCATGCCTACTTTCGTTTATATGACGCGTTGCGACGGCTGCGGAGAGTGCGTCGATATCTGCCCGTCCGACATCATGCACATCGATAAGACTTACCGCCGTGCATATAACCTCGAGCCCAATTTTTGCTGGGAGTGCTACTCGTGCGTGAAGGCGTGTCCGCAGCATGCGATAGACGTGCGCGGCTACGCCGACTTCGCCCCCCTGGGCCACAGCGTCCGGGTGCTCAGGGAAGAGGAGAAGCGAATCATTTCCTGGAAGCTCAAGTTCCGGGACGGGCGCGAGAAGAACTTCGTTTCCCCGATCAGGACCACGCCCTGGGGATCGATCAAGCCACCGTCCGATTACGAAGCACCCGGCCCGGATGCCCTGAAGGCTCAGGAACTCTCGCACGAACCCGGGTCACTCCACATCGACGCGCTGCCTGCGTTGTCTCCGCAGTAAGACTAAGACCAGGAAGAATTTAAGCAATGGGTCTGTTCGCATCCAGAAGAACGGTGTTCGTGGATTCGGATATCCTGGTCATCGGCGGCGGCTTCAGCGGTTGTGGGGCGACGTACGAATCCAGGTACTGGGGGCGCGACCTGAAGGTCGTCGTCGTCGAGAAGGCGAACATCGAGCGCAGCGGCGCCGTCGCTCAAGGCCTCTACGCGATCAACTGCTACATGGGCATGCAGTGGGACGAGAACCAACCCGAGGACCATGTCCGCTACGCACGGAACGACCTCATGGGTCTGGTGCGGGAGGACCTGGGCTACGACATCGCCCGCCATGTCGATTCCTCGGTGCACATGTTCGAGGAGTGGGGCCTGCCGATCATGAAGGACGAGGAAACCGGCAGGTACCAGCGCGAGGGAAAATGGCAGATCATGATCCACGGCGAGAGCTACAAGCCGATCATCGCCGAGGCCGCCCGCAAGGCCGCCACCGAGGTCTACAACCGGATCATGGTGACCCACCTGCTGATGGACAAGACGCGGCCCAACAGGGTCTCCGGTGCCGTCGGCTTCAGCGTCCGTAACGGGAATTTCTACGTATTCCGGGCCAAGGCGGTGATCGTCGCCGCCGGCGGCGCGTCGCACATCTTCAAGCCCCACTCGGTCGGCGAGGGCATGGGGCGGACCTGGTATGCCCCGTGGAGCAGCGCGTCGGCCTACGCGCTGCCGATCCAGGTCGGCGCCAAGATGACTCAGATGGAGAACCGCATCGTGCTGACCCGGTTCAAGGACGGCTACGGTCCGGTCGGCGCCTACTTCCTGCATCTCAAGACATACACCGAAAATGTCAATGGCGAAGAGTACGAGTCCACCTGGTACGACGATACCAAGGCGCTGGTGGGCGACTACATCGATCGCCATCCGGTGCCGACGTGCTTGCGCAACCACGCCATTCTCAAAGAGGTCGCCGCCGGCAGAGGCCCCATCCGCATGGTGACGAAGGAGGCCTTCCAGGACCCGCACAAGGAACAGGTTGGTTGGGAAAACTTCCTCGGTATGACGGTCGGCCAGGTGGTGGTATGGGCATCGCAGAACATCGATCCCAAGTACACCAATCCCGAGCTGACTACGTCGGAGCCCTACGTTATGGGCTCCCACGCTACCTGTTCTGGCGCCTGGGCGAGCGGACCTGAAGACTACGCACCTCCCGAATACCGATGGGGCTACAACCGGATGATGACTGTCGACGGCCTGTTTGGCGCCGGCGATGCCAGCGGTGGTACCCCGCACAAGTTCTCCTCGGGCTCCTTCACGGAAGGCCGGATTGCTGGCAAGGCAGCAGTCAATTACATGAATGATCTGGGCGAAGATCACCAAGTCGACGAAGCTGAAATCAGGCGGCTTGGGGAAGAAGTCTACCAACCGCTTAATAACTACGCGGTCGGCCGTAACGAAATAGTCGCCGGCACGGTTTCGCCGAGCTACATCTTGCCCATCCATGCACTGCAACGTCTTGAAAAGATCATGGACGAATACTGTGGTGGCATCTCCGCGAACTATATGACGAACGAGCCGTTGCTTACACGCGGTTTTGAATTGATGGATATGCTGAAGGAGGATTCCGATCACATCGGCGCCGAGGATCTTCATCAGCTGCAGCGAACATGGGAGTTCAAACACCGGCTACTGGCGTCTGAAAGCGTTATGCATCACACGCTTTTCCGAACAGAAACACGTTGGCCGGGGTACTATTACCGGGGCGACCATATGAAACTGGACGACGAGAATTGGCACTGCTTCACTCTGTCCCAATATGACGTGGAAACCGGCAAGTGGAACATGGAGAAAGCCCCCGTGTATCACATTGTCGATTGACTGGGGTCCGTCTATGGACACTTTGGTGGGCAGTTATCAGGGCAATCCGCTTGAGCGGGATAGGATCGTTCAGTAGCCTCTGACGATACGCGATCCGTTTTGTTGCAGAAATTCGCTGCCATCAACGCTCGATCGGCACTCCCACCAAGCTGCCCCATTCCGTCCACGAGCCATCATAACTCCTGACGTTTTCATATCCGAGAAGTTGCGTCAGCGCGAAGTAGGCCAGGGTCGCGCGGTGGCTGAGGCGGCAGTAGGACACAATATTTTTGTTCGGCGTTGCGCCGCGTGCTTCCAGCATGGCGCGAAGTTTGTCAGCCGATTTAAAGGACGTGTCTTCGTTGACCATATCTTCGAAATGCAGGTGCTGTGCGCCAGGAATGTGGCCCAGGCGTTCGCCGCCATGGTTGGGCGTTCCCGGAGGACTCAACAGCTCGCCGTTATATTCTTCTGGCGAGCGGTGATCGAGGATTACTGTGTTGGCGTCGTCGATAGCCGCCAGCACGTCGTCGCGCAGCGCCCTCATGTTCTGGGTGTTCTGGTTTGGATGGGCGGTGTAATTGGTCGCTGCAATTTGCGGCACGTCCTGGGTCATTGGCCGATCCTCGTTTTCCCAGCGCACCCTCGAGCCATCGAGCACGAAGGCGTTTTCGTGTCCGCAATATTTGAACACCCACCAGGCATAGGTACCGAACTGCACGGCCGGATCGCCATAGAACACAACATTGGTATCGTTATTGATGCCGGTGGCCGAGCAACGCTCAGCGAAGGTTTCGGGTGTCGGAAAATTCCTTATTTTGGGGTCCCAAAGCATTTCCTTCCAGTTCCAGAAA
>PVBE010240867.1_pt1 | contig 30543 bp, 24 predicted proteins | sample 1631181 | NCBI WGS metagenome assembly PVBE01 (sample SAMN08397723, study PRJNA350692) | Marine metagenome, whole genome shotgun sequencing project. | isolation source: water | place: Pacific Ocean | collected 2012-04
GTGGTGCACCCGAGCGATGCGAAGCAAGATCGAACCGATGAAGAGAATGGCCAAGACGCTTCGCAAAAAACGCGAGCTGTTACTGAACTGGTTTCGTGCCGACGGAGCGTTATCATCGGGAGTTGTTGAAGGATTCAACAATAAACTAAAACTGATCACCAGAAAATCCTACGGATTTCGTACCCAAGAAGCCTACGAGACCGCGCTCTATCACAATCTCGGCGCGCTCCCGGAACCCAACTTCACCCACAGATTCTTCTAACGAAGCAAATTATCCTGGTTCTGGTTCATTCCCCTGGCTAACGATGTCACGAGCATCGGTGTGGTTGGTGACCGTGATTACCTGTTCCAGGGGCGAGGTGAACCGTCGGACATTTTCGAAGATGAACTGGTCAAGTGCCCGGCGTTGGTCGAACGTCTGATGGAGGCGGAGTTGACCAGTGAGTTTCGCAGGGTCAAGGAGTTCTCCTATTCGACAAAACAGAACGCGGGTGACGGCTGGATTATGGTTGGCGATGCCCGGGGGTTCATCGACCCGATCTATTTTTCGGGAGTCTACTTTGCACTCCGTTCAGGCGAACTAGCGGCAGACGCTATCATGACAGGCTTACGCAACGGCGACACGACCGCATCCCAGTTGTCCGGATGGTACGAAGAATTCTCCGCGGGAACGCGGCGGATTCAAAAACTAGTCGATGCCTACTACTACAACAACGACTTCAACTTCGGGCAGTTCCTCCGTGATTATCCGCAGCATACCGGAAACCTGACGGACTTGTTGATCGGCCGGATTTTCCATGACCGTGCTGGGTGTATGTTCGATGATATGGAAGCAGAACTGGCCAAAGCGACCGTCGCGGCGGCGGAAAAACGCCGAATGGCCGCCGAACGGGCCAACGCGGAGAATTAGCGAGGCTGTGCCCCGGACCGACGCGAGCTTTCGCTCGGTTGTGGCGACCCGCTCCCCGACCAACCTGCGGTCGGTGCCCGTCGCTGAAAAACTTGACTCATTTCATACGCGTTTTGAAACCTACCAAGGTGTCATGTAAACGCCGTTGGTCCGTAAACCCACGTCGCCAGGCGGAACGCCGAGGTCGTTGAAATAGCGCGAGTGGAAGGCGCCGATGTACCTCGGATACGCGTCCTCGACGGACTCGTAGCGAGCATACGGCAGGGCGTGAAACAGGCCTTGTCTCGCATTGACGGTGGGTTGTGCCGTCGGTCTGCGGTAGGCCATCCATCTTCGCAAGGGGCCGGCGGCGTGCGTGTCGACTGCCAGCATACCAAATGCAACGGTTGTCAGGGTCAGAGCGATTACGGCTCGTTTCATGGGGAGGCTCCTTGCGGGGGAAACTTTGGGAATTGGGAGTATCTCAATCGTAGGTCATGAATAACGGGGCGGTCGCTGCTGGGACAAAAAGTCACCAGAATTTTTCCGGCTCCGAGAGGCCGTAGTGACCTCGCACTGGCAGCCAACTAAGCTATCCATGGCACCGCATCGACTGCCAGGCGCCAATTGGCGCGGAACGGCCCTCCTCCAATGTCCACTGCTTGGGAGACAACCTGTGCGAGACGATCCCGTGAGACCTATCCGCATCCTGATTGCCTTGGCGTTGAGCGCCGCAGGCCTACTGCCAACAGGTCCGGCGCTGGCCCAGAATCCGTTTGCCGCGATCGTTCGCACGACAGACCCCTTGAGCCCGAAAGAACAGCTCGAGAAGTTCCACCTGCCGCCCGGCTTCGAGATTCAGTTATTTGCCGCCGAACCGGGCATTCAAAAGCCCATGAACCTCGCATTTGACGGCCGAGGGCGGCTGTGGGTCAGCGGTTCGGTCGAATACCCGTTCGTCGCCGATCCGGGCTATGGTCGCGATTCGATCCGCATTCTGGAAGACACGACCGGCGATGGCCGAGCGGACAGGATCACGACGTTTGCTGATGGCTTGAATATCCCGATCGGACTCTACCCGTATCGCGATGGGGTCGTCGTTTACAGCGTTCCCAATATCTACTTCTTGCGTGATACCGACGGAGATGGCCATGCGGATCGTCGCGAGATCCTTTATGGACCGCTTGATGCGCCCGTAGATACGCATGGTATGCAGAACGCGTTTCGTCGCGGCTTTGATGGCTGGCTCTACATCAACCATGGTTTCCGCAACGATACGACAATCGCCGGTTCGGACGGAAGCAAGATCACGCTCAACAGTGGTAACACGTACCGCGTCCGATTGGACGGTTCACGCGTTGAGCAATATACGTGGGGCCAAGTCAACCCGTTCGGCAGCACGTTCACTCCAGGTGGAGACCTGATCACCGCTGACTGTCACAGCAAACCGCTCACACTACTGTTGCGCGGCGCGCACTACTCCAGTTTCAACAAGCCCCATGATGGGCTGGGATTCGCGCCCAACATGACGGAACATTCTCATGGATCAACCGCGATTGCCGGTGCCGCCTATTGCGACGGTGCATTCCCCGTCGCTTGGCAAGGTTCGCTACTGGTCGCCAACGTCATGACATGCCGCGTGCATCGCGATACGTTGGTTCTTCACGGTTCCTCGGTGGAAGCGCACGAACAACCCGATCTATTGGTCAGTGACGACCCCTGGTTCCGCCCGGTCGACCTGCGATTTGGCCCCGACGGCGCGCTGTACGTTGCCGATTTTTATAACCGCATCATCGGGCATTACGAAGTCCCGCTCGACCATCTGCAGCGCGATCGCACGCGAGGGCGGATTTGGCGCGTTGTGTATCGCGGCGCTGGTCAGGACCATCCGCAACAGTTCGCCAACGTCGATCTTACGACAGCGTCGACTGACGAGTTGATCGCTGTGTTGGCTTCCCCGTCAATGGATCAGCGGATGCTGGCCACAGATCAACTAACGGACAGAATCGGCCCACCGGCGATCGATCCGCTACGTCAAATGTTGCAGGATGCTCCGAACGTGCCCGCTCGCGTTCACACGATGTGGGCGTTGTACCGCTTGAAGGCGCTGAAGTTGGCCGAAGTCGAACGCTTAGCCCACGCCCCTGAGGCGACCGTTCGTCGTCATGCCATGCGAGCGCTAGCGGAAACCGCCGTGACGTCGACGCAATCCCGTGACTTGGCCATCGCCGCGTTGCGAGACGTCGATCCAGCCGTGCGCCGCGCCGCGGCAGACGCCATCGGTCAACATCCCACGACAGAATCGATCGGCCCGTTACTCCGCGCGCTAGAAGAGGCCGCGACTGACGATGTTCAACTGCGACATACGATACGCTTGGCGATCAGAAATCAACTCCGCGCGCCGCTGCGCGACGGCGATAACCCGTTCGCCATGCTTGAGGGCCTGAATCTCGACCCGGCGGGGCACGAACTGATGGCGAGTATCGCCCAATCGATTCACACCGAGCAAGCTGCCACGTACATCGTCGACAGACTTCAGACCCAGGTGCCGGCCGTGGACGTGATGCTGGCACGGTTGAAGCACGCGGCGTCGTATGCGTCAGAGACGCTGATTGATCGCATCGTCCCACTCGTTCGCAAGCATGCCAAGGACGACGTCGATCTGCAGAAGCAACTGCTGCAGACATTACAACAACAACGCTCCCAACGCGGACTTCCACCAACGGACTCGTTACGAGACTGGGGCACAACGCTGGCCGCCGAACTTCTGAAATCGCTCGACAGCGAAGCGAACACCTGGGGTGTGGCGCGTGGCGGCAATCTTTGGGGCTTTGAAGAGCGTAATTCCGCCGATCGCCGGCAGGCAACGCGATTTCTCAGCAGCTTGCCTGGGGGCGAGCGCGGTACGAGTGTCCTCCGCAGTGTGCCGTTTGAGATTCCGCCTCAATTGTCGTTCTTCATTTGCGGGCACCGCGGGTTCCCAGATAAGCCGCCTTTGGATGCAAACTTCGTGGTGATTCGCCTCGCCGAAACTGGGCGAATCGCGGGACACGCTTTCCCGCCACGCCATGATGTGGCCCAGCCCGTCGTCTGGGATTTGTCTGAATACCAGGGACAACGAGGATATCTGGAGATCGTCGATGGCCTGAATCTATCGGCGTATGCCTGGCTGGCTGTTGCCAGGTTCGAGCCTGACGTGGTGCCGCTGACCATGGCGAGCCCTCGGACCATTGCGCAACGTCAAATCGCCGCCGCTGCGATTGCCCAGGCGCTAAAGCTTTCGCATCTGGCTGACCCGTTGCGCCGCATCGTCCGCGCTGAGACGACCGGCGCCGAAGCCCGCTCCGCTGCGGTTGCGGCGATCGTGACGTTGGAGCCCAATCCGGTAGCTGCTGCGTTTGTACCGATATTGGGCGAGGCCGGCGTCAACCCACCGTTGCAGTTGACAATTGCCGACGCGATCGTCGACCGTGACTCCGCCAAGCTGGACGAGTTTGTGCAACAGACCATGAAAACCTCGCCGATGCGTGTACAACAGAAGTTGGCCGATGGACTGGCAGCAAGTCCCGTCGGCAGCGGAGTCCTTTTGGATTTGATCGAACGTGGGATCGCTTCGGCCCGCCTGCTGCAGAGCGCATCATTGCGTCAAAAACTGCTGGCCACAGATCGGCCGACGATGGCATTACGTATTGAACAATTGACCGCGAACTTGCCCGCCGCCAGCGAACAACTGGATTCGATTTTGAAACAGCGACACACATCTTTCTTGGCGGCAGCGGCATCAGCCGAGCGAGGGCAGCTGCAGTTCACAAAACATTGTGCCGTCTGCCATCAAGTTCAGGGCCAAGGAGCGGTGGTTGGTCCTCAGTTGGATGGTGTGGGCAACCGCGGCCTGGAGCGGATTCTGGAAGATGTCCTGGATCCCAACCGCAATTTGGATGCGGCGTTCCACGTTTCGTTGTTGGCCACAAGCGACGGACGCGTCCTGACAGGATTGTTCCGACGCAAGGAAGGTAAGTCGCTGATTTTTGCGGCCAACGACGGTAAAGAATTCTCAGTGCTCGAGGCCGATATCGATGAACATCGCAAGTCGCCGCTGTCGATCATGCCGGACAATATGTCGACGGTCCTCCCACCTGCGGATTTTAGTGATTTGGTCAAGTACCTTTTGTCATTGCGACAGCCGGCAAAGAAAACCGCATCAAAACCGGAGCCTTGACCGTTCGCTGCGGGATTTGCATTCGGTCTTGTTAACCCGCTACCCGACCAACCTGCCGTCGGTGCCCGGCGCTAAGACTTGACTCAAGTACGACAAGTTTCCGGCCGTAAGGAGACGAAAACGGTCAAAACGGAGTCTCATGCTGGCGCCAACGGATTCTGGTAGAATGGCGTTTCACTCCAATCTAAGAAGCGCGACGGCGACAAGCAGCTCGCCGCGAGATGGGAGCAACGAATGCAGCAGGACACGGCGCCGTCGGATTTCATGCACGATAAGGTTCCCTTCCCAGGAGCCGCGGACCCCGATTCGCACCCGCGCCGGCTCCAGGCGATCTCGCTGTTGCTCGGCATGCAACCAGCCGAAATCAACTGTTGTCGCGTTCTGGATCTGGGGTGCGCGGCCGGGCGAGATCTGTTACCGATGGCTTCGGAGTTTCCTGATAGTCATTTCGTCGGTGTCGATCTTGCCGGCAACCGCATCCGCGACGCTTCCCGGCTCGCAACGACTCTCGATCTGAAGAACATCGAGTTCCACCATGCCACGATCACCGATGTCGATGCGTCGTGGGGCCAATTCGACTACATCCTTTGCAAAGGGGTGTTGACCTGGGTAGAGCCGGAAGTGCAGCAGCATATCTTGGAGACGTTTCGCACCAACCTCCGACCCGGTGGTGTGGCCTTGGCCAGCTACAACGTGTTTCCCGGTTGGCGGCATAGTGCGGCTACGCGCGACGCAATGCAGTACTTTTTGGGGCGCGTGAGCGATCCAGGCAACCAGATTGAGCGAGCCCGATCGTTGCTCGATTTTCTCGCGGATGCAACGACTGACGACTCGCTGCAGGGGCAAAGCTATCGCCACGATCGCGATATCCTGCTTCGGTCCACCGACGACAACGTCTATCACGACTATCTCACCGGTAACAACAACCCCATCTATTTCCATGAATTCCACAGCCGGCTTGAGGAACACTCGCTGCAGTACATCGGTGAAACCAACTTCGTCAGAAACGGTATTGGACCTGGCTCGCCCGAAGTTCAGTCCGTGTTCCAACGTCTTTCGTTTGTCGAGCGGTGCCAGATGTCGGACTTCTTGCGCAACGAGTCTTATCGCAAGTCACTGGTCTGCCGCCAGGGAATCACGATCGACCCCGATGGCGCCCCCCAACGCTTGAAGCACCTGCAGATCTCGCTGGTAGAGCTTCCGAGCACTTTGCAGTTTGATGTCACCAGTGACGAGCCAGTCACGTTCAAGTACTCGATTGGTTCGGTGACCGTTGCAGCGCCGTTTGGGAAGGCCGCCTTGCACCACTTGATCAAGATCTATCCAAGAACCATTTCAACGCACGAGCTCTATCTGTCCACGAAGAGACTACTCTCAACAACCGCCCGCGGTCGACAGCTGGTCGACACGTGTGACGAGGAGCAACTTGCAGAAGCGATGGTAGCCTCGATGTACGCTGGTCTTGTCGAGGTGTGCTCGCGTCCGCCCGAATACTTGGACACTCTACCGCAAAAGCCACGCGTCACACCGCTGGCACGACTAATGGCCACACGCTCCAGCAATGTCGTCAACCAATGCCACCAAAACACCCGCTTGACGAAGGTAGTCGCATACGTGCTTGCGCAACTGGACGGCACGCGCAACCGAGACGATTTGGTTCGGTCACTGCGGCAGGCGTTCCAGTCCGGAGAATTGGCCAACGAAGAAGACGCCAATTCACCCGAGGAGCAAGTCGACACGGCGCTTGACCAGATTTGCGATTATCGGTTCCTTGCTCCATAAGTTGCGGCGAGACTCACGATCAATCCAGTTGCTTCTTATTTTTGGCTCAGACAAAGCACGACCGACATTCGGCATCGTGAGACCTTGCCCTGCCGTTACAACCGGCACCAGCAGGATTTTCCTCCGCGTTTGCGACGGCCAATCACGATCTGTTCCTGATTCCGTGCCGATATAACCGATAGGGATCGGATTATCCGCAACGGAAAGAACTTTGGATGTTGAAAGTCGCATCGGGCATTCTTGTGATGTTGCTGGGGATATTGGCGGGGTGCCGAACGATGCCACCAATGTCGGTTACCGGCGATTGTGGCGACACCGTGATGGCTGACCGAACGCCAATTGCGCACACGCAGCAGGTGCAGTCAGATTGGTGTCCCGTCGTGTTTGTGCAAGAGGATGCGGAGATCGACGAATCGGCAGGCCATCCCCATCGCGGTGAATTGTTGCCAATGCCAACACCCGTTGCAGGACAGGACGCACCGCTGTCGCTGGCCGACTTTGAAGGCATCGCCTTCCAAAGTAACCCCACACTGGCCGCTGCAGCGGATCGCCTGGAAGCAGCACGCGGATGGCAGATGCAAGCGGGGCGGTATCCGAATCCCATCGTAGGCTATCACGCGACGGAGATTGGGAACCGAGGTTCGGCGGGTCAGCAGGGCGGGTTCGTCAGCCAGCGATTCGTCACAGCCGGCAAGTTGCGGCTGGATCAAGCGATCGCCGGGAAAGAAATCGACGAGGCCCACTTCGGATTTCACGCGCAAGAACAGCGAGTACTCAGCGACGTGCGAGTTCGCTTCTATGAAACGCTCGTCGCTCAGCAAAGACTCGATCTTGCCGAGCAATTGGGGCGGATTGGCGACAATCTTGTCAGGGCGACCCAGACTTTGCTGAAAGGCCGATTGGGAACAGAGAATGATCTGCTGCAGGCGGAGATCAGAGCCGAGGACGCCCACATCTTGCTTGACAATGCTCGAAACGAAAGCGTCGAAACGTGGCGGCGGCTGACGGCGGTGATCGGCCGACCGGCGATGCCTGCATCGTCACTCGTCGGAGAACTCGATGATCATCTAAAGCCGCTCGAATGGGATGAATCCTACGAAATGGTATTAGGCGGAAATCCAGAGCTCAACGCCGCTCGCACACGTGTGGATCGGGCGAGCATTGGCATTGTGCGTGCTAGGAAGGAGCCGATTCCAGATGTTGATCTCTCCATAAGCGTTCGACATCACAATGTCACACATGATGATGTCGCCAACGTCCAGGTTGGCTTTCCGATTCCCATCTTCGACAAGAATCAAGGCAACATTCGCAGGGCCGAGGCGGAGTGGATGGCTGCCAACAATGAAGTCAGACGCATCGAGCTGGACCTTCAAGACCGGCTGGCCGTTGCCTACCGTCGTTACGCCAACGCTCGGCAACAGGCTGACCGCTATCGCCAGCGGATGATCCCAAAGGCAAGGAAATCACTGGCGCTGGTTACCAGTGGGTACGAACAAGGGCAGGTCAAATACCTTACGCTGTTGACGGCCCAGCAGACCCACCTGCAAGTCAATCTGGCGTATCTTGATTCACTGCAAGAGTTTCGAGCGTCGGCGGCTGTCATCAATGGGTACCTCTTGAGCGGAAGCCTGGGAGTCAAGCATCAAGAAACAAGGGGCCGGCGATGAAAAGAAACTTACGCCAATGTCTCTCGACTCTTCTCTCTCATCTAACGTATGATGAAAGAAAGAACTGAGGTATCTTCGGATGTCCAATCGCATTGTTCCCATTGCCCTGATCGTTGCGATCATTGTCTGCCCATTTTTGTGCCGTAACGGGCGCTGCCACGGGTGTTGCGCGGCAAAAAAGTCTGTCGAATCGATTTGCCCGGCTTCCGAAATGGGCAGCGGATGCTGTCGGAATAGTTCGCGAGACGACGAGGGGCAACGACCGTGTGATGATGCATCCGGCGCATCAGGATGTCAGGGAGTATGTGGCGGTGCAGTCCTCGAGAAGCCCAACAGCCTCTCAGCGCCGACTGAGATGCGGTTTCGGTACGAGTTCAATGCACATCCATCTCCTCCTGCATCTCTGTTGGTCAATCGCCAGGCAGACACGGTCGTGCGCTGGTTCGATGGCAGCATGACACCCGGGCGGTATATCCGCACGCTGTACATGTCGTTCTTGTGTTAGTTCAGAGAGGGGGGGCAAGAGTCAAGAGCCAAATCCGTCAGCGGTTTTGCGCAGTTGAAGTTTTGACTCTCGCCACCGAGGCGTGCCGAGTACTACCGAACCAGCACGATCAGGGTTCCCAATTCTCGGCGGTCAATCCTGGACCTCTCGATTCTGGAATCTCGACACTTGACCCTGTTCTTCCGCTTGCTCCCCTGGGAGTATGCAATCCGAAACCTGTTCCGTCGTCCGTTACGCACGTCGCTGACGTTTGCGGGGCTGACGACGGTGATCGTGTTGGTGTTCGTCGTTGTCGGATTTATCCGTGGGCTGGAGCGATCACTGGCGTTGAGCGGCGATCCGCGGACGGCGGTCGTATTTTCACTTGGCATGGGCGAGAACCTCGAATACTCCTCTATTCCGATGCGGACGAGTGACTTGGTGCCTGCGAGTGTCGCTGGGATTCAAGAGCGGTTCGGACAAGAGTACGTTTCACCCGAGCTGTATCTCGGCACGCAGGTGCAGGTTGAAGGTTACACGTCAGGAGACGATGGACCAAGGGCAAGAGACGTCCGCGAGGGCTCGATAGACGAGAGTCGAGAGCGGGAGGTGTCGCTGGGGCTGGTTCGCGGAGTCACCCAGTCTGTGTTGCTGGTCCGTCGCCAAGTGGAGATCGAAGAGGGGGATTGGCCAAAGACGGGTGAAGTCATGGTGGGCCGGATGGTCGCTGCGAAACTTGGAGCGACCCCCAAAGAAACCGGCATCGGGCAGTCAATGACCTTTGAGGGCCGTACTTGGCGGGTCAGCGGCGTGTTCTCGGCTGGCGGCTCGACACTTGAATCCGAAGCCTGGTGTCGTCTGGATGAGCTGCAACAGGCGATGAAACGTCAGGACCTCAGCATCGTTGCCGTGACGATCGCACCGGGCGGCGATTTCGCTGATCTCGATCTGTTCTGCAAAGAGCGACTCGATCTTGAATTGCAAACCATGCGTGAGACCGAATACTATGCTTCTTTGCAGAAGGACTATGGCCCGGTGCGGTGGCTGGCTTGGTTGGTTGTCCTGTTGGTTTCGGGCGCGGGAGTCTTCGCCGGGTTGAACACAATGTATGGCTCGGTTGTTGGCCGCATCCCGGAACTTTCCACGTTGCGGACGATCGGCTTCATGCGACGTGCGATCGTTGTAAGTCTGGTTCAGGAGGGCCTGCTGCTGGCAGCTGCCGCGAGTCTGCTGGCGGCGTTTATCGCATTGGTCTTCGTTAATGGTACCGCGGTGCGATTCACGATGGGAGCGTTTTCGCTTCGCGTCGATAGTATGGCTGTGTTGATCGGCTGTGGGGTTGGCTTGATGCTGGGATTTTTTGGGGCAATTCCCCCGGCGATCCGAGCGTTCCGAATGCCCATCGTCGATGGGCTGAGAGCGGTGTGATTTCCCTTACACGACTCCGAGGATTGAAAATGAATAACTGGAATTTGAAGATCTTGCTCTTGTCCCTGGCCTCCGGACTCTTGGCCCTTTCCGGCTGCGCGAAGGAGGGACCGGCGACAAGTGCACCGTCAGGTCTCGTCACGGTCGATGGCTCGAAGTATCTGCTCGGCAGCGAACCGGAGAGTGCATCGGGGGTCATCAAGGTCCGCGACGAGGCAAAAGACCAAGACGATGTGGTGATCGTCGGGCGAATTGGCGGTAGTGCGAATCCGTGGATCGATGGCCGTGCGGCATTTTCCATTGTCGACCTGTCGCTCAAGTCGTGTGCCGAGTGTGGATCGGACGATTGTCCAAAACCGTGGGATTACTGCTGAAGCGAGTCCAAAGACCTGTCGAGTTCGACAGCACTGATCAAAGTCGTTGATGAAAATGGAACGCTCGTGAAGGCCGATGCTCGTGAACTGTTAAAGGTGAAGGAATTGTCCACCGTTGTCGTCAAAGGCAAAGCACAACGAGACGCCGCAGGAAATCTGACCGTCGTTGCTAGTGGCGTTTTCATGAAGAAATGATGTGAACTATGGGTAAAGACGTTGATCTTCGAGAACTGGCAATCGATCGTGGCGGCACGGATCATCCGGGAGTGTCCGCATCTTCCAATCGGTTGCGGCGGCATCTTCTGACTCGGTATGTATTGCCGCTGGTGTTAGTCCTCGGCTTCGTGTCGTTGGTGGCGTGGGCCTCACGCGACTTTATCTTCCCGCCGAAAGCTGTAACAGTCATCCCGGTGTTTTCGACGACCGCCGAGGTTCGCCTGGAGGGCACTCCGCTGTTCAAGGCGGCAGGCTGGATTGAACCCCGCCCAACGCCCGTGCGCGTCGCAGCGCTTGCGCCAGGTGTCGTTGAGGATCTGCTAGTCATCGAGGATCAAGCGGTCAAGGCGGACGAACCGATTGCTGAATTGGTAAAAGACGATGCGGAACTCGCTCATCAGCGGGCACTGGTCGATCTTGAACTTCGACAAGCGGAACTTGATGAGGCCAACGCGACACTCATTGCGGCCGAAACACGGCTTAAATACCCCGTTCATCTGCAAGCCGCTTTGGGTGAAGCCGACGCGGCTCTGGCAACGGTTGGAACCCTGTTGAAGAACCTACCGTTTGAAATCCTCCGTGCCGAAGCAGATCACCAGGCCATGCAGAAAGACTATGACGGAAAACAGGCTGCGGACGGCGTCGTCGCTGGTGTAGAAATCGACAAGGCCAAGAGCCAAGCAGCCAGGGCCAAGGCCCTTGTTGAAGAACTGCGTAATCGGTCAGAGTCACTCAAGAAAGAACAGACGGCGCTGGTTCAACGACGCGATGCACTTAAGACACAACTCAAACTGCTTGCCGACGAGATTAAAGCCAAGGACGAGGCGACAGCGAAAGTGAAAGGAGCGGCGGCGCGCATCGCGCAGGCTCGTGTGGTCATTGCTCAAGCCAAACTACAACTGAGTCGGATGACCGTCGTGTCGCCGATTGATGGTCGAGTGTTTCGATTAATCGCTCATCCAGGCGCACGCATCGGCAGTGGCATGACACAGATGACAGGGCATGATGGCAGCACGGTCGTGACGCTCTATCGACCCGACATGTTGCAAATCCGAGTCGACGTCCGCTTTGAGGATATTCCGAAGGTCGGCCTCGATCAGCCAGTTGAAATCGATAATCCAGCACTGTCATCACCACTGGTTGGCAAGGTCCTCTTTATCAGCTCCGAGGCGGATAAACAGAAGAACACGTTGCAAGTCAAAGTCGTAATCCCTGATCCACCGCCGGTATTCAAGCCGGAGATGCTTGTCGATGTGACTTTCTTGAGTCAGCGGAGTCATGAGTCGAGAGACGAAAGTCAAGCAACGGAACCAAGAATGACGCGGATTTTTATTCCGCGGCAATTTGTAGAAAATGACGGCAACATGTCGTATGTCTGGCTGGCCGATCAGTCAGCTCAGATCGCACGGAAACAAGAAATTCAAACCGGAAGCCCCGGTGAGTACGGGCTCATCGAAGTGTCCCAAGGTCTGAATATCTCCAGCCGCATCATTGTCGTGGGAAGTGATGACCTTACGGATGGATGTCGAATTCACATCACCAGCGAACCACAGAATAGACTTCCCGGCGTATGACTTTTATCTCTTGTCTCTCGACTCTCGTCGCTTGACTCTCATGGACTCAATCATGCCTCTTATCGAAGTCAAAAACGTCACGAAGCAATACCACAAGGGCGGCGAGACAATCACACCGCTAGATGGCATGTCGCTGGATATTGAACAAGGCGAGTTCATCTCGTTGATGGGAGCCAGCGGTGCCGGCAAATCAACACTGTTGAACCTGATCGCCAGCATCGACAAGCCCGACAGCGGCAGTATTGTCATCGCTGGTACGGACATCACACGCCTGTCTCGCACGAAACTGGCGAATTGGCGAGCCGCCAACATTGGTTACATCTTTCAAACGCACAACCTTGTTCCCGTGTTGACGGCGCATGAGAACATCGAACTGCCGCTGCTGTTGCTGCCAATGTCGCGAAAGGAACGCCGCAAGCGAGTGGAGATCGCAATGCAGGCCGTCGATCTTCTCGACCGGGTCGATCACTATCCTCGTCAATTGTCGGGAGGGCAGGAACAACGAGTTGGCATTGCACGAGCCATCGTCACGCATCCCAAAGTCGTGGTGGCCGACGAGCCGACCGGCGACCTTGATCCGGACACATCGAACCAGATCCTCGACTTACTCCAAAGACTGAAGAGACAGCTCAACGTCACGCTGCTGATGGTCACGCACGACGCTGATGCTGCGAAGATTGCCGACAAGCAGTTTCGGCTCGATCGTGGAAAACTTGTGCAGACCGGTGGCACTGGTTTCAAACCTGTCGTCATCCCCGCAGTACAGGAATCAGCAAAGTAGAACCCGTTGCCACACGAAATGTTCAAATTCATACCATATACTCTCAAGACACTCTGGCGACACCGTTCGCGGACGGCCCTCACGGTGAGTGGTTCTGCCGTCGCGCTGTTCGTGTTCTGTTTCGTCGGGGCCGTGCAAGAGGGGATGAACGATTTGCGTCGGCGTCAGGAAGCCAAAGGATCGCTGATTGCCTTCCAAGCGAATAAGTTCTGCCCGGCCACAAGCCATCTGCCCCAGGACTACGACCAGCAGATCGCTCGGCTGAACGGCGTGCGTGAAGTGATTCCTGTGCAGGTCTTTACGAACAACTGTCGAGCGAGTCTCGATGTTATCGTGTTCTACGGTGTGCCGCCTGAGAAGCTACGCAAGGCCCGCGACTTCGAACTTGCAGCGGGTAGTTGGACCGAGTTCGAGACGCACCAAGATGCCGCCGTTGTCGGTCGAGCTGTCGCTGTTCGTCGCGGTATCAAAGTCGGCGACAAGTTCTCCATCGGTGAATTGAGTGTGAGCGTCGCAGGTATCTACAACAGCAACGATCCCGCCGAGGAAAACTATATTTACTCGCATCTCAAGTTCTTGCAACGAGGTAAGGGGATGAACCTCGTCGGCACGGTGACGCAGCTGGAAGTTCTGTTGGACGAGAGTGTCGAGCCCGTTGCCAAGTGTGAAGAGATCGATGATCTGTTTCGAGGCGGACCTGTCGAAACCGACACTCGCCCCAAAGGTGTCTTTCAAGCCAAGAGCCTCGGTGACCTGACACAGTTGATCGGCATGGCTCACTTTCTCGGCTACGCCTGTGTTGGACTCGTGCTGTCGCTCGTGGCAACCACAAGTGTCATGTCGGTCCAGGACCGAATCAGAGAACACGCTGTTTTGCAGACGATTGGATGTTCCGGGCAGAGAATCTTCCGTCTAGTGATGATCGAGAGTGTGATCCTCAGCGTTGCAGGCGGCATCATTGGCGTCGGAGCGGCCATGGTGATGCTCAAACTCAGCAATCTATCAGTCGGAGCCGAAGCAGTCACCATCGCGTTTACGCCTTCGGTTCGTTTGGCATTGAGCGGTCTTGTTGTGTCGTTCATCGCCGGAACGCTTGCCGGAATCGCCCCGGCAATACATGCCGCCAGAACAGAAATCGTTCCGGCACTCAGACAAGCGTGACGCGACGGTTGTGGCAAGGAAGAACCTGACGAGCCCAAAGTAGCCGTCACGCTCCGTCGTGACGAGCCTGTGGAAGAGGTTGTTGAACCGATGTCGCGTTTTGTCACAGCATCGACGTTCCCCATGACGGGCTCATCACGGCGGAGCGTGACGGCTACTCTTGCTCTTGCAATCGCGTAGACCAATCGCCTTCGGGCGGTGCAGCATTTGTAGGCCGGAACAAGCGAAGCGACGTTCCGGCAACGTCATAAGACAAGGGGTCTGTAGTGCCGGAACTGCGTCGCCGGCGCTCCTTGTTACCGGCCTACGCACTGCTGTGGTCGTGCTAAGTCATGCCTTTCGCCCCAACATCCAGTCCAAGGCGTCCGACGTTTGGTAGATCAGCGCTTCTGGATAGTGGCTGAAGGGATGAAAATACTCGAATGTCAGGTAACCGCGATAGTCGATCTTGTCCAATTCTTCGATCACCGCAGGCCAATTCGTCGTGCCGTCCAACAGTGTGCGAAACGTATTGAGCGTAAACTCGTTCTGCCGCTTGTCGAATTCCTTGAAATGAATATTCTTGACTCGCTTGCCCAAGATCCGGACCCAATGTTCCGGGAATTGATAGTGCATGATGTTGCCAGTGTCGAAATGCACTTGTACATGCTTGCTCCCAAACCCGTCAACAAAGTCGATCATCTCTTGCGGGCTGAAGAGGAATCCGTTGGCAAAAATGTTCTCGATGTTGATCGAAACGCCTGCTTTCTCGGCGGCCGGAAGAAGTTGTCGGATCGCATCTCGTGCCCGCCGGTCACAGACGTCGTTGGGAACCGGATCAAAGTCTTCGATCCAGGGCGCATAGACGGCGCCGGGTACGACCAACAGGTTGTCAGTCTTTAGTAACTGCGCGGCTTCCACCATCTGGCCAGCCAATTCGATCCCCTTCTTGCGTCTGGCGGGGTCGTTGTGCGTCATTGAATAAGGCCAAAACAAGAAGGAACAGACGCCGCTGATTTCGATTCCAATCTGTTCGGCGAGTTTTCTAATCGCCACGATTTCCGCCTCTGTGGATTCCGCAGAGAATTCACCTGTCAAATCGAAGTTGATCTCGACACCATCGAACCCCGCATCCTTGGCCAATTGGAGCGATTCTTTTAGCGACCACTGATCGGGGTAGGCGAAGGCCCACATATTGATCGCCTTCTTCATCTCGTAACGTTTCGGTGCTCGCTGCTTGACCGATTGGCGCGGCGGTTCTGCCCCGATCTCCTCGTCACAGAAACCTTGTCTGGCCATGAACGCAGCACCAAACGCCGCGGAATAGGAGAGTAATTCACGGCGTCCCAGCGCGGGTGCCGACGAAACCGGTTCTTTGCCAGATGCTTGTGACATATTGCGACCTCCGAGAACTTTGTTTCACGTTGGCGACCGAACTTGTGAGGCTTCGATCGCCAGGAACACGACATTCATCATCAACGACAGCACGGATCTCATCGAAGCCAAACGCCTTGTTGACAAGCTTGGTCTGGAAAAGGCACGTGCAGCGGTTGAACTGCTGGCAAAACTCTCTTGACGGAATCGTCACAGATAAGAGTTGATCAGGTTCTCCAACAGCTCTTGGCGACCACTCTGATTTGGAGCGGCCTCGCCTTTTTCCAGCATGTAGGCTTCCAGCGACCTGAAGTCTTCGGTACCGGCTTCGATTCTTGCGCCGATGCCTGCGGTCCAACTTGCATAGCGATTATTCACAAGCGATTCAAGCCGTCCATCAGCGCGGATCGCCGCGGCAATCTTGAGGCCCCGCGCGAAGGCATCCATTCCGCCCACATGGGCATGAAACAGGTCGATCGGTTCAAAACTCTCACGTCGAACTTTGGCATCGAAGTTGGTACCACCAGGCGCGATGCCGCCGTACTTGAGCAACATCAGCATAACTTCCGTCGTCAGATAGAAGTTGGTCGGGAATTGATCTGTGTCCCAACCCAGCATCAAGTCACCGGTGTTGGCATCGATCGACCCCAGCAGTCCCTGATGACCGGCGTAATCTAGTTCGTGCATCATCGTGTGGCCAGCCAGTGTGGCGTGATTCGTTTCCAGATTCAGCTTAAATCGATCAGTCAGTCCATAGGCCCGTAGAAAGTTGATGCAAGCCGCGGCATCACTGTCGTACTGATGCTTGGTTGGCTCTTTAGGTTTTGGTTCGATCAGGAACGTTCCGTCGAATCCGATCTCATTGGCGTAGTCTACCGCCATATGCATGAATCGGCCGAGGTGGTCGAATTCAAGTTTCATGTCCGTATTGAAGAGGTTCTGATAGCCTTCACGGCCGCCCCAAAATACGTAATTCTCGCCTCCCAGTTCTTTGGTGACTTCCAGGCATTTTTTGACTTGCGCGGCGGCAAATGCGAATACATCCGAGTTGCAACTCGTTGAAGCACCGTGCATGAAGCGGGGATTGCTGAACATATTGGCCGTCCCCCACAGCAACTTGATCCCCGTCCGCTGTTGCTCTTCTTTTAGCACGCCAACGACGGCGTCCAGATTCTGGTTTGATTCCGCCAGCGTCGCACCTTCTGGTGCTACATCTCGATCGTGGAAGGCATAGAATGGTGCTCCCAACTTCTCCATGAATTCGAACGCCACACGCGCACGGCGGATCGCATTGTCGACTGAATCTGTTCCATCCTCCCAGGGCCGAACCATCGTGGCTGCCCCGAACGGATCACTTCCGTTTTCACGAAACGTATGCCAGTACACAACGCTAAATCGAAGATGATCCTTCATGGACGTGCCTTCGATGATCTCGTTTTCGTTGTACCAACGAAATGCCAGTGGGTTCTTCGAATCAGGGCCTTCGTAGTCGATCTTATCGACTTCAGGGAACGCAACCATCTTTTCTCACAGTTGGGGTTTGTGATTTGTGAATCTGTATGAGTGGCAAATTCAGTTCACGCGCAATTCAGTTCAGAATGGTCCCATCGTGCCAGATTTCATAATGCCACGCAACCAGCCCGCGATCCTACGCGGCAGGGCATTGGGGCGATCAACAAACGCCCGGGGCTCGTGCGGAATATCAAGAAAGTCGAGACAATCCCAATCCAGTTCAGATGGCAGGTTGCAGCCCAGCGATCTCCCTCTTTCTTGTTGAAGACGCAAACTGAAAGATCCGTATTCCAGAGGCCCGCCGATGACTATTTGGCCGTTTGTCGTTCTATGGGCCAACGGCACCGCTTGCGGGATGGGCCGGAGCGAGTCAGAATTCGAACATGGCAACCACGTTTACCACACAACGACGCGTTGAATTTTGCGAAACCGATGCGGCCGGCATTGCGCACTTCTCGGCGTTCTTCCAGTACATGGAGCAGGCCGAACACGCGATGTTGCGGCATGTCGGTTTGAGCGTCGTGCAAGACGACGACGAGGGCACGATCAGTTGGCCGCGCGTGGCCGCCAAATGCGAATACTCGGGCCCTTGCCGCTTCGAGGATGTGCTCGACGTTTCCGTGTCGATCGCGGAATTGCAGCTAAGCAGCGTGACGTATGCGTTCACATTCACGCTTGATGGAGCGGAAGTCGCTGTGGGCCAGATGACAGCTGTATGTTGTCGCATCGAGCATGATCGTCCTCCATTGCCGATCGAAATACCGTCATCGATGCGTGATCGACTCCTTCCCTTCGCGGGCTAGACCCAATACCGTTCAATGAGGTGATGTAAGTTGAATGGTGACGGGGTCGGGAGTCTTTTTCGGCCATCGGCGTCTGCCGATCATAAGTCGTTGCCCGCAAAGACTCCCAACCCCTTCCTGGCCCTTTTTAGTTCGTCCACTTCCTCATTCGCCCATCGAATCGCAACTGCATGCCCACCTACCTGGAAGATCTCACGATTCGGCTGGCTGTGGCCGTCGCAGGCTTGCCCGAAGACATTCGCGGGCGGCACGCCAGCTATGTCATGGCCGCTCAGTGCGAGGACGGCGGCTTCGCAGGGCGTCAAGGTGGTAGCGATTTGTACTACACCGGATTCGCGCTGCGATCCCTCGCGGTGCTCGGAGAATTACATGGCGAGTTAGCGGAAAAAGCCGCCGACTTCCTCCGCAGTCGGTTGACGGGGCACGAGTCGATTGTCGACTTCCTGTCGTTGATCTACGGATCTGCTCTGTTGGAATCGTCTGCGGGAATCGATCTGTTTGCCAACTCGCCAGATTCCTGGCGCGACGCCGTGGCGAGCGCGATGGCCGATTTGCGCCGCGACGATGGCGGCTACGCCAAGGGACCCCAAGGGATGGCAAGCAGCACCTACCACACGTTTCTGGTCGTGCTCTGTTTGCAATTGATCGAACGGCCGTTGCCCGAGCCCGATCTGATGGTGAAGTTCATTATGTCGCAACAAGCCGAAGGAGGCGGGTTTCGGGAGATTCGGGCAAGCAAGCGGGCGGGAACCAACCCGACGGCTGCCGCAATTGGCGCGTTGCGGATCTTGGGTGCACTGGATGACGAGACTCGCGAAAGCACCATCGATTTCCTGTTCGAAATGCAAAACGACGAAGGCGGGCTCCGGGCCAACACGCGAATACCCATCGCGGACCTGTTGAGTACCTTCACGGGAACGCTTACCCTGATGGATCTGGGCGGGGCCGACGAAATTGACTTCGGCGCCGCGCTCCGTTTTGCTCAGTCGTTGGAACTGGAGCAAGGCGGCTTTCACGGCGCGGTCTGGGACGAAGCCGACGACGTTGAATATACGTTCTATGGTCTGGGATGCCTCGCCCTCCTGGGTAGTCATAAACCTGTCAACTGAAGCACAATTCCATTCACCTGCCGGACAAGCTCATGGCGGATCTCGTAGTTTCCAACGTCGCCAAGTCGTACGCCACGCGGGACAAACCGCTGGTGGTATTACGTGATATCTCCGTCGAACTGTCCGTCGGAGAAAATGTGGCGATCCTCGGGCCGAGCGGATCGGGCAAGAGCACCTTACTGCATATCATGGGGACGCTGGACACGCCCACCTCGGGTGAGGTCACGTTGCGAGATCAGAACCCTTTTCAGCTGGATGAAACGCAGCTCGCCAAGTTTCGAAACGAGAATATCGGTTTCATTTTTCAGGACCACCACCTGTTGCCTCAACTGTCCGTGCTGGAGAATGTGCTGATCCCGACAATCGCCGCCGGCGGTGCCACGTCCGACTCGACGGCGCGCGCGAAGGACTTGATCGAACGGGTCGGCCTCTCGCCCAGAATGGACCATCGCCCCTCCGAACTGTCCGGTGGCGAACGCCAGCGAGTGGCGGTCGCGCGAGCCCTGGTCCAAAACCCAGCGCTGCTGTTGGCGGATGAACCGACTGGAAGTCTGGATCGCACCAATGCCAACGCCATCGGAAAACTGTTACTCGACTTGCAGCAGCAAGAAAATACGTTGCTGGTTGTTGTCACGCATAGCATGGAATTAGCGAACTTGATGAGCCGCCGACTGGAGTTGGACGACGGTCGGTTGAAAGAAATGTCGTAGCTTCCTGACGAAGTTTCACAGATCCATTCTCGCAGATCTCCTTTCCGAAAACAGAATCTCGAATCTTCATGAACGGCCGGCGGCTAGTCTATCGAAGTCTGACGCACCACTGGAGGATCCATGTGGCTGTGGCGCTGGGCGTGGCGGCGGCGACTGCGGTCCTGACGGGCGCGCTACTGGTCGGTGATTCAGTCCGCGGTAGTTTGCGACACTTAACGCTCGACCGCCTGGGCAGGATTGACGAGGCGTTGGTCACTGATCGCTTTTTTCGTCGTGAAGCGGTTGACGACTTGCGGGAAGATTCTGGTGTTAAGGATGTACTTGCTGCGGCTGCCCCGGTCATCCTGTTTCCTCATGCGACCGTCGAAGGACAAGATGGCGGACGCGCGGCTCAGGTCCTGGTGATTGGCAGTCAAGCCGATTTCTGGGAATTGGATTCACAGGGTATTCGTCCCAGCCGAGTGCCGGGGCCGGAAGAAATCGTGATCAATCAGGAAGTGGCTGACGACTGGGGAGCGGCCATCGGCGATGAGGTCGTCCTGCGCTTGCCAAAACCGAATCAAGTTCCGGCCGACAGCCCGTTGGCGAAGAAGACGGATCGCATTCGTAGCATTACCGGCCTGAAGATCGTCGACATCGTGCCGACCGAAGGGCTTGGTCGATTCAGTTTACGTCCCAGCCAAAAACTGCCGCGCAACGTCTACGTTTCGCTGGCGATCTTGCAAGGCAAGCTCGAACAAGAGGGGCGAGTCAACGCAGCCCTGGTGTCACTTCGTGACGGGATCGAGCCCGATTCCGCGGAAGCGATCGCGGCCAGCGATGCTGTGGCTGCGGCGTTCCGGCCCACGTTCGAAGACTACGGGCTCGCCGTCAAACGCATCACGCAAACCTTCGGCGCGGGCGACGACCAGTCGACGGTGTTCGACTATTACTCGGTTTCGTCAGATCGCATGATTCTGTCTCCTGCCGCAGCGGCAGCCGCACAGCAGGCCTTCTTGGAGCTCGGTGGCCAACCGCTGTTCACTTACTTGGCCAACTCGATCACCAAGCTGGGTACCGATGGCGAGATCGCCTATTCCACGATTACAGCCATCGAACTGGGCTCCGATTTCAACCTGTTGTCCACAGACGAGCAACCGATCGGGCCGTTGGAGGACGACGAAATTGTGCTCAACAGTTGGGCGGCCGAAGATCGCGGCGCGCAACTAGGCGACACAATCCGCGTGACCTACTTTGCCCCGGAAACGACGCACGGTGACACAAAAGAGGAATCGGCCGAATTCACCGTCAAGGCGATCACGCCGTTGATCGAACCCGATCAACCGTTCAACCGCCGTCGCGCGGCGGTGTTTGCCGAACGACCGTCGTTGGCCAATGATCCAGACCTGACTCCGGCAGTCGCGGGAGTTACCGATCAGGAATCGATCGCGAACTGGGATCCGCCGTTTCCGTTCGACTACGGCCGCGTGCGATCCGTGGATGACGTCTACTGGAAGAACCATCGCACGACGCCCAAGGCGTTTATCTCGTTTGCCGCTGGAAGACGATTGTGGGAGAGCCGATTTGGCGACGTAACGTCGATGCGCATACCCGCTCGCGAAGGGCTCACCGAAGAGACGATCGAACAAGGCTTCCTGGCATCGCTTCGGGCCAACGACGAAGATCTGGGATTCACATTCATCCCGATCAAACGCCAGCAACTAGCCGCGTCAAAAGGGACGACGCCATTCGACGCACTGTTCCTTAGCCTTAGTTCCTTCATCATTGCCGCGGCACTGTTGCTTGTGGCGCTTCTGTTTCGGCTGGGAATCGAACAGCGGGCCGCGGAAATTGGCATCCTGCTTGCCGCGGGCTGCACGCGTCGTCGAGTTAGTCGATTGCTGGTCGCTGAAGGCGCGATCGTCGCTTCGGCTGGCGCGGCCGTCGGGGTTGTCGTGGGTATCGGCTATGCCTGGCTCATGTTGGTCGGTTTGCGGACTTGGTGGCTGGGCGCGATCACGACGCCGTTTTTGCAGTTCTATGTCACGGGGCGAAGTCTGGCGATCGGCTACGTTTTAGGTGTTGTCATCTCGGCCATCACCATCTGGTGGGGCGTTCGCCAGACCCGCCGCATCTCGGTCCGCAGGTTGTTGGCCGGACAGGCCTCTGATGTTGGATCGTATGTCTATCGAACAAGTCGATGGCTGCCGCTGTCTGCGGGTGTGTTAGCGGCGTTGGCGTTGCTCCTATTGGTGACCGCCACACGTCTGTCTGGGATGCCTCAAGCCGGGGCCTTTGTCGGTGGAGGTGCCGCATTGTTGACGGGTTCCTTGCTCCTGATTTGGGCCCGTTTGCGCAGCGGTGGTCGTGCGAGTCAACGCGCGCTGACGGGCAAATTAGCGCTCGCTCGGTTAGCACTACGTAACGCCGCGCGCAATCCAAGTCGCAGCGCGACCACAATTGGATTGATGGCAATCGCTAGCTTTCTGATTGTCGCGATGAGTTCTTTTCGCGTGGCACCGTCCGATCGAGGTGCCGGCGGATTTGACCTCGTTGCCGAGAGTGCTGAACCGATCTATCACGATCTGAACAGCCCTTCAGCACGAATCGATTTACTAGCGGGGGACGCTGCTATGCTGGAAGGCGGACGTGCCTTCGGACTGCGGTTGCGACCGGGCGACGATGCAAGTTGCAACAACTTGTACCAGCCATCACAGCCGCAAGTGATCGGGGTCACTGACGCGTTGATCCAACACTTCGACGATCAAAATGTCACCCATTTCGCCTGGACGGGAACTTCCGCCAAGGTGCCCGAGGAACGGGCCAATCCCTGGCGACTGTTGCGAACCGAGTTAGCGGACAACGAGATTCCGGTTATTATCGACATGAACACGGCTACGTACAGTCTTAAACGTGAGCTTCGTATCTGGCGGTTTACTCTCAATTTGCCGCTCACCGTCGGCAGCGTCTACCCGGCAACATACAACGACACCACCGTTCAGTTCCGCGTCGTCGGTCTACTGGAAAACAGTGTGCTGCAGGGCAGCTTGCTGGTCGGCGAGGAGCAATTCCAGAAGCTATTTCCCAACATCAGCGGTTACCGGTATTTCTTGATTCAGACCGCCGAGGGAAAGCGCGACGTTGTGACGGCGGCATTGGAAGATCGCCTGGGCGATCAAGGCTTCGACGCGGTTCGCTCATCGCGCGTGCTGGAACAGCTTCTGGCCGTTCAGAACACGTACCTCAGCACTTTTCAAAGCCTGGGGGCGCTGGGGCTGCTGCTGGGCACGTTTGGCTTGATGGCTGTTCAGTTGCGGGGTGTGATCGAGCGGCGTGGCGAGCTCGCATTGCTTCGTGCGACCGGGTTCACACGGCGTTCACTTGGGCGAATGGTTTTGATCGAAAACATGGGGCTGCTTCTGGCGGGGCTGACGACAGGTGTCTTGGCGGCCTTGATGGCTGTGTTGCCGCATCGATTGACAGGCACGGCAGCTGTGCCGCCCAGTCTGTTGCGCGATTTGGCAATCATGCTGAGCATCGTCGTGGCCGTGGGAATTGCCTCCGGGCTGGCCTCAGTTCGCGCCGCTTTGCGAACCCCCGTCTTAACCGCATTGCGAGGAGACTAATCTCAGAGCTATGACAATTGCAATTGCCATCGCTGCCCACCCCGACGACATTGAGTTGTTCATGTCCGGCACACTGATTCTGCTGCGGGCGGCAGGCTGCGAAATTCACTATATGAATGTCGCCAACGGATGTTGTGGCACGACCAAGTACGATGCCGAGACAATCGCGCGGATGCGGCGAGCCGAAGCGAGCGCTGCGGCTTCTTCGATCGGAGCAACGTTTCATGAGAGCATCTGCGACGACATTGGGATCTTTTACGATCGCCCGACGATCTCCCGAATGGCCTCGACGATTCGGCAGGTCGCACCGGATATTGTGTTGACGCACGCACCAGCCGATTACATGGAGGATCATATGAACACATGTCGTCTGGCGGTCACGGCCGCTTTCACGCGTGGAATGCCGAATTTCGTTGTGGATCCGCCCATGCCGCCAATTGACAGGAAGGTCACGGTCTATCATGCACAACCATTTTCACATCAGGATCCGCTTCGACAGCCTGTCGAACCGGATATGTACGTCGATGTGACGGACGTCGTCGAAGAGAAAGTTGCCATGTTGGCCCAGCACGTGACTCAAAAAAAGTGGTTGGACGAGAGCCAGGGTCACGATTCCTACTTGCAAATGTTGCGCGACTTGGACGAAGAGTGTGGGCGAATGTCTGGTGTTTTCAACTTCGCTGAAGGCTGGCGACGGCATTTACACCTGGGTTTCTGTGATCCAGACGACGATCCGCTGCGCGAGGCTTTGCAGGACCGCGTGATGATGGCAAACTAGTGAGGCAGTGCCTCAGACCCAACCTCGCATAACCCCGCATGACCGACTCTGATTTTGACACACTGCTCGAGCAATTCCGCTCGTCATTGAAAGACTGTCAGCAACTGTACTTGTCGTGCGCGCGGCTCTGCGTTGAACAATATTCGAATTTTCTGCCGAATTCGCCCCAAGATTTTCTGCCCCTGATGGACGACCTGCATAAGGGGATGTTGATCAAGATCTACGTTTCGGTGGTCGAAGCCGATCAGCGTTGGAGCAAGGAAGAGAAACGACTCGGTCGTGTGCTCTTCGATCATATCTGGCCTGGCGGCGTTCCGGGTGGCAAGTTACGTGAAGCGGCGCAGCACGTTTTTCGTGAAGCCCAAACGCTGAAGTGGAATGCGCTAGTGCGGCCTTTCCACCAGATCGCGCCGTTGCGGGATCGCAGGAGCGATTTACAGACCCTGGTGTTCCGCATCGCCAATCTGGTCGCCAAAGCAGATGGTGGAATGAGCCACGTTGAAGAGCGGCGGTTGCACGCGATTCAGCAAGAGCTGGATCTGTATATGAGCAGAGTGCGTAAGGACGAGACAAGCAAATGGAAGAAGGAACCCAGCTTACCTGCCGCGGAGAGTATGCAAACCGTGCAGGCCATGCAGGAGGAGACGGAACAACTCCGCGAGCGCTATGAGATTAAGAGCGATCTTGATTTCGCTGTCGAACAGGACGAGAAAACACAGGAAGAGAAACTGGCCGAAACGCTGGCGAGACTGGACACGCTGATTGGGTTGGAGCAAGTCAAGCATGAAATTCGGACGCTGACGAATTTTCTCAACCTGCAACAACAACGCGCCGCGGCCGGGTTGCCGGAAACGGACCTCAGCCTCCATCTTGTGTTTGGTGGCAACCCGGGAACTGGCAAGACGACCGTTGCGCGGATCGTTGGTCAGATCTACGGAACCATGGGAATCCTCAGCAAGGGCCACCTCGTGGAAACCGACCGTTCCGGCCTGGTTGCCGAGTACGCCGGACAGACGGGCCCACGTACCAACAAGAAGATTGACGAAGCACTCGACGGTGTGCTGTTCATCGACGAGGCGTATAGTCTGGTTTCCGAAAGTGGCGATGATCCGTACGGGCGTGAAGCTATCCAAACACTGCTCAAGCGAATGGAAGACGATCGCGCGCGACTGGTTGTCATTCTGGCTGGATATCCAAATGAAATGGACGGGCTGCTTCGTACGAATCCAGGTCTTTCATCACGATTCAATACGAAACTCACATTCGAAGACTATTCGCCCGAAGACCTAGGTCGTATCTTTGGCGAACTCTGTGAACAGAACCACTATCAAGTTCCAACGGCAACTAAGCTGCGCGTACTACGTGGATTTGACTGGCTGTATGAGCAGCGCGACGAGCATTTTGGCAACGGTCGATTGGTGAGAAATACGTTCGAAAACGCCGTTCGGCGTTTGGCAAATCGTGTGGCGGGCGTGGCACCTCTTACCAACGAACTCCTCACGACGCTCGAGGCTGACGACATTCAGTTCGAAGACTTGCCCGACGATTTCTGGGAGCAAAAGGAGGACTTGGAGTTGAAAATCAGTGTCACCTGCCCAGGCTGCGGTGACGTGAATTCGATTTCGGCCGACTATCTGGATCGACGCCTCCGCTGTCATCGTTGCGACCACCGCTTTGTGCCCAGTTGGGGTGCCCCTACTTTCGTGGAAAAGAAGTGATTCAGCAGGGCCGAAGAACAGACCGACGATGCGGGGCCTGACCATGTCGAGTGAACCATGACCCCTGACGAAACGATGCAACGCGTGGACATCTTGCTCAGCCACGTCTGGATGGTGCGCACTTTCTTAAAGCATTGCGAAGAGGCGGAAGAGGATGATGAACTGCGTGACATCCAGCGATCACTGTACGACTACATGCTGGCGTTGGGTGGGCCGTTAAGTGCCAACGATGCGACGGCTTACTTGAAGCAAGCCAAGAAAAAATTGGCCAAGCTGCGCCGCACCGCGGAACTGTTTCTGGAAATCCAACCTGGACTTTCGTCCCACACGAATTTTCAAATGGCGGCTCGCTCGCTGCAAGCAGCGGTCGCCGAAGTCGGCAGGATCCTGGAACAACCGACGGACTAAACGACCGACGCAGCTACGTTCCACGGACCATCCCAAACCACTCGATCTGTTTCCGAGGACAGAAGCCAAGGCCAAGCTGGCGACAGTAGTCCTCGATCCAGCGAGATTTTTCGGCGAGTTGGATCGGGTCCGTGCCTTGTGGCATCAGCATGACGCGGTCCCTTTCGACTTGCGGAAACTGCTCCAAATACGTTTCAACCGCCTGGCAATCATCGATCTGGTCGACCACAAATTTCAGTTGATAGGGGAATTCGGAGATCAGCCGTTGGATCACTCGTGGCGCATGACGCGTCCGCTTGTGGCGCCCAACCCACTGCGATGCCTGTTCGAGCGACGGGGTGGAATTGGCAAGTTTCGGGCTGATTGACATCAGATCGCATTGGACTGGCAAATATAGCGTCCCCGCCGTTTCGATCGTGATGTGCCGCTCGGCGGCCTTGAGTTGTTCACTGAGTGGAATCAGTTCAGCAAACAACATTGGTTCACCACCGGTGAGTATCACGTGCTGAATGTCGAATCGTAGGACACGCGCCAGAATCTCGTCGACCGAGAGATCATCACCCTCGGGCCGCCAGGAACTATGAGGCGTGTCGCAGAACCAACACCGCAGATTACACCCCGAGGCGCGCACGAAAACACTCTCGGTTCCTGTCAGAAACCCTTCACCTTGTGTCGAGTTGTAAATCTCGGCGGTGCGCATCGGCCTAAATGTCGTGATCTAACCTTGGGAAAATCCGCAGGATCGAATGTCCCATCTACCAGGATTCCATCCATGATGACAAAATGACAGCCTACCGAAAAGGAGCACACGAATGGCCGACAGTTTTCGCGACATTTTGGAAACATTTGAGAACCAGTTTCCGCAGCGCGACTACGAGATTGAAATCACCTGCCCAGAGTTCACGTCAGTCTGTCCGAAAACAGGCCAACCAGACTTTGGCACGCTGACGCTTACGTACACTCCCGACCAGAAATGCGTCGAGCTGAAGAGTCTGAAATTGTACTTGCAGGCGTTCCGCAACGAGGGGATCTTTTATGAGAATGTGACCAACCGCATTCTGGACGATCTGGTTGAAGCGTTGCATCCCCGTTGCATCAAGATAGTGGCTGCGTTCAGTGCCCGAGGCGGAATCAGCACAAATATCACGGCGTCGCATGAAGCGAAGCGATCATAGTGCAGCATCTCTTCTTGTACGAAAAGGCGCGGCTGTTTCACCTCTCTCGCTTGCAGAGCCTATCATTCGGGCTCAGATCATTCGGGCTGGACAGACGGCGACCGCAGCGTGCCCAGGAACTCCAAAACCGCACGGCGTGACACGTAATCCAGCGCAATGAAGTTGGCTGCCGCAGGTGCCGCTTCGCCGCCGTGCATCAGAATGGCTTCGGTCAATGTCTCCGCGCGACCGTCGTGCAGATAGGGAGCCGAATCTCGCACGCCCCACAGCGGTGGCGTGCGCCACTCTTGAAAGATGTTGGTCGTTTGAACGTCAATCAACGGTTGAGCTGGCGCACGCCCGCGACGAGAAAACTGACCGCCACCGTACGGCGAAGACCGACGCGGAGACTTCTGCGTTACCTGGCCGACTGCCCTTTTTCCTGAAACGGAGCGTACCTCTTGTGGAATCGCCTGCCCGGTGGCGACGGCAATATTCACTGCTTGCTGTGCTGTGACGCGTTCCGGCTTTGCAGGTGCCGGGTCGGCCAGACCGGGGCCCATGTCGTGCAATAACAAGTCGCTAAAGACATCGGGCACACCGCCTGGATTCTGGACGTGACAGACGATGCAGCCAATCTTCCTAAACGATTCAAAACCTTCGGCGATGACAGCTGCATGGGGTGGGTCTCGCGGTGGCACTTGGTAGGGACGTGGAAGACTGGCAACAAACGCGATCATTGCCTCACTTTGTTGCTGGGACATGTCAAAACCGGCCGGTTGGTATTCCGGCGTTTCGGGCACCATTGCCTGGTCGACTCCAGGCACGCGCAGACCACATTCATTTCCACATGCTTCCAAAACGAAATCTCTCAGTCGACGAGTAACGCCACGCCAACCGAAATGGCCTGCACCGGAGTCCGTAACGGCTACACGACCACTAATCTCGGGATGGAGCCGCGCCTGCTGCTTCGCCAATTGATGCAAAACACGGTCTGGGATCGCGTCGATAAGTGCGGCACCAAATAGGGCTGTCGAATTCCGTTGACTCCGAACCAACTGGAATCCGGCTGCAGCGACTGGCTTCAGAGGCGCTTCGGATAGTTGCCTTTGCATCAAGATCCGGACGACGCCGTGCGGAGTCTTATGGCTGGCTTCTCCGGTGATTCTCGCACGGCGCAGTTCATAGTCGGGCTTAACGCTAAAACGATGGAGCACAATCGTCGTGTTAATCTCGCCATCATCAAGAAGGAACCCTGGATGTAACTCGGCCAAGTGCCGCAACTGCACGTTGTTCAGCACGCGCATTTTGTGAGGCAGGCTGAGAATGTCGATGTTTTTCTCGACCGGTCCGGCGCCGCCAACGCCTCCCAGGTTGTGGCACGCCACACAGGACACGTCATTGAAGTTAGGCCCAAGACCGTCTCCGCCCGGACTGGCCGGCTCGCCAGGCTTCCACTCACGTTCGAACATATTCCGACCGATTTCCAGGATCCGGTCGCGCGATACGTCTTGTGCGACGGCGGTCAACGAACAACGTGAAGCGGAACAATACACCGTGATAATGATGAATGTGAGGCGAAAGAGTGCGTTCATGAGTTTTGCTCAAAAATAGAAAAGCACACTGGATATTAACCGCTTATTCACACGCCAAGTCCATGGCTTTCAACAAATGAGGTCCATTCTCGTTGCCGACTACTGTGACGTATTCTCCATGACGATCAAATAACAACCAGTTTCGTGAATTACGAGAAAGCGTGACGCGCGAGATCGAGGCGTCTTGCAACAGCGCGGCAAGTTCGCCTGGCGTTACCTGGACTGATGCGAACGAAGTCAATCGGTCGCAGACGGCATTACTCTTCGGTTGCCAAATCAACAACTCAGCCAGCTCATTCACAGGTGGTGCCGCGAAAGGTTGATCGTCGACAACGATCATGATCGGCCGATGCTGGAGACGCGATCTCACATACCAACCGTAAAGCGCCTTGCGACGCGCTGTGATCGATAAGCATGGCTGTCCCGTCACCGTCTCGAAACAGATGCGATCTAGCTTGTCGAGCGCTACTAAAGGAATTTCGCTCAACACTAAGTGTGCGAAACTCGTCCGAACCTCGCCATGGTGCCCCAACCGTGCAATCGCTTGCTCCAACATCGCTCCTTGCAACTGGTTTGCGAATCGAACGGCCAGTTCCCGCTTGTGAACCTGGCTAGCGGTCGCCACGACGTGGTTGACATATTGTGGACTCCACGCTTTGGTCGAGCCGCTTACGTCGCGTTTGCCGGCACAGGAGCGTTGAAAATCCAACAGATGCTTACCGTGGGCGCAGGTCAAATGCCAATTGCTTACTGCAAGAACCTGACGATCTGCTTCGCGTTCCAGCTGAGTTTCGCGCATCAAACGCTCGGCCAATGCAGCTGCATTCAACAGGTCGTCGGCTGGCAGGAAGCCGATCGCCAAGTGCAACACCCGCGCTTCCGGCGTGCAAAAGTAAAACATGACGTTGTCGGATCGGCCGTACTCCGGCGAAGGCGATGCGCGTCGCGGCATTTGCCGCTTGACTTTTTCCGATTCGCCGCGTTGCCGGCAAACGACCTCGAATCGTCGCTGCGACAATTCGATGATCCGCGGATCACGAAACGTCGTCGCTTCCAGCAAGCGTCCCATGCGCGATGTAAAAGGGTGTAGTCTCGGTATGGCAGTGAATTAGTGGTTTTCGTGTTCTGAATGTAGTTTTCTTGGCGTGTACTTCAAAATTGGTGTTTTAGAAAGGAGGCGTCCTCTGCGAAATTGATTTCGCAAAAAAACTCTCGCATGGCAA
>PVBE010730080.1_pt1 | contig 30528 bp, 22 predicted proteins | sample 1631181 | NCBI WGS metagenome assembly PVBE01 (sample SAMN08397723, study PRJNA350692) | Marine metagenome, whole genome shotgun sequencing project. | isolation source: water | place: Pacific Ocean | collected 2012-04
CGGGATGTGTCCAATCGTTTAAGCAAGGGTATTGAATTCCTGATTAAAAAGAATAAGATCACCCATATCCAAGGAACGGGGAAACTCACTTCTAAAACATCTCTTGAAGTGAAGAATAAACAAAAGACAGACACCATTGAAGCGGATAAAATCATACTTGCAACAGGTGCTAGGCCTAAATCATTTCCTGGGATGGAATATGACCGGAATCGCGTCATTAGTTTCAAAGAAGCCATGATCCTTGATTCTCCGCCGAAAAAAATGATCATTATCGGTTCCGGTGCCATCGGCAGCGAATTTGCATATTACTATAATGAATTCGGCACGGAAGTGCATTTGATAGAAATGATGGATCGCATTCTTCCCGTTGAAGATTCAGATGTGTCTAAAGAAGTAGCAAAAAGTTTTAAAAAATCAGGAATCACAATTTCAACCGAGACCAAAGTTTCCAAGATTGAAAGCCTGGAAACTAAAGTAAAAGTCCATACAGAGAAAAACGGGAAAGAAGAAATATTGGAAGGGGATATGGCGTTATTGGCAGTGGGCGTGAAAGGGAATATTGAAAATATTGGATTAGAAGAGTTGGGGATTATCACCGACCGGGGTGCAATCACCATTAATGAATTTAATCAAACCAATATTCCAACTATCTATGCCATTGGTGATGTGTCCGGGCCGCCTTGGCTGGCCCATGTGGCATCGGCGCAGGGACATGTTGCGGCAGATCATGCGGCAGGACACGAAACAAAACCGGTGAATTATTCGAACATACCAAGCTGTACCTATTGCCAGCCGCAAGTGGGATCTTTAGGCATGACCGAAGCTCAGGCTAAAGAAGCAGGACATGGTGTAAAAATTGGAAAATTCTTATTCCAGGCTAGTGGGAAAGCCATGGCGGTGGGGAATACCACTGGTTTTGTAAAACTGGTTTTTGATTCAAAATACGGGGAATTGCTGGGTGCCCATATCGTTGGTGCGGAAGCAACTGAACTCATCGCGGAACTGGGTTTAGCTAAGGGATTGGAGGCTACCTGGGAGGACATTGCTATGACTGTTCATGCCCATCCAACTTTATCGGAAGCGATCATGGAAGCGGCATTGGATGCATTTGGGTCTGCCATTCATCAATAAAAAATGATTGAAACACAATTAGACCAAATAATAATCCAGGATCTCGGACAACGTCCATATCAGGAAGTGTGGGCTTATCAAAAGAAGATACAGTCAAAACGCATTGCCGGAGAAATTGAGGATACGCTTTTAATGGTGGAACACGAGCCCGTTTATACGCTGGGAAAAAATGCGAATGAAAATCACCTCCTGCAAAGCCGCGACCAGTCTGTGGATGTTTTCAATATTGAGCGTGGTGGCGATATTACTTTTCATGGCCCGGGACAATTGGTGGGATACCCGATATTGGATCTGTCCCATTATAAAAAAAGTATAAGCTGGTACATGCGAACTTTAGAGCAAATTATTATTGATACAGTTTCTGAATTTGGCATCGAAGCAAAAAGAATTAAAGGGCTCACAGGCGTTTGGGTTGGCGATGAAAAAATAGCTGCACTGGGAGTGCGGATCAGACGTTGGGTCACCATGCATGGTTTTTCGATCAATGTGAATACGGATTTGACCTTTTATGATGGAATTATTCCTTGCGGAATTTTCGATCACGGAATCACTTCCATGGAACAATTATTATGTCGGCCGCAAGATATGGAAAAAGTAAAAAAAGTTGTGCGAAGCAAATTTAGGTACTATTTCAAACTGGGAGAATCATAGTGCCCCGGCTTCACGGATTTACTAAAAAACAGATTCTCGACGTGTTTGAGAAAATGGTGCTTGCGCGAAAATTGGATGAAAAAATGCTAACCATGTTAAAGCAGGGAAAAAGTTTTTTTCATATGGGAGGTTCAGGACATGAGGCGGCACAGCTGGCCGCCGCAGCAGCCATGCGCTCTGGAGAAGATTGGATCTTTCCTTATTATCGGGATGCGGCTCTTTGTATCGGCCTTGGTATGACAAGCCGTGAGCAGTTGCTATCCTTTCTCGCCAGAGCTGATGATCCAAATTCAGGCGGACGGCAAATGCCGCACCATTACGGACATAAAGATTTGAGGATTGTGAGTCAATCAAGTTCAACGGGTACACAATTCTTACAGGCGGTAGGTTGTGCCCTGGCCCGAAAAATGGAAAAGACCAAAGAAATAGTTTATGTCTCATCGGGAGAAGGGACTACAAGTCAGGGCGATTATCATGAAGCATTAAACTGGGCCAGCCTGGCAAAGGCTCCAGTGATTTTCCATATTCAGGATAATGAATATGCGATCAGTACCCATAAGTCGGAACAGATTTCTAGCTCTGTTTTTACCATGGCATCGGGATATAAGAATTTGGCCCGCTATGAAGTAAATGGGACCGATTTCTTCGAAACAAACCTTGCTTTTAAACAAGCTGTAGAACGGGGACGAAGAGGAAAAGGCCCTTCATTGGTAGTATCTAATGTGGTTCGTTTGCTGTCTCATTCTAGTTCAGATGATCATCGGAAATATCGATCGTCAAAAGCTTTGGATGAAGATAGAAACCGCGATCCTATAACTATTCTTAAAAGTCAGTGCGCTAAAGAAAATTTTATCTCTTCGAAAGAGTTTGAAGAAATTCAAAATAAAATTGATGCCCAAGTGAACCGGGATGCAGATTGGGCAGAGGCGCAAGATCATCCTGATGCCGATACAGCATTAGATCATGTTTATAGCGGAGATGTTTCAATCGATGAGACCGATTTTAATGCTATAGCAGACAAAATTGTAATGGTAGACGCTATCAATCATGCTTTGAAAGAAGAAATGGAACGGAATGATAAAATGGTTATTTATGGAGAAGATGTCGCCGATCCAAAAGGTGGTGTATTTAATGCAACCAGAGGACTCACTGATGCATTTGGTAAAGAACGTGTTTTTAACTCTCCCCTTGCTGAATCATCTATTATTGGTACAGCAATAGGTATGTCTGTGGCAGGTTATAAACCAGTGGTTGAAATTCAATTCGGAGACTATATCTGGACGGCCATGATGCAGTTGCGAAATGAAGTAACTACATTGCGTTATCGATCCAACAATGTTTGGAGTTGCCCAATGGTGATTCGGGTTACTGTAGGTGGATACATCCATGGCGGTTTATGCCATAGCCAGTCCATTGGCGGATATTTTATTCACATGCCTGGAATCTATTTGGCCTATCCATCCAATGCTGCTGATGCTAAAGGACTTTTGAAAATGGCATGTCAAATGAATGATCCTGTTCTTTTTATGGAACATAAAGGACTGTACCGCCAGGGATATTCCGTCACGAAAGAACCCGACAAAAACTATATCCTGCCTTTTGGCAAAGCACGAATTGTTACTGAAGGTAATGATATTTCCATTATTACCTGGGGTGCGATGGTCCAAAAATCTTTGGATGCTATAAAATCTCAGGAATTACCTGACGGGATTGTTGATGTTATTGATCTACGTACCCTAAATCCATTGGATATAGACACAATAAGAACATCCATAGAAAAAACCGGTAAAGTATTGATTGTGTACGAAGATAATTTAACCAATGGTCCTGGAGCAGAAATCTCGGCCATAATCGCAGACAGGTTTTTTGAACTATTGGATGGACCAGTGTGCCGAGTCGCTGCCAAGGATGCCCCTATTCCGTTCAGTCCTTTTTTAGAGAAAGCAATTCTACCTCAGACAAACGATATTATTGAAGCCCTTTTGGACTTAATAGAGTATTAATGTTAGTAGATATTGTAATGCCAAAAATGGGAGAATCCATCACAGAAGGAACTATTCTGGAATGGCGGAAAAAGGTAGGAGAATTTGTAGAAAAAGACGAGTTATTTCTGGAAATAGGAACAGACAAGGTTGATTCAGAGATTCCTTCTGTTGTATCCGGAACCCTGGTGGAGATTCTTGCTGCTGAGAACGATGTAATTGATGTGGGCAACGTCATTGCCAGAATAGAAACCGATGCAAATGATGCAAACAAAATGACGCCAGCGAAGGAAAAAACAGTTGATTCTGAGTCCAAAAGCGTACTCGGACCTATCAGGGAGATGCAGGATCCAAAACCAAAAAGGGAGCGGCCTGCGGGGAAAATTTTTTTCACCCCTGTCGTCTTTAAGATTGCCCGAGAAAATGATATTCCCCTAGGTGAATTAGAGTCGATACCGGGCTCAGGCCGGGGAGGCCGGGTTACCAAAAAAGATATTATAACTTACATTGAGCAACGCGGTTCTTTACCGCGAGAAGTTGCTGTGCAAAAGGTGTCGCCCGGTCCTGAGCCACGATCTGAAAGCCGGAAATCATCTTTGTCACCGCAATCGTCTGCCATACCAGGCAAAACGGAAGAAATGCACCACATGCGGAAGCTGATCGCCGGACACATGCGGGCCAGCCTGGATACTTCTGCCCATGTCTATGTGATGACAGAAGTGGATATGACACCCATCGTGGATTATGTAAAAACACAAAGCGAACCATTTCTGAGCAGGGAAGGTTTCAGCCTAACCTATACACCTTTTGTTGCAGATGCCACGGTAAAAACGCTGCAGGATTTTCCTGAGATGAACGCGTCTATTTTGGGCACATCGGTTACATATCATAAAAATATCAATATTGGCCTGGCCGTTGCAGTAAAAAATGGACTCATGGTTCCGGCTATGCTAAACTGCGAGGAGAAGAATTTTCTAGGGCTTTGCAGAGCAGTGAATGATATGGCTGTACGGACGCGCAACAAACAGATCTTGCCGGATGAATTAACAGGTTCCACTTTTACAATTACCAATTTTGGGGTCTTCGGCGTCACTGTAGGAACACCCATCATCAATCAGCCCAATGTAGGTATCCTGGGTGTTGGTGCGGTCAAAAAACAACCTGTTGTGGTTGAATCGGAGCAGGGGGATGGGATTGTTATCCGCAGTATTATGATGATTTCACTAGGCTTTGATCACAGGCTGATAGACGGCGCTGGCGGTGCAAAATTCATTGAGCGTCTTCGCCATTATCTGGAAACAATGGATTTATCACAGAATCTGTAATGCCGATCGACCACGTTTTAAAACTATACTCTGATACAATCCGGTCCGACTATCTCCATTACGGATTCTGGGGTGAACCGAATTCCGTTGAAATAGAATCGATTACGCTTCAAGATATAAAAAATGCTCAGAATCGTTATATTGAACATTTGGCATCCTTTATCCCCAACGAAGTGAATTCCATTTTGGATGTGGGATGCGGTATTGGCGGCAATGCGGAATATTTGATTAATCAAGGGTACGTAGTTGAAACATTATCACCGGATGATTTCCAAAAATCAACCATTGCGGAAAAATTTAATAATCAAATTACGTTTCATCATTGCAAATTTGAAAAATTCCAACCTGAAAAACAATACGATCTCATATTGGAAAGCGAAAGCGCCTGTTATATCAGGATTAATAAAGGATTTGAAAAAGCGCAGGAAACACTTCGAGCGGGCGGTTATTTGTTGGCATCGGATTATTTTGTTCATTATTGGGATGACTCTAAGAATCTCCATTTAAGATCGTCTCACGATATGGAAAAATATTTGTCCAGCGCTAAGGCACACGGGTTTGAACTTATTAGAGAATATGATCAAACAGACAATACCATGCCGACTTTGGATTATGGTAAATATTTTATTGAGCGATTCATCAACCCAACTATTGAGTACAGCGTTCATTCAGCAAAAAAAAATTATCCAAAAACAGCCGCACTGATCGGGAGATTGGTGGCTCCAAAACTCGAAGCAAAAAAAAATCAACTGGACCTGCTGGACAGTACACTTTTCAGGAAATACCGTAAATACATGATCTATCTTTTTCAAAAAAAATGACTGAGACGATTATTAATCCACGCAAGCCTAAAATTCGTCTTCAACGAACCGATGGATTTAAATTCGTAAATGATGTAGTCCAGGCAAACCAACTACATACGGTCTGTGAAGAAGCGCGCTGTCCCAATATTTATGAATGCTGGGATTGCCGCACGGCTACCATTATGATCTTGGGTGACATCTGTACCCGGTCCTGTGGATTTTGTGCAGTACAAACCGGAAAGCCAACCTGGAATGATCCCCAGGAACCCTACCGTACAGCCATGGCGGTGAAAAAAATGGATCTAATGCATGTGGTGGTCACTTCTGTGGATCGGGATGATCTGAAAGACAATTATGGTTCCGAGGTCTGGGCGGAAACTATCAACCAGATTCATGAGCATGTACCAGGTTGCACGGTAGAAGTGTTAACTCCTGACTTTAAAGGTCACCAGCCGGCTTTGAATACTGTTTTCGCCGCAAAACCGGAAATTTTTAGTCACAATGTGGAATGCGTGGAAAGAATAAGTAAAAAGGTGCGCAGTCAGGCTGACTGGCAGCGAAGTATGGAGGTGTTAAGACTGTCCGTGGATTGCGGATTACATACAAAAACAGGTATGATGGTTGGCCTCGGGGAAACATTTAATGAAGTTGTAGCCACAATGAAACAGGTGCGGAAACTGGGAGTCGCTATTTTTACCCTGGGACAATACCTCCAGCCGACGAAGAAGCATTTCCCTGTACAGCGGTATTTGTCTGACCGGGAATTTACCGATTATAAAAAAATAGGCCTGGATCTAGGATATCAAGTTGTGGAATCAGGCGCCCTGGTGCGTAGTTCTTATCATGCCCATGAGCAAGCCAGGATCGTTATAGGAAACAAATCATGAATCCCAGATATATCCTGGTCCTGTTCTCAGGCATTGTGGTGTGCACCCTAGAGTACTATATCTACATTTTAGAAGCGCAGCCTGAAAATACAATATCTGCTCCGCCAATGAAAAAACCCGTACTCCAAGTCGGAAACCGGGCGAAACACAGTACAGAAATTGTTAATGAAATGCAGGTAACATTCGCTTATCTGGAGGGAACATTTCTAAAATCTGCCATGGGCATGGACGAACTCACAACAGAAATGCATAACTACGCATTACTGTCAGACATTGTTTCAGCACCTGGTGGACCATATTATTTTAAAGATACGAGGATGGCAGCAACCACGATTGAACACAAAAAGATGTTTAAATCTTTTATGGATTCCATAGATGTTCTTCATAAGTATGACATGATTGCAGATTTATTGCAGATGAACAGCCGAAAGATCATTAGACCAGCGTTGGCATGAAACTTGCGGGACAGAAAAAATTAATCTCAAGGAATACAAATGACTGATAAAATGACAGAAAAAGAAATCGAAAATTTTTCCATAGAAGATACAGATCAGTATCCGGTCATGCCGTTGAGGAATACGGTCCTTTTCCCGCAGCAGGTTATTCCCATTTATATTGGGCGTGAGCGTTCCCTGAAACTGATCAACGAACTGAACCCTAAACGGAAATACATTGTTGTGGTGGCTCAGGAGGATGGTTCCATCGAAGACCCGGAGCCCAAGGATCTTTATTCCTATGGGACTCTGGCCAATGTACTGAAGGTCTTTGATATGCCGGATAACAGTAAGTCGGCCATTGTTCAGGGTATCTCGCGGGTCAAGATTTTGGATTATACCAGCGTAGATCCTTATTACAGGGCTGCAATTCATACTTTGGATGATGAACCCCTTGAAAATGAACTGGAACTGGAAGCATTATCCAATAATCTGCGGCAATCGTTTTCAGAGCTGATGAATGTGGCGCCCAATCTAACGGAAGAGCATACAGGAATGCTCAGCAATATTCAAAAACCCAACCGATTGACAGATCGAGCCATTTCCTTGATGACAGTTCCCAATAAAGAGAAACAGGAAATCCTCGAAGAATTGAATATCAAAATCCGCATTGAAAAAGCACTTACTTTGATCTCCCGGGAAATGCAACGAATCAAACTGGGGGAGGAGATTCAGTCGGAAGTCCACGATGAAATTTCAAAAACCCAGCGAGAGTATTATCTCCGTGAACAGATGAAAACCATTAAAAAAGAACTGGGTGAGGATGAAGGCAGTGTTGAACTCAAAGAAATAGAAGATAAGATAAAAGCGGCGAAGATGCCAGAAGATGCAGAAAAAGTAGCCCTGAAAGAGCTGGATCGTTTATCTCGAATCCCGACCCAATCCCCAGAGTATAATGTTTCCAGGACCTATATTGAATGGTTGGCTGACCTCCCCTGGAGTGATTCAACAAAGGACAGGATTGACTTAAAGGAAGCCCTGAAAATATTGGATGAAGATCATTATGGTCTGGACAAAGTCAAAGAGAGAATTATAGAATATCTTGCAGTTCGAAACCTGAAGCAGAAAAAAGACCCCAACGGATCTGTTCGCGGGCCCATTCTGTGTTTTGGCGGTCCTCCCGGCGTAGGGAAAACATCCTTGGGCAGATCCATTGCCCGTGCCATGGGTCGTGAATTTGTAAGGTTATCCCTGGGCGGGATTCGGGATGAGGCGGAAATACGGGGTCATCGTCGTACTTATATTGGAGCGTTGCCCGGACGTATCATCCAGAGTATTAAAAAAGCAGGAAAAAATAATCCTGTGTTTATGCTGGATGAGATCGACAAACTCGGTGCTGATTTTCGCGGTGATCCCTCCTCCGCGCTGCTGGAGGTATTGGACCCGGAACAGAATCAATCCTTTAGTGATCATTACCTGGAGGTCGACTTCGATTTAAGCAATGTTATGTTCATTTCTACTGCCAATTATCAGGACGCCATCCCTCCCGCACTCCGGGACAGGATGGAAATATTGGATTTCTCCGGTTATATCGAGGATGAGAAAGTCCAGATCGCAAAACGACATTTGGTTCCAAAACAGTTAGAAGAAAATGGATTAACCAGTAAGGAAGTGACCTTCCACGAGGGTTCTATAAAAGAATTGATACGTTCTTACACACGGGAAGCGGGAGTTCGTAATCTGGAACGGGAAATTGCTAATGTTTTACGTAAGGTAGCCCGGAAACATGTAGAGGAAAAAACAAATAAGATCAAAATTACCAAAACAAAAGTCAGCGATTATCTTGGTGCACCACGTTTTCATTCAGAGCTGGCAGAGCGCACTACCAAGCCTGGTGTAGTCACCGGTCTGGCCTGGACGGCAGCCGGCGGAGACATCCTGTTCGTAGAATCTACCTTGATGAAAGGCAAAGGCAAATTAACTCTAACGGGACAACTAGGCGATGTAATGAAAGAATCTGCTACAGCAGGGCTGACCTATGTCCGGTCACACGCGGAGGATTTTTGTATTGACCCGAATTTCAATGAAACTTCAGATATCCATGTCCATGTTCCAGCAGGAGCAATACCAAAGGATGGTCCCTCTGCTGGTGTCAGCATGGTCACGTCCCTGGTGTCATTGCTTACAAAAAAACCTGTAAAGGAAAAAGTAGCCATGACCGGCGAGATCACATTACGTGGTAATGTCTTGCCCATAGGTGGTGTGAAAGAAAAAGTTACTGCGGCCCATCGTTCAGGTATCACGGAGGTGATTCTGCCGGATTTGAACCGGAAAGATCTTGAGGATGTACCGGAACACGTGTCTAAGGACTTGACCTTCCATTTTGTCAAAGAGATACGGGATGTGCTGAAAGTGGCTATCCCCGGTGTTTTGAACGGCAGCAAAAAATCAGCAGGCACAAACAGGAAATAATGTAATTTCGCCGCCGCATTTACAGGGCGATTAGCTCAGTTGGTTAGAGCACTGCGTTTACACCGCAGGTGTCGGCGGTTCGAATCCGTCATCGCCCACAGGAGACCTCGCGAAAGCGGGGTTTTTTGTTTATACGTTCCATCCTTAAACGTAAAATCCAACACAATGAATATGGTGATTCATCAGGACATAGTAAAATCGGCAGGGCGTATCCGGCCCTACATTCGAAAAACACCGCTCATTTCTTCCACTGCTTTTTCAAAACTAATAGATGGAAAAGTATGGTTCAAACTGGAAAGTTTGCAGGTAACGGGATCTTTCAAGGCCCGGGGAGCTATGAACAAACTTCTTGCCCTGTCAGCAGATGAGCGCGAGCGCGGCGTAGTCTCTGCGTCTACAGGGAACCACGGTGCAGCCGTGGCCTGTGGTGCGCAAAAGCTGGGTATCCAATGTACAATTTATGTTCCGAAAGATGCGTCGCCGGTGAAATTGGAAAATATGAGCCTGTACGAGGCGGATATTGAATATGTTGGCAATGACTGCATCGAATGTGAAACGAAGGCCAGAGATGTATCTGGTAAAACAGGCAAAACATATGTCTCTCCCTATAACGATCCTTTCGTGGTTGCCGGGCAGGGTACTATCGGTGTGGAAATAGAATCCCAATGTGATGGATTGGATGCCATCATTATCTCTGTTGGAGGTGGCGGCCTTATTGCAGGAATTGGAAATTATTTAAAATCTGTTTGGCCTGATATTCAGGTGTTCGGCTGTTCGCCGGAAAATTCCGCTGTAATGATCCATTCCATGGCAGCGGGCAAGGTCCTGGACCTGGAATCAAAACCCACTTTATCGGATGGTACCGCCGGTGGAGTGGAAAAAGATTCTATCACCTTTCCCATTTGCTGCGAGGTGATCGATGAAACAATACTGGTCACCGAGAAGGAGATCAGGGAAGCCATAATCCTGTATATGCAGCATGAACATCAGTTGCTGGAGGGAGCAGCGGGAACGGCCGTGGCCGCCATGATCCAAATGAAACAAGAACTGCAAGGGAAACGAGTAGGCGTTGTGATCTGCGGCGGGAATATCAGCTTGGACACACTAAGGGGAATATTATGAAAATTCTATACTGTGATGAAATAAAAACCATAGTCAGGGGACTGGACCTGCTACCACTTATCAAGAAAGGATTTGTTGCCTATTCTGAGGGGAGATCAGTTGTGCCTCCAGTGGGTGAACTTTCTTTTAAAGACCCGCCGGGAGATGTGCATATAAAATACGGGTATATTACAGGAGATGAATATTATGTGATCAAGATCGCCTCGGGTTTCTGGAACAATGAGCAGCTGGGCATTTCCAATGGTCAAGGAATGATGTTGCTTTTTAAACAGCAAACAGGGCAATGTGAAGCAATACTGCTGGATGATGCTTACCTTACGGATGTCCGCACCGCCGTTGCCGGGGCCATCTGTGCGGAATTATTCACCAATGAGGTCAATTGCATCGGTGTTCTGGGAACAGGGTTGCAGGCCCGCATGCAGGTGCAATATCTGAAAAATATTACATCGTGCCACAAGGTACTGGTTTGGGGTAGAAACCGGAAAAAAATGGAAATATATCAAAAGGATATGGCCCGGCTGGGTTTCCAGGTAGATCTGAGTTCTACGCCAAAGGAGGTGGCAAAAGAATGCAACCTGATCATTACGACCACAGCATCTACCGTGCCACTCCTAAGCAGTATAAATATCCAACCAGGTACGCATATTACTGCAATGGGCTCCGATACCCTAACCAAGCAGGAATTGGAAGTGGATATTTTATCAATGGCGGACCTAGTGGTTGCAGACAGCATTGCCCAGTGCAAAGAAAGAGGCGAAATTTTTCATGGTCTAACATCAGGATCAATTACAAAAGATGAAATCGTAGAACTTGGCAGTATATTAAATGGATCACAGGCGGGAAGATCATCACCAGACCAGATCACGGTTGCAGATCTTACTGGGGTGGCTGTACAGGATATCCAGATCGCTGCAGCAGTCCATAAAGCGTATAAGGAGAAGAACAAATGAAATTTGAGATATTTGAACTGGAACGAAACCAGTCTCTATTTGAAAATGAAGTGGATTATAACCTGTCGGAAAGCGGGGTTCATCCCTTGGCACTCACGGAGATATTAACCAAAGAGGAACAGCAGGAAATCTTAAATACTGAATTATTCTATGGCTATACCAACGGAACGCCGCAGTTGCGCAGGCGCATTGCTGAAATGTACGGTGATTTTTTTTCCGCGCATAATGTGCTGATTACATCCGGGTCTGCGGAAGCAAATTTTCTGTCGGTCATGACCCAGTTGGAAGCAGGAGACGAACTGATCTATATGGTGCCCAATTATCCCCAGATTCTTGGCCTGGCCAGGAGTTTTGGTATCATATTGAAAGAACTGCCTATACGTGAAGAATTGGGTTGGCAATGGGACTTGGATGAACTCAAGGCCATGGTTACCAAGAAAACAAAAATGATTGCAGTATGCAATCCCAATAATCCTACAGGAGCGGTCATGTCTGATTATGTGATGAATGGCGTGATAGCCATCAGCCGAGAAGCCGACTGCTGGCTGCTTTCTGATGAGGTTTACCGCGGAGCAGAATTGAATGGCGTTGAGTGTCGATCCTTCGCTGGTGCTACGGATAAAACGGTGGTGAATGCCGGGCTTTCCAAAGCATACAGCCTGCCGGGCCTCCGGCTGGGCTGGAGTGTAGGCTCCGAAGAATACGTCAATAGAGCATGGTCATTCCATGATTATACGGTGATTAATGTAGCCTATTTAAGCGACTGGGTGGCATCAAAGATCATGACCTACGATCGCAGGATGAAAATTTTAAACCGGACCAAGGAACACCTGAATCATAACCTTGATATGCTGTGCAAATGGGCAGAAGGCGTGTCTGAGCTTACGGTAACACGTCCCCAGGCCGCAGCGATCACGTTTGCTCGGCTCAATATTGATATGCTCTCAGAAGATTTTGTATACCAGCTGCGGGATAATTTCAGCGTATTGCTTACGGCGGGGAAATGGCACGGCTTGGAGGGATTTGTCCGTATCGGTTACGGAACGCCGGCGGACTATGTTCAAGGCGGACTTGAAAGGATTGCAGATTTCTTGAACTCACTTTAACGATAATGTTGAAAGGGGTCCCGTATTTTATTCTTTTTTGCCTTTGGTTTTGTCTTGGGGCAGAAAGAAAGTATTCAGAAGATCGGATTCCGGACCCATTTCATTCTATGTCCACTGCAAAGATCGGTGATAATCCTTTTCCCACAAACCCCATGAATGACCGCGCCTTGGGTTATCTGCTGCAGGGCAAGGCTCAAACCGCCGTGTCCAATTATGGAAATTTTATTAATTGGGATGAACATCCCATGGGTGTCTGGGGAGAGTATTCTTATTTACCATCCGTAGCATTTTTAGCCGGAGTACCAGGCCAGAAATATTCTTCGAAATATGCATGGAATAATATTGAATATATTGTGGACTCAGACGGTGCAGTTCTGTATGGTATATGGGAATCAAATGATGCATATGATGAATGGTTTGCAGATGAAGATACAAATTTTGTCGGCATAATATTTGATGTAGATGAAGATGATGGGCGCTGGGAGCCAGACAGTATTGCCAAGAAATTATCTGTGGATTATATAGATGGACCTTATCAATGGGTCATGGACGATTTAAATAGAAAAATAATAATCAGTGCTTCGGCAGCGTTGGATCCCAATCGATCTTCATCAAGGATCGGCTTCATTTATCCCTGGGCATTGCGTCCGGATTTAATTCGCCGTGAAGAAGAATTTGATTTTTATCACTATGGTCCTGACCTTGAAGAATGGACATCCGATGACAAATATTCTTATTTTGGCGCCAATGTGGCAGAATCCTGGCTGACGCGAATCTCAGGCTCTATCAACGGCGAATGGCACGCATCCAATATGGCACGGACAAAAACCCACAATACAGAAGTTACAAATGGAGATTTATTCGGGGATACCTATGTGACCGACCCAGGGGATACATACCCACTTTTGGCTCACAGTGCTTATTCTGATACCTGGCCAATCCGATTTAATCCTGAAACAGGAAAAGAAGAATCTTTTTGGCCCGGGTGGTGGGCCCAGGATTATAATATTAACCTTCCTGGCTGTGATCAATCCCGGAAAGATCCGGACTGCTGGGAAAATGTACCTGGGAGATTCGTTTCTGATATGGATGTATATATGGAATTCGATGATCGCTGGGCTCACCGGGGAAATAATGTCAATACCAATAATGAATATGAACAGACTGGATACCCCATGGGTCTGCGCATCATGGCTGAGGGTCATTCCTATGGTGTATCTTACGCCGAAGATGTTTTATTTGTCACAGTAAAAATCCGCAATGAAAGCGGGGACTGGTGTGCCGAAGATGAATTTGGGAACCCTGTGTATAATGATTTCGGTGAACCAAAATGCGGAGAGGGAATGATCATGCCTGATGGTACAAAATTAAATCAAGGAAAAGGGTTTGATTACCAGGAGACGACACTGGGATTTTATTTTGATGCGGATGTTCTTGTGGGGGATAAAAGCGGATATAATTCGGGGCTGCATACGAATGATGATGATTTTATGAAATACTATTGGGAAATTTTTGAACTCAATAATGAACGTATGCTTATTTCCATGGCCATGGTTGGAGATTATGATGGTTTCAGTGGTGCAGCCGGGTATTCCATGGATCCGAATGAACCAAACCTGGGAAACGATTTCGGGATCGTGGCAACACAACTCCTTGATTCTCCAAGAGCCACGGATCCAGTAGACTTGGACCAGGACGGTACTGTGGATATTTTCCCAGGCGAACCTTTAAAAATGACGGACTGGCATTGGTTTGACTGGTACAGCCGTCCGGGAGTTATCCAGGCAGAAAGCAATTCCAGCAGTTGTTATGCGGGCTCAGCAGGCTGTCCACAAGCAAGGAATAAAGAAGAGATCATGTATAAAATAATGGTGGGAGACACAACAAATCTTCACCAAAATGAAAAGGAATGGCATTTTCATACAGAAAACCCGGGCCTGGATCTGGCTGCAGACCTGAACCCGCATTTTGATTCCCTGGAAGGCTTATTGGAAGAACCGGCATTTTTACGGGAACCTCCCGGGCTTGACTGTTCAATTTTTATGAGCTGCGGTCCATTTGACCTCCCTGTGGGAAGGGAGGTCCCATTTTCTTTCTGCATTATTTTTGGCCAGAATGAAGATGATTTGATCAACAATGCACGATTTGCCCAGGTCATGTATAATTCCCGGTACCAGGGATTTACAGCGCCGGTGCGGCCTACAATATACGCGGAGACAGATACCGGTACTGTTCGAATCTTTTGGAATGATGCTGCCGAAAATTCAACCGATGTATTAACTGGCTATTGTGATTTTGAAGGGTATAGGATTTACAAAAGTACGGATGGTGGTAAGAACTGGGGCAGTGCTGCTGATATGATCTATGATAATAATGGATTATTTGTAGGCTGGCGGCCTTTTGTCCAGTTTGATCTGTCGCGAGAAATGGATTCTCTCCATTGTGTTTATATCAATTCTTATGATTGCGGCAGAAAAGACAGGAGAGGGCATGGAATTCAAGGCCAAGATCCATTTTATCCATGGTTCAACCTGGGGCATAATACAGGGTTGGACAGGGTAATGCTGCCCGAAGCCGAGTGGAAGGTAGTGAACAGTGATACCTTTAAATATATGTATGAAGATCGTGATGTAATAGATGGATTGGAATATACCTATTCCATAGTGGCCTATGATATGGGCGTAGAACCAGCATACTCCACCCGATTTATCAATATTGGCAATGGTGAATATGAATCTGTGATAGATACCAATTATTCCAATCCCGGGGAATGGGCTAACCCTGAAGGGTACGCTTCTATTGAAAATTCAAAGGGCACTACAATACTGGATCGAAATTTTATCCATGTATATCCTGGCATTCAGCCAGTTCATGACCTTAAAAGGGTATCTGTTGTGCCTAATCCCTATATCGTGCGGTCTGGATACAAGGAAACGGAATTTCTGAGGAGAATAAGGTTTACCAACCTTCCTGAGAAATGCATCATTAAAATATTTACAATCACTGGAGAACTTGTGACTGAAATTGAACATGAAAATAAAAATAGCGGAAATGCCTGGTGGGATATGAGGACAATAAATAATCAGGAAATCGCACCGGGGCTTTACTTGTATCATGTTCAAAGGGTCAATCAAGATAATGGTAAAAATTTAGAAGAAATCGTGGGTAAGTTTGCTGTTATACGCTAATGATTATGATAAATTAACCTAGAAAAATTGTGTCCCCGAAATTCCACATGGCCTTTCCAATTCATAACATTGAACTATCCCGGGAATTTTATATAAAAGTTATAGGATGTACACTGGGACGGGAATCAGACAAGTGGATTGATTTTAATTTATATGGTCATCAGGTTTTAGCCCACTTGTCCCCAGAAGATTGCACAATCCCTAAAACCAATCCAGTGGATGGTGACCAAATTCCCGCAAGACATTTTGAAAAGATCCTGCCATGGGATCAATGGGAAGATTTGTGCGGAAATATCAAGAATGATGGTGTTAAATTTTTAATAGAACCCAGGAAGAGATTTAAAAACAATGCAGGAGAACAGGGAACATTCTTTATTCAGGACCCTGGTGAAAACGTACTGGAGTTCAGACCATTTTCAAATGATAGTGATATATTCATGAAGTAAATAAAATATGCCTAAGATAGATTTTTTACCGGACAATAAAATTTTTGAAGTAGAGCCAGGTGAAACAATACTGCAAACTGCATCAAAAAATGGCATACCTCACGTAAATGCGTGTGGAGGAGAGGGAAAGTGTACGACCTGTAGACTACTTATTTTAGAAGGTATAGAAAACTGTTCTCCAGAAACAGAGAAAGAATTGTCTTTAAAAGATAAAGCTCATACAACAGAAGAATTTAGATTGGCATGTCAAACTACCATCAATGGGGATGTAGTTGTGAGGAGATTGGTCTTAAATAAAGAAGACATCGAATCAGTCTCTGAGAGAAGTGTTTCAGGTAGGTTGGGTGAAACAAAACAAATTGCGATACTTTTTAGTGACATAAGAGGATTTACCCCCTTTTCAGAAAAATTAACTCCATACGATGTAGTTTTTATTTTAAATAGATATTTTAATAGGATGGTAAAATCAGTAGAAGAAAACCATGGTACGGTGGATAACTATATTGGTGATGGAATGGTTGCAATTTTTGGTTTACATGATGAAGAAAATCCCGCTCAATATGCAGTGAAATCAGCCCTTGAAATGTGTGCAGAGATGGATGATATGAAGCCCTACCTCAAAACAATGTACGGTCAGGATTTTGATATTGGTGTGGGTATTCATTGGGGTGAAGCAGTAGTGGGAGATATTGGTGCAGGTAAATCAAAACGTCTAACGGCAATAGGCGATGCAATGAATTTTGCCAGTCGTGTTGAATCAGCAAATAAACAATTTCAATCACGTGTGCTCATATCCGAGGAAACCCATAATGAGATAAAAGATTCATTGGTCATTAAGGATTTTATGCGGACGAATCTGCCTGGTATAGAAGGTCGGGTAACTCTATATGAAATTGAAGATATAAATTTTTCTTCAGAAGAAGAAATTAGTAATGAACTTATTGATGATAATATAATTTGGAACAAATGTTCAGAAATAGAAACCTATAAAGATACTCCTCAGCAAATTTTCAAGATAAAAAGAGAAGATATACTTGTTGTAAAAGTAGAAGACAAATTTTATGCCTTAAATGACAAGTGCCCACATGCATTTCTTAGTTTGCAAGGGAGTGATATTGATGTGAAAAAAGAGACCATTGCATGCCGTTGGCATAAGACTTCATTTTGTTATAAAACTGGAGATGTTAAAGAATGGATGAAAATAGGTAATTTTCAAAAAATGCTAGGTAAAATGGGTTTGAATGCTGAAGCAGAAGAAATTTCTAAGATGGAGCATATACCTGTTGATGTCTACAAGACCAAAGTGCAGGATGGGTTTGTCTGGATTGGAATGGAATCAAAAGAATAATAAAAAGGAGAAGATGATGAGTGAGAATAATATTGAATGGACAAAACTAGCGGATGAAAAAAGTTTTGATGATAAACCTGAACAGTTGATAAAAGTCAAACGTGATGATATACTAGTAGTGAAGGATGATGATGGTTTTCATGCGATCAATAATAGATGCCCTCATTTAGGTTTAGCCTTGAATTTAGGAGGCTGTAATAGAGATGATAAGACCGTGCACTGCAAATTTCATTCGAGTGATTTTTCATATAAAACGGGAGAAGTGAAAGAATGGCTTAATGTAAAAGGATTCGAAAAATTTATGATGTGGTTATTCTCTAAATTTGATCCTGATGCAAAGAAAATGATGTCTATGGAACCTACTCCAGTGGAGACCTTCGATACAAAAGTAGAAGATGATCATGTATGGGTAGGAATAAATCAAGATTATTAAATAATTCTATTGATAGATCTTCGTAGTGATACTATTACCCTCCCAACAGAGGGTATGATGCATGCAATTACCAATGCAAAACTGGGTGATGATGTTCTGGATGAAGATCCCACCGTCCACGAATTAGAAAAAAAATCATGTGAAATTACTGGCAAGGAAGCTGCCCTGTTCGTACCAAGCGGCACCATGGCAAACCTTACTGCTGTCTTGGCACACTGTGAGCGGGGTGATGAAGTTATCTTAGGTGACCAGGCTCACACTTTTCTATACGAAGCAGGCGGAATATCTTCTTTAGGCGGTATTCATTCCCACCAGTTAAAGAACCAGGATGATGGTACCCTTGCTCTGGATGATATCAGGAATGCGATTCGTACAGAAAATGTACACTTCCCTAGAACCCGTCTGATCTGTCTTGAGAATACACATAATCGCTGCTTTGGTTTTCCCCTGCACCTGGATTACCTACACTCTGTAAGATCTATTGCTGACGAGAATGCACTTAAGCTGCATGTGGATGGGGCAAGGCTTTTCAATGCCGCAGTAGCGCTGGGAATCGCCGTCGAAGAGCTTTGTGGACCGGTAGATTCAACCACGTTTTGCTTATCGAAAGGGCTGTCTGCGCCGGTAGGTTCCCTTGTATGCGGGAATACTGATTTTATTTATAAGGTAAAACGCCTAAGGAAGGTCTTAGGGGGCGGAATGCGGCAGGCAGGTATCCTAGCAGCGGCAGGTATTGAAGCGTTAGAGACTATGGTTGACCAATTAGCGTTGGACCATCAACATGCGAAGGTCTTGGCAGATGGTCTTTCCAGCGTAGATGGTTTGCATTGCAACCCGGAATTTGTGCCCACGAACATTGTGTATTTTTTACTGGAACGTGAAAATATTACTGGACAAGAACTCGTTTCAGTGATGGAAAAAAATGGCATACAGTTCTTTGAACTCAGCCCGAAAAGATTTAGACTGGTCACCCATGCCGGAATAGAGGAAAAAGATGTTTTTAAAACAATTGAGATTTTTCGAAGAGTCATGGATGAATGAAATTGATGTAGGGTGAAACAAGAAATAATCAAAATCCATATTCTATATTGCTTTTATATTCAGTCCATCAGTACGGTAGGCCTGTCATGAAATTGTTTGTAGCTATAATGCTGGTCATTATAGCCCTCAACTTCCATCTTTATGGTCAAAAGAATATTGACAGGGATAATCACGAAGCTTTATCTGAGACGCCACTGTACCCAATACCTGCTGAAATGACCTTTGAAGAATACCAGGATATGAATCGTCGCATGTCGTTGGCCGTTGCTTGGTCATCCATTCCAGTTCCAGGTATAACACACTATTATGCCGGTGAAAAGAAAAAAGCCAAGCAGCTGTTTTACATTGGTCTGGGTGGCTTAGCCTGCATAATTGCAGGGGCTGGTTCAGAAGAAGAAAAAATCTGGCCGGATACTACTGGTAATCTGAGAGATAATTATGTAATCCATAATGAAGGACAGGATAATGAAAAATGGTTTGAAAGAATTCCTGTTAGTATGGAAGGAGATGTGTTGCACTATGATCTTAAGGAGGTCAGAAAAGAACCTAAGGGCGGCGGGGGTTTAATAGCCCTTGGGGTACTTATACTTGTGGGCGATTTTGTTTATGATCGACTATGGGGTTTCCAAAAAATCGAGGAAAAGCGGGATCGTGTGCGCTATAAATACGGTCAGAAGCTACAGTTTTCAATTAAGCCTAAAATGGAACCGTTAGCCGGAGGATTTGGTCTGAGTTTAAATGTCCAATTTTAATTGACAATTTTACATTTCAGGATCCCTCTGCCACTGTAAACCATATCTTTTTTTCATTGTAATTTCAGGCAATGAAATGGACTGTATTATTTTTTCTTCTTTTTTCTATTTCCTGTACTCAAAATGATCCCAATTTTGATCATTTACGCAAAGTTATGATAAAGAATCAACTGCAAAGCAGAGGTATCAGGGATGATGCTGTCCTGGATGTGATGCGCTCGGTGGAACGGCATAATTTTGTCCCGGAAAATTATCGGGACCGTGCCTATTCCGACGGACCATTGCCCATTGGCCATGGCCAGACGATCAGTCAGCCATACATTGTTGCCTTTATGACTGAGCAATTGCAGGTCTCATCCCAACATAAGATTCTGGAGATTGGCACAGGTTCCGGATACCAGGCGGCTATATTGGGGGAATTGGCAAAACATGTGTTTACTATTGAGATTATCCCGGAACTGGCCGAAGGCGCAAAAAATATTCTGAACCATCTCAGTTATAAAAATATTACAGTCAGGGCTGGTGACGGATACAAAGGGTGGCCCGAGGAAGCGCCATTTGAACGGATCATGGTCACCGCCGCTCCGACGGAGGTTCCCCAGGAACTTATAGATCAGTTAGCCCCTGGCGGAAGAATGATCCTGCCGGTGGGGGCGCAATTTTTAGTTCAATATTTATGGGTCATTGAAAAAGATGACCAGGGGACAGTTACAAAGGAGAAAATTCTACCCGTGCGGTTTGTACCCATGGTCAAGGAATAAGACTTAACCTTTTCAGAATCTGTCTGCCGCTTATAAAATGCAAAAATATTTATTCCTTTTTATTCCTGTCTTTTGTATGGCAAAAAACCTGACGCTTGAATCCCGGATTAACCCTCCTGCCCGGGAGCTGATGGATGTGGAAATCGTAGGTAATATTTTGATCATTCCTGGCAATCTTGACGGATACGATTTCTATGATATCAGTGCCCCCGATTCCCCACAGCACATTTCTAATTTTGAAGTCCCCATGAACAACCGTGCTCTTCCAGGATTCTGGGTTTGCGCTATGGATAGTTTTGTCTATTTCACATCCAGATCGAAGGGTCCTGGCTCTGCTATTTTAGATATTTCCGATCCCAGCAATCCTGTTTATCTAGGGGCACTGCTCTGGGAGGGAAACGCGGACCCATCCTTTGAAGGCCTCGATGCCCGGGATAGTGTACTGGCGATTGCGGCACATGATGACGGCGTAGGGCTTTTTCACCTTAATGATCCAGCCAACCCTGATTTTGCTATCCAGATCCCAACGATGAATGCCTGGGATATTGTGATCGATAGTACAACTCTGATCGTAGGGGATGGAGAATATGGTATCAAATTCTATGATATTAGCAATTTGACCGATCCCGTACTTATTTCGGAGTATTTAACTGTAGGCGCAGTGAAGGACCTGGAATTGAATGGAAGTTTACTTTACATTGCAGAGGGGTCTGCCGGTGTGGAACTTGTGGATATATCCGATCGGGAAAATCCAATATTGTTAGATCGTTTTGATACATCTGGTCTGGCCAATAAGATTGCCAGAATGAACGACAGCTACTTGGCTGTTTCCGATTGGGAAGATGTAAAAATATTAGAATGGAACGAAACAGAATTAGAACTGGTCGGTTATAAGATGACCGGGAAACGCACCATGGCTATCGCCGCCAAAGACAGTGTGATTTATTCCGCCGAATGGCAGCACCTCCAGACCTTCACCTTTGGAGAGATAGAAAATGCTGACATTGACATTAGTTCCTGGGATGTTGCTTTCCCGGTTCTGGAGGTGGGTGGGAGCGATACCTTCGAATTATTGATCGAGAATAATGGACAGTTTCCCCTGGGTATCAGTGCCCCTTATTTGAACCATAATGATTTCCAGGCCTTGAACTTCCCGGATTACATTGATGCTGGAGGATCTGCTATTACCCAGATTATCTATACACGCTCCAATCAGAATGCATCCGGCGTAATACAGATCTCATCCAATGACCCCGATGAGGGAGAAATAGAACTGCAACTGGTCGGGAATTATGAGGGCGGTATTGTGGGGGTCGAAGCGCCGGATTTTACGCTGCCCGTTGTGGCAAATGGATCTGGCAGTTTCACCTTAAGTGATTATGCGGGAAAAATTGTGGTTATAGCCTTTTTCGCACCAGGATGACCCGTTTGCAGTCCGGAGTTGTCGGACTTTGAGACAGCCATCTGGCAGACCTTTCCTCAGGACAGTGTGGTCGTTGTGGGCATTACTGCAGTGAACCAGAATCAGATAAACCAGTTTGTGGCAGAAAATGGGATTACCTACCCTATTTTGAATGATGAACAATCCGGAGGCAGCGGTCCCGGTGGCTTCGGCGGTGTGACCTATGATGCTTATTATATTCCGAACCAGGGTTCACCTTATCCCCGGGATTTCATTGTGGATGAGGAGGGGATCCTTGCCTATGCCAATAATGAAATAGATACAGAGTACATGTTGTATATAATTGACATATTACTGTCTGCAGAAGACCTGAATACGGCTGGAACAAATATTATTCCAGGAGAATTAATCCTTTTTCCCGCCTATCCGAACCCCTTTAACTCTACCGCCACGGTCTTGTTTATGGTAAGAGATAAAAATATTGTACCCCTGCGTTTGAATGTTTTTGACATAACCGGGCGACTGGTAAAAACCCTGGTGCGGGGAACGGTTCAACCAGGGTACCATGAAATTCCATGGTATGCCAGTCAATATGCATCCGGCGTATATATTATTTCTCTTGAATCCAGTCTGGGCGTTCAATCTCAGAAAATTATATTAATGAAATAATTTTTTCCATGAAAAGATCTCTTTTGGTCCTGCTGATTTTGTCTTTCTTACCCGCACAGGTTAAATGGTACCAAGGGAATCTGAAAGGCATCCGGGATTTGAGTATCCGTATCAACCTTGATGGACTGACCGATGAACCCTGGGAGCAAAAAATACTGAACTTTATTGAATTGTCGTTTGCACAGACAGAAATCAGCGTTGACCAGGAAATTCCGATTCCTCGACTGGTGGTGGATATTTACGCTATTGACAGCAGGGCGGAAGAGGTTTCTTCCTATATGATCAATTATTCTGTTTATGACTATGGAATATCGGAATCAGAGTATATACGGTCCCTTGAAGACACAGTGATAACAAAAAAATTAAGAACCTATAAAGTATATGAAAGGGAAATGCTGGGTCAATCAACCAGTGAAAAAATCCAGCTGGATATTGAAAAAGCAGTCATGGGTCAGACTGCTGTATTTATTGATCAATGGTTCCGGGATAACCCTTTCAGGCAATTTTAAACCCCAATAAAAAATATATTGTGCTTATTTGACTTAGTCATTCATTGACGTAAATTTTTCTATCCGAGGAAGCTATGCGTCAACATAAGCTAACTAAAATCCTTGTTCATGGGATAATAGCGGTGCTGGCCAGCAGTCAAATTGTGGCCACGCCCCCGAAAAATAGACCCAAGACATACAAAAAGAAGAAGAGCGACCCGGAAGAAACAGTTCAGGAAAACAGCGATAGGTCTCAAACAACCAGTGCTGTTTCCATCGAAACGGGCACTCGTCTCGCAATCTTTGAGTTTGAGGGGAAAGGGATATCTGTGCCCTTGGCAGCCCGTATGACCGAGGAATTCCGCAACACAGTGCGCCGGCTGAATATTTTTGAGGTCCAGGATCGTGGCCTGACACAGCGTATCAATATCTTCCGCCCTGAAACAGATGATTACTGGGATTGCTGGAATAAGGACTGCGCCGTGGAACGAGGGAAATTACTTGGTGTCAATTATGTCATTGCAGGTACCATTGAGGATAGCGACGAAAATCAATACCTGATCAAGGGCAGGCTCTATTCTGTTGATCTGGAATCACTGATGAATGATTTCTCATTCAACAGCACTGGAATAACTGACAGCCTTTTACTGGGCATGAAAAAACTGGCCTATGATGTTAGCGGATTGCCCATTCCTGATACATTGTCTATTGGCGCGGATACAACAAAAATTGTTGACCTGGCGGTTGAAAAGGATAAATCCCGGTTTCGCCTGCCCGATATCGATATACCGGACAAAATAAAATCATTGCTGCTTTCCACCGTGGTCCCCGGTACAGGGCAGATGTACTCCAAGCGCAAATATGTGGGTATGGGTTTTCTAGCAACGGAAATCACTCTGGCCGGATTTGCGTTTATCTGGCAATCCGATTATAAACAATCCTGGGGAGGATTTCAAAATACCTATAATAGCTATCAAAATTTAACTGATCCCAAGGAACTGCTTGAGCTCAGGCCCGATATTATTCGTTATGCCCGGGAAACAAAACGATACAATAACCTGATGAGAAATGTGCGCAATCTTGGATTGGGGATATGGGTTGTAAATATGATTCATGCCTACATAGTGGGTCCTGAAGAGCTTTATGAAGGAAATATCCTTTTTGGTACCGAATATGATGATGGCAGCCAAAGCGGTTCGGGACCCGGCATGACCGCTTGGGATCTGGCTTCCGGGTTTGGTGTGCGAGGCATGATGCTGAGACCTTTTGTGAAAAATACTGCCCTGGAAGATTACAGGAACCATACCAGCGGTGGTTTTAAAATAAAGACACCTGTAGGATTCACTCTAGGCCCGATCCGCACATTCCTGCAGTACGAGATCTCGAATTATACTTTTGACCAAAAGAATTATGATAATGAAAATGTGATCAGCGGATTCAACCGTGCTACAATTATGAATATTGATTACAGTAATCTTTTGCGGATCGGCGGAGAAAGCGTAGAAAAAAGTATTTTTTTCGGGCTTACTCGATCTGGAGATGGCAATGGGATTATGACTGGGATGGACATCGGGTTTAAAATTGATGCTACAGTACCTTTGTATATATCCTTCTTTGGAAGAACAAATTCGATGAAAAGTCCAGTTCATGGCGACATGTTCTGGGTCACAGCAGGAGCAAATCTGGGTGTCGATATACCGTAACAGGATTGGCATCATACTGGTAGCTCTGGCCGTTTGCTGGTTTGCCTGTGAAGAAGCAGACTATCAGCTGGATAATTTGAGCGACCCGCTCAACCTGGGTTTAACACCGCCGGCCATATTCTTTCATCCATCCAGTTTCAATATTGGCGTCAATGATACCTTTTCGGTGAAACTTTACAGCTATGATCTGCCCGATGTGGCCGGTGCCCATCTGCAGGTTCTTTACGACCGAGGCAGTCTCCAAGTGGATTCAGTTATTACAGACACATTATTCCGGATTGAAGCTGACCCGCTTTTGTTTATGGATGATGCTGAAGGAGTGCTGGATGTATTTCTTTTTGCTATGCCCACACAGACTGTTGAGAACGTATCCGGGACAGATGCTATGGCTCGTATATTTTTTAATGTTATTTCCCCTGGAATATCTGAACTGGTCTATGGTGATTCCACCAGGATTGTGAATGCGCAAAATATCCCTGTGCAAATAGAAAGCTATGGAAAGGCAGTGGTTGATGCGCAATAAAACAATTCTGTGTTTCCTGTTTAGTATGCATGCATCCAGTATGGTTTTTGCACAGCAGGATAATAGTTTTAATTTTCAATCGGATGGTGCGAGCGAAGATTTCGTAACGGTGACATCAGATCCTCAGCTTCAACCTACGGCAGGCATGACACTGGAAGCATGGGTTAAGCCAACGGAAGATCCAGCAACATACGACATGAATGGTATTATAAGTTATTTGACACTTAGTGGTGCTACCGTTGAATCTGGGTTTGCTTTTCTCTATAAAGAAGGGAAATGGCGCTTTGTTGTCATTACTGATAATGCCAACGATGTGTATCCCACAATTGGGGAATGGCCGGGGATTGAAATTCCATATGATGGAAATACATGGACTCACATTGCCGGTACATATGATGGTGCCACTGCAAAAATATTTAAAAATGGTGTGGAAGAGGGAAGCTATTCCGGCGAAGACGCAGGCGGATCAATACTCTGGGAAGATATAGCCACTGATTTTTATATTGGAAAGTATCTAGATGCTAACAATGCATTTAAAGGCTCCATTGATGAAGTTCGTCTTTGGGAAATGGCAAATATGGAGAATGAGATTCAAGCTTCTATGAATGATGTACTTGACGGTGATGAAGGTGGCCTAATTGGATACTGGAATTTTAACGATAATCAATCATCAACTGTTGCTGACCATGCAGAAGGTGTTGTTCCCGGTACCTTGACCAATAATGGCAGTGGTGACTGGGATACGGATGTATTCGCTCCTACGGGCCCCTGCTATGATCTTGAATTAACGGAAGAAAATTTCCCGTACAATCATTTGGCAGACCTTGGTCTATCAACAGATGATTATGATATGAGATTGCTTAATGACAGTGGAGGTTCAGTTAATAACGCAAATGGAAATGATTATACCTATAAATTAACTTTAAGCCAAGCGGCAATTATTTATGTGACTACCTGCGATGCTTTAACGACTGTTGATATCCAGATTGGAATTTTTACTGAAGATTGTGATAATTCATCATGGATCTTATTTCAGGATGATTCGAACTCATCCATTAATTATCCTGATGGTAGCAGTGAGTCGTATTCATTCGATTGTATTTCTGGTTTTGAAAGTCAGCCCCAATATGCAAATATGCTGCCGCGGTTAGTACTAGAGGCTGGAACCTATCATATCACAGTCGATGATCGTGCTCCTGATAATACAGATAATGCAACAGTGAAAACCTGGTTTGGCTATTCACTAATAGTTGATTCAACAAACCTGGCAAGTGACCTGAATAGTGTGGACTATTACTTTAACCAGACTGTCTATGGCGGGGATTACACAGACGTGTATGCCGGGGATGGCACAGGGCTGGAAACATCAGACTTCAGTATCTCTATTACACCCAATGGCGGGAACGCCACTTCTGGATCCTTCCCATCCATTACGGATTTACTGGGTTCGGGGTTAAACGGCGGTGAAACCAGCATAAAACTAAATATATCATATAATAATGCACCAAGCGGCACAGAAACAGCTAATATAGCTCCTGCATCTGTCAGTTCTGTTTTTAATGGAATCGGTGTACCCTTATTAAATGTGGAAGGTATTCAATTTGATTTGTTGGATCTGGTGCCCCCAGTTACCACCTTTAATCCTAATAATGGAGATACACTTGTTCCCACAGATCCAATTATAGTTACTTTTAGTGAAACGGTCTATCTGGCGCCAGACGGAGGAAACCCGGATAATGATAATATTGACGCATCTTTCACTCTGGCCTATACAGATGGAGGACAGGAAGCGATTCTTTTTAATGCTATTATAAATCCTATTGATACTGAAGTAACTATTACGCCTATTAGTGACCTCACTGAACTGCGTACAGGCCAGGTGACTATCAGTGCGAATGCTTTTCAGGATGGGGGCGAGAACCAGGTGGGATTAACCAGTTCCAGTTTTTTAGTGGCCGATGTAACACTACCTATTGTAGACAGTACCTTCAAAAGTGCAGATAATTCCTATATAAATTATTATTTCAGTGAAGCTGTTTACACCCAGGGTAACGGTGCGGGTATCCTTATACCGGGAGACTTTGAAATTAACTTCACAACGTCTGCTAATACGACAAGTGCCACTATTACTTCCATAACCCAAACCAATGGAAATGCATTAGAGGGTGGAGAGTTGAATGTTCGACTTTATTTTTCTTATGATAATTTGTCCAGCGGTACAGAAGTGATGACTGTTGGCCCAGCTGCAAGCCAGGTCTTCGATGGTTTTGGCAACGCCATGAATGCCTCTGCAAACCTGCAAACATTTAATCTAAGTGATATATTGGTTCCTACCGTATCATTCGATCCGGTGGATGGTTCAAGCGATCTTTTGCCCGATGGAGTTATAACCATTACTTTTTCTGAAGCGATCCAATATGCAAACGGAGATGTGATCACAGATCTACTTGTTGATAACAATATAAGTCTAGCATATACGGATGGTGATCAGGAGTCAGTTGACTTTGATGCTGAAATTAATGATGGGAAAACAGTTATAAGTGTAAACCCAGATAATGATCTCACAGAACAACGCACAGTTCAAGTTGGATTTGACGGCAATGTATTCTCAGATCTAAATAGTAACACAATTACTACCAGCTACAACGCAGATTATACCGTTAAAGATGTTACATCCCCAGTAGTGGTAGACTTCGATCTGGCCCCAGCTAATGCCTATATCCTTTTTACTATCAGCGAAGGCGTATATACCAATGATGATGGGACAGGTGCTGTAGAACTTGGAGATTTCATTCCCGATTTCAATACCAATGGCGGTAATGCATCCGATTTGACTATCACTTCAGTCACAAGCGGAGATGGCTTAGTTCTTTTTGGCGGAGAAACAACCATCCGTTTAGGGCTCTCCTTCGATAACTCCCCCGCAGGGGTGGAGACCGCTACTATTGCTCCTGCTGGAATATATGATCAGGGCGGGAATGTATTGGACCCTGCTACAGAGTCACGATTATTCACATTTTTTGATCAATTATCTCCGACACTGGAGATTACGTCATCTCCTGCAGTGCAAGAGGGTTTAATCTTTAAACAGGCTGATTTTGTTCTTACCTATTCAGAGCCGGTAAGAAATGGTGATGGTGATCCACCCAGCAATGAAGAATTAGGTCCTAAAATAACATTGGCTTACCAAGATGGTGACCTGGGTGCGATTGCATACACTGCAACTATTAATCCCCAGAAAACTATCATTACGATTAATCCTGATTCTCTTATGCATGAATGGCGATTGGTTCAAGTCACTTTTGGCTCAGGTTTTCTGGATACTGCAGGTAATGTTGCAGGCGGGGCAACGGCAACTTTTCACACACGTGATCAAATTGCTCCTACGATAGAAAGTGACTCTTTAGACCCTGTCAACACAGCGATCTTTTTCACCAGCAGTGAAGGTTTGTATACAGATATTACTGAATACGATGGATCTGACCCATCGATGGGAACGGGTGGATTGACAGTAGCTGATTTTGAGATCACTAATTATCCTCCCCCCGTTGTTGGTGATAATAATGCAGGCACTATAACGATCAATTCCTTGACCAGTTTTTCTGGTACACCCTTGTTTGGTGGAGAGACAGAGATTCGGATTAATATATCAACGGCTAGTACTGCATCGGGATCGGAGACATTTAGTATTGGTTCTGTAGAGGGTCAGGTTTTTGATCAAGGCGGAGTCCCATTGAATCCTGCTGGAAATACCCAAACAATTAATTTTTACGACCTATTAAGTCCTTCCTTAGAGATTACGCCATCCTCAGGAGTGCAATCGAATGGTTTAATCTTTATAGATACTGATTTTGAAATTGAATCTGAGGAGCCATTAAGAAACAGTGGAGGTTCTGAAACAATATCTGATGAAGATTTACGTTCTAAAATAACATTTGCTTATCAGGATGGTGAGCAGGAAACGATTGCATACGATGTTGATATTACTGACCAAAACACACTGATTACCATTGATCCTATTTCTGATATGGATGAATGGCGGTTGGTTCAGGTCACATTCGCTTCAGGTTTTCTGGATACTGCAGGTAATGTTGCAGGCGGGGCAACAGCAACTTTTCAGACAGATGATCTGACTGATCCTATGGTAGAAGAGGATTCTTTAGATCTAGCCAACACAGCGATCTTTTTCACCAGCAGTGAAGGTTTGTATACAGATAGTACTGAGTCCGGTGGATTGATAGTAAGCGATTTTGAGATCACTAATTATGATCCCAGTGTTGAACCTGCCGGCACTATAACGATTAATTCCTTGACCAGTTTTTCTGGTACACCCTTGTTTGGTGGAGAGACAGAGATTCGGATTAATATATCAACGGCTAGTGCTGCATCGGGATCGGAGACATTTAGTATTGGTCCTGTAGAGGGTCAGGTTTTTGATCAAGGCGGAATCCCATTGAATCCTGCTGGAAATACCCAAACAATTAATTTTTACGATCTATTAAGTCCCAGCTTAGAAATTGCATCATCTCCTGCAGAGGTAGATGGTTTAATCTATCCACAAGCTGATTTTGATCTTACCTATTCAGAGCCGGTAAGAAATGGTGATGGTGATTTACCCTCCGCAGATGATTTAAATCACAAAATAACATTAGCTTACCAGGATGGTGACTTGGGTGCGATTGCATACACTGCAACTATTAATCCCCAGAATACGATTATTACCATTGCGCCGGACTCAGATTTAGATCAATGGCGATTGGTTCAGGTCACTTTTGGCTCAGGTTTTCTGGATACTGCAGGTAATGTTGCAGGCGGGGCAACGGCAACTTTTCAAACACGTGATATTACTCCTCCTGAGATAGAAAGTGACTCTTTAGGCCCTGCCAACACAGCGGTCTTTTTCACCTGCAG
>PVBE010368555.1_pt1 | contig 30525 bp, 53 predicted proteins | sample 1631181 | NCBI WGS metagenome assembly PVBE01 (sample SAMN08397723, study PRJNA350692) | Marine metagenome, whole genome shotgun sequencing project. | isolation source: water | place: Pacific Ocean | collected 2012-04
ACGACTCTATTTCTATCATCGAATACAAGATCTGGTTCCATATCAGCAGCTCTTAATTCATTCAAAACATCAAGTTTGAATTCATCATCAGCTCTGAAGTCTTCATCAGCTCTGAGGAAAAGAAAACATTCTCCTAATCCACATTGTTCCATTTGAGCAAGCGTAACTTCTCTATGGCGTTCATTTCTAGCTGAAACGCATATAACTCTGTTGGTGACTGTGCTATTTAAAGCTGCAACCACATTAGCAACTGGCCAATTAGGTGTATCACCTGCCATTACTGCTGGATCGAGGAATGAACTCCAATCACTATTTGCATTTTCTACGAAATGTCTCCTATGCTCTATATCCATAAGAGTTCCGTCTATGTCTACTATTACTATCATATTGTGTCCTTATTCATCTTTATATAGTATATTATAACACGTTTTTCTGTAAATGTACACTGTTTTTTCATTTATTTTCAGTGACGGTTATGCTGTGTGCTGTCTGGTGCAGGGTTTGGTATAACCCTTAGGAACGTCGAAAGATATGCACTGCAGTGCACATTACATTCCTTTACGTAGAGGCTTTTTCTAGAATGAGTCGATTTTGTTGATGACAGTTAGGTTATGTATAATGGCCAGAATGAGCATACTATTCGTAAGAGTCATTTGACGTGCACTGAAACGTGTATCCACTATAGGACCAATAAGGGCTTTTTGTAAAATAAGTTCTGATAAAGCTGGGTCTGGGCCTAAAAGAAAATTAGCTTCATGGATTGATGGATGTTTAAGACCTTTATAGGTCACAGCTATGTCAATTACATTAAGAGACCAGAAAAGAATTCTTTGAAACTCACTAGGCTCAGGCTGGCTTACAGGTATATACTTTAATTGATTCTGATTTACCCTTGACTTGAATTTCATCGACTTCAAAGCATACTCTTGATACACCTGATCTATAAGTTCCTTCCGATAACAACAGTTGAACCCCATCATAATTTCTTGTTTGACCTTCGAGTCTAGAAGCCAAGTTGACTGCGTCTCCGATAACGGAATAGTCAAATCGAGATTCTGAGCCCATATTTCCGACGATGCAAGTACCAGTATTAATACCGATACCAATGTCAATTTTTGGTAAACCTTGTTTTTCCAGCTCTTCAGCAATGTATTGTCCTGATTCGATTATTTCCATTGCAGTTTTAACCGCAATATCTGCATGATCTTTTGTCTCTATAGGTGCATTCCAAAAGGCCATAATACAATCACCCATATACTTATCAATAGTTCCCCCATTGCGAAGTACAATTTTAGTCATTGTATCTAGATATCTATTTATAAGATTTACTAACCCTTCGGGATCATCGTTATTTTTATAGTGTTCTGAGATAGGAGTGAATCCAACTATATCCATAAACATAAAGGTCATCTCTTTTCTTTCACCACCGAGCCTTAGAAGTGACGGATCTTTCTGTAATAACGCTACCTGTCTAGGATCAAGATATGTTTCAAATTGTTTTCTAATCTGTTGCCTTAACATATATTGACGGTAGAAATTGTTAAAGCCCGTTGAAGTCAGAATTATTATATATAATATTAGAGAATAACTAAGATCCAAGAGTACATATGTACTGGACCACATGTAGTAGCTCAAATATCCAGTTCCGGAAACAATTCCAAGAAAAGCAAGACCAGAGACCCATATTGGGAGATAATACATTGATAGTATAATGATCAATGCGCCAACCAACATCATTCCAAGTTCTGTTATACTAGTCCAAGCTGGACGTGAGATTGGATCACCTGAGATAATAGTTTGTAATGTATTAGCTTGTAATTGATGAGGATATAATAATCCTCCTGGTGTACTAATCTGATTAGCTATACCTTTAGCATTCACACCAATAATAACTGTTTCTCCATTTAAAGGTCCGAGTTTACCAACGCCATATTCTAATTCTGGAAATATACTATTCCATTTTAACCATATTGAACCATCTATATCTGTTGGTATATCAAAAGGTCTGAGTAATATACCTTCTACTCCAGTCTCATTCACCTTTATTGTATATGATAATTTGTCCTGTATAGCTCGTACTGTTTCTAATGCTAGGGAAGGATATAAACCACCATTGATTTGTGATATCAAAGGAATTCTGCGTGTGATATTATCTACTTCTGGAGATGCATTAATTAGTCCTACACCCCATGCTTTTTCTTCCAATGATTCTATATTAGTTACTAAGCCTTCGTATTCATATATAAAGTCCATAGGATGCGCATCTCCGAATGTGGCATACCCGACAAATGGGGCGCGAGTCGATCGACCGGAACGGTCTGCATCTTGGGCTAGTATAATTCCATTGGAATCTATCCAACTGGCAAAGATTTCATCACCACCAAAGCGATCTGGCTCTGGAAACATAATAGTAAATACGATCATGCCCGCGCCTGCGTCGCGTAAGTCAGATATCATTTGGGCATATGTTTGTCGAGGGAAAGGATATTGACCCAATACATCAAGGGAATCTTCCCCAATATTAAGTAATATTACGTCTGAACTTATTTTTTCTGGAAGGGATTGGATATATTGGTCAAATACATTTAACCTAGTTTGTTCTACCAACATCGGATCTGATATTCGAATTCCAATTAATATTGTAAGCAGTATTAAAGTTGACCATATTGAAGTTAGATATTTCATTAACTAATCCAACATATAGGATAAACACACCAATAAGGATTTGCAAATCCTAACATCCATAATATAAAAAGCCATAAAGGTATTCGAATCCAAGTTTTTCCTTTAGACCATTCTCTAAACCTTATAGCATAAGGGGCTAATTTATTTAAGATCCAATTTGACATTATTGTTGGGTGACACTAATTGTACATCCACCGGATGTCTGACAGTTTTGAGATAGAGAATAAGTCTGGGTTGTATCACTATGTTGTGTAAGATCTAGATCTGTTCCATAACTTCCATTTAAAGTTATAGTAGCAGTATGTTCACCTGTTCCATCTTGTAAATAATCTACTGTATTATCATCATTATTAATAACTAAACTAAAAGTTTTTGAACCATCTGCCTGTTGTTTACCGAATACAGAATTATCATCACCATAAAGGTATATGTTTGCTGTATGTCCATCACAATTTCCTGCCGAACAATTTCGTTGTGATCCTACAAGAGTATTTCCAGTCCCATGTACATCTAGGGTTGCCGAATGACCACCACCTTCACTATTATCTATTGACCATGATGTATCTGTTCTACTCTCTATGATATATCCCTGAGACCACCAAACTTTATTATTATCCCCATAAGAGATGTGAAATTGAATATCATTTTTATTACAAGAAGAACCTTTGGTACAATTTTGCCAATATTTTATATTATGATCGTCAAAATCTATATCACCACCCCAATTAGCGCCTGATCCCCAACCTGGAGAATCATTCACATAGCCTATTTCGTTATTATTACCTTCTTGCTTCATATCAATAACAGTATCATCAATATCACCTATAGAAAAGAATATTTTATTATTATATCCTATTTGTTCTATAGTAAGGTCCAGGTTATTACTACCTGTGACCTGATCTATTAATATACTGTTAGTATTATCCGCTCTGCTTAATGATGATAACAACAGACTGGCCGTCGCCAACAGTAATAAGGTTTTTCTTCCCCTCATTTTCACTCTCTAATGTTGTATTCGATCCTATAGGTATTCTAACTGAAACAATTCCATTTACTTCCCTATAGAACCAGATTTGACCCATACCTTGATCAATGATAGAATTATATTGGGTATCTTTATCAAATCCTAATTTAGTTCCGGTCCATTCAGCATCTCCGCCTGCACCAGAACCCCTTCGACGTTTAAGTATATTAACCTCTTGGATTGCAACCAAAACATCTTGTAGAAAATCTACATCTAACAAATCAAAATCTAGTTCATTAAATACTAGGTCATCTTCAGCTAAAAAATCTTCGGCTAGATAATCTGTATCGAGATCAGTAAAATCTAATATAGATGTTCCTGTATCACTTCCACTATCACTTTGTTCATCTTGAGCATCTTGTATCTTTTGAGGTGGCGAGACAATAAACATATTATCTATCATTGCTATGCTTATATTATTTAATACTACTGGTTGAACCGGTGGATTGTCGTAAGACGATACCATTGTTGCTGCATAAGCTTCACTCAATGTTACCATTCCACCTTGGTTCGAAACAGTAATCTCACCACTTGGAGAACAATCTCCATCGATAGTACACTCTGTTTCAGGAAGTAAAATTACCATACTTCGACCTAACTCATCCACTGTTGTGGTAAAGTCCGTACCACGAATACCAATCGTAGCTGTCGGAGTATTAATAATAATATTTTCCTTAGGAACTAATCCTAACCTACCTGTTGCGAATCTTGCAGTTCCTGATACAAAATTCATAGCCATTTTACTTTTGGCCGGGTCAGGATCATAATAATATTCAGTTATTGTGACTTCACTATGCTCCGTTAAAGAGAGTTTAGTCTCATCAACAAACTGAATCTTCATTCGACCATTTGCGGTCTCAATATGATCTAGCTGTTCAATACCTAATCCAAGTTCAGTGATATATGAAGCGCCACTAGTGCGAGTCAGTCCACCACTGCCCTTGTGTTCGGTTATATCGCCAATACCGTTACCAAAGACACTTGTGCTAACTAATAAACTAGTCGCCAGTATCTTTTTGTTTAATATCGACAATTGCATTCTCTGAATCAAAATCCGCGTCTATTACTCCGAAACAATTTGTAATCCCAGTTGGGCATGTTCCGCTCGACTGAATAATGTCTATATCACCATTGCTTCCAATCCATTCGAGAGTTATCTCGTGATCAGAACCATCAGATTGTGCTGTTAAGAAATTATTGGAGCTACCAATAACATCTACATTCCACGTAACATCATCCGAGTTTATATCGATATTCCATGCATTAGATCCACCAGTTATATCTAGATCAAAATCCAATCTTTCGGCTGAAGCTGAATAACCCCAGTCTATATCGAAAGTATTTGAAGATCCACCTATAGCTACATCTAATACTGAACTATCTGCACTTCCACCATAACCTACGTTCCAATCCCATATATTTGAATTACCTGTTAACGAAAGGTCAATATCAGTACTATCAAATAGAGTTGGGCCAAAAATTTGGTTAAGGTTTCCAATCATATCTATATCCATTGTGACGGTATTACCTGTCAAAGTCCATGGAGTTGCACAAGCACCACTACTAATAGTTCCACAAATTTTATTACCATAGCCAATTTGGTCTATGTATAATCTAAGTGTATCACCAGCTTGGTCAAGTACTACTTCGTTGTCATTTGTTCCACCGAACACAACTAACGGGCATAATAAAAGAGTGAATGCGATATATCTTTTAAAAATATTCATCCTCTTATTTCCTCTATATATTGTCAGGAGTTATGACTTCTTCCGGAAGATCATCTCCTGATTCTGGCTCAACTAAAATGATTGGAGCTTCGTCTACAATTTCTTCGACTCTTTTCTCTACCATTTTATCCGGCCAATTAATTTTCCAGAATTCATTTTCTTCACCCTGGTATATTAGTTCCAACACTGCCGCCTCAATACATGATCGAAGCGAACGTGTCACCGATTCATTCTCTGTCATCCCATCTTCAATCTCTATCAATTGGGTGTCCATATCAATGAATTTAAAAACGTCATAGCCATCTGCGATCGATAGAATAGTTTTTGACGTTTGTACATTAATTAAGACTTCTCCTGTTAATGTACTCACAGCTCTAAGTGAAACCGTTACCACATCTCGGCGATATGCTTTTGACATACCAACTCCGAGATATCTAGCACCGAGTCCACCAGTCTCGATATTAGTATCAAATCCTATGATACCTCCTTCGAGAATCATTCCTGCGAAGAGTAGGGGAGCTAGTCCTGTATTATCTTCTTCGCCATATTGTTCTCTAGTAGTTCTAACTATTTGACGTTCTCTAGTCAAATGATCTATACCTACTCTTTCTACTACTCTAAACCATTTACCATTACCGGCTGATTTTAAAGCATCAATTAACATTGTTTCACCACCTTGTGATACCGCAGTTGAAAACAAAGCTGTTCCTCCAGACTGTTTTCTTTGTCCAGTCTTATCTGAGAAACTATATACTGCTACCACTGGCATTTTTTCTGCCGGGGGTAATTGTCTTAATTCAGCATGTGTTGGAATCTTAATAACTTCTGGTTCTTCTACACACTCAAACATATCAACACATTGTTTTGCATCTAATCCACCCGGAGGTACTATAGATGCACATCCCTGGATTACTACTATGACAAGTAAGAGACTTAGTATTTTAACCATCGCCGCTTCCAGCAGTTCCGGCCCCAATTGGTATTACTATTTGTGTTTCAGTTCCATCTTCAGCCACAATTGTCATGACAATAACTGGATCACCTTGAGTACAAGCCCAGAGAGAAGCATCACATATTGTTTTTTGGTAAGTGATAGTATTACCTTCTAATACAAAACTTCCAAATGTTGTTTCTGTACATGTACCTGCCGCTACTGCCTCTGCAGTACAACTTTCAAAAAGCTTTTCAACTAATTGCTTACTTAACTGCGCATATATCCTACTCTCGAGGTTACGCATAAATTTAGCAAGAGTTGTATTCTCTTCATCACGCTGTGCTTGTTTCAGAGCACTTTCTATATCATCTGCTATAGCTTGCCTTCTTGAAAATTCTTGGTTCTCAATAGTTAAATAATGAGATGATGTACCTACTCCACTAAAAGATGGATTTTTAAATTCGTGTACTAATTCATCCGCAACTAGTGTGCTTGCAAATGCCAGCCATAAGGGTATACTTATAACACAGGCAATTTTAATTATATTTTTATATAACCACTTTTCCATCTTTCTTTTTCTCCGCAAGAGCTTCTTTTTCTTCGACATCTTCTAATAGTTTTTGTCGCTCTCTATATTCTAATACAACATTAACTTTCTGTTGTAATCGTATCATATCCTGATCAAGCATTCTAATTTGATCAATCAATCTTATCAATTGAAAATGCATTTTCTCTAATTGTGGTTCTATTTGATTAGTAATAAAACTCCAAACATAGAAAACGAAATATCCCATACCTACAGCAAGAACTGCCGGGAACCCAAAATCTGAAACTAGCTGACCAATCTCAGACATTAATCTCTCCTAGCGTCTATCTTTCCGTCTTCGACAAAATTTTCTGCTCTTGCTACTCTATCAATCGGTGGAGTAAGTTCTAATGCACTACTTACTAATAGATCTATTTTTATTATATCATTATTCATTGTTCCTACCCGTGTTTCCAAACTTTTGCAAAACATGGTTAGTGTTTTCACTTCATCTATTAAGCTCCTCATCATTTGTTTAAGTATGAGAAAAATAAAATAGCCCATTACTAATGCTCCGGCAATAGGAGCTCCGACCTCTGCAATCAATTGAAATATATCCATGATACTATTTATATCTAAAGAATTTTTAAATGGGTAAATAAATGAACGTTTTTCACAGATAGTAATACTCAGACCGCAGCTTACTCCGCCCTTAGGCGCCATCCTATGGGCTCGGATTTAGCGGTTTTTTTGGTTATTTGATGTTTTTTAGAAAGGTTATGGAAATTCCACAACCACACGCCATCTCTACGTTTGGGTTTGCAAACTTAAATTCTGAATTAAGACCTTCTGTATGATAGTCTAATGTTGAACCTGTTAGAAGTGGAATTGAGTCTGGATCGACTACAATTAAAAACTTACCGAAGTCTAGTATATGATCATCGTCATGTACAGAATTAGCATACTCTATAAGATATTCATATCCATTACATCCTCCGGATTTTACTCCGATGCGAATAGAATCGTTTTCTTCATCCGTTTTGCTAATTAACTGTTGTATTGCTTCATCTGTAAGTTCTATCATATTAACTCCTTCGGAGTCATGATATAGTTTTAGTTAGCGAAATTTACATTCACAGCTAAAGATGTTGCTGCACCAGTTAAAGTATCGCCTGGTGCTTTTTGAATATAAGCAACCTCAGCTGCGGCCAATGTAACGGTAGCTAATGTAGTTCCACCAGAATTCTTATGAGTGATCACTTGAACTGAAGTTTTGTTATTTAAAACTCTTACTAATTTAGCAAATCCAACATTAGATGCTGAAGCTAAAGTACCTTCTGAACCATTTAGTTTTATTACTGCCATTTTATTTAATCTCCGAAATAATTATTTATATGTTTTCAAGTCTAGACATGAGCCTTTCTGCTCTATTTGTAACTTGTTTATACCATCTAGAATCTCTTCCTTGTGCTGCGGATTCTTTCCAGTCTCCGGATTCTGCTGCAGCAATCATCATTTTAAATTTGGATAGTCTTGTTCTACCCATGTTAAACATCATATTAGCAAAGACTTGTTTAGCTTCTTCAGGATATTCATCCCAACTATTAAAGCATATAGCACAATCTGCTACTACTGTTTGAACATCTTCGTCAAAGGCTTGATTAACTCGTTCTTCCGAAATGCTCGTTCCCACTTCTTGTCCCTTCTCTGGATCATGATCCGTAATGAGATGGCCAATGCCAAAAGTAGGATAACCAAGGTGATCGAGATATATTTCATTTACTATGCCTTCATCAGTGGCTAACTGTTCCCTCAAATTGTTTGTATTCATTTTATGATTTTAGCTATGTGTTCCTCGAACTGTTCTATCTTTTCAGTCCTGTTGGGCCACAAGATATACTCCTTTTCCGGGTTTTGTTTTAAGTTCGTTAACAAAGGTAATATAGCATTATATAGATTATTAACTTTGTCTTGAAGTGCTTTATTTTCTGCACTAGAACTAGAAGCACTAGCTTCTATCTCTTTTACTGCATCTAATTCGCTTTCATCTACTGCTGTAAATCCAAAATCAAATTTTAATAAGTCTGAATCTGCCATGTTATTATTCCTCCTCAGGTATATTTATCTGTTTATACTTGGCTTTCCGCGGAATTCTTTTAGATTTATCTCCTTCCACACGCGTGACCGCATGCATAGGCGTAATTTTACGTACCTTAGTATCCCTGGGATTAATTATAATTTTTTCTATGTCTTTCATATTAATTTACTCAATGCGTATATGCATAAAGATATACAACCTAATAAGAATCCAAAAACCCAACCTATGTGGAATTTGGTATACATTATTTTATTATATAAATCTTTCATGCTATTAAAATACAGTTGGTCCAGGCTTCCTCGTCCAGATATAAAAATGGTTCACAATCTTTCCATCTTCTGTCGAGATCTGGTAATGGTTCTGGTAGTATAGTTTCTTGTTCAATTTCAGGACATAGAAATGTTCCTTCTTTATCTGTATAACATAATCCGGGTAATATTTCTTTGCCGGAACAACTAGATATTAATATACTAACCATTATCAAAGTTACTAATAATATAAAATCAAATAATATTATTTTTGATTTCATCTTCCCTGGCCTCGGTATGCTTTATATGATTTTCTTTTATTTTTATTCATTGTACTAGTACTGATTTTAACCTTTCTTCCACGACCACCTTGACCAATTGAAGATGATTTTTTTACTCCGTCCCAATTACGTTTACCGTAAATCATTTCCTTCTTCGTTTTTTACTATTAGATTATCATAATAGTCGTGTGTACCGGCCTTTTGCCTAGCCTTTTTCTCTGATACCATAACAGTAGTTTCCCAAGCAAACCAAACGGCGAAAAATAATAAAAGACTTATTCCAATAATTTCCATTTCAATTATACCTTGTATATCCAAATTTAATAAGTTTATCTTGCTCTTTAATAGCTTCATCTAAATTGACTGTTCTAGACATAGACCAATTTCTTCCTATGGTTTGCCAAGTATTTCCTCTCATAGATTCTGATATGATCATTTCATTAGGAATAACTATGCCTTCTTCTTCATGCTCTGTAAAAGTAACGGTATGTCCTTCTGACATCCAGGTTCCGGTTAGTACTATTCCATTAATATTGCCTTTAAGACTCGCCATTTTCATCTTCCTCTATTTCCCATGGAATATCATTCCATCTATAATATTTTTTTGTCGGGTAATAGTAATGCCATCCACTATATTTATGTTCCTCTAAGGGAATTTCTGACTCTACATGTTCAATTTCAATCATCTGTTATTATCCTCTTTACTATTTTAATACCACGCCTAGCTAATTCAATTCTGATCTTTGCTTTAATTTTAGGTTTAGTATTGTCTTTATTTAATTCTTCAAATAATTCTTTTTGTGAAATTGTTTTAATATAAAAATGTTCAAGGGTAGTCTTCTTGGTATTTCTATCATATCGTTTAAACGACGGTTTTAATTTTATTGGCGGCATTATCTTATTGTCTTTATTGATCCTCTTTTACTAACTCTATAAGCTTCAAATGATATATTAGGATAATCATCTTTTAATTCTAGTAAGGCTAGTAAATTTTCCATTGAATCATCAAATAATCTGATTCTTCTATATTTTCCTGTATCTAAATATTGTCTAAATATTGTAGACTTTATTTTTCCTGTTTCTGTTCCTAAATTACCGGCTCGTTCAACATAAACTTTACTCATGTCTATACCTTGAGCTTTAAAAGTATCGATGAATAATTTTTTATCATCCATATCAGCTCGTGCCGTTACAAATATAACTTTAGAACCTTTTTTAGTAGCATTCCTAATAATAGCCTTGGCTTTATTAATCATTTTAGCCATTGGCGTAGAAGTTGTATTAAAGATCTTGGCATTTTTAAATTCACCAAAATCATACCTTTCGCCTGGTTTTAATTTATATTCATTATATGCCATATTATCTAAAACCTTTACAACTTTTCTTCCGGACTTAACTTTTACTTTAGCTGTAGTATGGAAGAGAGTTTCATCAATATCAAATATTGTTAAACCTCGACCGGCAGCTTCTAGAATAAAATTTATTAATTTTCTTTTCATATTTCTATTTATATGATATATTATACCACACAATTAGAAAAAAGTAAACTGTTTTTTAAATTAATTTAAATTCTAGGTGCAGTAGTATTAAAGTGTGTATCTATGGACCTTAGCTTATCATCATATTGTGCAATTTCACCAACCAATTTATCAATGGTTTCAATCACATCAGGATGATCCCCAACGCCGGCATTATTTGTAAGAAATATCTCAATGTTCGCTTTTGATTTTGCGATTTGACCGAGATAATAATCTCTTAGTGCTTGTACTATCGTTTCTCTCATAATTTTTTCCTTAGTTTATATTCATTAATTGTTTTAATTAATTCTTTGTCCCAATTATCTCTATGTTCTATAAAGATTTGAGGTTGTTCATTGTCAACGGCTATACCGACTACTAATTGAGTAATTGGCATGCCAGTTCTTTCTTCCCACATAATTGCGTATGCGGCGCATTGCATAAAATAGGCAGATACCCATTCTTTCTTTTTAAATTTTTTAGATGTCTTCCAATCTATAACACTGTTCTTTCCATTCCAAACACCTACACAATCTACCGTTCCGGCGACTCCTAAATGTTTAGAATATAAAGGTGCTTCTTGAGCATATACTTTAGTTAATGATTGATCAATTGTTGGTTTAATACTATAAAACATTTCTAGAATATGAGGCATTGGTGTTTCACATGTTCCTCTTTGCAATTCACCTGCAATATAATATTCAATGCATTCATGAACTGCAGTTCCTCTAGTAGTAGCTTGTTTACTAATTCTATTTGCTTCTTCTTCGCCTACGCGTGCACGCCATTCGGCTATACCTTTTTCGCTTAAGATTGATAATACCGTTGTTATACTAGGATAAGGATTATTATCAGGATCTGTATAAACTCTTCCGGTATCGGCAGTGACTCTATTAAGTTTTTCATACCCAAGATCAATAGGTTCATGTTCAAATAGTTTCATCATAAGACAAAGGCCCAAAAAGCTACTAGTCCATAGACAATGACTATGGTGACTATTGTGATTATACTCACTTTATCGTCTAGTCCAGCATGTGGTTTAAATTTGTATTGATTATCTTTCATTTTGGTTTACCTCCAGTTTGCAAGGCTGCATGTTTCTTAACTATTGCTTCAGTTTTTATTTCTTTTGATGTTCTTCGGACGTTCTTTTTGGCTACTTCACTACCTGGATGTGATTCACCGACTTTTTGTAATACTTCATTCCAACCGGCACCGGCTTTTTTGAGGACATCACCATCTCTTCTGGTGATCATAGTAGGTGCACCAATTTGTTGTTGTAAGTCTGGGTTATTTTTTTTAAACTGGTCAAGATCTTTCCAGCTCATAGAATATTCTTTTACTTCACCTGTCTTCACGTTTTTAAAATCATATTTCATAATATTATTCAGTTGAAAAAGCCGGGAACTCGAGACTTTCCCGGCTTCCTCTAATTCATCGGTTCCTCCTTATTTTTTCCAGTTAATCGGCCCTTACGGGATGTATCATGGTAAATAAAAGTAGGATTACCTCCTTAATCCTTGGGTCTATTTAGTTTTTCGTTTAACTGCTTTTTTCTTTTTAGCAGTCGAACTCCTTTTAGCCACTAGTGGCTTAGTCAAAAGAGTAGGCCATATTTCTGATACTAACTTTGCAGTAATACCAGCATATTTTCCACCTAACTTTTGATTTTTCATATCGAGTAAAAGTTGTGCTTCATCTGTATGTAATGATTCTAAAGCATCAATAAACATTTTTTCTCTACGTACAGGTGACATACCGTCCCCAAGTCCGCCTTTGGCAAAATATTTAAATCGTTTTTGAACTTTATACAGATTAGATGGTTCGAACCCTTTAGGGGCATCATCTTTTCTATATGGTGGTTCCCCTTTTGGTAAATTAAATTCGACAGAACTGTCGAAAGCACCTTTGAGTATACTTCTCAAAGGGAGTGAGTTGTTAGCTCTAAGATATTCTATCTTCTCTTTTTTTGTTTTGAGTTCTCCGGCTTTTGAGAGAACCTCTGATATCATTGGTTTAGCCATTGTAAAATTCCTCCACTACTTCAATCAAGTTTTTACATCTTTTTGTGATTAGATAATTCAATACTTTCATCCTATGAGCAGGTTTTTGCTCATTAAATTTAGTTATTATACTATTATATATATGCTCTGGGATCTCATTTAAATCAATAAGTGTTTTATTTCTTTGAAAATTACGAAATACTTCAATTGGCATATTCATTCCTTCTATGTCTGCATTTTCCATATAAAACTCTATTACAGATTGTCTTAATGGAGATTGTCTAGAATCTTTATCTGTAAAGGCATCATCCTTAGATAAGATATTTGGTATACCATCTCCAGAATCTCCTCTACATATATGTTCAAATAAATATGTTCTTGCATGATCGGTTTTAACTGCTTTCTTCTGAATAGGAGACCATTGCTTAACATTTTTAAATTTTTGTAATTGGATAAAGTCTTTATCTGAAGAGATAATCATAACAGGTTCATTTTGTCCAAATTCTTGTGAATTATAGGTTAATGCTCCTATAATATCATCTGCTTCACAATTATCAAATTGTAATACTTTATATGGAAGGTTTTCTTTAATCTCTTCTCGTACCATATTAAGGACTCTAAAGATTTCATTCCAATCCATTGAATCATTGTCTCTATTACCTTTACGATGTGCTTTGTAATTAGGAAAATGATCATATCTCCAAGATCTTTTTCCATCGGCACATATAATCATTTGACCAAATTCTTTACGATGTCTTAAATTGTACATACGTATACTATTAAGTATCATATGTCTAATTAAATGTTCGTCAGTTAATTTTTGTACAATTATATTGGATAGCGCAATTTGGCTATAATCAAGTAGTATCATCCGTTCTTTCTAATATTTGAATTTTTGTTAATAATTCGTCTAAATCTTCTTGTAATATATGTTTTATATTAGCACTTCTTAAAAACGAAGCTACTAATAAATTTAATATTATAAACATGTCTGTAAATTGTTGAGGATCTTTTGTAGGATCAAAATCTATAAAATCTTGTTCTTGTAATCCTGTCTGTAAAAGATCTACACAGTATCTGGCTAATTCTACGCATTCATCATAGTTATTTGAATTCAAATAAAATTCTTCGCGCGCGGCATCTTTGTTTATTTCAGCCATTCTTCTTTCCGTCGGAAATTCGATTACGTTGTCTTTATTTTCTAACATATACCTATATTATACCACAGTTTTTAGTAAAAGTAAACTATTTTTTTAGATTTTTTACTGTTTGTGCTCCTACTCTACAAGAGATAATTCCATTATAGTATTCTTCTGTTAAAAGAACATCCTTTTCGAATTGAATTTTAGCTTCCATATATGCACACTCTCCTTTAGTTTTACATAAAACTAGTATGTCTCTATAGAAAGATGATTCACCAATAGTTTCGAGTTCAGCCTTTAAATGCTTATTAGAGCCATAATATTCTCTCCAGTCAGATTCAACCTTAAGTCGTTTCCTTCTTTTTCTTGTCTTTGTAATAGGAAGAGTCTTTGCTTTCCAAAAGAATTTTTTACCTACATATTTTCTATTAGTAGCTCGGTTTGTTATTTCATAAACAAAACCGTACCAAACGTCCGGATTAAATTCTTTAGGGGGTTCGAATATTTTACCTTTATAATACCAATTCATACTAGTATTTATATCAGTGGTATTCGTCGTAATAGTCTTCGTCTTGTTGTTCATCTATAGGGCCGTGGTCTGAACCACAATATGTACCACAGAAAGGACAATATTTAGGTTCGTCAAATATGGCAGTTTCATTATCTGAATTTATTTCTGCTATTTTATAACACTCTAAACAGTGTATGACCTTAACCATTATACCATTTCTCAAATTCTTGATAACCACCAATAGATACTCCATCTACTGTTATTTGTGGATATGTTCTAGCACTAGGAAATTTTTCTAATAATTGTTCTCTAGTGAAATCTTGGTCAAGCATATATTTATTTAATTCGTGGTTTTGTTGAGAAGATTCTCTTAAGATCTTTTCTGCTAAGAATATAGATTTGCTACAATAAGGGCATGATTCCTTACTGTATATGTCTATTCTCATTCTCCATGTCCTTTCATAAACTCTGGATAAGCTTTGCTTCCTGTTTCCCACATATCAGAACCACCAATCTCTTCTTCTGTTGATACTCTGACTCCGATTGTTTTCTTAAATCCATACCATATTATATATGAAGAACTGAAGACAAAAGTGAAAATAGTTACAGTACCTATTGCTTGATTTAAAAATGTAGCATCTTGATTTAATATAGGTACTAACATTAAACCTAATACGCCCGCGCTCCCGTGCACGCTTATAGCTCCTACTGGATCATCTATTCCCCATTTCTCTAGATAACTCATAGAGACTGGAACTAATAATCCACCTAATGCACCATATAGTATAGCAACATAAGGTGAAGGAGTTAAAGGATCAGCTGTTATAACTACCAGTCCTGCTAATGCTCCATTACAAACTGCGTTAAGAGCTGTTCGTCCTAACCAAAGTTTGGATAATACCATTGCACTTAGTAATCCTGCTGCAGCTGCTGTGTTTGTATTAACAAATATCCTAGCTACTGCATCTGCATTTTCTATACCATCTATGGCTAATTGAGATCCACCGTTGAATCCAAACCATCCCATCCAAAGGATAAGTGTTCCTAGTGTAACCTGAGCTGAGTTCGAACCATGGATTGGTCTAGGTGTTCCGTCTTTTTTATATTTACCTCTTCTTGGTCCAAGTAATAATACTGCTGCTAAAGCTGCTGAAGCTCCTGCCATGTGTACTATACCAGAGCCTGCAAAGTCAAAGAACCCTAGTTCACTTAACCAGCCTCCTCCCCAACTCCACGACCCTTGAATAGGATATATGAGTGCAGTAAATATTGCTGCGAACCCTAAGAATGACCATAGTTTCTTTCTTTCAGCTACTGCGCCTGATACTACAGACATAGCTGTTGCTACAAATACTACTTGAAAGAAGAAATCTGACATTAGTGCATGATTTTCTGGTTGATTCCAGCCATACATTAATGTATATCCTCCTAATAAATATGTAATAGTTGCTACACTATATAGCGATACATTTTTAATTAATATTTCATTTACGTTTTTAGATCTAACTGAACCTGCTTCTAACATGGTAAAGCCAGCGGCCATCCACATTACTAGTAATCCAGTAACTAAAAAGTAAAAAGTATTTAGTGAATAACCTAATTCTTCAATCATTTTTATTTTCCTCTATTATTATTATAAACTTAATTTTGATAGTTCTTTTTGATCCACATCTTGTTTCACACCCCCTACTACGTAAGAGGTAATTTCTGTTTCTTGTGGAGCAACTTGAACATTACTTCCACTAATCCATTTTTCGGTCCAAGGTAAGGGGTTTAATTGAGATACAGTATAAGGACAAGGCAATCTAACCGCTCTCATTCTTTTAGCTCCAATCCATTCAATATAGTCTGATAATAGTTTCTCATTTAGTCCTATCATTGAACCATCTTTAAATAAATATTGTGACCATTCTTTCTCTTGGTCTACACACTTTATATATAGATCTACACATTCCTGCTCAGTTTCTTTAGCAATCTTTGCAAAGTCTGGGTCATCTTTGGCCATTTGTTTGATCATCCACGTAGTAGAACCTAAATGTAAGTTCTCATCTCTTGCTATTAATTTAATAATCTTGGCATTACCTTCCATCTTTTTAAGTTCAGCAAAAGCCCATGAACAAGCAAAGGATACATAGAATCTTATACCTTCCAATGCATTAGAAGCCATCATACACATCCATAAAACTTTTTTATGTTTTAATATATCAGTCTTTGTATTATTGCATTTAATTAATTCATCATAATATTTAGCTATATCATTACCGCATTCTAGGATTTCTTTTACATCCAATAGATTATCAAATACAAAGCCTGGGTCTGGATATACATTTCTAATTAAATGTGTATAAGATCTTGAATGAATTGTTTCAGAAAAAGACCAAGTCTCTATCCAGGTTTCTATTTCAGGTAATGATGCTATAGGAAGGAATGCTAAATTCGGAGCTCTTCCTTGAACTGAATCTAGCATTATTTGTCGTTTAAGATTTGCTGTAAATATATGTTGTTCGTGTTGTGTAAGCTCATTGAAATCTTTTTTGTCTTTTGAAACATCAACCTCTTCGGGCCTCCAAAAGAATCCTAATTGTTTGTCTGTTATTTTATCAATGACCGGATAACGTACTTGATCATATCGAGCAATATCTACAGATTCATCAAGGAACATGTTCTTCTTGAGATGGGATTTTTTATTTTTCTTTAATATGCTCATATTCACGTATAATTTGTCTTATTTTATTTCCTAATTTTGCATCATTAGGATTATCAAATGCAAGCTGTTTTAGCTCTTTAATTCCTAAAGATTGATGTTCTTTTTTTCTTACTCTCATATTACACAAGCCTCACAGTCTTCCTCATCTATAATTTCTGATGGTAAATCTTCTAATTCTTCTTTATGTTCTCCGGCACCATCATATGTATTAAAATAATATAATTGTTTTAAGCCATACATATAAGCCGTTACTAAATCCTGTATCATTACTGACATAGGCACCTTTTGGTCTTCATAATTCTCAGGATTATATGAAGTATTAACACTTATACCTTGATCTATATATTTCTGAAGAATAGCACATATCTCTAAATAACCTTGTGGAGATTTTTGGTCCCAAAGTAAATCGTATTTATTTTTGAGATGAAAATATCCAGGAACGACCTGAGCCATAACCCCGTCTTTAGATTGTTTATATGATACTAAAGCTCTTGGAGGTTCAATACCATTTGTACTATTACTAATCTGTGCAGATGTTTCGGCAGGCATTAATGCCATTAACGTTGAATTTCGAATTCCATGTTTTTTAAGTCTTTCTCTTAACTTCTTCCATGGTAATCGTTCCTTGCGCTGTATTAAATTATCTACTGCACTCTTATATGTATCAATAGGTAGAATTCCGTGGCCATATTTTGTCTCATTACTTTTAGGACAAGCTCCACGTTCTTCTGCTAATTCTGTAGAGGCTTTAATTAAATAGTAAGACCATGCCTCTGTATATTTATCTATAACATCGTGTGCCTCAGAATCGTATTTTAATCCTCTTTTAGCTAAGAAATATGCTAAGTTAATAATACCTACACCTAAAGGTCTTCGGGCTTTAGTTGATAGCTCTGCTTCTAGAACAGGGTACTTCTGGTATGATAATAGGTTGTCTAACGCACGTACGGATAGAGTACAGTACTTTTCAAAGTCAGATGGATCATCAATAAGGCCCCAATTAATAGCACTAAGCGTACAAAGGGATATTTCACCATCTTCTTCTCCACCAAGGGGTTTAGTGGGTAGGTCTATTTCACAACATAGATTACTCATATGGATAGGAGCTTCTTCTTTTATAAATGCTCCGTGATCGTTTGCATGGTCAACATTTTGTAAATATATTCTACCAGTATCTTTTCTTTCATTTAAGAATGATTGGAATACTTCTAATGCCGGTAATGTTTTCTTTCGAATACTATATGCTCTTTCATATTTCTCATATAGTTTTTTAAATTTCTTTTGGTCTACAAAGAATGAATCATATAGGTCTGGTACATCATTTGGATCAAAGAAAGTTATATTACCACCTTCAATTAGTCTTTCATACATTAATTTATTAAATTGGAAAGCATAATCCATATGCCTTACTCTTGTTTCTTCTGTACCCTTATTGTTCTTTAATACAACAAGATCTTCAAATTCATAATGCCATATGGGTAGATATACTGTAGCCGCGCCTCCGCGTACGCCTCCCTGCGAGCAAGATTTTACTGCGGCCTGAAAATATTTTAAGAATGGTATTAGTCCTGTATGGACTACTGATCCGTCTCCGATCTTTGAACCAAGGGCCCGAATCCTGCCTGATCCAATTCCAATGCCAGCTTTTTTACTGATGTAACGTACGATGGAAGTACTAGTACTATTAATAGAATCAAGACTATCCCCAGACTCAATAAGTACACAAGATGAGAATTGTCGCGTAGACGTACGTACCCCTGCCATAATTGGTGTCGGCAACGAAATATAAAATGTTGAAATTGCGTCATAATAATTTTTTACCCATGCTAATCGGTCCTCTTTTTCATTTGCAAATAATGTAGCGGCAACCATCATATAAAGCATTTGAGGTGATTCATATAATTTTTTAGTATTTCTTTCTTGTACTAAGTATTTACCTCTAAACTGTTCCATGCCGGCATAAGTAAATGTATCATCCCTATCATGCTTAATATAATTGTTTAATTGATCTAATTCAGATTCAGAATATTTCTCTAATATTGCTTTATCATATACACCGCGTTTAACATTCTTGGCTATTAACCTTTTTAGGCCCCAAGGTTCATATTGTCCATATACTTCTTTTCTAATTTTATAGGAAATTAATCTAGCAGCAACAAACTGATAATTAGGGGTATAATCAGATATGAGTTCTGAAGCAGATTTAATAAGAAGCTCATGTATATCATAAGCGGGTATTTTATCATAGAGTTGTATATTGGCTCTAAGTTCAATTTCAGATTGTGATACACCTGTTATTCCTTCTATGGCCCATTCTAGAACTTTGTGAACTTTATCTAGGTCAAAATTTTGTAAAGTGCCATCTCTTTTGGTCACATTTATTATCATAATAATGTCTCTTTTTTTATATACTATAGTATATATTATACCACAAATTTGATAAAAAGTAAATCTTTATTTATTCTTTTTTTCTAGTTTTTCGATTCTTTCCATTATTAGTGGATAGTCTCTTTCAAATTTGGATTGTTTTTTTGTAAGCTCAATATCATATTTCTGAGAAATATACTCCATAAATTGATTAACTCTATATTGAAAATAGATACCTATTTTAGTTTGAGCATACCAATTATAAAATTGACTGCCTATTACGGCCGACGCGATTGATTTAATTATAAACCAATACACTTATTTCTTCTTTGATAGTTTTGTTAGAGCTTTAACGTAATTAGGCATTCCATGATCTACCACGGCATCAAAGAATTTAAATCTCTTCCAGCTATTTAATACTCCATAGAATTTATCTTCCCATGTTGATTTAGGGGCTTGATCTCCAAATCTATTAAAGTATACCATTTCTCCATGATGTCTAAATCCTAGCCATGCCGGAGGAATTCTACATACAATGTCATTATTATTCATGAATCGTAAATGAGGACATTTAATATTTTTAATGAATAGTGATCCACCTACTCTTGGAGAACCAAAGGTAAATAGTTCATGGGGTTGATATCGTGTTGCGGCGATTGTTGCCATTGCGGCACCTAGTGAATGACCAGTCATATAAACATCTTTTCTAACCTTCAATTGGTCATTATGTTCTATTTCTGCTAGTACATCCATCCAGAGGTCATTAACCTCTTGTTGAAATCCACCATGTACTTTACCGCCGGCTTTTGCTGCATTCTTAATGACATTAAGATCTGCCATTACATCATTTAGTTTAGATGGTTCAGTTCCTCTAAAAGCAAACCAAAGATCATTTCTATCTTTAACTACTAATACTTCTGCTCCATCTTTGGATATTAATTTTACCCAAGGGAATCCCATTTTCTTACATGCAGTTATAGCAGCTTTTTCTGATTTATAAGCGTGTGCTGATAGTTTTGCTGCAATAAGAGCTCTTCTAATTTGGGTTGTTTCTTCTTTAAGTCGTGTTGCCATTATTCTACCTTCACTTTTGCTCCAACGGCTTCTTTATCACCAGCTGGGGTTTTTATTGTTACGTTTCTATAATAAACTATTACCTCTTGCACTTCACGTATATACCTACGTAACTCTTGCATATTATAAGCCATTAGTTCATAATCTTCTACAGATATAGCAAAAAATACTATATCACCATTGTTCTTTTTCTTTACATCATCTAGAAATCTGTCTAGATATGTATAACCTTCAGGCCAGTCATTTTCTTTTCCTAATTCACATACTCTTACAGGTTTACCATTCTCTTTCAACAATCCATCAGGATGATCCATTTTAGGCCTTTTGCCTTCTTCATCTTTTACACATGGATTTGCTATTTTAGCTGTTGATACTACATGCCACATTGGTTCTTTTAGATCAATGTTCCTAGGCATGCTAGGTTGTATAATCTCAATCTCTATAGGTTTAGAAGATACTTCTATCTTCTTTGCGCCAAATCCGGCACAACCACTAATTGTTAGGGTTAATATCAGTGCTGGGATCATCCAGCGAATCGAGTTCTTTACTGTCATTTTCTATACTCTCAAATACAGCCTTCGTTTGATCGTTGGCTCTTGTTTCAATCATGCCGGGCTTAGCAATTGCTAATTTATTTAGATTATGTCTTCTAAATATATCCAGATAACCATTCATCTCAGCTTCAATCTGAGCATTCTTACTCATCATTTGATTCAAGGAAGCTCCTTGTTTCTCATAACTTTCTTTAATTACTTTTATAGCTTCTTCTTGTTGAGCTATAGCAATTTCTAATTTAGCATTATTCTCTTTAAGGGTTACGTTCTGATTGTACAGAAAGAATCCTCCAAGACCTAATACTATAATAATTCCTATCAATAATTGCTGCATTACGAATTATCCTCAATATATTGCTTTACTTGTCCTACAGTATGGAGTGTTTCGGCATCTTCATCAGGAATTTCTATATCAAATTCCTCTTCGATTGCCATTACGACTTCTACTATGTTTAATGAATCTGCTCCGAGATCATTAGCAAAGTTTGATGTATCTTTAATTGAATTTTGGTCTATGCCTAAATTTTCGGCTATTATTTTTTCTATCATTATAATTCCTCTGTCATATAATCCATGGGTGTTGCTGTTTTAAGTTCTACTTTATTACCATCAAAGGTTTTAAACTTAATGAACTTAGGCCCTAATTGATAAATCTTTCTTACTTCCCATGTTTTAGTGAGGGTATCAATTATTTCACCTTCTTGGTTATATTTATTATAGCTAATGGTTAACTGTTTATGGCATTCAAACCAAGATACTATCCATATCCAGCATTTTTTAATCCATCCTTTAACTTTATTATAAACTTTTTTCATCTTTATCGGTGCTTTCACTTTTTTTTAATCTATCATAAGCATAACCTGGAATAGGGACACCCATATCTTTTAAATGTTGCAAATCTTGAATGGCCATACCTGGAACAGCTATGGCTATTATTTTTTTTCCAAGATAATCTCCTATCTTATCTAGAGCTCTTCCGGTTAGTTTACCTGCTTTTACTAGCATTCTTCCGGCCTTTATAGAACCTCTAGTTCCTTTCTTTGCTAAATAATAAAGAGTATTGGCAAAGGCTTTCTCTTCATCCTTATCCCAATTTTCTCTTATTTCATTAAATTTTTTCATGAAGATTGTTTTCCTTTAAAGCTTTTCCAGAAATCGGCTCTAACTTTTTTAGACGTTCTATGTCTTTTTTCCCACTCTGAGCCTGTATTGGATCCTGGGCCTGAAAGTCTTGTTTCGGCTTTCATTTTTTTAAGAAGTTCTTTTTCCTTCTTTTTCTTTTTCATGTGTACTCCGGGTTCACCTTTAGCACCCACTCCAATACCATCTACGCCACCACCTCCGGCTGCATTAGCCGCTGCGTCTTCCCATTGTTTAAATGTTTTTAAATCCATGCTCTTTCTCTAAAAGTATTTATGTGTTTTCTTGACTCACCTAAGGTGAATTTTTTAACAGGATCTATGACTAAGTTATTATCTGCCATATATCCTTTGTCAATTAATACATCGTATACATTATCTGATCTATTGTCTAAATTAAATAGGACTGGCTTGGCTTTTTTACCACCCATTGACATATTTAAATTAACATAATATCTAGTATCTGATTCAATTCCGGCATCAACTTTTATTTCTTTTTGATCTTCAATCTTTCTAGTAAACTTTTTACCTTGAAGAGTAAAAGAAACATTTTTGCCTTTAAGTTTAATATCTTCGGCATGAATTGTTATACCACCGGCAGAATTACCGGTATCTAATTTAGCTTTATATTTAATTCCTTCTATAGTGACCCATTCAATAACTCCTACAGAAGTTTTAGGAAAGGCCCAATTATCTTTATCTATGATATGATCTATAATATTACCTACTAGTTTCATACCATTTACATTTGATTTCTTTTCATTATAATAACTAGTGTACATTTCTGATCCGGTTCCGGGTGAACCATTAGCTTCAAGTATATGTATTTTACCATCAACTATCATATGATCTACACCACACCAATAACATCCACTAGACTCTGCCGCTCTTAGTACTAGTTTTTTCTCTTCATCACTTAATGAATATGTTTCAGTATCATTACCTAAAGAAACATTAGTTCTGAAATCACCGCCCTTAGAACTTATTCTTTTAACTGAAGCTAGTATTTTACCATTGAGTACGTGCGTACGCACGTCATAGTCAGAATCTAAAAATTCTTGAAGTATAATCTCTGCATCATGTTTCCATAATCCTTGTAGGACTGAGTTAAGAGATTCTCTACTTTCTAGTTTCATGACTCCGATACCTTCGGCACCGGTTATTGTTTTAGCTATGACAGGAAAAGAACCACCGATTTCTTTTACTGCAACATCAATAGAAGCTATATTAGTTACTAAGGCTGTTCTTGGTGTTGATATACCTGCCTTCTTAAGTGTAATAGCAGTCGTAAATTTGTTTGCACATAGTTCCATTGGAACAAAACGATTAATCATAAACATACCGGCTTCTTCTAGGGTTCTTGTTAATCCTTTACCGGCAATATCTGTCATTGCACCACCTCTTACAAAGCAGGCAGTATTCGAAGGTTTAAGATTAATCTTATTTCCTTCTCCGTCAAAATTATGAATAGTTACTTTATCGTCAGATATATCTGTGTCTATGACAAATGCATCGCCTAACCGCACTCCGTAAAAAGGAATCTTTTTCTTTTTACATTGCTGTTCTAGCTTGGTGACCGTATCTTTTTGATCTTCACCTTCACTTTTAGTTAGTGCGATAATGGTTATCATTGGATATCTGTGAATTTCCTATTTCTTTTTACATCTGATATGGCTCTTTTTAAATTCCTACTTGGAATTTGTCTAAGCCATTCCCATGCTCTCGAACCTTTTAAAGTTAAGAATTCATGCACATTTTTGGTTGGCCCACCTATATGAACCCAAGTATATCCCTCATCATTCATCAGTTTATGGCCTTCTTCAAAACCTAGAGCATGATATTTTTTTCTTAAGGGTTTGTTATCATATTCATTTTTTCCACTTTTATTGGAAACTCCTTCATCGAAATAAAGGCCAGAATTGTCTAAATTTACTCCACCCATATAATGATATGCAGATTCAGTAAATGAACCGGCAATGCCATAGTCTCCGAAATCTAGAGAAACTTTAACCATTTCAATTCCACCAGGTTTTATTAAATCATCAATATTAGGTGCATCTTTGGCATCCCAACTCCATTTTTTGTCTTCGTTAAGAGTTTGTTCTCTTATTTGTTTTAAAGTTTTCATCTTGTTATATCCCCCGTAGTGATATATATTTGTTGACCTGTCTTAGGATGATTTACTTTATAAATTGATTCTCCTAAGAATGTTGCATAAGGTTGTTCGGCTGTTGCAACTTTAATTCTAGTATTAGCCATCGCAATATGTTCTCCTGTTTGAGGGGAGGCAATATCATTTATTAATGTGTATTCTCCAGGATTTAAATTTCCCTGAATATTGACGAACCATTTAGATTCTTGAAGTGGAAGTTTATCCCAGTCATTCATATCTACCTGATCCATTATTTTTTTGATCTGTCCTTCGGACATTCCAGTGTGTTCTTTAATTAAAAACAATGCAGCCGCATAAGATGCAATTGTGGATTTCCCAAAGGAAATTTTACCGATAAGTCTTTTAAGGTTGAATACCAATCTGTGAAATACAGTATAGGCCGCTTTTTGTTTTGAAGTTTTAGGTTTTATTCTTTTATTCTTTTCGTCTCTAAGTCTTTTACCTTTATCATCAATAAGTCCTTCTTTATAGGCAGCCGTTTTTTTCCATGGCATAGTAAGTAGTCTTAGAAATCTAAAGGCATAGAATAAATCGGCGACACGGGAGACCGCGCCTTCTTTCAATACGTCTATATTTTCTGTTGTATATTTGCCTAATGTTCTCATAAGTTTCTTAATCTTTCTACAATTACTTCGTCTAGTCCTATTTCTATCATTTCGTCTTCAGGCAAATAATGTAAAAACACTAAGAAGGGCTTTATAAAATGATAATGTTCATGATTAATCTTAAACCAGACCATCTTATTAGCCGCTTCAATCCCAAAGACATTATATATAATTACCAAATGGTTTAATATAAGCCTTTCTTGTAGATCTTTATCAATTTCGTATCTTTTTAATAATCTTTTAAGATACTTAAATCGCGAAAGATCTTCCTTGAATTCACTAATATCCGTGCATTCAGGATTATCATAATGATGTGCAGCGAACATCTCGAAATTCTTATTTGTCAATTCATCAAAAATTTTCATTCTAATATTATATATAACCCCTACCGGGGTGAAAGTTTGTGGTTTTTAATTACTCACCTTCAGCGTCGTAATTCTTGTCTACGTAGTCAAAGAATTCTTTTTTCTTTTCGCCTTCCAATTCAGCCGGAGATTTAACACCAAACTTCTTAAGAGCTTTTTGGAAAAATGCCTGATATTTCTTTTGTTTCTCAGATTCTTCCATTTCTTTCTCTTCTTCTTCAAGAGGTTCATCGACACGAATAACTGGTCCTTCAACAAAAAGTTTTGAAGTACTAACAGTTATTTCACCTTCTTCGTTTGAACTTTCTTTAACTGTATAACCATAGATCTTTCCAGGTCCTACTAAGTAGTCAGAATCAGCTTCTAGATCTGATAAATCTTTTCCATCAAAGCCATAGTGATTTGTAAACATTTTTACTAAGTCCTTTTCTTTACCTTTGAAAGTAATTAAATCTTCCACACCAGACATGGGACCACGTCCAGAATGTACTTTTACAACTTTAACATTGTATCGTCTAGCACCCTTTTTTATAGGTTCATCAGGAGAATTAGAAGCACCAGTCGTAACTGTTGCAACATCCATTCTTCCTTCTAGCATTTCAGCTTCTGCAGTTTCCATACCAGTTCCAGGAGAAGTAATGATATCCTCTAAAGGGTTTCCCACTTCATCTTCTTCACTTTCTTCTTCTTCGGCTGATTCTTTAACTACCTTACCATCTTCTGTACTACCAGATTTTTTAACTGGATGTTTGGCCTTAAGTTCTTTCTCGCCTTTAGGTTGAGGTTCATCGACTTCCTTTACAGGTTTGTCGTGTGTATATCCTTTGGCAACATAAGCTTCATGCTCTTCTTTATTACTGGCAGTAACTTCTTTACCTTCTGGACTATACATTTTGTGAGGATATTTTATCTCCTTCACTATCTTTTTCTCTAAAACATCTTTTACTGCATTAGCAATGCTTAGAGTTTCTTTATCTTGCAATTTCATTATAGTCTCCTGTTTAGTATTGCATTAAAAGCATTCCGGTAATAGCGGTAGCTGCACCAGCTATTACTATCCAAAACATTTTATTAATAACGCCAACCGTTGTAGTATTTGTTGCAACAACATCCTCTACACTGTTAACCCTTTTTGTCAGTTCAATCAATTGATCCGACTGTTGATGAAGGAATTTCTCCATCGACATAATTTTTTCTTCAGCCCGAGCTAACGATACAATCGCCTCGGACATCTTATCAATTTTTTCTTCTATACGATCCAGCCTTTGTGCCGCTTCGTCTCTTTGTTGTTGTGCTGATGTCATATTATTTTACCTTTACGCCCATTTTTTTAAGTCGTTTAACAACGATGTCGTTGGCTTTAACATTTACATTTTTTCCTGTTGGATAGAGGTTATCTATCATCTCATCATCAAATACATATTTCATTAATTCTTTAATATAAGCTTCAATTGCTTTATTAGAACCAGTGTTATCATCCATTGGTCCTATTTTTTGATTTCTTTTAGCCTTTAAGAAGAAAACTAATTTTCTTGCTGCATCTTTTCTTTTTCTAACATCACTATCAAAGATTCCAGATTTCATTGTACCTTCTTTAACATCTTCACTAATAGATTCCATGGTTATATCCATAGGCTTGCCGGCCCACATTTTACCATCTTTCCATTTATAGCCTTTATCTTTAAGATAATCTCTAAGATCATCTAAATCTAAATAATAAGCTTTGACAGTTACTGATCTATCTAACATAGGTGATGTTACAGTCTTTAAATTAAATTTTCTTTTTACTTCTAGACTATTTAGAAGTTTTATTAATTTTTTCTTTTCGCTTCTAGCAAATTTCTTAAAATTAATTTCTAATTGACCTTCATTTACAGTTTCTTCTTTTATCCATTTCCAAACACCATGACCAGAATAAGTATCTTTTTTATATCCTCTTTTTTTCATCATGGCATCGATATAATCTTCCGGTTTGCCACCTTTTTTCTTAGCCATTTTCTTGGCATCAACCATGGCATAATATGCATCATACTTTTCTGTATTTAATGTTTTAAATTCGCTAAATTTTTTCATTACTTTAACCTATCCCATTCGTCATCCCAGATTAATTCTAAAGCTTTCATATCGGCCCAGTCTGGATCTTTCCAACGGCCATTTTCTTTATTCATTAATATGGAAGAAATAGCATCTAGTAATTCTTGTTCTTTTTTAGAACCAGATGCATTGTTATTCTTTTTAAGATATTTTATTTCTTTTCTATATTTAACTTGAATCTTTTTTGCATCAAGCCAACTTTCTTTAACTTCTTCTTGAGCATAAAAATCATATATCTCTGGCCAGAATTCTGTAATTTGTTCTACATCCATTGAAGCAGGTTTATCTTTTCCTGAAGCAGAATTACCATCATATTCTGTAGTTATATAATAGAATACATCCTCGGCTTTACCTTTAGCTAGCCAAGTATCACCAGAGCGTCTAAACTTAAGTTTAAATCTTTTTGAGACACCTTTTACATTATATTTTTTATCACCATCGGTTTCACCTTTATCATCCCAATTTGCCATATCTAAATCTATTTCAACAGTATCGTCTGCAAGGGGTGGATGATCTTCTCTATTCCATTTGAATCCTCTACCGTCGGCTTTAGGTTTTCTTGCTTCGTTTAATTCATCAAATAAAACGGGGTAAGTTTGTTCTGTGAATCCTTGATATCCTGAATAAGATTTAGTAGTTTTTCTAGTTCCGGCTATAGAACCAGTATATTTTCCTATGACCTTTCCGGTATTAAGATACTTATTAAGAATATTTTTTTGATGTTCATTAACTTTGAGGGCTTTCATTAATGATTCTCTTACATTCTCATTATTTCCTTTATATTTTTTTGAAGCGGCATAAGTTTTTGTTTCTTTCTTAGTACCTGCAACTCTGCCTACATATTGATTTTCTACTAAGCCTGTAGATATAAAATCTTCTAGGATTTTTTGTTGAACCGGATTGAATTTAAGAGCTACAACAAGATTTTGAAAGTTTTTAGTATAGTTTTCAGTAACTATTGATTTAAATAAATCTCTTGCTACACTTTCGCCAAAGTTAGCATAGTCTAAAGCTTTTTTAACTTCCGGATGATCTGATAATCCTCTCTTCATTTTTTCAATTTGTTTAACAGCGTAAGTCATTGCTCCACCGTGATCTAAAGCGAATTCGACAGCTTTTCTAACTCTCTTTGCTTTAGGATTTTTTCTGAAATATTTGCTGATCTCTGAACTAGTTAGTTTTGATCCAGACATATCTCCATGTGCTTCTTTTTTCATATTACCCTCTATTTTAAGTACCCATGTTTTCGTTTTAATATATTCATAGCTGTTGCTATTTTATGTCCTTTATCACGAAAATCTTTTTGTTTTAATTTATTTGCTATTTTTTCTAACTCTGCTTTTAAGGCCGGAGTTAATTTAAAATCGTCTTTAAGCACAAATTGCCCAAAGTTCAAAATCTCTTTTTGTCCTGGTGTGTCTTTCTGATAGTTCTTAACTAGTTCTTCAGTACCCCATTCACCAGCACCATGTTCCTCGGTTAGTTTTTCAACAGAATCTAACCAACATCTTTTACGTATGTCTCCACCAAATTCTACTAATACGTAGTTGGATCCACACACTCTAATAGTACCAACTTCATTATTTTCTTTTAGTACTACCTCATCGCCTTCTTTAAAAAGTTCACCTTGTACATATTCTTCTCTTCTGTCAGAAACCTTTTCTAACTGTATATGTTTACGATAGTTATGAGATTCTTCAAGTCCCATTCCTTTTCTTACAGAATTAAAAAGATCTTGTGTATCTTTAAAATCTGATGGCATACCTTTAGAGAAAGTTTCTAAATCATTCTCTGAAGCGGCGTGTCTTAATAATGAAGCAGACATTTTAGTTTCTAAATCGTCTGAATCCGGATCTCTCATTCCGGCACTTATAACTTTTACGCCATTTTCAAATTGATAAAATCCATGTCTTCCTTTAACGCCGTTATATTTATTTAAAACTTTGTTAAATTCAACAACTCGATCTTCACCAACAACCATAGTTACATCCTTAAATCCTTGGTCGTATAACTTACTAACTACATCAAAAACCATTCTTACGTCTTTATCAGACATAATATTCCTAGCATGTCTAGGGAACATCTTCCTCATATACTTTACTTTATCTTTAAAGTCTAAAGGATTCTTTTTCTTATCCTGTGTCTTAGTAGGATATATTCTATATTTCCCACCTCTGGCTATTTTTTTTGTAGCCTCAAATAATTTTCTATGTCCTAGTGTAGGAGGATTAAACCTTCCAAAAACAAATGTTATACTACCACTATCTTCAGTCAAGAAATCAGTAAATGATTTAACCATATTAATTCTCTTTTTTTATAGGGAGAGGAGCCGTAAAGAATTCTACAGCCGATGTACGTTGTACTTGTATGTTTTTCATATCCTCGGTCCCATTAGCCTGGATTATCCCAGCCTTTAATTATATCTGGCGAAAAGTTCATTGCAGAAAATTCTAGTCTGTCAACAAGCTTTACGGCCCCACCTTCCGTTCTATCTATGGCAACAAAACCTTCTGGGTTGGTCACCTTAAATCCGGATCTAGTTTTCACAAACGTCCCAATATCATTCAGTCCGTTTAGTTTATTTATAATAATTAGTTTTGCATCGACGAGATTATTTTGCAAATCGAATACATTTTGTAAACTTTTTATATTACTTTTACTAAAAAATGACATTAAAGCTGATTTTTTAGCTTCAACACCGGCTTTTCCTTTATCAGATTTTAATTTATCTGATTGTTTAGCATATCTATC
>PVBE011189502.1_pt1 | contig 30521 bp, 25 predicted proteins | sample 1631181 | NCBI WGS metagenome assembly PVBE01 (sample SAMN08397723, study PRJNA350692) | Marine metagenome, whole genome shotgun sequencing project. | isolation source: water | place: Pacific Ocean | collected 2012-04
AGTCCTGATCGACCCCGTCGTACCAGACCTCGTTCGCGGAGGTGTTGACCGTCGAGTCCGTGTCGTCGCAGTCCTGCCCACCGAAGTTGTCCGAGTACTCGCCGTCGCCGTCCGCGTCGTAGTCGGAGGCGCCGTCGCAGTCGCTGTCCACGCCGTCGTACCAGGTCTCTGTGGCGGAGGAGTTGACCTTCTTGTCCGTGTCGTCGCAGTCGCTGCCACCGTAGGCGTCGCTGTCCTCACCGTCGCCGTCCGCGTCGTAGTCGGAGGCGTTGTCACAGTCCTGATCGACCCCGTCGTACCAGACCTCGTTCGCGGAGGTGTTGACCGTCGAGTCCGTGTCGTCGCAGTCGGTGCCGCCGTAGGCATCGCTGTCGAAGCCGTCGCCGTCCGCGTCGTAGTCGGAGGCGCCGTCGCAGTCGCTGTCCACGCCGTCGTACCAGGTGTCCGTCTCCGAGGGGTTGACGCTGGCGCTGGAGTCGTCGCAGTCGTTTCCGGCGCAGGACGAGCTCATGAACTGGTCGCCGTCGATGTCGCACTCGGCGCAGTAGTCGGTGGTCCAGGTGCCGCTGCTCTCGGGGGTGTAGGCCTCCACCAGGGTGTAGCTGGTGCCCGCGCCCATCATGAAGCCGAAGTGCGCCGCATCGCCCGCAGCGATGCTGCTGGTCTCCAGGACCAGCGCCATGCTGCGGTCCTGCAGGGCGTTGCCCGGGTCGCTCAGGCTGCCGTCGGCGTCGGTGTCCGAGTTGCTGAAGCCCAGGCTGGTGTTGGCCTGGTCGCAAGCCCAGAAGCCCAGGTTCAGCCCGGACCCTCCGATGCTGTGCACCCAGTCGTCGTAGCCGTCGCCGTCCTTGTCCTCGACGTCGTTGTAGCTGGTCAGGCTGCCGGCGCTGGTGTAGTCCGGCTCCAGGTCCGTGCCGTAGAGGAGGCGGAAGTCGGAGATGTCCGTGCTTCCGGTGTTCCACACCTCGAGCATCACGCCAGCGCCGATGTTGCGGTCGTAGACCGTCGAGCCGTCGCTGGAGCGGCTCGTCACCGTGAAGCGAAGGTACTCGTACTTGGTGATGAGGAGGTCCCCCACGCTCCACACCACGACGGCGTCCGTGGTGGTGTAGAGCTCGCTCTCCACCGTGAAGTCACAGGTCCCCTGGCCATCGTTGGCCTCGTAGAAGTAGCTGCTGCTTCCCTGGTCGTACTCGACGGTGATCTGCTGCCAGGGGTTGCTGCTGTAGGTGACGTCGTTCCAGCCGAAGGCAGAGCTGCCGCTGTAGGGGTCGTACAGCATCATGCCTTGGCTCACCGCGTCGTAGTTCCAGGTGCCGCAGTCGCCGTAGTTCAGCTCGTAGTAGCTGCCGTTCATCGTTCCGCCGGCCTGGGCGGCCGGAGAGTAGCCGACCATCAACCAGAGACAGAGCAGCGAGATGAGGGTGAGAAGCGGCTTGGAAGAACTCGTCCACAGGACGAAGGGATTCCGTTGGACGAAGCGGGCGGAGCGCATGCTGACCTCGGGGAACAAAGGTCCAAGGTGAAAGTACATGGAAGGAGTCCTGACCTGCGTGAGCAGATCGATTACACGCCCTGCGGTTTTCGCCTGTGGAGCGAGGCTGCAGGCCCTCAGAGACGCTTCTTTCGCAAGATGGCTGTGGCCTGGGTGGGGGCGATCATCTGGGCCTCGTGGCCCGAGGAGATGCCGGCGGCGTTGGCCTCGTCGGTGTCGATGTGCATCTCCAGCAGGTAGCTGTCCTTGACGCGGATCAGCACGTCTCCAAAGATGAGATCACGACCCTCGGGGCTGTGCACGGCGACCTCGACGACGTCCTTGTCCTTCACGCCGTAATGCTCGGCGTCGGCCGTCGTCATGTGGATGTGGCGCCAGGCGCAGATGAGTCCCTCCTCCAGGGTCAGTGTGCCAGCGGGTCCCTTCAGGGTGATGGGTGCGCTGTTCTTGACCTTGCCGCTGGCGCGGACTGGAGCGTCTACGCCCAGGAAGAACTCGTCGGTGCGGCTGATCTCGATCTGGCAGGCTCGACGCTCGGGCCCCAGGATGCGAACGCCTTCGATCTGACGCTTGGGACCGATGACGGTGAGGGTCTCCTCGGAAGCGAACTGGCCGGGTTGGCTCAGCGGACGGCGAGGCGTGAGTTGGTGGCCCGGGCCGAAGAGCAGGTCCACGGCCTCGCGGGTCAGGTGGATGTGTCGGGCGCTGATGCCGATCGGGATGCCCTTGCGCTCGGGAACCTTCTGTCCCCCGCGGGCCACGGCGTCGGCCTCGAGCGCGATCTGCAGGGCCTCGTCGGTTCGGACGGCGAGGATCTGGACCCTGCTGCGCGGGGTGCTGATCTCCGCGACCGGGGTCTCGGCGCTCAGGCTTGCGTCGCGGTTGCGGTCTTCGCTCAGGCGAGCACCGAGGAAGTCCAGGCGCTGGCAGGCCCGGTGTCGGATGAGCGCGCTGTTCTCACCGATTCCCGCGGTGAACACGATGACGTCCACGCCACCCATCGCCGCGGCGTAGGCGCCGATGTACTTCCGAAGCCGATGGGAGAAGACGTGGATCGCCAGCCGGCAGGCTTCGTCCCCCTGGCTGGCGCGCTCCTCGATGTCGCGCAGATCGTTGCCGACCTGGGAGAGTCCGGCGAGTCCGGACTTCTTGTTGAGCAGCTCGTCCACGGTGTCCGCCCCGTGCTCGCGAACCAGCTCCAGGACCAGTCCGGGATCGACGTCTCCGGAGCGGGTTCCCATGACCAGTCCCTCGAGCGGGGTCATGCCCATGCTGGTCTCGACCGAGCGTCCGTACTCCACGGCGCAGGTGCTGGCGCCGTTGCCCAGGTGGCAGGTGATGATCCGGAGCTCCTCGATCGGGGTCTCCAGGTACTCGGCGGCTTTGTGGGAGACGTACTGGTGACTCGGCCCGTGGAAGCCGTAGCGTTGGTGGTCCTGGCGCAGCTCAGGGGGGAGAGCGTAGGACCGAGCGCGCCGCGGGAGGGTGCGGTGGAAGGCTGTGTCGAAGACGGCGACGTGCGGAACATCGGGAAGAAGCTCCAGCGCGGCACGAATGCCGGCGATGTTCGCGGGGTTGTGCAGAGGCGCCAGTGGAACCAGCTCCTCGAGGCGCGCGATCACCTCGGCGTCGATGCGCGTCGGTGAGGTGAAGCTGCGCCCTCCGTGCACCACGCGATGGCCCACTGCGGTAATGGGCCCCTCGACCTGAGGAAGCACCTCGGCCAGGGCCTCGGCATGGGTACGATCGTCGCCCAGGCGGTCCGCCTTCGCGGAGAAATGGCGGGTGCCATCCGGTGTGAGGACATCGACTTTGAGGCTGCTCGAGCCCGCGTTCAGAACCAGGATGCGCTGCATGTGCGTGGCCTAACCTCCCTGCATGTCGGTGGGGCAGGAGAATGCGGCGCAATAGACTGCCCGCCGTGGTCATTACCGGCACCGCTGTTCGCTCCTCTGCAGGCAGGCTGGAGGAACTCTTTGAGCTGCTCCTGCAGGGTGGGCACGCCATCGCCGAGCAGCCGCCCTACGCCTCTGAGGGCCTGGCCCAGCCCCGCTGTGCCGTGATCCGAGGCCTGGATCGTCAGCGCCCGGCCGAGGTGCTCCTGAGAGAGGTGGTCCAACAGGTGGTGAGCGATCCCGCCCGGACGGGCCTGGTGGTCGGCACGAGCAGCGGAAACATCTCCGGGCCCTGGGAGGCCTGGCACCGTGCGGTGCTGGCAGGCCAGGAGGCGAGCGAGGCGGGGACCTGGCGCCAGAGCCCCACGGAACGCGTCGCGGCCGAGCTCGGGCTCGCCCGCCACACCACCGTCAGCGTGGCCTGCGCCAGCGGCACGGCCGCCTTTGTGGTGGCCGATGGTTGGCTACGGGAAGACGAGGGCTTGGATCAGGTGGTGGTGGCCGGTGTGGATGCCCTCTCGCTGTACATCCATGCGGGCTTCAGCGGCCTCGGCGCCCTGACTGCGAGCTTGCCGAGGCCCTTCTCGGCGGATCGTGATGGTCTGGTGCTCGGTGAGGGGGCCGCTGCCCTGGTGCTCTCGCGAGAGGGGGAGGGGCCGACGCTGTTGGGGGTGGGCATGTCGGGCGATGCGGTGCACATGACGGCTCCAGACCGGACCGGGCGAGGCTGTGCTCGCGGTATGCGGGCAGCGCTGGACGACGCGGGTCTGGGCCCTGAAGACATCGACATGGTCAGCGTGCACGGCACGGGGACCGTCTTCAACGACAACATGGAGGCCCACGCTCTGGCCTCGCTCTTTCCTCGCGGCGTGCCCATTTTTGGTGTCAAGCAGGCCATCGGACACACCCTTGGCGCGGCGGGCGCCATCGAGGCGGCCATCGCCGTCGAGGCGTGGAAACGCGGGGTGCAGCTGCCTGCTCCCCCGGAACTCGCCCCGGATCTTCCCCTCCGGCTCGTGCCGGGAGGAGCGCCTGCCCGCGTGTTGTCCACGAACTCCGCCTTCGGTGGGGCCAATGCCGCCCTGGTCTTCGGGTCCGGGCCGGCCCCGGAACGCCTTCCGCGGCAGCCGACCCTGGTGCGGACCGCTCTGCTGGAGCTGGCCCCCGGCAAGGTGGACTGGTCGTCTCTCTGGTCCGACTCGCCGGAGCGCTTCAAGCGGATGAACCGCTACGTCCGAGCGGGCCTGGTCGCCACCCACCGCCTGCTCGGGACCCAGGCACAGGATCCGGACACCGGCATTGTGCTCGCCAGCGAGAGCAACTGTCGGCACGTGGATCTGCGCTACCACACGAAGCTGGTCCGGCGGGGTGCCGCGGGAGCGCCTCGGGTGGACTTCATCTACACCATTCCGGGAGCGCCGGTGGGTGAGGTGAGCATCCAGTGGAAGCTGCGAGGCCCGCAGCTCAGCCTGTGCGCGCCCATGGAGCAGGCCGACGAAGAGGCGTGTCGGCTCATTCGCTGGGGCCGCGCCGAGCGCATGGTCGCGCTGGGCATCGAGGCGCCCGACGGCGAGAGTCCGGCGCGGGTTCGAGCCGCCCTCTGGGCTGTGAACGAGGCCTAGAGCACGACGATGGCTGTGTGCACGGGCCTGACCATCGTCTCATCGCCTGGGAAGGAGCCCGTGCGGATCTCGGTGCTGGGAAGGTCCACGACCTGACCCTGAACCACCATGCGCTTGGACGACCCCCCGTCCAGGTTCATCGCGGTGTGGCAGCCCAGCTCCTGCAGGAAGTGCGCGGTCATGCCCAGGGTGAAGCCTGGGGCGCGCTCGAAGTCGCGGCCGTCCACCGCGAGGAACACCAGCCCCTCCTCGTCTTCTCCCACCGCCAGGCGGGGCAGCAGGTTCTGGTCGAAGGTCTCGTCCTGGCTGAAGGTCACCGGGGGCGCTGAGCCTGCGAAGTCCTCAGCAGCGAGGTCCAGGACGGGCTGTCCCCCGTGGAGCAGCATGGGGCCGCCCGAGATCGCTTCCTTACCGTCGAAGTCGATCTCCTCCGGCAGCGGGCCGCAGACGACGCAGCCGGCGAGGGGAATCTCCAGAGCGCCTCGTCCCCTGGCCACGATCTCCATCCCCACGATCGCGGCGCTCTCTCCCTCGTGGTCCGGGCAGCTCCGACCGAAGGCCCGGTTGAAGGCCACGGGTCCCTGACCGAGCTGTGAGGGGTCGTTGTGTGCGATGCCGACCTCGGACATGTCCACCACCCGGATGTGCCCATCGACGAGGGCTGCCCTGCGGAAGACGGGCAGGTTCAACACGAGCCCTTCGCTGACCAGCAGTCCGACGGGATCGCTTCGGGCGCTCGGTGGCTCGATGTCGGGCTCGCTGTAGAGGAAATAGCCGCCGCTCACCCCGGCGATGCCGCCGCACAGGCGCACCGCATCGGCCAGACCGTTGGCGCGGCGGGCGTCCAGGCATGCCAGCTCCCGATCGCGAACCCGGAGCAGGTTCAGGTGGACGGGGCCCAGCCGGGTCTGCCCCGAGACGCGAGCGTGAGAGACCCCGTCCGCGACAGCGGCCCAGGAGCGTGGAAGCTGCCAGGGTTCGGGCGCTTCCGGCCGGGCATGGTGGAGCAGGGCCCCCTGGCTGTAGAAGAAGTCCGTACAGGCCCGAACCCGCATGGCTCGTGATTCCCCGTCCGCCAGGATCTCCAGTGTTCGGCGGTGCAGCCCCACCCGGAGCAGTCGTGCTGCGGGGAGATCCAGGGCACCCAAGAGCAAGAGCGTGGCCTCGAATCGCCGCTGGAAGATTCGGGCCTGGTTGGGATCCACCTCTTCGATCAACACCGGCGCGATGGGTAGACCACCCACCTGTGCCTCCAGCTCTTCGAAGGACCGAGGTCCGTCCCGTGGTGCACGGTCGAAGGCGCGGAGAGGCTCGAGCCAGCGCTCCACCCCGTGAGCAGCGGCAAAGTCCGCGGCTGCGGAAAACCAGGCCGGATCAGTTGTTGTCGTGACCGCTCTCGTCGTGGGAATGGTCGTGGCCGCCTTCGCCGTGCGGGTGGCCGTGGGCGAGCTCCTCGGCGGTGGCTTCACGGACGCGAACGACCTCGATGTCGAAGTGAAGGTCCTTGCCAGCCAGCGGGTGGTTCCGGTCGATGACCACGATCTCTGCCCGAACCTCGGAGATCCAGATGGGCCCCTGGTTGCCCTGGTCGTCCTCGGCCATGAACTGCATGCCCTCGAAAATGTGGGCGTCCTGGGGGAAGGCGCTGCGAGGCACCTCCGCCGTGCTGTCCGGGCTGCGCGGGCCGTAGCCCTTTTCGGGAGGAACCACGACCTGGATCGTGGCACCGGCCTCCAGGCCCTCGAGCGCTTCCTCGACTCCGGCCACGAGGTTGTTGAAGCCGTGGAGGTAAGGCAGTGGAGGGCGTCCTTCGGAGGTGTCGATCACACCGCTGTCCGGGTCCTTGAGCGTGAAGTGGATCATCACTACCTTTCCCTTCTCGACCTGCATGCCGGCTCCTGCGCTGGAGGACGATACTGCTCCAGGGGGTGTTAGCTAACCGCATGCTGCTCCTTCCGCTGATGCTGTCTTCGGATGTTCCTCCCGAGGCCCTGACTGCCTGGGCCACGATGGCCGAGGTGGAGCGACTCGAGGCGGACTTCGTCCAGGTCCGGCACAGCAGACTGCTCTCAAAGCCCTTCAGCTCCAGTGGAACCCTGCGCTTCGAACGCCCGGAGCGACTGGCCTGGTCGGTCGAGGAGCCCAGTCCCAGCACCTTCGTGATGGACGGCAGCAGAGTGGGCATGTGGTACCCGGACCTTGGAGTGCGCGAGGAGATCGACCTCGCCGGGAGTCCGGAGACGGCCAGCCTGGTGCAGGGGATGATGATCTGGCTGGGTGGTGACCTGGACCGGGTGACCGAGCAGTACGAGTTCTCGTGGGCAGCTCCCACGGCCACGCTGAGACCGAAGGACGCATCCATGAAGGTCATCGTCGACCGTCTGGAACTGACCATCAGCGGGGAGCCACCCCTGGTCAGCTCGGTGGTCATCCACGAGCCGGACGGCGACCGCGTCGAGATCACCCTGCAGAACGTGCAGATCGACCCCGCTTTCCCGGCGAACGCGTTCGATCTGCCCGAGCGGTGAGAAGGCGCGGGCTTCTGGGCCTGGCGCTGCTGGGCTTCCTGGTGTTCGTCGCCTCCGGCCTGCGCCTGACCGATGACCTGATGCGCCTGGTGCCCGCCGAGGGCGAGCTTGCTCAGGCCATGGAGTTGTTGGACCGCTTCCGGATTGCCGACACGCTGCTCATCGAGGTGGATGGCACAGGCGTCGAGCGGGAGGACCTGCTCGCGGCGGTGGATGAACTCGGAGAGCGCCTGCGCGAGGATCCGGACTTCGGAGTGGTGCGCTTCAGGACGGAGCTACAGGACGGCAGAGCTCTGCAGCAGGCCGCCGCACCGCACGCCGTGGCGCTGATCCCCGCGGAGCGCTTGACCGAGCGCCTGTCCAGGGAGGGGATCGAGCGGACCCTGCTCGCCCAGCTCGTTCGCCTCTCGGGGCCGGGCGGCGCGCTCTTCGAAGCGCAGTTCCTGGCAGATCCACTGGACCTGACGACCCTTGCGCTCCAGGGCTTGAGCGAGGGCTCGGCCCCCTTCAACATCAGGGTGCAGAGCAACCACTTCCTGGACTCCTCGGGGCTTCGTGCCCTGCTGATCGTCGAGCCCGCCATCAAGGTGATGGAGATGGGTCCGGACGCGCCCTTCGTGGACAAGCTGGAGGCGCAGCTCGCCCAGAGCGCACTGCCGGCCCGCTGGATGGGGGGGCACCGTGTGGCCAGCGATGCTGCTGGGCTGATTCGCGACGACATCCAGCGCGCTGCGCTGCTCGGAATGGCTGGGCTGACCCTGCTCTTCCTGCTGGGCTTTCGCAGCATGCGTCCGCTGGTGGCCGGAGTCCTGCCCCTGGCTCTGGCGGCTGCCGCCTGCTTTGCCGCTGCCCGCTTCCTGAGCCCCATCCACGGCATCTCTCTGGGCTTTGCCGGGGCCTTGCTGGGCCTCGCAGTCGACTACTGGGTGCACCTGTATTGCGCGGCATCGGCTCGGAGCGCCGGCACCTTTCAAGAGCGGCTGGATGCGGCCCTCCTCGCGCTGAAGGACATTCAGCCGGCCCTGCTCGTCAGCGCTGCCTCGACCGGCGCTGCCTGCCTGGTGCTGACCACCTCGAGCTACCCGGTAGTGCGTGACCTGGGAGCCATGGGGCTGGGCGCGACCGCCGGCGCTCTTGCCGGGACCTTCCTGCTGGGGCCACTGGCCTTCGCGCTCATCGGTGCCCGCAAACTGCCTCGGTGGTCCTTGCCCTCCCCGCCGCCCGCGCTTCGGGGCCTGGTCGTCGTGGGTGCCGTGGTGCTGGGACTCGTGGGGCTCACGGTGAGCTTTGATGGGGATCCGCGGAAGCTCTCACCCAGCGCTCGCGACACCCAGGCCCTGATGGAAGAACTGGGAGACCGCTACGGGGGCTTCGGTACGGGTGGCATGGCGGTGGTCAGCGGCGAGCAGGCGCTGGATCAGGCCGAGCACCTGCAGCAGGCTGTGAGCGCGATTCCTGGTCTGAACGCGGTCGGGGTTGGGCGTATTCTCCCGGGCCCCGCCACCGTGAAACAACGAGCGTCGGCGCTGCCCTCGGTGCCGGAACTTCAGGCCCGCATCGATGAGGCCGCCGAGGCCCTCGCTCTCACCCCTGAGGCTGTCGCGGGGCTGGCGGAGTCGATCCACGAGCGATCCGCAGCGCCCGGCCCGGAGACCTGGTCGGGGACGCCCCTGACGGAGCTCGTCCACACCCACGTGTCCGGGGACTCGGTCATGGTCAGCCTGGTCGTCCCCGAGGACGGGCTGGTGCCCAGCACCGAAGCCGTCGTGTCGGCGGTGGCGCCTGGAGCGCAGCTGGTTCTGCCCTCGCGCTTCGCAGCGAATGGTGTGAAAGACATCGCCTCCGAGATCCTGCGCCTGGGGAGCTTGGGCTTTTTCGCCATTCTGCTCCTCCTGGCTCTGCGCTTCCGCTCCCCTCGCGTGGCTGTGGCTGCACTGCTGCCCAGCGTGGCGGCCTGCGCTGCCGCCGCCGGCACCCTGGCCCTGGCCGGGATGCCCTTCAACGGGGTCAGCAGCTGCGTGGTCGTGCTCACAATCGGCCTGGGGCTGGACTACGGGGTCTTCATGGTGGGGGCGGTGGGCCACAAGGACTCGTCTCGCTACGCCGTGGGCATGAGTGCGCTGACCACGATGGTGGGTTTTGGCGCGATGCTCGCGACCTCCACCCCTGCGCTCTTCAGCGTTGGCCTGGCGGCTGCGGGGGGCATTGCGGCGGCAGGGGTGGTTGCCCTGACACTGAGCGCACCCCTCGCGCGAGCAGAGCAGATCGTGCCCCGCTGGCTCCGACGCGTCGCCTGGGTGGCCTTGCTGCTCGCCAATCTCCACGCTGTGTTGCACCAGTTCATCTTCCTGGCCCCTCCGCCCTCGGGGAAGAGCCCCGTTCACTCTCTGGAGGGGGGGGAGCTCGCTCGGAGCTTCGGCCCCAACCGATTCGTTCAGGCCGAGGGCATGAGGGTGGTCTACCTGGAGGGTGACCCCTACGAGCGGGGCTATGCCCACAGCGTGCTCGTCGAGGATCTCCATCGACAGCTCGAGGTGGAGAACCTGGACAACCTCGAGCGTGCTGTGCCCAACCCCCTGGCCCGCCTCTTCATTCTGGAGAGCAGCATGGTCTGGGCCCGCGGGCTCTCCGCTCACCTGCGCGAGGAGGACCAGCTCGAGATCCGCGGTCTCGTCGATGGGGCTATCGCTGACCCCTTCTCGTGGTTCGCGCCCGCCTTCACGCGGCGGATCTACTACCACGCCATCCACGACATCGGTCAGGCCTGGGCCGACAGCTCCTTCGTCATGGCCTGCAGCGGCTTCGCGGGGCGCACGCCAGAGGGCGAGTGGCTTCTGGGCCGCAACTTCGACTTCGACGGGGGGTCCGTCTTCGACCGGCACAAGGTGGTGCAGTTCGTGCGCCCGGACGAAGGCCACGCCTACGTGAGCGTCGCGTTTTCGGGGATGCTGGGCGTGGTCACCGGCATGAATGACCAGGGCCTGGCCGTGGCCATCCAGGCGGTGCAGACCGACGACCCGCCCATCCCTGGGACGCCGATGACCCTCATGGTGCGCGAGCTCTTGCAGACGGCGTCCAGCCTGGACGAGGTGGAGTCCATCCTGCGTGCCCGGAAGGGCTTCGTCGGGGAGAACGTGCTGGTGATCGACGCCCAGGCGGAGGAGGCTGCGCTCTTCGAGCTCACGCCGGATGCTCTCGTTCGCGTCCCCGTCGAGGACCGCATGGCGGTGACAAACCACTTCCGCAGCGCGGAGCTCGGGACGCAGGAGGCGAACGAGCGACACCTGGAGGACGACACCACCGGTCCCAGGCTGGCTCGGCTGGAGACGCTCCTCTGGGAGGAGGATCTCAGCCTCGAACGCGGGACCGAGATCATGACGGACCGCAACGCGCTGGACGGTACGCCCCTCCCGCGAGGCCATCGGCACGCCATCGACGCGGACATCGCCACCCACTCGGTGGTCCTCAACGCCAGCACGGGGGAGCTGTGGGTGAGTCGCTGGCCGAACACCGCGGGCGGCTACGTACGTCTGGATCTCTACGAAGCCCTCTCGGGCCACCTGGAGCCGATCGAGGTCGTGGAGGCCGGAGACATTCAGGCCACGCTGGATGTCCATCGTGGGCGGGAACTGCTCCGCGAAGCACGGGACGCCGACCCGGAGGAAGCGGAGCGCTTGTCGAGGCGTGCACTTCTGCTGATGCCGAAGCACCCCGAAGCGCTCACGGAGCTGGCGGCGGCGCTGCTCGCACAGGGCCGGCGGGAAGAGGCCCTGCCCTACATCGAGGAGGCCCTTGCCGCGCCACCGGAGTATGCGGACCAGGCCCGGCTGTTGGAGTCGTGGTTGTGAAGTGGAGGGGCTGCCTGTGATGCTCCTGTTGGCTTGCCTGCATCGGGCGCCTGCCATGGTTCACCCTGTCGAGCACGTGGCCGGCTTCAAGATCGAGGTCCTGGGAAGCACCGTGGCCGGCACGGGCGTCTTCGCCGAGGAGGGAGATGCCGTGGTCTTCCAGGCGCTCACTCCCGCGGGGACGGCCTTGTTCTCGGTGCGGGACAGCGGTGCTTCGCAGCCCGAGGTCGTCGCGCCGGACGAGGATCTGGCGGCCATGCTCGAGCGGCTGCCCTGGTACCGCGATCTCTCGCTGCTCTTCCGCTGGTCCTGCCCCGAGGGCCGCTGCTCTACCGAGACCGGTCGCATCCACGAGTCCGAAGGCTCGCGCCGCTACCGGGGCGAGGGGGGCCCTGCGACGGTGCGGATCCTCGACGAGGGCCTGGAACTCACCGACCGGCGGCGTCGCTATACGCTGACGGTGCTCAAGTGAGGAAGTGGCCGGGCTGGGATGGGGCCATCCTGCTGGTGGCCGGTCTGGCTGCACTCGTCGTGTACCTCCAGCGTGGAGGGCTTGGTGGGGAGCTCGAGCTGGCCATCGTGCTCCTGGTGGACCTGCTCTACCTCTCCGGCAGCTGGTGGCTGCGACGGGCTCCATGAAGCCCCTGGTCTGCATTCCCTGCAAGGACAACGTGGCCACGGTGTCCGAAGTGGCCCGGCGCTGCCAGGAGTACGTGCCCGACGTGCTGGTGGTGGACGACGGCAGCACCGACGGCAGCGGAGACGCGGCGAGAGCGGTGCCGGGTGTGGTCGTGCTCACCCATCCTGTGAACCGGGGCAAGGGTGTGGCGCTGACCACGGCTCTTCAGCACGCTCGTGCTCGGGGCTTCAGTCACCTCATCGCGGTCGATGCCGACGGGCAGCACCTTCCCGAGGACCTGCCGCTCTTCCTCGAGGCCGCCGAGAGCGACCCCTGGTCCATCCTCCTCGGGGTGCGGGACATGAGCGGTGCACCCGGGAGGAGCACCTTCGGCCGCAGCTTCTCGAACTTCTGGATCTGGGTCGAGACGGGACATCGGGTGGGGGACAGCCAGACCGGCTACCGCGTCTACCCCGTGGGCCCGGTCCTGGGCCTCTCCCTTCCGAAGGGGCGCTACGAGTGGGAGGTCGAGGTGCTCGTCCGCGCTCTGTGGGCCGGCATCGCGGTGCGGGATGTTCCCTGCCGCGTTCACTACCCTCCGGAAGAGGAGCGGGTCACCAGCTTCCGCCCCTTCTGGGACAACGTCCGCATCAGCCTGCTGAACACGCGACTGGTCTTCGCGCGCATCGTCTGGCCGCCTCGCTGGAGCAACCCCGTGCCTCCGCCGGGTGGGCGATGGACCGATCGACACCTCGGACGGATGTGGGGCTGGGAGTTCTTCTATCAGCTCATTCGGCTGGCCGGCCGGTGGCCCGCCTACGCGGGCATGGCGGTCCTCGCGAGCTTCTACTGGGCCGCTGCGCGTACCCATCGGCGGGGGGTGCAGGCCTGGTTGGACCGCGTGGGCCGGGGCAGCGTCTGGCGGGTCTTCTACAACTTCGCCTGCTCTCTCGTGGACCGCTTCCTGATGCTGAGCAAGGGGATCGAGGTCTTCGACTACGTGCACGAGGGCACGGAGAAGGCCTCCTCCTGCCTTGCCGAGAGAGGCTGCCTGATCATGTCGGGACACGCCGGCAACCCGGATCTGGTCGCTTCGGTCCTTCGCACCGAAGGCTACGCGGACCGCCCGGTCAACATCCTGGCCTACACGGGGGCGGACGACCCCTACGTGGCCCTGATCCAGCGGCACATCGGCGACTCGGCGCCGCGGCTCATCTGCCAGAACGATGACCTGCAGATGGCCTCGATGGAGGTCTTGCGGGCCCTTCGACGGGGGGAGATCGTCGCCATGAAGGCGGACCGGGTGGTGGATGAGCGCGTCTGCGAGGTGGGCTTCATGGGAGGGCGCGTGCTGCTGCCGACAGGCCCCTTCCTGCTGGCCGCCCTGTCGAAAGCACCGGTCATCATCATGGGCTGCTTCAAGGAGGGTGCGCACTACCGGGTGCTCGCCACCGAGCCACAGATCCTGACCTTCACCTCCCGGAAGGAGCGCGAGGCCGATCTGGAGCGCTGGGCTCAGACCTACGCCAACCAGCTGGAGGCCTGGCTACGCCGTTACCCGGAGCAGTACTACAACTTCCACGACGTGTGGGTCTGAGGGCGTCCAGACCGGATCAGGCGCGGGACTGGGCTCGGACCGCTGCGATCTGTTCGGGGGACGCGAAGTGCTGGCGGACATGCTTGTGGATGTCGCCCACGGTCTTCATCTCACCGATGAGGGTCTCGTCGATGCGAAAGCCGAAGCTCTTCTCCAGCGCCGTCACCAGGTCCATGGCGTCCAGGCTGTCCAGGTCCAGATCTTCGCGGAGGTCCGCTGAGGGCACGACAGCATCCTCTTCGAGTTCGAACTCGTCGATCAGGATGGAGTCGACCTTCTGGATGATGTCTTCGAGGGTCATGCTGAAACCGGGGTCTGGTGAGAGCGACGCTCCGGTTTAGCGCATTTCCCGACGATGGTCAAAGGTCGGGCAGGGGCCCCAGAAGGGCGCTCTTGCTCGGCTCGTCACCCCGAGCGCTGTGCTGCTCGGTGACGGTGAACCACCCGACCTCTGGATAGTGGTGTATCCCCGCCATCTCCGCGCCGGGCTCGGCGCGCACCACCGGGGTCAGCGAGTCATCATCGGCGTCCCAGGCCCAGAGGATGTTGGGGTCGTGGCCGCGGGTGTCCTCGGCGATCATCAGCAGGTCGCCCAGCATGGTGATGTTGTCGGGGCCGGCGATGAAGGATGGATCGCAGACAGGACCCATCGGCCGTCCGGCGAGGGCTACGCTCACGCTGGTCGTCCCCGCCACCCACTCCTCGTCCAGATCGAAGGCCAGGATCGCTCCGCAGCCGTTGGCGTTGAACTGGATGTGGTCGGGGCGACCGGGCTCCCAGCCAGTGTGGCGCGGCAGCATGCCCTCCTGCACCTTCGTCAGGGCCAGGTACAGGGTCTTTCGGCCTTCGTCGATGGCCAGTCCCTCGGCCTTGCTGAACTCGGTGGTGGCGCCCAGCACGGCGGCGTAGCGACGGGTCTCCAGCCGTGAGGCCTGTCGCTCCATGCCCTCCTTCACCCGAAGGCATTCGTCCCCGTGCTGGGTCAGCACAGGGGTGCAGCCCTCCTCGTCGACCGAGAAGAGGTCGTCGAAGTGCAGGGAGGTGTCGATGTCCTCGTCCTGAGCGTGGCCCAGCGAGATCCACTCCACCCGGCCCTCCTGGAAGCGCGCGGCGTACAAGGTGCCGGCCGAGAGGTCTTCGGCCGTGTCGGCCACGAAGCGGTAGAAGCCGACGTTGTAGCCGTCGTCGGAGAGGTACACCGTGCGGGAGTCGGGGGCGACGATGCCCAGCTCGTGGCTGAAGCGGCCCATGCTGAAGTGCTTCACGACCGAGGTGTTGCCCTGGGCATCGAGTACGGCGACCTCGGGCATCCAGCCGTAGTCGTAGGGGTTCACCGAGGCCAGCCCGTCCGGGAAGTAGTTCCCCATGCGGTTGAAGCCCTGCCAGTTGTCGCTGACCCCCTCTCCGGGTACCGCCTTGCGGGCGTTCGGCTCGTACTCCTCGCTGGAGAGCAGCGTATTCCAGGGAGTCAGGTCTCCGGAGCAGGGGAGCATGGTGCCGCGTACCCCGCTCATGTCGATGGGCCGCGTGGACACCGGGTTCATGTCGGCGTCCATCCGTGTCAGGTAGATGGCGCCGGGCTGGCACTCCACGTGGGAGAGGTGGAAGACCACCTGATCGACCACGATGAGTGCGGCGAAGTCCTGGCTGTTGCACTGCCCGATGGGCTCGCCGTCGATGGTCACCAGCTGGCCGAAGGGCTGGCCTCCGATCTCCTGACCGTCCTCTGCGAAGACCCTGTAGCTGAGAGGATGGCGAATCCCGTCCACCCAGAGGGCGGGAGAACTCCTGTCCACGGCGGGCTCGAAGACGAGGCGCTCGGAGGAGGGAGGGCCCGGCAGGATCTCCACCGGCGCGTCCTCGGGTGCGCGGGTGCCGGCGCAGGCGAGCAGCAACAACATGGTCCCTGCTAACCCAGGGGGACGGTCATGCGGTCATGCCGCCGTCGACCACGAAGACCTGCCCCGTGATGTAGGAGGCGTCGGGACCGCAGAGGAAGCGGACCAGTGGGGAGATGTCTTCGGGTTGGCCGATGCGACGCATGGGAATCTGCTTCTTGGCCTCCGTCATGACCATGTCGGGGAGGGTCTTGGTCATGTCCGTCTCGATGAAGCCCGGAGCCACACAGTTGATGCGGATCTTCCGCTTGGCGACCTCCTTTGCCATGGACCGGGTCATGCCGATGATCGCGGCCTTGCTGGCGCTGTAGTTCGCCTGCCCGGAGTTGCCGCGGAGACCGCTCACGCTGGTCAGGTTCACGATGATGCCCTGGCGCCGCCGCACCATGCCCGCCATCACGGCCCGGGACATGCGGAAGCAGCCGCCTGCGTTGATGCGCATCACGTCCTCCCAGTCCGCGTCGTCCATGCGCAGGACCAGTCCGTCACGGGTGATGCCGGCGTTGTTGACCAGGATGTCCACCGGGCCCAACTCCTCGGCGGAAGCGAGCAGGGTGGTGCATCCCTCGGTGGTGCTGACATCCGCCTGCACCGCGATGCCGCCGCAGGCCTGCGCGACCTCCTGGGCGGCCTCCGCGCTCTGCTTGTAGTTCAAGACCACCCGGGCCCCACCCCGGGCGAGCTCCTCCGCAATGGCGCGCCCGATGCCGCGACTGCCACCGGTGACGATGGCGACCTTGCCCTCGAGTTCAGACATTCAGGCAGCTCCCAGAACGAGGGCGGTGTTGACCCCCCCGAAGGCGAAATTGGTGTTCAGCACGCGCCGGACGGGGCGCTCCACAGGCTCGGTAGGAAGCCATAGCGGGGCGACATCTGGCGAGGCGAGGTTTCGGGTGTGCGGGACGATCCCGCGATGCATCGCTTCGATGCAGATGGCGGTCTCGATGGCGCCACAGGCCCCGAGAAGGTGCCCGAGATGTCCCTTGCTGGAACTCACGGGCACGCGGTCACCGAAGATCCGGTAGAGCGCCTCCGCCTCGGCTGCATCCCCGACGGGGGTGCCTGTGGCGTGGGCGTTCACGTAGTCGATGTCATCGGGCTGCAGGCCGGCGTCCTGGAGGGCGAGCAGGATGGCCTGCTCCATGCCATCTGGAGCTGGTGATGCCATGTTCACGGCATCGGAGGTCCCGGCGTAGCCCAGGACGCGGGCCAGCGGTCTGGCGTTGCGTTCCGCGGCCAGGTCCGCCCGTTCGAGCACGAACATGCCGCCGCCCTCGCCGACGACGATCCCGTCGCGTCTGGCGTCGAAGGGGCGGGGGGCATCGGTGGGGTAGTCGTTGAAGCCCCGGCTTGCCCCCTGCATGGAGTCGAAGGTCATGACCGCGGAGACGTGCAGCTCGTCGGCTCCTCCACAGAGCACCCGATCGGCTCTGCCCCAACGAATGCGGTCCATCGCGGTGCCGATGGCCTGGGTCGAGGAGGCACAGGCCGCGTTCGTGCTGAGTGCCTCGCCGGTGACGCCCAGGTACATCGCCACATTGGTGGCACAGGTGTGGGCCATCACCTGGAAGAAGAGGGTGGTCCGGAGTCCGCGGGCGGTGTGCTCGAGGTGGTACTTCTCCCAGAAGGCGCTGTCCGCCACGGCGCTTCCAAGGGTGGATCCGCAGACGACACCGGTTCGCGGGTGGTGAAGCAGATCCTCATCGAGGCCGGCGGAGCGGGCCGCGTCCGCCGCCGAGACGACGGCGAAGAGAGCGACCCTTCCCATGCTGCGCCGGTACTTGCGGGGCAGCTCCTTGCCATCGAAGGCATCGACGGGGGCGCCGATCGTGCAGTGGAGCTCGTCGATCTCCGCGGACCAGGCGGGCATGGCCTGGACCGCACTCCGGTTCTCCAGGAGTGCGTCGAAGAGCTCCTCGGGGCTGTTGCCCAGGGGAGAGCGCAGGCCCAGGCCGGTGACGACGACGTCTGCGGTGCTCATGCGGGAGTGGCCTTCAGCTCGTCCAGGAGTTTCTGGAGGCCCAGGAAGTAACCAAGCCCGTAGTAGGCGGACAGCGCGGCTCCCAACACGCCCGGGGCGAAGACCGCGTGACCCACCTGCAGGAGGTTGCGCACTCGCAGGACCTGGGAGGGCCGGTAGCGCCCCATCTGGGAGACGCTGTGGTAGTGGCCGTACATGGCCCCACGGGGGCTTCGGGTGTAGTGGCTGGTGGTCAGAGCGGTGGAACTCTCGACCCGGACCACGTGCGGCTTCAGTGAAGGGAAGTCGCTCAGCAGTCCCTCGACCATCGTGTCCTGCAGGGCCTTCTTGTACTCCTCGTATTCGGGAGGACGTTCGCCGGTCTTGGTGTCCTTCCAGCGCTCCAGGCGCTCGTAGCGGAGTGCCGAGAGCATCAAGACCACGTGGTGGGTCTTTCGCTGCCGTTCCAGGGCCTGGCCAGGGGCGGTGGCGTAGTAGAAGGGCAGCTTGCCGGGTTCGACGTCATCGAAGGAGCGGTCGGAGTCCAGGCTGTAGGCCCGGTAGATGTTGGCATTGCCGATGACATCGGCGGGCGTGTCCAGCTGCACGTAGGCGCCGATGTGGGCGAGGCCGACCTTGGTGTCCGCCACGCGGTTCTTGTAGACCTTGCGAACGACGCCCGGTGGCAGGTGGTCCAGCAGGGCCAAGGGGTGCATGCTGCTGACGACGAAGTCCGCGCGGACCTCCTCGCCGCTCTCCATCAGCACACCACAGGCCTTGCGGCCATCGACCAGCACCTGCTTCACCGGTGCCTTGAGGTGCAGGCGTCCGCCCAGGGCCTTGAGTCTCTGCACCATCACCTTTGCCAGGCGATCACCGCCCCCCTCGACCCGGTAGGCTCCCCGCAGGAAGTGGTGCATGATGACGGCGTGCAGGCCGAAGGGTGCCTCGCTCGGAGGGACCCCGTAGAGCACACACTGGCCGCAGAGCACCGCCTTGAGCATGGGGTCTCGGATGCGCGCGTCGATCTGTGTGGTGAGCGAAGACTCTTCCCACCGCAGGAACTGGGCGACGTTCACCGTCTTGCGCAGCTTGTACAGACCGTACTCGCTCACGGACTGTTCGATGGCGTCGATGTAGCTGTCGATGCCTTTGGTCTCGTGCGGGAACTGTTCCTTGAGGCGTTGCCGATAGGCCTGGACGCCGACAGGCACCCGGAACTCGTAGTCCCCGAAGATCAGCCGATCGAAGCCATCGGGCTCCAGGGGTAGGAAGTTGATGTTCTCGAAGACCCCGAGGTGGCGGAGAGCACGACCCAGGATGTCGTCGTGGCCGATGCCGCCGCAGTAGTGGAAGCCGGTGTCGTAGGGCGAGCCCTGGCGGAAGAAGCGATGGAGAAGCCCGCCCGGTCGGTAGTGCTGCTCGAAGACGTCCACCTCCCAGCCGCGCATGGCCAGAAGCACCGCCGCCGTCAGTCCTGCCATGCCGCTGCCGATGATGACGGCCTTTCCTGGGGCCAGCGTGCCCGTTGCGGTTGGGATCACGACTCGTCTTCTTCCGAGGGAATGATCACGCCGGTGAGCCGAGCCGTGAGCACCCGGCGACCGTTCACGCTGGCGACCCCCGAGGCTGTCGTCAGTCCGAAACGCATCTCTTTGAGCGTGACCTTGAAGCGAACGGTGCTCGGAGGAATGACGGGGGCGCGAAAGCGAACCTTCTCGAAGCCCGCGAGGAAGGGGGTCCCCCCTTCTCCTCCCCCGGTGAGCATGTGTACACAGCACATGGTCTGGGCCAGGCCTTCGAGCAGCAACACCCCAGGCACCACCGGTTGGTCTGGGAAGTGACCCTCGCAGTCCTCGACGCTGAATCTGCCCTCGGCTTCGATGGTCAGGCCCTCGAAGGCGAGCAGTTTGGAGATCAGCAGGTAGCGCCCCCGGTGGGGGAGCAGTTCCTCGACCTTGGGAAGATCAGGCACGCAGCACCACACACGCGTTGGTGCCACCAAAGCCGAAGCTGTTCGACAAGAGCAGGCGGGCCTGGATGGTGTTGGGGCTGCGCACGATGTTCAAGCTCTCGAGGCCCTCGTCGGGCGCCGAGAAGTTGCGGTTGGGGGCAAGGAAGCCGCCCTCCGCCATGAGGATGCTGTAGGCGGCCTCACTGGCGCCAGCCATCCAGCACTCGTGGCCGGTCAGCGCCTTCGTCGAGGACATCGGGGGACAGCTGCTCCCGAAGACCTCCAGGATGGCGCGTCCCTCGACGCGGTCGCCGACGAGGGTGCCTGCAGCGTGGGCGTTGACGTACTCGATCTCGTCGGGGCTCACCCCGGCGACCTTCATGGCCTGCCGCATGCAGCGAGCCGCGCCGGCGCCGTTCGGGGAGGTGACGTGGAAGCCGTCGCTGGAGAAGGCGTAGCCCAGCACCGAGGCGTGCACCCGAGCCCCTCTGGACTCGGCCCGTTCCCGACTCTCCAGGATGAGAGCGGCGGCACCGCCGCTGGGAACCAGCCCCATTCGGTCCCGGGAGAAGGGCCGCACCGCCTCGGCGGGATCGCCCTCCCAGGTGGAGAAGGCCTGCAGGCCGTCGAAGCCCGCCATGGACTCCCAGCAGAGCTCCTGGGTGCCTCCACAGACCACGCTCTCCTGCTGGCCTGTGGCGATGAGGGTCCAGGCCTGGCCGATGGCGTGTGCGCCGCTGGCACAGGCTGCAGAGAGCGTCCAGCAGGCACCCTGAGAACCCAACAACACGGAGAGGTTGATGCTCGGGCTGCTGTTCATGGAATCGACGACCGCGGAGCTTCCCAGGCGCAGTGTGCCCCCTTCTGCGCGGGTTCGGTTCGCGGCGCTCACCGCCCCACCGCAGGTGCTGTCGTTGCCGACGATGACCCCGTATTCAGGGCCTTGGAGCGCATCCCGCTCCAGGCCGGCGTCAGCGAGGGCCTTGACCGCAGCACTGGCCATGTAGAGCGCCGGCTCGCTCATCGAGCGCCTCTCCTTGCGGGAGAGATGGGTCTTTGGATCGAAGCCGGTGATGCAGCCGGTCAGTGGGCTGCGGAAACCCAGCTCCGATCGCTCCTGGTTCCGCACCAGCCCCGTCCGCCCGGCCTGCAGGTTTGCCGAGACGGCGGCCAGATCCTGCCCCAGACAGCTTACGAACCCGAGGCCGGTGACGACGACTTCTCTCATGAAGCGCGACCTTTAACCAACCCTTCCTCTCTCGGCGTCGTCAGGCTTGGGAGTGTCGGTGCTGGCTTCCGCGCTGGGAGCGCGTCGTCGTGCCCATAGCCAGACCACGGGCCCGAACACGCTCCCCAGTACGGCGCCCAATACGGCATCTCCCAGCAGGCAGCTGAGGAAGAGGTCCGGGATCTGGCCGCTCCAGAGACTGAGCGTCTCCACGAAGTCCACACCGACGGCCGTGTCGACACCCCGCCAGTGGCCGAAACGCAGCAGCTCGCCCAGTGCCACGCCGATGGCGACGATCAGGGGCGCGACAAAGGGGTTGGAGATGTTCGCTGCCAGGTAGACCGTGGCCTTGTTCAGTCGGAACAGCCAGGCGGCGCCGATGCAGATTCCCAGGTGCAGTCCGTAGAAGGGCAGGCAGCCCAGGAAGAGCCCCACGCCCACCGCCAGCCCGAGCTTGTGGGGCTGGGTGTGCTCGTTCTTGAGGTGCTCCCAGATCCGACGCAGCCACTTCACGATAGACAGTCTCCGTGCATGGCATTGGTCCAGTCACCAGTGTGGCCCTGGCGCTCGTCTTCTGCGTGTTGTTGGCTGCGCTGAACCCGTGGCTCGGGCTCGGCGCCTTGCTGCTCTTCCTGTTTCTGGCCACCACCCGGCCGGGGATGGGCATCTACGGGCCCGCCATCACCCGTGGAAAGGGGGGCGTTGCGCTCACCTTCGACGACGGCCCTCATCCGGAGAGCACCCCTGAGTTGCTGCGCGCTCTCCGCGAGGCGGGCGCTCAGGCCACCTTCTTCGTGGTGGTAGACCAGGCCGAGGAGTATCCGGAACTCACCCGGGCCATCGCGGCGGAGCAGGAGGTTGGGCTGCACGGTCTGGGTCATCATCCCTGGCTCACCCTGTGGTCACCGAAGCGAGGAGCCGAGGAGCTGCGCGAGGCGGTTCGTAGGCTCCAGGCCATCACGGGACAGGAGGTGCGCTGGTATCGCCCGCCCTTCGGCATGACCAGTCCGCGCCTGGTCCGGGCGGTGAAGGACGCGGGACTGACGACCGTGTGGTGCTCGCTGCGCACCCACGATGGGCTGCTTGGAGGCGACGAGCGCCTCCTCCGAGCCTGCAGCCGAGCCACCGAGGGCGACATCGTGCTGCTGCACGAAGGCCCCCGGCCGGCCGCCCGCGTACTCCCGCAGATTCTGGAGCAGCTGCGGGAGCAGGGGCTGTCCTCGATTACGGTCGGCGCTGCTCTGAAGTGACGGGGGAGAACTTGACCAGCCCCAGGTCGGGCCGGTCTTCCAGCGACAGCATGCTGAACAGGCCATAGACCGCGACGTAGAGCGAGCCATCGGGAGCGATGCTCACGGTGGAGGCTCCGTCGTCGAGAACAGGCGTGCTGAAGACCATCTCGCCGGTCTTCCGGTCCAGCACCACCAGCGAGTCATCGGTGCGCACGGGGAAGTTCACCCCGAAGAGCGTCTCCTCGGAGGGCGTAATGGCGCTGGCTGTGCCGATCAGGTGGTTGTCGGTCACCGTCATCACGCTGGTCCAGTCCAGGTCGTCGGGCATGGCGGCAGCGTAGATCAGGCCCTCGGGCCCGAAGGACACGACGTCCGGGTCATCGGGATCGGCGTCCCAGGCCAGACTCATCTCCCAGAACCAGACCGTGCCGTCCTCGGCGATGGCCGGCGCTCCGATGAGGGGCTGACGTCCAACAGGGTGCTGGTAGGCCACCGCGCAGCGGGTCGGATCCTCATCAGCGTCGGTGTTGGCGTCGCAGGCCTCGATGTCCATGACCTTCACCCACGCGTCCACCGACTCGGGATCGAGGAAGGTCTTCGACGAGGCGCCGTCGGAGATGACCACGTAGCGGTCTCCAGCCGAGATCGAGGGGCTGGTGGCGCTGCCCGCATTGGTGGGGGTGCTCCAGCCGGGCTCGAGCACGGGCGCTTCGGCGCTTCCACCGACACGGATCTGCACCATGGCTCCGTGGTCCGGGTCCTCCCCGCCACCGATGACGTAGATGCGTCCCTGGCTGTCGACTCCCACGGTGTTGTCGCAGAAGGCTCCCGCTCCGAGCAGCACGCTGAAACCACCCTGTGCGTCCTCGTCCGTGACCGGTCCCCAGACCGTCTCGATGTCGGCTGCGACCTGGCCTGGCACCAGGGCCGTGAGGTCGATGTCCAGGTCCAGGAAGGCGGGGGCCACATAGCCCCAGGTCTCCGGGATGCTGAGCGCGCTGAGCCCGAGCCCGGTCTCCCGATCGACCAGGTACACCATGCCCTCGCTGGTCACCGTTGCGATGTGGCCATCGGGGGTGAAGTGCAGCCCCCAGGGGGTGCCGTCTTCGGCGGGCAGGACCAGCTCCCAGAGCAGCTCTCCGTCCTCGTCCCGGGAAACGATTCGCTCCTCCACGGTGTAGTAGAGGCGCCCCTCCTGGTCTACCTCCATCGCACCCAGGGAGACCGAGGGCTCCTCGTAGTGACACCAGATCGCCTCGCCTGTGCGCGCATCCATGGCGTGCACCCGACAGCCCTCGCGTTCGGGGTTGGAGGTGGTGGCGTAGACCACCTTTCCGTCCGGGCTGAAGGTGTTCGGCTGAGTCATTCCCAGGCCTTCGAGCGCGACCCACTGCTGTTCGTAGGACTCGGCGCTGGAGCAGGCGATCACGTCGCTGTTGCCGGGGTCACCATGGATCCCCAGGAAGGACATGTTCGGCGGGTAGGGGTAGCTGCGCTCCGGTTCGCAGGGGAGCACGCCCGGACGGCCGCAGGACAGCAGCAGGACGATCATGGCGTCACCAGGTCGCTTTCCATGCCCATCGTGCAGGGAAAGGAGGTTCCGAGCAGCAGGGCGACGAGGTCGCAGTCCTTGCCCTCACAGTCCACGAGAACCCGGGTGTTCATCGTCATCGATGTCTCGCCTCCGAAGACACCGACCGTCTCGATCTCCACCGGGATGGCCGCGTCCAGGCCCATGTCCAGTGCGGTGGAGTCCACCTCCTGCGTGGGGGTGCACGAATACTTTCGGCCGTTGAGCTCGCAGTCGACGAGTTCACCGCCACCGCTGAAGATCATCGTGAACCAGCCGGAGGGCTGGGGTCCATCCAGGACCAGTGTTGCTCCGGGCTCGCCGCGGTTGACCGCGTCCTCCAGCGAGCAGCCGTCTTCGGTGAGTTGGCTGCTCTGGACCGTCCAGGTTCCCTGGTCGGGCTCGAAGTCTGCGGTCGCGGTGTCCGAGGGCTGTCCCGTGTCGGTCGGCTCCTCGGAATCGACGGGCTGCGCCGAGTCCTCCAGGACGGGTTCCGGGGTGTCGTCGACCTGAGGGGTCGGCTGGGGTGAGGTCGCCGAACAGGCGACCAGGTGCATCAGGATCATGGGAACTCCATACTTACAAGAATGTAAGTAACAGAGGAAGACCATGCTTACAAGAATGTAAGTTGATAGGCTGTAGCCATGGGCCGTCGGCGTCGGGATCGAACACAGGCGATCGAGGAGATCCTCGATGCGGCGGAACGCCTGGTTCGCTCCGAGGGCCCGGGTGCGCTGAAGCTCAAGCGGGTGGCGGCGGAGGTTGGCGTGTCCCACGCTGGTGTGCTGCACCACGTGGGAAGCGCGAACGCGCTGCTGGAGATGGTCCAGCGGCGGGCAAGCCTTCAGGTTCGGCTGGACCTCCTGGAGGTCCTGCGGTCCAACTCATCGGATCGGGCGGAAGCCGTGGATCGAGCACTGGAGCAGCTGTCGAAACCCGAGAACGGTCGGCTCATCGCCTGGCTGGTCGCTTCCGGGGGCGAGCCCTTTCCCACGGCCGACGAGCGCGGGCTCGAGCAGATCGCTGAACAGCTGGAGCTCGCTGGCGCCGACCGCCAGCGCGCCGTCCTGTTGGCTACGCTTGCGATGTTTGGCGAGTCCCTCGTTGGCGAGGGCGTCCGAAAGCGGCTGGGCATGGGAAGCAGCGATTCGGATCGGGCGGAGTTTCGCCGGTGGATGCTGTCGCTCCTGCGTGAGCAGGTCGTGCCCGATCAGTCCGGATCGGCGTGAATAAAGCTCTCCGCGCTGGCGGCTCGGGTCGCTCGCGCAAAGCTCGTCGGCAAGGGTTCCTCCAGCAGATCGCCAGACTGCAGGTACTCGAAGAGCTCCCCGTAGTGGCGCACCTCGAAAGCGCTGACCCGGCGATGGATGTGCCAGGGTCGCAGCTGCTTCGGATGCTCCAGGCCCGAGGCGGCGAGCAGCTCCATCATGGCCTTCACCGTCTCCGACTGGTAGTTGGCGACGCGCTGGTACTTGGCCTTGACGACGAGGCCGTTGACCAGGCTTGGGTCCTGGGTGGCGACCCCAGCAGGACACTCGTTGGTGTTGCACATCAGGGCCTGGATGCACCCGATGCTGAGCATGAAGCTGCGTGCGGCGTTGCACAGGTCTGCACCCAGAGCGATGCGCTTGGCGATGTCGAAGCCGGTCATCACCTTGCCGGAGGCGATGACCTTGATCTCGTCGCGCACCCCGAAGCCCACCAGGCTGTTGTGCACGAAGATCAGGCCCTCCATCAGGGGTGAACCTACGGTGTTCGAGAACTCGACCGGAGCCGCTCCGGTCCCGCCCTCGCCACCATCGACCGTTATGAAGTCTGGCAGGATTCCGGTCTTTTCCATGGCCTTGCAGATGGCGATGAACTCCCTCCGCTTCCCGACGCAGAGCTTGAAGCCGGTGGGCTTACCCCCGGAGAGATCCCTCAGCTGAGCGAGCCACTCCAGCAGCTCCTTCGGGGTGTCGAAGGTGGAATGAGCCGCCGGGGAGATGACGTCCTGACCCATGGGGACGTTCCGGATGCGCGCGATCTCCTCGGTGATCTTGGGGGCGGGCAGGATGCCTCCCTTTCCTGGCTTGGCGCCCTGGCTGAGCTTGATCTCGATCAGCTTGACCGATGGCTGGCTCACGGTCTTCTCGAAGAGCTCCGCAGAGAAGGTTCCATCCGTGTTGCGGCAGCCGAAGTAGCCGGTGCCGATCTGCCAGCAGAGATCCCCCCCGGGCTCGAGGTGGTAGGGGCTCACCCCACCCTCGCCGGTGTTGTGGAAGAAGCCGCCGACCTGGGCGCCCTTGTTCAACGCGAGCTGTGCGTTCTTCGACAGCGAGCCGAAGCTCATGGCGCTGATGTTGAAGACGGCCGCATCGTAGGGCAGCTTGCAGCCGGGGCCACCGATGCGGACACGGGGCTGCTCCTTCTTCTTGGCCAGGGGCTTCATGCTGTGGTTGATCCACTCGTAGCCCACTGCGTAGACGTCCTCCCGCGTGCCGAAGGGGATGGTGTCGAGGACCTTCTTTGAGCGCTGGTAGACGACGCTCCGGGCCTCGCGGTTGAGAGGTCGCCCGTCCAGGTCCCGCTCGATGAAGTACTGCTGGATCGCCGGCCGAAAGGCCTCGGCGACATAGCGAAGACGCCCCAGCAGTGGGAAGTTCCGCCGGATGGCGTGGCGGGTCTGGAAGGCGTCGTAGGAGCCCAGGAAGATGAGCGGAGCGGCCACCGCATAGCCCCACACGGCGTGGACCCAGAACTGGCAGGCCGCGCCGATCACGATGAGTACGACACCACAGAGCAGGAAGAAGGTCACTCGAGCGTGATGCATGGGCGGATGTTCTCACGAACGTATCACCCAGGGACGAAGGAGTGGGGGGTCGCGTGCTCAGGTCGAGAAGAGTGCGCGAGGGCCGTCGCCGCGTAGGTCGGGCTGGTCCATCACCTGCGCCAGCTCCTTGAAGGCGGGGTGGCCTTCCTGCTTCAGGACCAGAAGGGCCGCGTTGCTCGCGGCCTTCACCGCGATGGGTACGCCGCCGCCGTACTCTGCCCAGTGCCCGCTCAGGAAGAGGTTGGGTACCGGTGTCTTGTAGTGGGCCACCTTGGCCTTGATGTTCGTCTTGTTCGGACGGGCCGCCATGATGCTGCCGCCCCGGTTGTGCGTGTAGCGCCAGTGGGTGATGGGGGTGGCCACGTCGATCAACTCGATGTGCTCCCTCAGATCCGGGGACAGGGCCTTCCCGACACGGTCGATCAGCACGTCGGCGTAGGCGAGCTTGGCACTCTTGTACTCGGGGCTTCGCTCGCCGTCGGGGCCGAGCTTCCAGTCCTGGTCCAGGGTCGCGGAACAGTAGATGGTCAGGGTTCCCTTGCCCTCGGGGGCGAGAACCGGGTCGCGGAAGGAGGGGGCCAGGACGCTCAGACCAGCGAGCTGGGGGTCGCCCTGGGAATAGGCCTCACGTTCATGTCCGGGGTCGGCGAGGAAGATCAACTCTTCGTCGAAGCCCAGTTCGCGCACCGGACGGTCCAGCCCCAGGCTGACGGTGACCGACGAGGGGTAGAGATCAGCCCGTCGCAGCTTGTCGAGCAGCGCCTGCGGAACCGTGCCCTGGGGCAACATGCGCTCGTACACGGTCTCCAGGTCGCAGGCTGCCAGCACGTAGCGGCAGCGCACCACCTCGTCCTTGTGGGTGCGGACGCCCACCGCCTTGCCGCCTTCCAGCAGGATCTCTTCGACCCGTCGACGCAGCACGACGTGGCTGCCCTGGTCGCGGATACGCTCCATCAACCAACGGGGAAAGACCATCGAACCGCCGGCCGGAGGTGCCTGGTAGTCCCCGAAGTAGGCCCAGCCCAGAGGGACGAGCACGCTCAGCAGATCGACCTCGCTGCACCACAGGTCCAGGAGATCCTGCTCCAGGCCGAACTCGGCGAAGCCCTCGACGACGGTCTTCTTGTAGATGCGGGCGAAGGGCATGCCCCAGAAGCCCAGCTTCATGAGCGCGCCCGCCTTTTCGAAGAGGCCACGCGTCTCCATGGCCCGGTTGAGTTGGGCGTATCGGACCATGCGGTCGCCCAGGACACGAGCCGTGCCGAAGAGCTTGTGCAGCCCCTCAGCGGAGCGGGGGAAGTCGCGGCAGAGGGTCTCTCGCAGCTCGTCCGGCTGGTCGGTCAGCAGGTAATCCATGTCCCCGGTCTTGAGCCGCCGTATGCGGTGAAGCGGTGCACAGGTGGGGTGGTCGGTGCCCAGGTAGCCGAAGATCTTGTGCACGAAGCCGCCAGGACCACACTGGTTCAACCAGTGGATCGCACTGTCGAAGTGGAAGTGCTTTCGGCGGAAGCCTGCCAGGTAGCCGCCCGGCCGCAGCTCGGGTTCGATGACACAGACCGAGAGCCCCGCCTTGCTCAGGAGAGCGCCTGCGGTGAGCCCCCCCATTCCTCCACCAATGATGGCGACGTCAACGCTCTCGGGAATGTCCACGGTTCAGGCGTGCGTGCAGCGCCAGAGCGTGTGGCCGCCGATCCCCAGCCGCTCGTACTCGCCGACGACCTCCAGACCGGCTTCCGCGATGCACTCCAGCATGTGTTCGCTGCTGTACACGCGGCTGGTGCCGTTGGCGATGGCCGTGAAGTAGATGCTGGTCCCGTGCAGGGCGTAGCGAGCGACCTCGTTCCGCTGACGGTCCCAGTAGTTGTCCATGATCCAGATCGAGCCGCCCTTGGTCAGCGCGGTTGCAGCGCGCTTCAGGATGTGCTCGATCTCGACCAGCGAGAAACACACCAGAAACTGGCTCATCCAGATGGCGTCGAAGTCGGGGGGGAAGGGTGCAGAGGCGTCCAGCATGTCGATGGGATGCCCGTGAACGCGATCGGAGAAGCCCTGGCTCAGCAGGTTCTGGCGCGCCTTGGCCAGCTGGCCGGGCAGGTCCAGGATCGTGATCTCCACCGTCGGGTCGAAGCGGCAGCACTGGATCGCCCACTTGCCGGTGTTTCCGCCTATGTCGAGCAGGCGTTTGGGCTGGCGCGCGAAGATGCGGGGCAGGACCTTGGGAAAGGCGCCGTCGCTGTAGAAGTGGTCGAAGTCGAACCAGCTCTTCTGCACCTCTGGGGGCAGCTTCGACAGCGCTTCGTAGACCGTCGCCCAGTCACCGAAGACCTTCAGGCCGGCCGCCGTGCCACCGTCGATGGCTTCATCCAGATGGAAGAGGCCCTGGTAGCAGACGTCGTGGATGAAATCCATGTTGACGCGGGTCATCGCGTCCTTCTGGATGAAGTGCCCCGTGCGGGTCAGTTTCCAGCGCTCCCCATCCCAGGTGTCGAGTCCGAAGGAGATGCCCGCCTCGCACAGCGTCTCGACACCGTAGCGGCTGGTGTTGGTGAGCTCCATCAGCTCCTCGGTGGTCCGGGGACCAGCCTGGAGCGCTTCGAGCAGGCCGCGCTCCCGCATGACGCGAGCGACCTGGAAGGCGACGGGGGCGAACGCCAACAGTGTGGCTTCGTGGATCGCGGTCCGGCGCTCCTGGTGCTCCATGCCTCGCCGCTTAGCCCTTGCCGGGTTTCTCCACAAGAAGTATGTCGGATTCGCACCAATAGAGATGATTGCGCGGCACGGTAAGTGCGAAACCGACTGGCGCCCCGTGCAAAAGAGCGGCTAGTTCAAAGTCAGCAGGGAGGAGTTCAGCATGTTCTTGTTTTCGGTAATCGCTTGTGTAGGCCCCAACGTTCAAGACGACACGGGAGGGGATCCGCTCGCTGACTGTCAGGACCGCAGCTTCCAGACCGATGCAGACATGCAGGCGGTCGTGGAGGGCAACGCCGCCTTTGCGCTCGATCTCTACGGTGAGCTGGAGGAGGGCAACGCCTTCTTCAGTCCCCTGAGCATCAGTGCGGCCTTCGGCATGACCACCGCGGGTACCGACGGCAACACGCGGCAGGAGCTCCTGGACGTCTTGCACGCCGATATTCCAGAGGAGCGCTGGCATGCGGCTTTCGGGACCCTGCTGGCCGAGCTCGAGGAGGACCGGGGAGACTGCGGAGTTCAGCTGGCCGTGGCCAATCGTCTCTTTGGTCAGGAGGGCTTCGCGTGGGAGAGCGACTTCCTCGCCCTCGCGTCGGACGACTACCACGCGCCGATCGAGGACCTCGACTTCGTGGGTGACCCCGAAGGAAGTCGCACGTACATCAACGACTGGGTCGAGGATCAGACCGAGGGCCGCATCGAGGACCTCCTTCCCGAGGACAGCATCAGCGATTCCACGCGCATGGTGTTGGCCAACGCGATCTACTTCCTCGCCAACTGGCAGACACAGTTCGATCCGGAGCTGACCGCTACCGCCACCTGGAACCCTTCGGGCAAGGAGGTGCAGCTGATGACCATGGAGGCCGCGACCTTCGGGATGGTCTGGGCGGATTCCTACAAGGCGATCGAGCTGCCCTACGCCGACGGCGAGCAGTCCATGGTGATCTTCCTGCCCCACGCGACGGACGGGCTGTCCAGCCTGGAGCTGAGTCCCGAAGAGCTGGTGAACCTGGAGTTCCAGGAGCAGGAACTCAGCCTCCTGCAGGTTCCGCGCTTCGAGCTCCTGGACGACACCAACCTGATGGCGCCCATGATGGCCCTGGGTGTGGTGGACGCCTGGTCGGACGTCGATGCCGACTTCACCCGCCTGGCTGCTGAGCCCGGTCTCCACATCGGTGGTGCCTTCCACAAGGCCTTCATCGCGGTGGACGAGGTGGGTACCGAGGCCGCCGCGGCGACGGCGGTGGTCATGAACGATGAATCTGCTGGGGAGTTCTTCATCGCGGACCACCCCTTCCTGTTCATGATTCGCGACACGCGAACGAATCAGGTGCTCTTCATGGGACGCGTCGTCGACCCCTGAGCCCGCAACGACCGGTCTCTCCCACCGACGGGCAGGGTGCTTGCTCTGCTATCTTCGGTGAAGGAGAGACCGGATGTTGCTGATCGTCGGGTGGCTCGTGGGCTGCCAGACCTGCCCCGATGGTTACGGGAAGGACTCGGAGGGGAACTGCCGACGCGTTGCCTCACCCGAGGGTGACAGCGACACCGACAGCGACACCGACAGCGACACTG
>PVBE010755241.1_pt1 | contig 30519 bp, 23 predicted proteins | sample 1631181 | NCBI WGS metagenome assembly PVBE01 (sample SAMN08397723, study PRJNA350692) | Marine metagenome, whole genome shotgun sequencing project. | isolation source: water | place: Pacific Ocean | collected 2012-04
AGCATACCGTCTGACTGGATGGCGTAGCGGTAGATTTTTTTGTCGCCTATGTCGGCAATGTAGAGCGTTGAGTCGTCCGGAGTGCCGACAAGGCCGTTCGGACGCTTGAAGCCGTCAGCCACTCGGATCACCTCTCCGCCGCCAGGCTGGATGTAGTAAACGTGCTCGCCATCCTGCGTGTGCTCCGGATTACCATAGTTGGGATCGGAGAAATACACCCCGCCTTTGCCATCGATCCAAAGGTCATTCGGCTTGTTAAATTTCTTGCCGTCATAACGCTTGGCCAACGAGCTGGAATCGCTGCCGTCAGCAGTGAAGGCGGTCACGCGCTTGGCCAAGCCCTGGCAGGCGTACAGGCTGCCATCCTCCGCGAAGAACAGGCCGTTGGCTCCCTTGCTGTCCTCGGCAAACATCGCGAGTTTCCTGTCGGCAACAGACCATTTGTGAATGCGGTTGTTAGGGATGTCGGTGAAATAGACGTCGCCGTTGGCCGCTACAGCCGGCCCCTCGGTAAACTGGAAGCCGCCGGCCAGCTTGACCGGCTTGACTCCCGGCGCAACCAGCTCCGCCGCGCCTCCGACGCTTGGCCAAGCGACCGCTGCAAGCAACAGGCCAAGCGCACTCACTGTCTTACTGATGGACAATCGCATCCCCTTGGCTCAGAGGTTTTGATCCCAGAACTGTTTCACGGTCTTGGCCGAGATGCGGGCGTGCTCCACAGGTGAATTGAGCACCAGATCGAGCAGCGCATCATTTCTCGTATCGTTGCGCTGATAGATCCAAAGCGCCTCGAGAAAGTGATGGGCGTCTTCCTTGGCCTTGGGATCGAATTGCGCGACCCACTTGGCCGTGGCGGCCAGCACCTTGTCGCTCGGGTGTTCGCTTAACTCGACACGAGCTCGGTGCCGAATACCGTTGATTGGGTGCTTGAGCAGGTCGAGCAGGTCGCCGATCGACTGGCCGTCCACGTTCACGTGCTTGGAAAGTTCGCGGCCCTCGTAGGTCACGCGGTAAATGCGGCCGTGCGTTTTGTTGCGGTTCGGGTCGCGCACGTTGTGCTGCATGTGACCAACAATGACGTTTTGCCAGTCGGAAACGTACAGCGCACCGTCGTCTCCGATCTCGAAGTCGGTCGGCCGCAGGTTGCGATCGCCGGAGACGAGCAGGTCGGTCGTCTCCGTTCCCCAAACATCTCCCTCGTCATCATACTCCATCGTGTACTGCTTAATCCCGAGAAAACCTATGGCATTTAAAATGAGAAAGTTGCCGTTGTTTTCCTCTGGGAAATGGTCACTGGAGAGAATACCGCTGGAACAGACAGGGCGAACGGTTTTTTTCAGCAGCTCCTGCATTTTGAATTTTCCTTTGCCGTCGGGACGCACCTGCCACGCGCGGCCACCGGTACCGTCCGTTGCGAAGTGATAGCCCCAATAATCGAAACTGATGCCATGCGGATTTGGGCTGTTGTTTGCGTGGTGCGAGTACCTGAAAGTACGCGGGTTGAAACGATACATTGCCGAGGCGGTGTCTCGCTGCGGCCCCTGCCACGGTGTCTCAACGTTGCTCACGTGGAACACGCCTCGCTGATAATAAATGTACCCGCCCGGCCCATAAACAATGTTGTTGGCAGCATGGTGCGTGTCGGCGGAATCGAGCCCATGCAGCAGGCGCTCCCTCACGTCGGCCTTGTCGTCGCCATCGGTGTCCTTGAGGTAAATAAGATCCGGGCAGCTCGCGACGATGACGCCTCCGTTCCAGAACTCGAAGCCGGTCGGGTTGGGCACTTTGGCGAAGGTGATCATCTTGTCAGCCACGCCGTCACGGTTTTCGTCCGGCAGGATGACGAGTGCGTCGTTGGTTTGCTTGAGCGGCTCCCACTTGGGATAGGTCGGCCAGACCGCGGCCCAGAGGCGCCCCCTGGTGTCGACGCCCATCTGCACCGGGTTGATCATGTTGTCGAACATCTCTTCTGAGGCAAAAATGTTGGCCTTCATCTTCGGCGCGACCTTGAGCTTGGCCAGGGTTTCCTCCGGTTTTATGTAATTAACCGAGCCTTCCTTGCCGGCGTTGCTGCTCGGCGAACCGCCTCCAACGTTGGATATCACCTTAACCGGCGCAGGCACGTTGCTGTCATCCGGCTGGATGGTTTTGCCGTTGGCGGCAGCGTGGATGACCTTGTCGCGGTTGGCCGTCATCACGTCGATCATCTTCAATTCATGCTGCAGCACTACGCGGTTGGTCTGCTTGTCGACGAACTGCAGCCCGGAACGGCCGCCCCAGACGTCGTTGCCGTCGGTGGCGCGGTAGCGATTGAACCAATGCCAGTTTTTATCGAGCACTGCGGAGTTGATATTGGACAGCTTGCGAGCCCTCACGCGAAGCTGCTTGCCGAACAGGCTTTTGTGAATGCCCCGTGCGAGCTGCTTGTTGCCTCCGCTTGTCAGGTGGATGCCGTTGATCGTCAGTGGCTTCTTGCTCCGCGCATATAGTTTTTGCGACTGGCCGAACAAGTCCACGAACTCGACGCCTTTCTCATTGGCGACCTGACGGGTGGCCTTGGTATACTTGGCCAAGCGCTCGTTGTTGGCGGAGCCGTCCGGCAGATTGGCTTGGCCAAGGTTTTCATGGGCGATCGGCGAGAAAAGAACGATGCGCGGGGCGTTTTCCCCGTTGTATTTTTTTTTGTTGGTCTCATCGATCCACTTGGCCAAGTCCGCCCGGTAAGCGTCAGGGCTGTCGTCGAACGATTCGTTGTAACCCCAAAACGCAAGAATCACGTCCGCCCCGGAAATCTCAAGGTACGCGTCGGCACTCGGAAAGCCTTTGTTCCGCGGGCGGTTGTTCACCTTGTCGCCGCCGAATCCATGGTTACGAAACACAAGTTCCTTTTCCGGCATCGCGGCCTGTGCGTAGCTCTCAAGCCAGCCGTGGTGCTGCATGCGCTCGGCGAGCGCGTTGCCGATGAGAACGACGTGGTCGCCTTTGTTCAACTCCAGCGCTTGGCCAGTGATCGCGACACCAAGGCCAAGCGCTACCGCCAAACCAAGCTTCCTTATTTTTGTGAATTGAATTCGTGGATTCATCTTTTCTAATTTTCTTTTTTCAAATGGTGTTCGCATTCTCTCCCGCCCTGCCCTCTCCCGTTGGTGGTGGGATTGTTACGGCTCGTTTTGCAGGGAGACAGACGCCCAGACCATCGAAACATTCAAACGGGACGCGACTATTACCAGCCTTCCCACCCGGAGTAAACCGAGAAAATTAGCTTAGGGAACGCCTTCGCCTCGCGTGCCGATTCCGGCGTCCCGCCGAAAAGCGAATTAAGTTGCGGTGTTATGGCCTTGGCGGGACGCGTGCGCTGGCTCACCCAAACACCCGCCGGAACAGGTCAATGCTCTTGGCTACACCTTCGTCGGCCGGGGCTTTGCCCTCGAACTCCAGCGACACATAGCCGCTGTAATTCACACGTCGCAGAATCTTTGCCACTCGCTCGTAATCGAGGTCCAGTGTGTACCACTCTCCGCCGCCGTAGTAAGTCTTGGCCTGCACGAAGTCCGCCTTGGGAGCGATCTTCTCCAGCTTGGTGTACGGGTCCTCGAGAAAATTGCCTGTGTCCATCAGCAAGCCCAGCCACGGTGAGTCGATGGCATTGACGATACGCAGCAGGCCCTCCGGCGTGCGGGTGAGGCCCCAGTGGTTTTCCAACGCCAGCATCACACCGCACTCGGCCGCCTTGGGCAGGCATTTCTCGATTGAGTCGATGCACCACTTGAAGCCGTCATCCAGCGTGTAGCCCGGCAGCAACGGCTCCTTGCCACGCAGCGCCATCAGTTCGTCGAAAGATTTCACCGTACCCCAGCGGCCGGAGTTGAGCCGGATGCACGGGATGCCCATGCGATAGGCCAGATCGATGCACTTCTTCGTGTGCGCAATGTGTTTGTCGCGCACGGCAGGATCGGGGTCAACAAAGTCCTGATGGATCGACAGGCAAATCAAGTCGACGCCGTTGGTGAACGCGTGCCGCTTGAGCTTCTGCATATAGCCGTTGTCCTCCGAGTCCATCTGCCGATGGAGGATGTCCACTCCCTCGACGCCGAGCCGGGCCGTCTTGTCGATCACCGTCTCGATGGACACCTTCGGGTCGCGGAAGTGCCAGTACGAGTAGGACGAGATGCCGAGCTTGATGCGCTTGGCCGCCGGCACAGCTGCGTTGGCCAAGCGAGGGAGGCCGGCAGTGCCTGCCACGGCACCAAGCGCAACAGTGGTTCCAATAAAGTTCCGGCGGGTGAGAGCAGTCGTTGAGCTGTTCATGGGCGGCGAGTATCGCGATGCCCTTTGCCCCTGTCGAGGCCGCTTGGCCAAGCGGCAGGCTTGACGAAGCCATGGTGCAAACCTAGTCTCCCGCCTCTCTGGCCGGGCCGATTCCCGGCGGCCAAAGCCCCCAACTTTTAACGAAAGATTCCCGTGGAAGTAACGATTACAGACCTGTCCCCGTGCAAGAAACAGCTTCGCATCGAGATCGACGCCGAGACCGTCAACACCAAGTTCGACACTGTGGCCAAGGATTTTCGGCGGCACGCCCACCTTCCCGGATTCCGGCCCGGTAAAGCGCCGTTGGCCAACGTTATGCGCTCCTACGGCGACAAAATCGGCGATGAAGCCAAGCGCACCCTCATGTCCGACAGCTATGCCAAAGCCCTCAATGATAACGACCTGAAGCCGGTGATCCTGCCGGAGGTCGAGGAGCTGCAGTTCGGCCACGGTAAACCGTTCCAATACCTCGCCACGCTCGAGGTCGCCCCCGCCTTCGAACTGCCGGAGTACATCGGCATCGAGGTCAAGACGGAACGCCGTTCCGTCACCGATGCCGACATCGACACGGCGCTGGATGCTCTGCGCGAGCAGCGCGTGAGCTACGCGGATGTGGATCGCCCAGCCAGCGAGGATGATTTTATCGTGGTCAACTTCATCGGCACCATCGAAGACAAGCCGATCACTGATCTCGTCAAGGTTGCCCGTGGCCTGACCGAGCAGAAAAATTTCTGGCTGCACAAGACACAAAATCCGCTGATCCCCGGCATCGTCGAGGAACTCGTCGGTGCCGGCAAAGACGACAAAAAAAACGTCACCGTTACCATCCCCGATGAATTCATCTACGAGGAACTCGTCGGCAAGGAGGCCAAGTACGAAATCGAGATCGTGCAGGTGAAGGAAAAATCCCTGCCCGAACTCGACGACGAGTTCGCCAAGGGTTTCGGTGCCGAGAACATGGCCAAGCTGCGCGAAGGCGTGGAGAACGATCTCAAAAACGAGCTCGAGTACTCACAGAAAAAATCGATCCGCAACTGGTGCGTGGACAAGCTTCTCGAATCCGTGACCTGCGACCTGCCCGAAACGATCGTCAACGAAGCCACACGAGCGGCCGTACACAACATCGTCCAGCAAAACCATCAGCGCGGCGTGGGCAAGGAGATCATCGAGGAAAACAAGGACAAGATTTACGCCAACGCCAAGGCCGACGCCGAGGTGCGCGTCAGAGCCAACTACATCCTCTCTCGTATCGCCGAAAAGGAAGGCATCAAGGTTACCGAACAGGAAATCAGCCGCCAAATCGCCGCAATCGCCACACAGCAAAAGGTCAAGCCGCAGAAACTGGCCCAGCAACTCAAGGACAACGGCACCCTCTACCAGGTTCAGGAGGAGATCCTTAATGCCAAGGTCATCGATCTGCTCGAGGAAAAAGCCAAGGTCACCAAGGTCGACCCCAAGCCAGAGGAGGAACACACCCACTCCCACGAACACGGCGAAGATTGCGACCACGATCACTCGCATTAAGCCATGCTTAAGTAGGGAAGGCTACCCCCCAGCCGTCCGCCCGGAGAGACAAAGTGGCCATCAAGGATACGGATTTCACGGCTTTAAAGTGATGAATCTGTGAAATCTTTGTCCAAAAAATAGTCTTGGTCTGTCCTGAAAATCTGTTTTCTTATTTTTGTTGGTTTGTGTGAGTTGACGTTTAGGGACGCTTGTGAACAATCGGCGGCCATGCACGAGTACATTGAACGCGTCGTCGACCTGACTGACCCCAACGAAACCGAGCTGCTCAACCTTTCCCCCGACGAGGCGCGCAATCGTATGCTCGCCGGCGCGGCGGAAACCCTTCGCGGTTTCGACGGCTCTTTCGCGCTCGTCGCGAAGGATGGCAAGTCGGTGAAGCTGGCCCGCTCGCTCGACCGTCCGCTGCGCTATTTTTTGGCGAAGCAAATCGAGGGGCCGGCGCTCATCGTTGCCCATCGCATCGACGCCATCCGGCAATGGCTCGAGGAACAGGGGTTCGGGGATCAGTTTCATCCATACTACACGCGCATGGTTCCAGCGCATTATCTGGTGACGATCCAACTCGTCGGCTGCCCTGATCCCGATCCGACTTACGAGCGGTTTTTTAATCCGGTCCGCAACAAGTACTCTGCCGACCTCGATCCTATAGGCAACGACTATATCGCCGCGCTTAAAAAAGAGGTGGCGAAGTGGATTGAACGAATCCCGGAAACCGAGCCGATCGGCTGCTGTTTCTCCGGCGGCATCGACAGTGGCGCGGTCTTTCTCGCCTCCTATGCCGTCCTGCGCGAGCAAGGCTGTGACCTCGGCCGACTCAAGGCATTCACGCTGAGCTTCGGCGATGGCCCCGACCTGCAGCAGTGCAAGGACTTCCTCGGCAAGCTGGACATGGGAATGTTTCTCGAGCCAATCGAGTCCAGCCTTGACGACATCGACGTCGCGGAGACGATCCAGATCGTCGAGGACTACAAGATACTCGACATCGAGTCCGCCTCGATGGCGATCGCACTGTGCCGAGGCATCCGGAAAAAATATCCTGACTGGAAATATCTTACTGACGGTGATGGCGGCGACGAAAACCTGAAGGATTATCCCATCGAGGAAAACCCGGAGCTGACCATTCGCAGCGTCGTCAACAACCAGATGCTCTATCAGGAAGGCTGGGGCGTCGGCACCATCAAGCATTCTCTCACTTATTCTGGCGGCCTTAGTCGATCGTACGCTCGCACTTATGCGCCAAGTCATCATTTTGGCTTCAAAGGTTTTAGCCCGTTCACGCGGCCTGATGTCGTCGAGGTGGCCGAAGGCATCCCGTTTGTCGAGTTGACCGGCTACGACGTCGACAAACTTTACGCGTTGAAAGGCGACATCGTTGCTCGCGGCGTTAAGTCAGCGCTTGGCTTCGACATACCTGTTTTTGAAAAACGCCGCTTTCAACACGGCGCAATGTCGGTCGATTCGCTTCGAGAAAACATCCCTGCCGGCGAGGGGCAACTTCGTCGAAAATTCCTCGAGCTTTATTCCTGACCCCTCCGCAGACACCGGTTGGCTTTATCCGGAATCCCCGGCCTCCCGCAGCCGCTGGATTATCGGGCAACGCGGCCCGAAGAACCTGCTCAACCCCAGCCGCCCCTACGCTTGGCTGCTCGAGAAGGAACGCGCTTCCGACGGCCAACTCGTCGATGGCGTGGCGATTTTTCTCACCAACAAGGAATGCCCGTGGCGCTGCCTCATGTGCGATCTCTGGCAGAACACCCTCGATGAGACGGCGTCCGCCGAGACGATCGCTGAACAAATCGACTTTGCGCTTGGTCTCACGGAATGCAAAGGCGGTAGTTTGGCCCAACTGAGCCAAGTCAAACTCTACAACGCCGGCAGTTTCTTTGATGAGCAAGCCATCCCTGAAGCCGAAGATGCCGCAATCTCCGAGCGTTTGGCCAAGTTTGGCCGCATCATCGTCGAGTGCCACCCTGCCCTGATTGGGGATCGCTGCCTTCGGTTTCGCGACCGCCTCAGCGGCCAGCTTGAGATCGCGCTTGGCCTCGAAACCGTCCACCCGGCGGCGCTGGAAAAACTCAACAAGAGAGTGACTCTCGAGCAGTTTCGCGCTGCCGCTGAATTCATTACACGTAATGAAATATCCCTGCGCACTTTCGTTTTACTCCAACCGCCATTCATCCCGACTGACGAATCTGTCGAGTGGGCCAAGCGCTCAGTCGATTTTTCGCTGGACTGCGGGGCGACAGTCACCGTGCTGATTCCCACCCGAACTGGCAACGGCGCGATGGATCGTCTCGCTGCCGCCGGTCAATTCACCGAGCCTGCGCTGGGCCAACTGGAGGAAGTGATGGACTACGGCGTCAGCCTAGCACGCGGCCGCGTCTTCTCCGACCTCTGGGATCTCGAACGCTTTTCGAGCTGCAACGCCTGCTTCCCCCAACGCCGCATTCGTTTGGTCGGGCAGAACGATTCCCAGCGCGTCCCCGCCCGAGTCATCTGCCCAAGCTGCCGTTGACCCCTGTCGACAGGCAGCTTAGCGTGCGGGCGGAGTATGGAATCGGATCATTCCGTCAATCAGCGACTAGATAAATACCTGCAGCAGAAACCGTCGGTTGGCGAAGACGTTTACATCGCCAAGTCAGCGGTGGTGTTTGGCGCGGTGACGCTCGGGAGACAGTCGAGTGTTTGGTTCAACGCGGTGCTGCGGGGTGACATACACGAGATCGTTGTCGGCGTAGGATCGAATATTCAGGACAACGCCGTGCTGCATATTGCCGACGACTTCGGCTGTTACATCGGCGACTATGTGACGGTTGGCCACTCGGCGGTCGTGCATGCCTGCCGGGTGGGCGACGAGACGCTGGTCGGCATGGGCGCCACCATTCTCGATGGGGCTGTGGTTGGCAGCCAATGCATCGTCGGCGCGAATGCGTTGGTGAAGCCGGGACAGGAAATTCCCGATGGCTCGATGGCGGTAGGCTGTCCGGCAAGGGTGATCCGCAAGCTTGCCGACGAGGATCGAGCCGGATTGAAAGGCTGGGCCATGAAGTACGTCGCCAACGCTGCTTACTGCCTTAAGCATCGCATCAATGTAGGCGGGCCGTTTCCCGCAGCGTAGCCCTTGTCTGGCCAAACAGCGCTTATGAAAACCGTCTCTCTTGCTCGAAATGCCATGGCCACTCGCTTTGAGATGGTGCTGCACGGCGATGACGAACCGGGGCTGCGTGCGGCAGGAGAGGAGGCCCTTGATGAGATCTCCGAGTTGTCGGCGCAACTGAATTATTACGATCCTTCAAGCGAGGTGAGCCGAATCAACGCCGGTGCCGTGCTTGAACCGATGCCGGTGGAGCCGGGATTGTTTCGCCTCCTACAGGAGGCCAAGCGCATTCATGAACTCAGCGGCGGCGCATTCGACATTACGGTTGCTCCGCTGATGCGGTGTTGGGGGTTTGTTGATGGCCCAAGCTGTGTCCCCGATGCAGAAGAGCTGGCCAAGGCTCGGGAATGTGTCGGGATGAATCTGGTTAATTTGGAAGCTGAAAACTTTACGGTGCAGTTTGATCGTCCTGGAGTAAAGATTGACCTCGGCGCCATCGGCAAAGGCTTTGCCGTGGAGGTTGCAGCTGAAATTTTGAGGGAGGCGGGGGTGGAGGGGGCATTGATCCACGGTGGAACGAGTTCAGTTTGCGCGATTGGCTCTCCGTTGGATGGGGATTTTTGGATAACCGCGATCGAGCATCCCGATGCATATCCCCCTGCCCATAAAACGGTTATGGCCACGGCCTTGCTGCGGGATGAAACATTTAGCGTGTCTGCCGGATGGGGCATAAAATTCGAGGAAGACGGCTTTTCTTACGGCCATGTAATGGATCCGCGCAGCGGCCGACCGGCGCAATGTGCCCTGCTGGCTGCGGTAGCACTACCCAGCGGGATGTCCTCTGACGCCTGGTCAACTGCGTTGCTTGTCGCTGGAGAAGCGGGTGTTGCCGCGCTTGGTCAAGCGGTCGTTGGAGCACGCTCGCTAATGCTATTGTCGGGTAAAGACTCGGTATTGCGCTTGGCCAACGAAGGGTTTGATTTGCCGGAAGAATAATTTACTTCCCGATGACTTTGGCCTCGCGCAGAATGTCCGCCGCTCGGCAACCGAGTTTGGGGCCCATAGCTCAGCGGTTAGAGCAGACGACTCATAATCGTTTGGTCGGGGGTTCAAATCCCTCTGGGCCCACCATCTTTACGGCTGAAAGTTGCCTGATTCATTGAAAACATTGCCGCTAACTGATTGCGTTGGCACACTCCGCCGCGCATGAGGGAATACTTCCTGACGTGGACGGAGTCGCTTGAGCAATTCGTCCTCGATGTGATTTACGGCCAGCGCAGCGGCAAGCGTGCCGCCTTGTTGCGGATCACGCTTTACTCTTTGTCGAAGGTTTTCACTGTCGCCGTCAAGGCAAGACTGTTTCTCTACAATGCTCGCATCCTGCGCGACTCCACCCTCGGAGTGCAGGTGATAGCCGTTGGCAACCTTACCGCTGGTGGCACCGGCAAAACCCCAGTTGTGGAGAAGTTTGCTCGCGAACTTCAGGATGCTGGCCGTAAGGTGGCTATCCTTAGCCGAGGTTATCGCTCCAAGCCGGCTCCCCTGCATGAACGTTTCGTTAACAAACTGCTACTTCGCGATGAAATCACCCCACCTAAGGTTGTGTCCGACGGCAAATCCCTGCTGCTTGACTCGGAAACCGCTGGGGATGAGCCTTACATGTTGGCTTCCAACCTGAAGGATGTGGTGGTTTTGGTGGACAAGGATCGGGTCAAAGCTGGGCGATATGCTATTGACAAATTCGGTTGCGACACCCTGCTGCTCGATGACGGTTTCCAATACTGGAAACTCAGGGGACGCCGAAGGGATGTTGTGCTAATCGATCGCCAGCAGCCGTTTGGTAACAATGGCAAACTGCTGCCCCGGGGTACGCTTCGAGAGCCGCCGTCTCATCTTTCCCGTGCCCACATTGTGTTCATCACGAAAAGCGACGGAGACACGGAGGAGTTGCGCGGCAAAATTAGCAAATACAACCCCAAAGCCAGTATCATCGAGTGCGTACACAGCCCTCTCTATTTTGAGGACGTGTTCACCGGCGAACAGGCGGGTCTGGATCTCTTGAATGGCCGTAAAATTGCGGCCCTTAGTGGTATAGCCTTGCCGGTCAGTTTTGAGGAAAGCTTGATTTCCTTGGGTGGAGATCTCGTTTACACCAAGCGCTTTGTGGATCATCATCGGTTCTCCCAGCAGGAAATACTGAACGTCATCAATCGAGGTAAAACGCGCTTGGCCAATTGTATCGTCACCACACAAAAAGATGCCGTCCGGTTTCCAAAGATCGACCGGCGTGACCTTCCTATTTACTTCATGCGGGTGGAAATCAAGATACTCAAAGGAGCCAAGAATTTTCAGGATTGTGTCCGTCAAATCTGCTTTCATTAAGCCGTGAACGCCCTTCTCTATCTCATCGCCTGCTCCTTTGTGAGAATTATCCAGTTGCTTCCCCTTAAGTTGGTTGGCTTTATTGGATGGGTTGGTGGATGGATTTTTTACTATCTGGATGCCAGGCATAGGCGTGTTGCTGTGAATAACCTGTCAGAAAGCTTGGGGAAATCCCGTTCACAACAAGAAATAACCTCCCTTGCAAGAGGAAACTTTGCCCGCATCGGTGAATCTTATCTGAGTGCTCTTAAAACAGCTGTTATGCCTGCTAGCCTTCTCTGCCGTTCTTTAACCATCAAGGGGGAAGAAAACCTGAATTTGAAGAAGCTCGAAGATGGTTCCATTCCCAGTTTTATGTTTGCCCTCGGCCATTTCAGCAATTTTGAGATTTATGCCAAGCTGGTTTACCTGACTCCCGGTTACAATTTGGCCACCACTTATCGTGGCTTTCCCAACCCTTGGTTGGATCGTCTCGTTAAGAACGTCCGCAACAAAACTGGCACCCATTACTTTGAAAGGCGCTCCGAGGGGAAAAAATTAAGAGCTTTTATGAATCAACCCGGTTCTATTACCGGACTTTTGGTTGATCAATGCGCCGGAAACAGGGGGCTGAAGCTTCCTTTTTTTGGTCGGCCTTGTTCTACCACTCCTGCTCCGGCTTTATTCGCTCTCAGGTACAACCTGAGGCTCCACTGTTGTTTGTGTAGACGTATCGGATTCGGGCGCTGGGAAATTGAGTTTGGCCCCGAGGTTTCGACTCGCTCTAATGGTTCTGCTCGTCCTGTTGAAGATATTATGAGAGATGTTAACTCTAACCTCGAACGGTTCGTTCTCGACGACCCCGTTAACTGGTTTTGGGTTCACAACCGTTGGAAAAGGCCTAATCCCTCTGGCAAAGCTCGGCGGGTTAAGGGTTAATCTTCCCCTCTTTTCTTGTTTTATTTCAGGAAGTTCGCATTGGCATGATCACGTAGAGGAATGGTTTATTAACTTTGATTACGCCGGGGCTCAGTTGATCTGTAAATTCAAAATGCACCTCTTCCTCCTCTAATGCTTTCAATGGATCGATAAAAAACTGTGGATTAAAGGCGATTGAGGTCTCTTCTCCTGAATAGTTTATGGCCATCGTTTCTGTGCTCTCTCCCACCTCCGGAGAGATTGATGTTATTGTGAGGTTATTCTCTGTAAAAGAAAACTTAACTGAGTTGGCCTTGTCACTTGTCATTATTTCTGCTCGTCGCAATGCATGCAACAATTCTTCTTTGTCCATTGTTACGCGCTGCTTGGATTCAGCTGGTATGACTTGTTTGTAGTTAGGATAGGTTCCTTCTACCTGTTTGGTCACGATTCTCGTTTCTCTTTCTTCTCCTTTTAAACAGAAAGAGATTTGATTTTCATTTATCTGAATTTCCACTTCTCCCTCTTCCCCCAGCAAACGACTCAGTTCCTGAATGGCCTTTGTTGGCACTATTACTTCCTTGGGGCTTTCTCCCTGCGTTTCGGCCTCTTCTTCCGCCATGGCCAGTCTTCTTCCGTCGGTGGCCACCATGGTAATTTTATTCTCTCCAAACTTCATCAAAAGGCCATTTAGCACATATCTGTTTTCATCCACCGACACCGCATAGCCTGTCCGGCGCAACATTTCCTTCATCTTGTTTTGTGGCATTATTATAGGTTGAACATCCGTAAATTCAGGAAGTGGCGGAAACTCTTCTGATGGAAGTCCGTTTACCCGAGTTGAAAATGATCCTGATTGAATGGTGCTTTGGCTTCCTCCAATTTCCACCTCCACTTGGTTCCCCCCTACTTCTCGCGCGATACTTAGCAACTTTTTGACTGGAAGCGTAATGGTTCCTTCCTTTTCCACCTTCGCTTCTACCGTTTTTGTGATTGTCACATCAAGATCCGTTGCCGTCAACTTCAGTTGTTTTCCTTCCGCACACAAAAGAACATTTGATAGTATTGGAAGAGTGGTTCTTGAAGAAACCACGTTTTGTACGGATTGAAGACCCTTTATAAATTCCTCTTGACCAATTGTCAGCTTCATCTGCGCAGGGATAATAAGAATCTCTTCTATGAAAGGGAATCCTATTATTAAGGGGAGGGAATAAGTGAATAAAAGAGATTATTAGAGGAAACAAAAGGAAATCAGAAGAAAAGGAAGAAAGAAAAGAAGGGAGTAAGGATAATTGTAAGAAGAAAGATAGAAGTTGTTAAGAGAAACCAAACGAGACAAACGTTCTTTGCACAAGTTGTTCAAGCATCCAATATCCTCCGAAGGGCAGCAGGGAAAGAAGCAAGGACGAAATCAATGTCCGACTGTGTAGTTTCTCTCCCTACAGAAAAACGAATAAGGGAATTAGCCTCATCAGGAGGTTTACCCATCGCAGAAAGGACGTGAGAAGGAAGGAGAGAACCAGCAGAGCAAGCAGCGCCACCAGAAGCACAAATGCCATCTAAATCAAGAGCCGCCAGCAAAGACAAACTTTCAACACCAGGAATTGTAAAACAGCAGGAGTTGGCCAAACGAGAGGAAAAAGAAGAGACAAGATTAACACCGGGCAGATCTCCCAAGGAAGAAAGTTGTTCCGCGAAAGGAAAGAGTTTAGAAAAAGAAAAAACGGGAGAAAGAAGAAACCTCTCAATGGCAACAACCAGACCCGCGATAGCAGCCATGTTTTCAGTTCCTGCCCTCCTCTCATTTTCATGACGGCCCCCGAACAGAATAGGGAAAGGTAAAAGAGGAGATCTAACGTATAAAGCACCACTTCCTTTGGGGCCGTAAAATTTATGACCACAGATGGAAACCAAGTCGGCGTTGAACTGATGGATATCAACAAAGGGCTCCTTGCCAAACCACTGAACCGCATCAGTATGAAAAACAACCCCCATCTTGCGGCAAATTTCTCCTAACTCGGCAACGGGCTGGATGCCCCCGGTCTCATTATTAACCGCCATCACAGAAACGAGGGTTGTGTCTTCTCTAATGGCATTTACCAAGTCTTGTGGATTGACTCGCCCATCGACATCAACAGGGAGTATTGTGAGATCAAACCCTTCGTTATTCTCAAGATATTCACAAGCGTGTAACACAGCATGGTGTTCAATCGCGGATGTAATCAAGTGCCTTCCTTTGCTCCTCAAAAAACGAGCCGTTCCACAGATTGCCAAACAAATACTTTCAGTAGCTCCGCTTGTAAAAACAACCTCGCTTGCCTTGCACCCCCACACTAAAGCAACCCGTTCGCGACATTCGTCCAATTTGGCACGAACCTTACGCCCAACTTGATGAACACTCGAAGGATTCCCAAAAAATTCACCTAAATAAGGCAACATCGCCTCTTTAACTCCAGCATCCAAAGGAGTAGTGGCGTTGTAATCGAGATAGACAGTCCTCATGCGCCGTTCCCTACCGAAAAAAACACATTCCCACAACAGCAAAGAGAACAACGTAAGGATAAGAGGTAAAAAAGGAGAGAGAACAATGTGAACAGAAAAGGAGAAGAGGGGAAGCGGTAAAACAACCGAAGTTATTCACAGCAAGGAAACCACAAAGGGAGAAGACTTGCTTGGCCACAAGCGGAAACAGAGCGCAGGAAAGGAAGTCAGACAACAGTACTGGCCTCTTTGGGCTCGCGGGGAACATCAGCAAGAATTTTGTCGAGCACGAAATCAGTGGTGATCCCCTCCGCCTCCGCTTCAAAGTTGAGGATCAAACGATGGCGCAAAGCATGCAAAGCCACCGCACCAACGTCATCAAAGCTCACATTAAAGCGGCCTGCCGTCAGTGCCCGCACCTTGGCTCCGAGTAAAAGCGATTGTACACCCCTAGGACTGCTTCCAAACCGAAGGAACTGATTTGAGATATCCAACGCCGTTCTTTTTTTTGGGTGAGTTGCCAGGATGAGTCGCACGGCGTAGTCCTTCACATGAGAGGCAACCGGCACCTGTTGGACCAGTTGCTGCAAAGCAATAAGGGAAGAGCCATCAACCACCTTATTAACTTCCGCTTTTCTTCCTTCTGTTGTGCGAGTCACCACCTCCGAAAGTTCTTCAGCAGAAGGATAATCCACGAGAAGCTTGAAAAAGAAACGGTCGAGTTGAGCTTCAGGCAACGGGTATGTGCCCTCTTGGTCGATGGGGTTTTGCGTGGCTAAAACGAAGAAAGGAAGGTCGAGTTTTCGCATCTCGCCGCCTACAGTGACGCTGCGTTCCTGCATAGCTTCCAGCATGGCAGATTGGGTCTTTGGAGTGGCACGGTTGATTTCGTCCGCCAAAACCAAGTGGGCAAAAATAGGCCCGTGCAGAAACTCAAAGGCCCGTTTCCCACTGTCTGTTTCATGCACCATGTTGGTGCCCAAAACATCAGCCGGCATGAGGTCCGGTGTAAATTGAATGCGGCTGAACGACAGATCCAACACCTGACCTAACGTCCTCACAAGCAGCGTCTTGCCTAAACCGGGCACTCCCTCTAGCAACACATGGCCGTTGGAGAAAAGTGCAGTAAGGGTGCCATCAACAATTGCTTCTTGGCCGACGATAACCTTGCCGATTTCGGCTCGAAGGGAGTTGTATACCTCCTTGAATTTATCAATCTGTTCCTCTGGATTCATGTCTTCCTCCATAGATCAGGCGCTTGGCCAGGCGCTAATTTTTAAGGTCGTCGAAATAGTTTCGTACCGAGTCGCGATAGGGGCGCGGCACCTTGTCCTGATTTAAAGCATTGTGAGCGTCCGTTTGTGCGGCGCTCACAGCTTCCTGAAATTGCACGCGGCTATTGCCCTTGATGCTAACGCCACGAAGCGTGATGCTCGGCATCGGGCCCTTGGGATTGATCTTTCCCTTAACGCGAGTGGGCACCATGTCGTCGGGCACTTGGCCTTCCCCGCGATTGGTATTGTCGTGGGCATCCATGTCTGGGCGCGAGAAGCCGGAGTTATCCCATCGCAGCGCCAAGTCCTCCGGCGTAAGTTGGTAACTATCGTTTCCCCAAGTGCCGACACCGGCCCCCGGTTTACTGCTTGGGCCAACGCCGGGCTTTTGGCAGGAGCCAAACGACTGATAGTTACCCACCGCCAACTGAGCTCTCTGCAGATTTCGAAGGGCGGCCATCATGTTTTGCATGTCGTCCAGTTGCTGAAACGCTTTTACCAACTCTTCCTTCGCTTTAGCAAGCGATCGCGAGGCACCAGCCTTGTCACCGGCCGTGGCTTTTGCGTTTGCGTCGGAAAGAAGACTGGAGCACTCACCAAAACTCTCTGCCGGGTTGAGAGCTTCTTGCAGTTCTTTTATCATTTTATCGAGTTGATCCGAGGTCAACTGCGTTGACGCCAACTGAACCATCATCTTTTGCAGCGATTCTATGGCAGCAGGGACTTGCCCTTTTTCAAGTTGTTCACCAAGCGTGTTTCCGATCTTCGCCATCTGCATTTGGAGGTTTTGCACCGTCTTAGCCAATTCGGCCATTTCCAGCAAAGCATCTCCGGCAATATCCATATTCTTAAGGAATTGATCAATATTACTGGATTCCAGTGCATTTAACGCCACGTCGATATTCGGCATTTGCAGCCCAAATTGCTCGGCCATCTTGGCTAAGTCAGCCATCGATTGTGCCAACTGCCGGCGTGCTTGCTGCCCCTCCGGCGAGCCGGCGTCCGGCAAACCGGCGGCGTCGTCCTTGAGGGAATCCATCTTTGTCTTCAACTCATTGAGTTGCTCCGGCTTGGCTTCTTTTGCGCCGCCGAGGCTCTTCTTTAGTTCGTCCAGTTGCCGCAGCATCTCAGTCTTCGATTGTTGCCCGACTCCCGGCGGTGTTGCCGCTGCCTGTTGCATTTTCTTGAGCGAGCGCGCTTGGCCAAGCTTGGCGGCTTGATCTCGCAACTGTTCAGCCGCTCTCGAGAGCATTGCCAAAGCTTCGTCGCGCACGAGTTTGCCTTGGGTGAACTCTTGGCCAAGTTCCTGAACCGAATCGAGCGCCTTCTCTGTTGGCTCGAAATGCGGCGGGCTGGTCTCCACCTGTAGTTTAGTTAGCGCGGCGAGGTTTTGGCCAACGTCCTCAATGATTGCAGAGGCGCGTTTTTGGTCGAGATAAGCCAGGCTGCGATGTTCTGGCACAAAGCCAAGCCCGACACAGGCAGCCAGCACGGGCAATGTCCAGTGGCAAAACTTGGGCAAACGCAACGGCAAAAGTTTCCCAGGGTCGATTTCTCCCGCCGCCCTGGCAGCGTCGCGAACCACCAAAGCGGACCAAGCAGATTTTTTCGCGGTGACTTCGGACATCTCCACTGCCGTACTGAGGCGTTCCTTCAGGCCTATTTCGCTGTCAAGCCAACGGGCAGTGTCACGGGCAGTGAAGCGTTTACCTAAGCCGACCGTCAAACCCGCCAACGGCAACGCCAGACCCAGAACACCCACCCATAGCAAGGTCGCTTGTGGAATGGGAGCCAGCTTGTAAACCACCAAGCAGCCAAGCCATAAACAAACACCGATCATCAGTCCAAGCCACATATTCCACCAGCCCAGTTGCAGTTTGCGGCGGCTCGCAGCGGCATCAATTTTGGCACCTATGACCTGTTTTTCGCTCATGCAAAGGGCCTATGCTGCACTTATCCCACAGCTTTTACGAGAGGGAATTGAGGGTTTAATGAAAAACAAGTACCCGGATCTTGAGAAAAACAGCCTTTTCGCTGAATCACCCTTCGGCAGGCAATTTCAGGTGACGCTTAGCCAAGACTTTCTTGGTCTGGTCCTTACGGAATTGGTCGTAGATTTTACGGTACTTGGCCGACTTGACGCCAAGGATCGACACAGCCAGCAGCGCAGCGTTGATCGCCCCAGGCTTGCCGATGGCTAACGTGCCCACCGGGACACCGGCCGGCATCTGCACGATCGACAGCAGCGAGTCCATGCCCTTGAGTGAGGCGGACTCCATCGGCACGCCGAGCACAGGGAGTGTCACCTTGGCGGCGATCACGCCCGGCAGATGCGCGGCTCCACCCGCTCCGGCGATGATCACCTCAAGACCCCTTTTCTCTGTCGTGGCGAGGTACTTCATCAACGCATCAGTGGCGCGGTGCGCGGAGATAGCTTGGGCTTCCCAAGGGATACCGAGGTCGTCGAGCTTCTGCGCGGCAAGAGACATCACACCCCAGTCCGACTGGCTCCCCATCAGGATACAGACCAAAGGTTTCTTTTTTTTTGCTGCCATAAAAATCAATTGATTTGTTTCAACGGCCGGCGAGTAAACTTGGCCAAGCACGAAAAATCAAACCCGGTTTTGGAAAGCGTACGCGGGTCGCGCGCTTTTCCCGTTGCTTAGTGGTCGCGCTTGAGCAGATAATCGGCGAGTGCTTCCAGCGCGACCGCTTGGTCCTTGAACGGCATGAGTGCGGCGTAGGCCTTGGCTGTCAGGTCGGCGGCGATCTTGCGCGATTTGGCCAATCCGACCACCGACGGATAGGTTGCTTTTTGCACAGCTTCGTCCTTGCCGGCGGTTTTGCCCAACTGCTCGGACGACTGGGTAACGTCGAGGATGTCGTCGATCACTTGGAACGCCAAGCCAACGTGGTAGCCAAAATCGGTCAGCGCCTGAAGCTGATGCGGCATGGCGCTAGCCGACATGCCGCCGAGCCGCACCGAGCAGGTCAACAGCGCGGAGGTTTTGCGCTCGTGAATGTAGCGGAGCTGCGCGCGCGACACCGGCTTACCCTCTCCCTCGAGATCGGCAACTTGGCCGGCAATCAGTTGCAAGTGGCCGGCTGTCTTGGCCAGTTCTCGGACGAAATCGTTCTGCTTGTAACGCTTGGTCGGCTTGGCTTGGTTGGCTAACTCGAAAGCCAGCGTCAGCAGCGCGTCGCCGGCTAGCACTGCGATACCTTCGCCGAACACGACATGATTGGTCGGTTTACCACGGCGCAAATCGTCATCATCCATCGCAGGAAGATCATCGTGGATCAGCGAGTAGGTGTGAATGCACTCGACCGCCGTGCCGAGGATTAACGAGTCGCTTGTTCTGCCGCCACACGCCTCTGCCGCTGCCAAGCAGAGAATAGGCCGGAGCCGTTTACCGCCGGCAAACATCGAGTAGCGCATCGCCTCATGCAGTGTTTTAGGCTTGGCCGTCGCCTTGGGTAGATGCTTGTTAAGCGCGGCATTGACCTGTTTAACGGATCGGTCGATGTAGCGCTTGAGCGAAAAGGATTCGGGCTTAGCCCGCTTGTTAGGGGAAACCGGCACGCGGACGTTTTAAGCATGCCTCCGCTGCCTCACAAGGCAGAATCCATCGCCTTGCCGCCTAATACTCATTCAATTATTCAAACCCAAGGTTTCTGTTGTGGAGAGGAGCAGGAGTCTCATCGAGCAAGGGTTGCTCGAATGTCAGAGAATGCGCCCTCAGCATCGCAGGCCTCGGTTTCACCTTTATCGTATGCTGCGATCTTGGCCACTGATTCATTTACCAACGCGGACAAAATCGATGGATTCTCGACGCTTAGCCGAAGAGGCTCAACCAACAGCACCCCTTGATATTGAGAGAAGGTTTCTTCGATTACTGCCAAGTCCATAAGCTAATTGCCGGGTCGGAAGCAAAACTCCCCCCGAAAAACAAAGGAGAAAATTTGGAGAACTTCCTCTTTGCGGGCAAGGGGACAAAAGTTGTCGAGAACGGATTACTCAGCGTTGGTTTTGCCGGGCGAGGGCACGCCTTGGCTGAAGTCGCCTTTGGAGTCCGGTACGCGGCGATACGCTGAATCGGGGTCGAGCTTGGCGACCTTCACCTCGTCGAGGATTGAATTGCCCGCCTTGTCGCTGTCGATCAGCTGAATCGTCTCGCCGCCCTTGGCCAACTTGAAGTTGGCGTGCAGGCCCTCCTCGGCCTTGCCGTCTTCGTCGGCCCAAATAACCAGGCGCCCACCCGCTGCGATTTTGATGCCTTTCGGGAACTTCCATTTGCGCGGATTCTTTTTGCTGTCGGTCAGGAATTTACCGGACAAGTCGACCTCACTGTCAGAGGTGTTCGCGATTTCAATGTAGTCGTCGAAGTCGCCTTGAGGATCCTTGGCCGCCGACTGGTTTTCAGAAACGACCTCGTTGATCACCAACAGGGATCGATCGGCCTTGGGCGAGTTGATGCGGAAGGACAGAGGCTTGGCCTCGGCGCGGGCCGGATAAAAATCGGAGGTCATCACCGCCCCACCGGAACGGGCTTCAACATAGTAGCGAATTTTTTTGCCGGCGAGCTGCGCAGGGATGTTTGCGGTGAACACGCTGTCGCCCTTTTGGCCGTCCGGCTGCATCGACACATTTCTGTAAGGCTCGTTTTTGCCGTCTGAGAACCAGAGAACGACCGTCTTGGCCGAGGTTTTGCCCGTTGTCGTGGCGACGATGCGTGTGGAATTGGTCGACTTGGCTTCGTCGAGTTCGGTCACGGAGACAATCTTCGGCGTTGGGAGATCCACCTCGGGATGGGACAGCAGGAACTCCCGTCGGCCCTCGGTGAACGGCTTGAGACCAAGCTTGGTCCGCCGCCCGTCGGAGCTTGTTTCCACCAATCCTTTTTCAAAAGCCTCGAAAGAACTGTGTTTGCGGACGTCTTTTTTAACTTCGTCCCTGATTAGTGCTGCGTACCCTTCGACGAGCGGGCCAATTTTCCCCCATTTAATCCACTCCTCAGTGATCGTCTTGAGGTGGTGCCGGTAACGTGCCTTAAAGTGTGGCACTTGGAACAGCTTGTACATGAGTGGGCGGTCTGGGTTGTCGGCATTGTAAAATGGCTCAAGCTTTGGCCCGCTCAGCCCGGACGGCATACCGGGGCCGCCGGGGATGCTCATTACCTCGTTACCGTCGTGCTGCAGCAAATGGAAGCGCCCATCCGGATCGAGGTATAGGTTGTAATCGCTTCCTCGGGTGAAATACCCCTCATCCTGAAAAACGCACTCGAGTGCCAATGACCACATAGCGCTGTCGATATCCAATCGTCCATTTAATTTTTCTGCCAATTCTTCGATCGGGGTTTCATCCAGCAGCTTGGTGAACTGCTGCAATTCTTTCCAAGCCTCTGCTTTACCTTCCGTGCGTTGTTGAAAGCCAGTGTAATCTTCCTTTTTCTCCCCCGGATAACGGAGGTTGCCACTGCCGCCTCCGCCTGCGCCAATCTTCCAACGAACACCGTCTCGTGTACTGAAGTTGTCCTCGAGGAAATCCTTGTTGAACTGCTGGATGTGCGAGTAGATGCCCCAGCTTTCACCGTTGATCACCACTTTGACGAAGTTGCCCTTGAAGGCAGGAATGTAATCGCGGGCCACGTGCGAATAAATGACCTCACGCATGAACGTCGGGTCCGAGTTGGCGTTGAGCAGATTAAGCGTTTTATAGCCAAGCAACTTTTGGTCGCTGTGCTTGTGGTCGATGTAAAGGTTCATCGACCGTTTTAAGTCGGGCGATACGGAACGAAAAGAGGAGTTACCGCGAAACTTCAGGCCAACATTCTTGTAGAGTTTGCCGTCTACTGTCAGGTCAGCGGGCACGGCGACGTCGGTCCGGTAAAAGGCCTCCATCTCCTCCATCCACTCGTTATCCTTGAACTTGATGAACAACGTGCGGAGCGTGCTCTCGTCGTAAAGCTTGGTACCGAGATCGTTGTCAGTACCCGGTTCAAGCCGCTCGGCTTTTGAAAAGTCGCGTGGCTCGGGTGCGGGACGGTTTCCGCCACCCCTCGGGTCAGGGCGGCCCCCACGGTTTCCGCGAGAAGACGGCTGCCCTCCACGGGCTCCGTCAGGACGGGCCGGCCGGCCGCCGCGCTGACCCCGATCGACGCCGCCATCGCTGTTGCGTTGTTCCTCTACATATTTTCTTGCTGCAGAACGCTCTGCCTTATCAAGAATCCCATCATCATCCTTGTCGAACTTAGGGATCAACTCGACTCTTTGCCCGCGGCGGGAACCTCCCCTTCCCCCTCCACCGCGGGTGCGACCACCGCGGTCAGGCGACGGGCCAGCTGTACGACCGCTCGCATTCGGTTGACCATCAGGCCGCCGCCTTTCATTCGAAAAGGCATTGGGGCGGCCGCCATTCCGGAACGACTCTCGAGCGGCTTCACGTTCTCCTTCATCCAGCTCGCCGTCTTTGTTTTTATCAAATCGTTCTAGAATTTGTTTGCGTTGCGCCTCGCGGTTTGGACGTTCTCCACGTCCCGGTCGGTCGGCGGGTTGTGCAGAAAGACTCGCATTCGTTGAGGCCATCAGGGTTAACGTGAGAATTAACTGAAAGCATTTAGTTTTCATATGCAAATTATCTAATCCCGAACCAGTTAGGGAGAAGGGAATACGGTTGGAACCGAGTAAATGGTTACAGAATTTAAAATAAATATCCACCCTGCACTCTCATCTATCCTACAGGAAGCCATCAGCTACAGATTGCCTTTGGCCAGAGATTGTGTTGCATTCGGTGGCCTCGCTACAAGGCGGGACATGTATAACTTTCTATATTTTATGTCACACTCAGACAGCAAAAGTACTTGGGAAAGATTTAAACGCTTCCACTCAGAATTTCCGTCCATCGGCTTGGGCATAGACATCAGCCGAATGAATTTCACCGAAGAGTTCCTTGAGCAGATCAAGCCGCTTTTGACTAAGGCACACAAGGCGATGATTCAACTTGAGGCGGGCGCCATCGCCAATCCGGATGAAAACCGAATGGTTGGCCATTATTGGCTGCGTAATTCTGCCAAGGCTCCCAGAGAGGAAATCAGGCAGGCGATCGATCAAACTTTAGACAGCATCAAAGGATTTTCAGACAAGATACACAATGGAGAAATAAAAGGAGCATCAGGATTGTTTAGTCATTTCTTAGTCATTGGTATTGGTGGCTCGGCGCTGGGTCCACAATTCGTTTCACGCGCATTGACGCAGCCGGAAAAAGATAAAATGACGCCTTGGTTCATCGACAATACCGATCCTGATGGGTTAGACCTAATCAAAACAAAACTGGCTAATTTTTTAGGTAAAACCCTGGTTATAGTGATTTCTAAGTCTGGCGGGACCAAGGAAACGCGTAACGGGATGATTGAAATGCAGTCCGCATATCTCGCAGCAGGATTGAACTTTTCTGAACACGCTGTGGCTGTCACAGGCGAAGGTAGCAACCTAGATAAAACAGCAGAGACCGAAGGATGGATTCGGAGATTCCCGATGTGGGACTGGGTTGGAGGACGGACCAGTGAAACTTCTGTGGTAGGATTGTTACCCGCTGCCTTGCAGGGATTCGAGATAGATGAAGTTCTCCGAGGAGCTGCGGCTTGTGACTGCGAGACTCGAGACAAATCGTTCGAAAAAAACCCAGCCGCTCAACTTGCCGCCATGTGGTTTTACGCCGTTGAGGGCCGCGGCTCCAAGGACATGGTGATTCTACCTTATAAAGACAGACTGGAGTTGTTTTCAAAATACCTTCAGCAACTCATTATGGAATCACTTGGGAAAGAACTCGACCTCGACGGAAAACCGGTCAACCAAGGGATCTCCGTTTACGGTAACAAGGGATCCACGGATCAACATGCCTACGTTCAACAGTTGCGTGAAGGAGTGCATAATTTTTTTGTGACCTTCGTTCGGGTGTTACAAGATCGGGAAGGAAGCTCGATCGAAGTCGAAAAGGGGCACACGTCCGGAGACTATCTTGATGGTTTCTATCAGGGAACCCGAGATGCCCTTTATAATAACAACAGAGAATCTTTAACAATAAGCATTATAAAAGTAGACGAATTTAGCACAGGGGTACTGGTGGCTTTATTTGAAAGGGCGGTCGGTTATTATTCTGCACTAATTAATGTAAACGCATACCACCAACCGGGGGTTGAAGCAGGTAAAAAAGCGGCTGGAGAAGTCATCAGGTTACAAGCGTTAATAGTAGATTTCCTTAAGGTTAATGAACAAAAAACGCATACGGTAGGTGATATTGCAGCAGGCTTAAATGTCTCTGGTAGAGAAGAAGATGTGTATCTGATTTGTCAGCATCTTTCTGCCAATTCAGATCGAGGGATCAAAAAAGCAGGCACGAATATCTGGCACGAGTCGACCTTCCAAAGCTGCTAAACCATGTTTCTTTACCCAAAGAAATATGACGTGCTCGTTATTGGTGCGGGGCACGCAGGGATAGAAGCTGCCTTGGCTTCCGCAAGGATGGGTTGTAGAACATTATTGCTCACAATGAACGCTGACACGATCGGGCAGATGTCATGCAATCCGGCGATAGGCGGCTTAGCCAAGGGCCATCTTGCTCGGGAAATAGACGCGTTCGGAGGAGAGATGGGAAAATGCGCAGACATGACAGGACTGCAGTTCCGTATGCTAAACACAAAGAAAGGTCCAGCGGTTCGTGCCCCACGCGCCCAGTGCGACAAGAAGGCTTACCAGTTCAGAATGAAATGGATTTGTGAACGTGAACCAGGTCTCGACATCAGCCAAGGCCAAGTAGCCCGACTGGTCTATAAATCAGATAAAGTAAGAGGGGTCGAGACGACGATGGATGTCCGATACGAAGCGACTACCGTGGTGATCACAACTGGAACTTTTTTGAAAGGTCTAATGCATATTGGCACCCACAAGCAGAGCGGCGGTAGAATTGGTGAAGGAGCCATTAATTCGTTCTCAGATTCACTCCGTTCTGTGGGGCTGGAACTCGGACGACTGAAAACAGGTACACCACCAAGACTATTAAAGAGAACTATCGATTTCTCAAAGACAGAAATACAGCCCGGAGACGATCCAATCCCATGCTTTAGCTTTTGGAAAGAGGATTTGTTCCACGTGGAACATCTGCAAGCTGGGCTGAATACTAAAAGCCACTCTGACGGGAAATATTATCCCGGATCCATTTTAGATCGTATCGATGGGCAGTTACCCTGCCACATCACCTTCACCACTGATAAAACAGCAGATTTAATAAGCAAAAACCTACATAAATCGCCAATGTACTCAGGTGATATTGAAGGCATAGGACCGCGTTATTGCCCATCGATAGAAGATAAAATTGTTAGATTTAAAGAAAAAAAACGGCACCAAGTCTTTCTGGAGCCGGAAGGCATCCAAACCGATGAAATCTACATCAACGGTTTGTCAACATGTCTGCCCATCGATGTTCAGTACGAGCTGGTGCAATCGGTTGTTGGGTGCGAAAAAGCAGAAATTTTGCGTCCTGCCTATGCAGTGGAATATGATTTTGTTTTCCCAACTCAATTAAAAGCCACCTTGGAGGCTAAGGGCTGCTGTAATCTTTTTTTTGGAGGGCAGATTAATGGCACTTCAGGGTACGAAGAAGCAGGTGCTCAAGGCTTGATGGCAGGTATTAATGCAGCTTTAAAGGTGCAAAAGAAGCCCGGCTTAACACTTAGAAGAGATCAGGCTTACATTGGAGTTCTAATCGATGACCTCATCACTAAAGGAACCGCTGAGCCGTATCGTATGTTCACGTCACGCGCGGAATACCGTTTGTTGCTTCGACAAGACAATGCCGATCTCCGATTGTGCGAGATCAGCCGCCAAAATGGATTGCTGTCAGATCGGCATTATAGCCTGTTTAAGGAAAAGAAAGCTGCTGTTGAAGCCGAGCTTGGCAGGATTCGTAACGAGAGTTTGGATGACATCACCTTGGAGCAACGCCTCAAAAGAAACAAATGCAGCCATGCCGATTTACCGCAACCCAAAGAAGACATAGCACCTGAAGTTGCAGAACAGGTTGAAATAACTGTGAAGTATGCTGGCTACATTGAGCGGCAGGAATCAGATGTGCAGTTATTCAAAAAGATGGAGGGCAGGTCGATTCCTGAATGGCTCGATTACGATGAAATACCGGGTTTGCGAATCGAAGCCAGACAAAAACTGAAGACAATAGAACCTGCAACAATAGGATCTGCTTCTAGGATTTCAGGGATAAATCCAACGGATATAAGCCTTGTGATGGTCTGGATTAAGAGGGGAAAAGGCCACAAGTAATTCAGAGGTAAGTACTCCGAGTGCCAGTTCCGATTGTGATCACGATTGTTCCACGTGGAACGTCACTCTTAAAGAAACCTCCCAATGATCGGCGTTAGTTTCTCCACCGTGTCGCTGGGCCAAGCGCTCTTCGGAGTCATAATAGCATTTTCAAGAGCGCGGTGGCTTGGCCAATTGGGCTTGGCTGGGATATGCGAGATTGCTTTTCTTATGATTTGTTTTGCGGCTTGGACGTTTTTTTGAACGCAGGCGATCACCGTTTCGACCGAAACGGGCTCTTCCTCCACTTTCCAGCAATCGTAATCTGTTACTAAAGCAAGTGCTGCATAGGATATTTCAGCCTCCCGGGCACAGCGAGCTTCGCCCAAGTTGGTCATCCCTATGACGTCAAATCCCATTTTCTGGTTCCGCATGGACTCAGCTCGCGTGCTGAAAGCGGGTCCTTCCATGTTAACATAGACACCCCTGTCATGCGCCCGGATACCAGCCTCTTCTGCGGCAGACAAGAGCAATTGTCGCAGACTCTCACAAATTGGTTCAGCAAACGCGACATGTCCAACAATTCCATCCCCAAAAAAAGTATGACTAGATGATTGCTTGGTGTTGTCGATAAACTGGTCAACCAGAACGATATCACATGGTGCGTATTTTGGTTGTAGTGAACCAACTGCGCTGGCGCTGATTATCCAAGAAACCCCTAGTTGTTTCATTGCCCAAATGTTAGCACGGTGATTTATTTCGCTGGGCATGATGTGATGGCTGCGTCCGTGCCTTGGTAAAAAGACGATCTCTCGCCCATTCATTTCGCCAAGCAACAACTCATCCGAAGGCGGGCCAAAGGGAGTCTGAACCGACGACCTATTGTGAGATTCAAAGCCTTCAATCTCGTATAGACCGCTGCCACCAATAATGCCCACTTTACACATGTTAGTCAGTATTGCTTTAAGTTTACGGTGAAATAAATAAAAAGAAAAAATCCATTAAAAAAGTTTCATTAAAAGCAATGTTAAGAAAACCGAATCTCATTGATAAAGAACGGAATAAGAGTGTTATAATGTGTTTGGTTTATGTCAGTGAGAGAGCAGTTTGATGTGCGTGACGGCTTTGGCAGTGAGAACCCATCGCTGGCCTTTTTTAAATACGAGTCTTCGACAGGGAGCCTCCCGGTAAACCTCGTCATCGACGGTTAGTAATTTGATTGGTTTGTTATCCCTAAAAGCTGCCGCACTGAGGGGGATGCAATTAACTGGGAGACCGTTGGGGTCAAGGGATAATTGATAGCCTGCGACCGTATTATTTGAGGGAGTAACCAAGCCGGGATGCCGCTTCGCCCACTGGAATTCAGCGGAATGAACGAGTACTCGGCAGAGCACAGGTTGATCTTGAATGAAGCGACGCAGACTAAACTCCTGTTGTCTGGTTCGGGCCTCATGCTGTTTGCGAAACAGTTTCCAGGGATCGATTCCGATCAGGTTTTGACCGTTCCAAAGGCCGTGATCGTTACGTTGGCCAGGCAGGTTTGTTTTGTACCAATCGGAAAATCTGGGATTAGCGAGTAGGCAGATTTCGAAATGCAAGTGAGCCCTTTCCCGGGAGATGCCTTGGCGGGTGTTGCTGGTACGACCCATTGTTGCGATGATTTCACCTGTTTTCTTGACCTGACCAACCTTAATGCCGGGAGAGATTTTACGCAAATGAGCGTACAACGTATACACTGGAAAACTGTTGATGTTGTGCCGCATGACAATATAATTACCGTAGTTGGACAAGCCGGGCCTGGCGTTGATATAAGCGATGGTGCCTCCAGCGGTCGCGCTCACAGGATCGACCGGTTCACCTTTGGTATCACGCTGTATGGATTTGATGTCGAGACCTTCGTGCATTTGCCAGCCCTCGGAGCGGACACAGCCAAAGGTGCCGCTTGGCCAAGTGCGCCCTACAGTGGGCGTGAAATAGTCGGCCTCCTTGCCAGCCACAAAAATCGCTTGGTTAGGGGTAGGAAGGCAGAAAGGCTGCCCAAGCGCGCCGCAGGTATGCCCAAGAGCAGCGGTGATTAAAAACCGCACGCAACCCCTCATTTACTATTTCCCTTAATTTTCTTAATGGCCGTGGTCAATCCCTTGACTATCCGTTCTGCTTCTTCGCGGGAGCAGTCCGGGGTGAACCGGATGATACCGGTGGCGTTGCGGCGAGTGATCATCGGTGCGGCTAGGACGCGCGGTTCGGTGAACTGGCAAAAGATGGCCATGCGCTTGCCTTTATTGGAAGTGGTGAAACTCTCGAGAACAGCGGTGCCGTGGCGGTTAAACTGCAACTGGAGTGCAAAGCCGCCTCTGGCTTCCATAAGAGTGGCTTTTTCAAGATCGGCCGTACTTAGGAACGGCTCACTATTGACATAAAAAATAAACGGATCTGCGCGATAAACAGCCATTTTACGCGAGTATTTGGTGCCGTCGTTGTTTTGCTCGAGATAGAGCATGATGAGGCTGTAGTTTTCGCCGGGCTCCTTATTGCCCATGGATTTGCATCCGCACCCGAGCCCGGCGATTAGGATTGATGCCAGTAAAAAATGTTTGAACAAGTCCGCTTTGGTCTTCATAGTCCCCGGCCGCTCTCCGGAGAGACAATCATTAAACGTCATGGGCAAACAACACAACAAAGTAATCAAGCGCAAACGACGCAAGGCCTACCTGAAACGCAAACGGGCCAGCGCCAAGTAATAGTGCCGACGGCCTAGACAGGAAAGGGCAGGTGGAAAACCAATCAAAATTTTATAAAAATGGCGAATATATTTAACAACATCGTGGAGACCGTTGGTCGGACGCCGTTGGTGCGGCTCAACAAGGTCACAGAGGGCATCGACGCCACCGTGCTGCTCAAGTGCGAGTTCTTCAACCCGCTTTCAAGTGTGAAGGACCGCATCGGGATGGCGATGATAGAGGCCGCCGAGCAGAGCGGTTCGCTGACCGGGGAAACGGTCATCATTGAGCCGACGAGTGGCAACACCGGCATCGCACTGGCGTTCGTTGCGGCGGCCAAAGGTTACCGGTTGATCCTTACGATGCCGGAGACCATGTCACTCGAGCGCCGTACCTTGCTGGCGATGCTCGGTGCCGAGCTCGTTCTCACCGAAGGTGCCAAGGGCATGAAGGGAGCCATTGACCGTGCCAAAGAACTGGCTGATGAGACGCCCAATTCGTGGATTCCGCAGCAGTTCGAGAACCCCGCCAATCCTGAGATTCATCGCCAAACTACCGCTGAAGAAATCTGGAACGACACAGATGGCGCTGTCGATATCGTTGTTGCCGGCGTGGGAACCGGCGGAACGCTGACAGGCTGCGTTGAAGTGATCAAGCCGCGCAAGCCATCGTTTCAGGCGATCGCCATGGAGCCGTCGGATTCGCCGGTGATTTCGCAGACATTGGCGGGGAGCGATTTGACGCCTGGGCCGCACAAGATTCAGGGCACCGGCGCAGGATTTGTTCCAGCCAATCTCCATCTGAAAGGCGAGGGCGGCTGCGACCAGATTACCGAGTGCGTCGGCGTCAGTAACGACGATGCTTTTGCAATGGCGCGTCGCTTGGCCAAGGAGGAAGGCATCCTATGCGGCATCTCCAGCGGGGCCAACGTATGCGCCGCACTCGAGGTGGCCAAGCGCCCGGAGAATGCCGGTAAGACGATCGTCACCTTCGCGCCGTCCACCGGCGAGCGGTACCTGAGCACCCCGTTAGCCGAGGAAGCCCGGGCCGAAGTAGGCAGCTGACCGCGTTTCGCTAAGCCCTATCTGTGTGACCATTGATAACAGAATGGACTATCCCATTTCCAGTCGCGCTGCATCCCTCGCCCCTTCGTTAACGCTGGCCATCTCTGCCAAGGCCAAGGAGTTGCGCGCTCGGGGTGAGGATGTGATCGGCTTCGGCGCCGGTGAGCCGGATTTCGACACGCCCCAACATATCAAGGACTCCGCAGTTCAGGCGCTGGCCGATGGCTTCACCAAGTACACGCCAAGCAGCGGCATCCCGGAGCTTCGCCGGGCTATTGCCGAAAAGTTCCAGCGAGACTACGGCGTCGAGTACGAGCCGAGCCAGATCATTGTCAACTGTGGCGGCAAACACTCCTGCTTCAACGTCATCTACGCCACCTGCGAGGCCGGTGACGAGGTGATCATCCCCGCACCGTACTGGTTGAGCTACCCCGAGATGGCCAAGCTTGCCGGGGCCA
>PVBE010919881.1_pt1 | contig 30517 bp, 21 predicted proteins | sample 1631181 | NCBI WGS metagenome assembly PVBE01 (sample SAMN08397723, study PRJNA350692) | Marine metagenome, whole genome shotgun sequencing project. | isolation source: water | place: Pacific Ocean | collected 2012-04
CAAACATATCCACGCCCGTTTCCGCAATTCTACCGGTCAATTCCTGCCAGGCATCTTTTTTATACTGCTCCATAATTGAAGCGATCAGAACTTTGTCGGGGTGAGCATCTTTTATTTCCTTGAATTCATCTAGCCATTGTTCTAAAGTTCGATCAGAAATCAATTCAATGTTCTCAAAACCGATGATTTCTCCGCCCGGAGTTTTCAATTTTCCATACCTGGGAACTACATTTAAAACCGGTGTGTCAGTAAGGCTCACGGTTTTGGCTACTACCCCACCCCAACCTTTATCGAAGGCTTTGATGATAGTTCTCGAATTCGTACTTGGTGGGCCTGATCCTATTACCCAGGGGTTTGGAAAATGTACTCCGTTAACTTCTATGCTGATGTTTGCCATGATGTCTTAGTTCAAAGATTTGAAAATTATAGTTCTGTAAGCTTTCCATAGGTTTCAGGCCTTCTATCCCGATAAAATTGCCAGGTTGAACGGGCGTGGATATGTTTGAATTGAATTTCTCTTGTCCACATGGACACCCGGAAACTGGCATGGGGGCTTTCATGGGGCAAAATCCGGACATTGTAAGAGAAGTAACAAGTTGGTGTGCCGAGGCAACAGATCTTCCAATTTGGGCGAAAATGACCCCTGATATTTCCGATATTGCTGCTCCTGCAAAGGCAGCGATGGAAGGCGGTGCCGGAGGAGTTGCTGCGATCAACACCATTCCTTCAATTGTCAGTATCGATTTGGATAAACTGACTCCTATGCCTACTGTTGAAGGGCATTCTACGCCTGGAGGCTATTCTTATTATGCCGTAAAACCAATCGCTTTAAGGATGGTTTCACAAATCGGCAGAAATGTGCCTGAAGCAGAAATTTCAGGAATTGGTGGTGTAATCAGCAGCAGAGAGGCCATTGAGTTTTTGCTAATTGGAAGTTCAACTGTGCAGGTCTGTACGGGTGTAATGCTTCAGGGTTATGAGATGGTTCAGGAAATGAGTGAAGGATTGGAGGCATTTATGGAAAAACATGGTTTCGAAACTGTCAGGGAGTTTGTCGGACACTCACTTCAATACCTAACAACTCATCACGATTTGGCGGAAAAACGTTTGGCCCGAAAGGCTGATGCGCTGCAGGTAAATCGTGACAATAACTGGACTGGCAACATTAAGCAGGAAACTGACGAGTTGGTAAGTAAATAAACGGCCACTTTTGGAGATCGATCCTTTCATGCAAGCTGCCATCGAAGAAGCCCAAATTGGATTGGCAGAAGGTGGAATTCCTATCGGTTCTGTATTGGTGAGAAATGGAGAAGTCATTGCCCGCGGCCGTAACAAACGTGTTCAGGAACAAAATCCAATTCTTCATGGCGAAATGGACTGTCTCAACAATGCTGGGAGAGTTGGCTCTTACAAAGATTGTGTGATCTACTCCACGCTCATGCCCTGCTATATGTGTGGCGGAACCATTGTTCAGTTTAATATTCCGAGAGTAATCGTTGGTGAATCGAGGACATTTCCAGGCTCAAGAGGATTTATGGAAAGCCATGGCGTAGAAGTAGTGGACCTTGATCTTCCTCGATGCTATGAAATGATGGAGAAATTCATTTCAGAAAACCCCTCATTGTGGAATGAGGATATTGGGGAATAGCCAAGGCTATTCCATCCAGCCTTTTTCCAAAATGTCTTTCGTGTGATACGTGATGATGATATCGCTGCCAGCTCTTGCAAAGGCGTACATATTTTCCATCACCATTTGCTGTTCATCTACCAATCCAGCAGCTACAGCCGTTTTCACCATGCTGTATTCTCCTGATACGTTGTAGCATGCCACCGGTAAAAGTGAATTTTCCCTGGCTGATTTTATAACATCGAGATAAGCCAGAGCTGGTTTCACCATTAGAATGTCGGCACCTTCTTCCTCATCCAGCAACAATTCCTTGATGGCTTCGCGACCATTTCTGAAATCCATTTGATAACCTTTTCTGTCACCCTTACCCGGTGCTGAGTCAGCCGCTTCACGAAATGGCCCATAATAAGCAGATGAAAATTTGGCGGCATAGCTCATAATTGCCGTTTCCTGCAACCCATCATCATCTAATGCTTCCCGGATGGCAAGCACCCTGCCATCCATCATATCAGAAGGAGCTACCATATCTGCTCCCGATTGCGCATGTGTTAAAGCCATTTTCGACAGCACCTCAACTGAGGCATCGTTGATAACATGGCTACCACCCATAATTCCGCAATGGCCATGATCGGTATAGGCACAAACGCAAACATCAGTGATGAGATAAATGTCGGTTGTAAATTCAGCTTTCAATCGCCTGACAGCAGAGGGTACAATAGATTTGATGTCGTGTGCAGAAGCAGCATTTGAGGATTTTTCATCACCCACTCCAAAAATCAAAATCTTGTTTATCCCTAACTTGAGTAATTGCTCAACCTCCTTTGTCAATTCATCGACAGAAAAGTGATGAACCCCGGGCATTGCTTCTATCTCGGTCTTTCCTGATACCCCTTTTGCAACAAACATGGGATAAACAAACATGTCTTTCGAAAGCCGTGTTTCCGCTACCATTTCACGGATGATTAGGTTTTGTCGTAGTCTTCGTGGTCTTAAAATCATCTGTGATGAGGTTTATGAAGTTATAAGTTTAAAGATTTCATCGCGATGATTATCGCTCTGTGAATCTCCTTTTTCTCTGTGCAACTCTGTGAAATCAATTCATAAAATTTCGAATCTTGAATATTGCTCAGCTTTCTCCTGCTATGAGCTCGCGCACCGCCATAGTTGAATTCGCCTTCGCAATTAAATAGCGACCTCCGTCTTCCTTCTCCATCCAAACTTCGCATTCACAAAAGTGAAATCGAGATCCTGGTTTTGCCACCCAACCCTTGGCAATTATACGTTTTCCCTGGCCGGGTCGGTAGTAACTCACCTTGCTTTCAACAGTGAAAACCTGTTCATCTTGGGCCACCAGGGCATAAGCCGCAAAACCCATTACAATGTCTGCAATAGTTCCCGTTACCCCACCATGAACATAGCCGTTTTGCTGTTCGTGATGCTCGGTAAAATCAAGCGAACCTTCTATTTGGCCCGGTTCCATTTTTGTAATCTCGAAACCGATGTAATGCATAAACCGGTTTCTTTCAATTTTGTAATTCAGATAGCTGACAAATTCCGGGTTCCTGGTCTTCAACATGGTGCAAAGTTAGCCCGAAAACAGAGCCTTCAAATTTTTGACACAAATATGATATGCTGAAAACAATTGGCCCGGAACAAAGCCGTCAGTCCGGCAAACCAGCTTCCGGCTTGTTGAAACACTGGCGAATTGTAGCCTTGCGTATCAAAGGTTACAGCGAAAAAATTGTATTATTGCATCCTCTAAATCGGGTATAAAATGAACGTTGTAAAACTGGCGACAAATGCCATCCTTTTCATTGCTGTGGTTCTGCTTTCGTACAAATTGTATGCAATTATTCAAGAACCGATTGAATTCGAAAAGGAAAAGGATGCCCGAGAAAAAGTAGTGATTAAGAACATTGAGGAAATCAAAGAGGCCCAATTGGCCTATAAAGATTTGAAAGGCCACTTTGCTAATGATTGGAATAAGTTGCTCAATGCCATCAAAAACGATTCTCTTTTGGAAATAAAGATTACCGGCAACCCTGATGATTCAATGGTAGTTACCACTTACGATACGTTCATGATTTCTATGATTCAGAAAGTATTTCCTGGAGGAATTGATCTTGCAGAGCTTCCTTTAATCCCATTTAGTGAAGGTGAAAGGTTTGCAATTGCGGCCGACAAAATTGATGTGAATCGGGTTAAAATTCCTGTGTTTGAAGTAAAAGCCACTCAGGCTCAATACCTCAAGGGCATGAACGAAAAATATATTGAAGACTCCAAAGCCCTCATCCTGGGGTCACTCACCGAAGGAAGATACACTGGAAACTGGGAGTAACATATTACCCAATATCCAGCTTGCCAACGAGGAATTCAAAACCAACCAAAGCCGAGAAAGCACGCTCGTTGTAGCTGTCTCAAGAAAGGCATTACAGTTCGTAATTTTTCATCAACCCAGTAGAAGTTTTGAAGTTGTTGGAAGCCGAAATCTTCTGAAACCTGTTGAAGGACAAATGCTTTCAAGGCAGTTGAAAGATTGGTTCCTGACTGAAGATTGGCTACAACAAAAGTATCAGCGTGTGGTAGTTGCGTTTTCTTCTACCGTGCAAGGCCTGGTTCCTCGGGAACTGCAAAAGGCCGGAACGAAAACTTTTTTCGACCAGGCTTTCAATCTGAGGGGCGAACAGAAATATTTTTCAGAAAACCTTGTTGGAGGTGGGGCAACCAACGCCTGGGCCTGGCCGAAAGATGAGTTTGACCAACTTCAGGAAATGTTGGGAGAATTTGAGGTGGTTCATGCTTCAACTTCCTTTCTGAATCAAGTTTTTACTGAAGGAAATAAAAACCATCCCCGGGATAATTTCTTAGGTGCATCTGTTTGCGGTGACCAACTCGAATTGGCTCTTATGCAAAGCAGTGAACTGGTTTTCCAGAACATTTTCAGTTTTGAAACACCTGAAGATTTTACGTATTACTTACTAATGGTTTGTGAAAATTTTCAGCTAAATCCCGAAAAACTAACCCTGCGGTTTTATGGTGAAATAGATCCCGATTCTACTTTTATTGAAATTGCCGAACAGTACCTGGGCAACATTCAATTTGCGGAACGTCCGCAGGATTTTAAATATGCCAGGCAACTTGATTTCATTCCAGACCATTATTTCTTCAACCTTTTTAGTCTCGCGAAATGAGAATAATTAGTGGACGATTGAAGGGGCGGAGATTCACGCCACCCAAGGGCATTCCTACACGCCCAACTACCGATTTTGCCAAAGAAGGTCTTTTCAATATTCTCAGTAATAATTTCGAATTATCGGAGGTAAGCTATCTCGATTTGTTTACCGGAACCGGCAATCTTTGCTACGAATATGCTTCTCGTGGATGCACCGATATCACTTGTGTGGAGCGTTTTGGGAAGTGTGTAGATTTCATTCACCAAAGAATGGAAGAGTATAACATTGAAGGCATGACGGTTTTCAAAACCGATGTTTTCAAATTTATCCCAAAGTGCAATAAGGAATTCGACCTGATTTTTGCCGGACCGCCCTATGCCCTTGAAATAATGGATTTGTTGCCAGATTTGATTTTCGAGCATGGGTTGCTGAAGAAAGGTGGTTGGTTCATCCTTGAGCACAACCCCAATCACAATTATGAGGAACACGCTTTCTTCATCCACAAACGAAATTATGGCACTACCATATTCAGTATCTTTGGGCACTGAATCGAGGCCCAAACCCCAGTGATTAAAAGGCTATTCTGAATATGAAAACCGCAGTATTTCCCGGCAGTTTCGATCCTATTACCATCGGCCATGTAGATTTGGTGAACAGGTCGATTGCGCTTTTCGAAAAGATCATCGTGGCAATTGGGGTGAATTCCCAAAAACAGGGGTTGTTTTCTGTCGAGCAGCGGATTGAGATGATTTCAAACATCTTTCAAAGCGAAACAAAAGTGGAAGTAAAAAGCTATGAGGGCCTCACTGTGAAATTCTGCGAGGACAATGAAGCGTGGTACATTTTGCGTGGCCTGCGGTCTGCTGCAGATTTCGAATATGAAAACACGATTGCACGACTTAATCAATCGTTGAACGAAAAAATTGAAACGGTGTTTATGAGTTCGCAGCCGCAGTATGTTCATATCAGTTCAACAATTGTTCGTGAAATCCACATCAACAAGGGTGATGTTTCAAAATTCGTACACCCTGCGGTGTTACCCTATTTTTCTTGAAACCTGAGAACGTGTCCGAAACATTGAGATCAACCAGTTTCGAGTTGCCATTTGTTGAAAATGGAAACCGTGAAGTGCGTTTTGAAGACCTCGGACTCATGGATTTCAAGGAAGCCTGGGATTTGCAGGAAAGCCTTGTGTATGAAATAGTTCAGCAGAAAATCCGGAACAGGAATAATGAAAACGGCCTTCAGGAAATCACTAAAAACCATTTACTCTATTGTGAACATAAGTTGGTTTTTACGCTTGGAAAAAGTGGTGATGCCAACCATCTTTTGGCACGTGAAGATTGGTTGAAACAAAACGGGGTTACGTTTCACAAGATTAACAGAGGAGGGGATATTACACATCACGGACCACGCCAGATTACGGGCTACCCGATTTTGGATCTTGACAATTTCTTCACTGACATTCACCGTTATTTAAGGACACTGGAAGAGATGATCATTCGCACGCTTGCAGAATACGGTATCGAGGCTGGCAGGCTGAAGGGCGCAACCGGGGTGTGGCTCGATCCTGAAAACCCTGCACTCGCTCGAAAGATTTGCGCCATGGGTATTCGATGCACCCGTTGGGTAACCATGCATGGGTTTTCATTCAACATCAACAACGACCTGAATTACTTTAATATGATTGTGCCATGTGGCATTCCGGATAAACAAGTGACATCTCTTCAAAAAGAATTGGACCGGGAAATTCCATTGGAAGAAGTGAAATCAAAACTGATGTTCCATTTCAGTGATTTGTTCAATGCAACTTTGATTGTGTAGTTCTCGCTTTCGGATTTCAGAACGACCAGTTATATTTGAACGCATAGGATGAAAAGTGATATTGAATTCAAAAAGGTGGAGGATATTGCCATTGCGATTATCCCTAACCGCCAGGAAGAAGGTGAAACTGAATGGCAGGCGCATTTGCTGAACCTGAAGGAGAAGGACATTCAAAGTGTTTTGGTGAACTCGCGCGGGTATGGTGAAAAGGATGGGAAGGCTGTGAAAACTTCAGTTTTGCGGCACTTCTATGAGAATATTCCATCGAAGGCAGCCGTAGTAATTGAGTTGGTTCCAGAACAACTGTTTGGCTTGAATAACGAGTTTTGGGTGAGTTTCTGGTGCGATGACTTCATGTATGACAAGAAGTATGTCTTCGTGTCAGAAGCGCTTGTAGAAACCAATTTAACTCTCGTTCCCATCATTGAAAAACAAGGCGTGATGATACGGTAGTTGTAGATTTCAATTAGGCAAATCCAAAAAAAGACTTGAACTCAGAACAAAATCAGCAAAGCGAACAGGAAGAACTGTTCGAGCATTTCAACATCACGGTTGATAAGGGGCAGGAACCGCTTAGAATAGACAAGTTTTTAATGAACCGGATTGAAAAAGTAAGCCGGAATAAAATTCAAAATGCCGCCCTGGCCGAAAGTATTTTGGTAAATGAAAAGCCTGTAAAGTCGAGCTACAAGGTTAGGCCCAAAGATGAAATTTCAGTTGTTTTTTCTTATCCGGCAGAACGGCACGAACTTTTAGCGGAAGATATCCCACTCAATATTTTATATGAAGATGATGACCTGATTGTGGTGGATAAACAAGCTGGTCTTGTGGTTCATCCAGGAAGTGGAAACTATACTGGTACGCTGGTAAATGGTTTATTGCATCATTTTCAAAACTTGCCGGTTGCAGGAGATGCATCTCGCCCCGGATTGATTCATCGCTTGGATAAGGATACGAGCGGAGTAATGGTGGTTGCCAAAACTGATTATTCCATGCAACACCTGGCAAAGCAGTTTTTCGACAGAACTACTAAGCGCAGATATGTAGCGCTGGTTTGGGGAGATTTTGATGAAGAGGAAGGGACAGTAGAATGCCATTTGGGCCGGCATCTCCGGTTTCGCAAAAAAATGGATGCCTATCCAGAAGGCGAGGTGGGCAAACATGCTATCACGCATTACAAAGTATTGGAGAGGTTTGGATATGTTTCCCTGGTGGAATGCAGGCTCGAAACAGGACGAACTCACCAGATTCGTGTTCACATGATGCACATGAATCATCCTGTTTTCAACGACCAAACTTACGGTGGCAACCGAATTGTGAAAGGCACCATTTTTACCAAATACAAGCAGTTTGTAGATAATTGCTTCAAAATGCTTCCTCGCCAGGCTCTGCATGCGCGTAGCCTTGGTTTCGTTCATCCTGAAACAAAAGAAGAAATGTACTTCGAAAGTGATTTACCCGATGACATGGCCCAGGTGATCGAAAAGTGGCGGTCCTATTTTCTGCATGCTAAGAAGTAAATCGACTTACGATAATACACTTTGCGCGCATTGCGAAACCTTAGCGTGCTTTGCGTGAAATAGGACTTGTAAGTTTCACGCAAAGTCCGCAAAGAATTTCACGCAAAGTCCGCTAAGGCTTGGAAACAATTCCAAACTGCCAACCTTTCAACGTTGAATTCCTTCCTATATCTGAACCTTCGGAACCTTTAATTTCGTAGAATTCAGTATGCGCCTGTCAATTTCAAATATCTTTCGACAAACCACCGTTTGGATGGCTCTGTTTGTTTTCTCTATTTCATTCTCGAAATTAAAAAGCGAAACGTGCGGATGGGAGCAGTCATATTACCCAACGAACCAGGTAATTGCAGCAAGTGCGGAAGCTCAAAATTATTCTCAGAACACCTGTGGTCAGCGAAGTCAGGGCGGAGGAGTCATCACAATCCCAGTACACATCACGGTGGTTCATAATGGAGAATCAATAGGAACCGGCACAAATCTCAGTGACGCGCAATTGCAGTCGCAGTTGGTGGTTTTGAACCACGATTTCAGGCGATTGAATGCCGATACGGCTAATACGCCGCAAGTTTGGAAAGCGATTGCAGCCGATCCGGAAATTGAGTTTTGCCTTGCTCAACAAAACCCGAATGGAGTTGCAACTTCAGGTATCGACCGTATTAATGGCGGTCAAACTTCTTACACACAGGCCTACTTCGACACAGTAATAAAACCGCAAACCACCTGGAACAGAAGTTTCTATTTGAATATCTGGACCTGCAATTTAACTGGCGGCATTGTGGGTTATGCACTCCCTCCGGGAGCTCCTGCCGACCGCGATGGGGTTGTTGTAAAACACACCGCTTTTGGAACCACGGGCAATGTGGCACTTCCTTACAACAAAGGTCGAGTGGCTACTCATGAAATTGGCCATTGGTTGGGTTTGAACCACACTTGGGGTTTGATTGGTGGGTGTTTTGATGATGACGGAATTGGCGATACGCCTTTGCAGAACCAGAGCTACACGGGTTGTCCAACGCATCCACAAAGTTCATGTGGGTCTGATGATATGTTCATGAATTTTATGGATTATGCCGATGATATTTGCCTGAACTTGTTTACGACCGGGCAGGCAAATATGATGCAGTCTGTGCTAAATACTTCAAGATTGAGTATTCAGAATTCATCCGGATGTTTGGCTCCAGGATCGCCTCCCACAGCAGCTTTCGTTTCAAACCGCGTTGAATTATGCGCTGGTGATTCTGTGTTCTTCCAGGATGTGTCGCAAGGTGCCGATGCGTGGTCATGGTCGTTTCCCGGAGGAATTCCTTCAACTTCTTCCGATCAACATCCTGTGGTGTTTTATCCAAATGGCGGCCAGTTTGATGTAACGCTGGTGGCATCGAATAATTATGGTAGCGATTTTTCAGTTCAATCCATGTATTTGTCGGTCGATACTGTCAATGCCGAATTGCCATTTCTGGAAGGATTTGAGAATGCTTCAACAATTCCAAATTTCTGGTCTGTCGAAAATCCACATGCCGATTTGGATGAGTGGATAATCAACACGGCTGTTGGCGGTTTTGGAAATTCTTCAAACTCAATTTATTTCGAAAACTTCGGTTCGGTAGGAAATGAAAGTGACAGATTGCTGAGCCCAATTTTCGATTTTTCATTGCTCGATTCTGCCGAATTGCATTTCGATTTCGCCTATGCTTCACTTAATGGTTTGGTTGCCGATTCTCTTGTTGTGAGTTACAGCGTGGATTGTGGCCATTCCTGGAATCGTTTGTGGGCGAAAGGCGGTCAAACTCTCGCAACTGCTTCCAACACCTCGCAGGCGTTCGTGCCGCTTTCATCGCAGTGGCAATATGCCGTAATAGATATTATCGATTTGAACTTCGAGCCGTTTGTGCAATTTGCTTTTACAAACGTTGGTGACGGTGGAAATAATCTTTATCTCGACAATATCAATATACCTCAAATACCACCTGCCCCCCCGATAGCAGCCATTCAGGTTTCTGATTCCTCCGGTTGCCCGGGTTCAATTTTCACTTTCACCGATTTAAGTACAAACCTACCAACTAGTCGTTCATGGTGGTTTGAAGGCGGAAATCCAGTTTCAAGTTCTGATTCGATGGTGACTGTGATTTACGATTCCTCGGGTTTGTTTGATGTTCGCCTTATTGTTATAAACAGTGATGGTACAGATACACTTCTTCTTCAAGATGTGGTTGAAATCTACCCTGAACCACAGGTGAATTTTACCGTTTCAAACATTTCATGTTTTGGAAGAAATGATGGTTCAGTTTTAGCCACCGGAATGGATGGAACCCCACCATATATCTACACTTGGAGTGGTGGTCAAACCCAATCCCAGATTCTAAATCTTCAGGCAGGAATTCACGGAATCACAGTAACTGACCAGAACCAATGTTCCGTGACTGATTCGGCAAACATCAATGAACCGGCACTACTACAAGTTTCATCCATAGAAACCCAACCATTCTGCTCCGGTGTCGATGATGGTGTAGTTGACATATCAGTTGCTGGTGGAACAAGCCCCTACTCGTTTTCATGGAGCACTGGTGACACCGATGAAGATATCTTAAATCTCGGTGCTGGATTATACTTTTCAACCGTAACAGACAACAAGGGTTGTCAGCAAACAATCACACGAGCATTGAGCTATGTTTCCGGGGTTAACGCAAATTTGAATTCAGTACCAACCAGTTGTGGAGACAGTGTTGGTAGTGTTTCTGCAACTGTCTTGAGCGGTATTTCGCCTTATCAGTACGGTTGGAACACGGGCGCAACAACGGCTTCTATTTCCGCACTTCCAACTGGCATATATAGTTTAACGATTACAGACAGTTTGGGCTGTCTGTTTGAGTCTTCATCGGCTGTAAGTGAATCCGGAGCACCACAAGTCTCCGTTGCTTCCACAAACGTTTCTTGTCATGGTTCTTTGGATGGCTCTGCCACAGCCGTGGTCAGTGGTGGGCAATCTCCTTATACTGTGAATTGGTTAGTAAACCCGACACAAACCGGTATGCAAGCCAACAATCTACAAGCTGGAAATTATTGGGTTGAAGTGATCGGTTCAGATGGCTGTTCCGACTTTCAGTCTTTTGGAATTGTAGAACCATCTCCGTTGTTGCTCTCGTTACAAAGTTCCCCAGCATCGTGCTCGCATGCCAATGGTAGCGTCTTGGGAACTGTTTCAGGCGGTAATGGACCATACACTTATTTTTGGTCCGATGGTGCAACTACTTTAGCACTTGATTCGGTAGTTGCTGGAAACTATATTTTGACCCTCACAGATATTTCCGGATGCGTAATCATCGATTCAATGGAAGTGCTTTCTTCGCTTCAGGCGAATGTTTCGTTTTCTGGTTCAAATATTACCTGCTCAGGCGGAACGGATGGAAGCGCCTCAGTTCAATTGATCAATGGCACACCACCATTTACTTTTCATTGGTCGGAGGGATCTACTTCGAATTCTATTTCGGGCTTGATTGCCGGAATATTCTGGGCAACTGTTACGGATGCAAATGGATGTGCTGATTTGGGTTCAATCACACTTTCTGAACCTTCGCCAATCACAATTACCGGCCAAATTTCGGATGCTACCTGCGATTCAACAAATGGGGCTATTGATGCCATCGCTTCAGGTGGCAATGGTGCGCCTTTTGAGTTTGTGTGGAACACCGGAGATACCAGTGCACTTGTTGTTGGCCTTGCTGTCGGCAATTATTCCACAACGGCCTTTGATGCGCTGGGATGCGCGCGCAGCACTACTTTTTCAATCAGTCAGCAACCCCCCCCAACAGCAAACCTTACCATTGAAGATGTCAGTTGTTTTGGCTTTGCAGATGGAACAATCACAGTTCAGGCGTTTGGCTCTCCTCCTATTCGTCAGTCTATAGATGGGCTTAATTTTCAAAGTAACCCAGTATTTTCTAACCTCGATACGGGGTTTTACACCATAACCCTGGAAGATGTGAATGGTTGTCGCTCCGTTGATACTGCTTCCATTCACCAACCGCTGCTATTGTTTATCGATTCTTTTCAGATTACTGGTACAAATCCCATAAATGCTGAAGGAATTGCAACGGTCTTTGCTTCCGGGGGTGTACCGCCATTTAGCTACTCCTGGAGCGATCCCCTTTCTCAGACCACACAAACAGCCACTAACCTGGCCGGGGGAGATTATCAAATCACAATCAGCGATGACAATGGTTGTACGCTCTCTACAACGATTAATATTCCTTTCATTAATGGTCTGGGGAACGCACCTGATGAAGGAACCGCGCAGGTTTTCGATGGGGTGGTTGCAGGAACTTTCATACTTGAATTCACTGGTTCATCCTGCTTTGAAATGGAGGTTATAATTCATTCTGTTGATGGACGATCGGTTGAATTGAATTTGCCCGAATTCAGAAATCGTTCTGGATACCGAAGTTTAAAACTTGATTTAAGGCACTTCCCACCAGGATTGTACATTGTGGAATTGCAATGTGGGTTCACTTCCTTTTTAGGAAGACTGCTTAAATCACATTAACTTCACACCGCCTCTTCCGCAACCTCATGACTTATGTTGATTTTAACCTGTTCGGACTTGTCCGGTTGTAGAAAAATGTGACATAAACAGTCGAAATAAGATACAAATCACTAACAATCCATTCATTCATAATTTCTTAATTCAATTGAAAGCTAACACTATGAAAAATCTCTTTCCAGTCATTTTGGTGCTGATGGCCCTCCTGAGTGCAGATGTAAACGCTCAGCAAAACGTGGGTGGTGAACCCTTCAGTTTCCAGAATAGCCTGCCAGGAACCCTTGCCGGAACCCGTATGCAGAATTTTGACATGCGAATTGCTGATCAACAGGACTCCCTTGACAATGTGACCGGTGCAATAACGAAAGTTGGTTACCGAATGACAGCAAATCTAAACCTCACCAATTCAGGTGGATGGGTTGTGTTACCAAATGGGGACCGCGTTTGGAGATTGAAAATTGAAATTCCAAATGCTATGGCCGGAATGTTGTATTTCGATGATTTTTACCTGCCGCCAGGTGCCGTCCTCTATGCATACAGTCCTGATCGCCAACAGGTTCGGGGGGGCTACACTAGTATCAATAACCATTCAAGTCGAGAATTTGCTATTGAAAAGATTTTCGGTGAATACATGATTCTTGAATATTACGAACCACTTGCGGCAAATGGCCTTAGCTCAATCAATATTTCACATGTGGGTCACATTTATCGCGATATTAGTTTTCCTTCCCCAAATGATGCACGTGGATTCGGAACTTCACAATCGTGCCAGGTCAATGCTAACTGTTCAGAAGGAAACAATTTTCGTGATCCACAAAGATCAGTTGCCTTGATAAACAGTGTTATTGGTGGATTTATAGGTATATGTACAGGGTCATTGGTGAATAACGTTCAGGAAGATTGCACACCCTACTTTTTGACTGCCTATCACTGTGGTGATGGTGCTTCCGCTTCCAACCTCAACCAATGGGTTTTCTATTTCAATTGGGAAGCACCGGGTTGCTCAAATCCAGGGTCATCGCCTGGTGCAAATAGCATGGTTGGCTGTAGTATGAAATCTAACAGCAATGACGGAGGTGGAACCAGTGGTTCTGACTTCATGTTAGTTGAATTCAATAGCAGTGTTCCGCAAGGGTATAATGTGTATTATGCAGGTTGGAATGCAGGTGGTGGCGGTAGTAACACCGGAGTGTGTATTCACCATCCGGATGGTGATATAAAGAAAATCTCCACCTTCTCAGGGGGAACCTTCTCAACGCAATGGGGATCAGCTTCCGGCTCGCACTGGGCAGTTCAATGGTCAACAACAACCAATGGTACGGGAGTAACCGAAGGTGGTTCTTCCGGGTCGCCACTTTATGATAGCAATGGCAGAGTTCTCGGAACGCTTACCGGTGGTGGATCGAGCTGTAACAACCCCAGCAACTGGGATTTGTTTGGCAAAACTTCTTATCACTGGACAAGCAATGGAACAACCGCTGCTACTCGTCTGAAAGATTGGCTGGATCCAAACAACAGTGGTGCAACAACTATGAATGGAACTAATTTTCCTTGCGGTGTTGGCGCAGCCCCTGTAGCAGCATTCACAGGAAGTCCGTTACAGATTTGCCCCGGAAGTGCGGTAACCTTTACTGATCAATCTACCGGAAGCCCAACTTCCTGGAGTTGGTCATTCCCAGGTGGTTCACCTAGTACATCCATATCCGCAAACCCGACAATCACCTACAATACTGCAGGTACCTATAATGTTACGCTTACGGCTACGAATGCCAGTGGAAATGATTCGCACACCGAAACTGCATACGTTGCTGTTGTTGGGGCTAATAGTTCCATCCCATTGGTGGAAGGATTTGAGGCAGCCAACTTCCCAGCAACCAATTGGACTGTTGTTGATCCTGACTCGGATATAGCGTTCGTGAGAACGACTGATGCATCAGGATATGGAGGCAGTACTGCTTGCGCAATGATGGATAACTTCGATGTAAACACCAACACTGCGGGAACGCAAGACTGGCTGATCACGCCAAGTTTTGATTTCACTTCAGTAACTGGTGCTTTCGTGACATTCGATGTGGCTTATGCCTATTATAGCGCTAATAACAGCGATTCTTTGGGTGTTTACGTTTCAACGGATTGCGGAGCAACTTATCAACTCGTGTGGTTTGAAGGTGGTGCTGATCTGGCCACTTCTGGCGGACCTGTTACTACTGAATTCATTCCAACGGCCTCGCAATGGAGAAATGAAACTATTGATCTCAATGCTTTTTCAGGCGACAATTATGTTCAGATTGCATTTGTCAATTATTCAGGGTGGGGTAACAAACTCTACATTGATAATGTGAACATCACCAACCAGGTAGGACCCCCTACCGCTGAATTTATTGGTTCACCAACCACCGTGTATGTTGGACAGACGGTGAATTTCTTGGACCTTTCAAGCGGTCAGCCTACCAACTGGCTTTGGACATTTCAGGGTGGTGCTCCACTTAATGCAACCACTCAAAACCCTGCGGGTGTACAGTACAATGCGGTCGGAACTTACAACGTAAGCCTGCAGGTTTTCAATAGTGCCGGAAATGACCTTGAAACCAAAACAGCTTATATCAATGTAATAGAAGCTAGCGGTTGTGATACTTTATCAAACATTTCAGCCGGTGATTCAGCTATTATTTATGCTTCAGGTGGTACCGGTGGTGGTTATGTATCTGGCCACAATGGATATGGAGATATTGGAAAGGCTGACAAATTCACCAACTATCCGCCAGGAACCTCAATTTCAAGTGTTCTCTTTGGTTTTGGAATTGCCGAATTTGCAAACGCATCTTCATCTATAAACGTAAGAATCTGGGATGATGATGGAACCAATGCAAGTACCGGATCAACAAATACTCCCGGAACTGTTCTTGCTACCGAGACCCTGTTGATTTCGGATATTGCCACTGATATTACCAATGGTGATTTCACGGAAGTTACCTTCACCAATCCCGTAATGCCGACCGGAGATTTCTACGTTGGAATCGAATTTGGTAACACAATAGCTGGTGACTCCGTTGCTTTGATTACCAACACCCATCCCCAATCCAATCCTTCCACCGCATGGGAGAAATGGAACACCAATGAGTGGTATGTTTACGATGAGTCAGATTCGTGGGAGCTGCTTATTTCGCACTTCATTTTCCCTGTATTGTGTGTGGAAGAAAGTTGTGGAGAAGTGGTTGGGTTAGATGTTAACCCCATCACCAATACCTCCGCACGTTTGTTATGGGATGCCGTTAGTGGAGCTGATCATTACGAAATTCGTGGAAGAAGAGTGAACACACCCAATTGGGTTTTTCTTTCTATCCCTAACGGTGCGCCTAATTTCAAAGATGTTTTTGGCATTTCCGCAAATCAAACTTATGAATGGCAAATACGTGCATTCTGCGATGCTGCAGGAACAGAGATTGGTTCCTGGTCGGTCTTGGATAGTTTCATCGCCATTTGTCAAGCTCCGGATTCAGTATGGACTGATCCTGTTACGCCTACTGGAGCTCGTTTAAACTGGACACCGGTGGTTGGTGCCGGAGGTTATGAAATCAAAGGAAGAAGAGTTGGAACTGGAAGTTTGGTAACCATTGCAGTCGGTCAGGTTACTTTCAAAGATGTGTTCGGGTTGCTTTCAGGTTTCCAATATGAGTGGTTGATTCGTGCATTCTGCGATCAGAGTGGGAATACAACTTCTGAATTCTCCGAGTGGGATATGTTCACAACCTTAAGTGGTGCGCGTTTGGGTAAAGAAGAACCTGTGTTATCAGAATCTTCCGCATATCCTAATCCGTTTTCTTCAGAAATTAACCTGAGAGGTGTGGTTGAAGAGGAAAACTACAAAGTGAGTGTACTGAACACAATTGGCGAGGAAGTTTATGTTCAGGGAAATGTGGAAGTTGAAGCGTTCATGGATCTGACGGTGGATTTATCTCACCTGAATCCCGGCATTTATTTCATTCATATTGAAAATGGGAACAAAAAAATTGTTGAACGCATTGTTAAACAGTAATTACCAGTTTAATCAACCAAATCATTTAAAATGAAAACGATCAAACAGCTGATTCCCCTATTGGCTTTTACGATCTTCTTTAATGAGTCATTCGCCCAGGTAAAGCGGTGCTCAACGATGGATGTTCTGCAAGAACAGATCGATCGCGATCCATCTGTACGGGAGAGAATGAACCAGATGGATCGAACGCTTGATCATTTCCAAAACCAGGTGGCCAACCAACAACGAGGCGGAGTAATGAGCATTCCGGTTGTTGTACACGTTATTCATAATGGTGAAGCAGTTGGAACCGGAACCAACATTTCTGATGCCCAGGTACTATCACAGATTGATGTGCTGAACGAGGATTTCAGAAGGTTGAATCCCGATGCCAATCAGACACCTGTCCAGTTTCTCGGGGTAGCCAGTGATGCTGAAATTGAATTCTGCATGGCCTCCATTGATCCGCAAGGAAATCAAACAGATGGAATCGACAGAATTGATGGCGGAAATGCGTCATGGTCAACCAACCAGGTTGACAATACGGTTAAACCACAAACTACCTGGAACAGCAATTTCTACCTGAATATGTGGGTATTGAATTTTTCGGGGGGCGGTTTATTGGGCTACGCTACATTTCCGGGTGGGTCCCAAAACCGCGATGGTGTTGTAATTGGATACAAATATTTTGGTCGCTGGCCAGATAATCCAAACAACAACTCCTACAACGGTGGAAGAACAACCACACATGAAGTTGGGCACTGGTTGGGCTTATACCACATTTGGGGCGATGGCCCATGTGGAAATGACGATAGTGTCAACGATACACCTGAATCTGACGATGCGAATTATGGTTGCCCAAATGGACATACATCTTGTGGAACTGAGGACATGATTCAGAACTATATGGACTACACCAACGATGCTTGCATGAATTTGTTTACGGTTGGCCAGGGTAACAGGATGCGATCTGCAATAAGCAGTTTCAGAAGTTCTTTGCTGAGTTCACCTGCTTGTATTCCTCAAAATACATTCAGCATTTCCGGCCAGGTGGTGGATGCTGCCACTAATCAGGGCATTCCCAATGCAGTTGTGCTTCTAACCAGCAATACCTACAATTATGAAATCACCTGCGACAACAATGGCAATTTTGTGAACACCAATTTTTTGGAAGCCACCTATGATGTTTATGGCGGTGCATGGGGTTACATTACGGAACAAGCGCCTACTCAGAGTATTGATAGCAATTCAGGGCCAATCACCATAGCCGTGAATAACGGCTATTACGATGATTTTATGATTGATCTTGGGTGGACCACTTCAGGCGATGCAGAAACTGGCAAGTGGGTTTCGGGTGAACCAGTTGGTACGGTTTATAACGGGGCACCTTGCAATGCAGACGCGGACATTGTTGGGGATTTAGGCAATAAGGCTTACCTGACAGGAAACGGAAGTACGGATTATTGGTTGGAAGACGTGGACGATGGAAACACAGTCCTGATTTCTCCAACCATCAATCTTTCAGGATACAACGAACCCATATTGGAATACTACAGGTGGTTCTACAATGGTGGTGGAAATGGTGGAACACCGGATGACGAATTGGTGATCACGCTTGACAATGGGCAAAATTCAGTTGTCCTGGAAACGATTGATGTCAATGACTCTCAATTGAGTCAATGGGTTTACAGCCGAATTCGAATTAAAGATCACTTAACACCTTCCACCTACATGACCCTTACTGTGGAAACTTCGGATTTGGCCAGTAGTGGTCATTTAGTTGAAGCAGGATTTGATTATTTCAGGATAACAGATTCATTGAGTTCAAGTGTGAGTACCAATGATCTCACGTTTGATTGGAGCATTCACCCCAACCCAACATCAGGGCAATTCATTTTGGAAACAGGAGTGATGAGCACCCCGGTTATGGTGGAGGTTTTTGATGTCGCAGGGAAACTATTGACAAATGAAATGGTAAATGGAAGGTCTAACCTTGTTGAGCTATCCGGAGCAGCAGAGGGATTTTACTTCGTAAAAGTTTCTAACGGCATTTTCAATGAGGTGAAAAAACTGATGATCAGTAAATAGTCTGATTCAAAGTATTAAAGGAGCCCTGATGAATTCATCGGGGCTTTTGTTTTTAGGGAACTATTAGAAACAAGTATTTAGTTAATGGATCGGTAAGGATTCGCTAATTTTGGGTTCATCACTTCCCTCGGTTTCCCCGGCTGAATTGGCGATATTGCGCCTTGAAAATCATTTCAATATGAAAGATCTCTTAGTAAAAAGTTGCGTGCTGATAGCAGTTTTGGCGTTACTTGGTGTGGTGTGCATCAATGAGGCTACAGCTCAGAGAAGTTGTGGAACCATGCGGGCACTCGAATATATGATACACAAGGATGGAACCATAGCGCTAAAAAAGTGGAATATGGATCGACAATTGGCTGATCACATTTCTAAACGTGGTGATAGGCAACAAACTCTGCAAGTCACCATTCCGGTTGTGGTACATGTGGTTTATGGCAATGCCAATCAGAATATAACAGATGCCCAGATTCTGTCACAGATTGCTGTTCTGAATGCAGACTATGGCCGAACCAATGCCGACACCTCCAATACACCCAGTGCATTTCAATCTGTAGCGGCCAATACCGAAATCGAGTTCTGCATGGCTGAACGTGATCCGAATGGAAATTCGACAGATGGAATTACACGAACTTCTACATCAGTTGGTTCCTTCAGCGATTTCTTCAACGACATAAAGTTTGACAGTACAGGTGGAAAAAATGCCTGGCCTAGAGATGAATACCTCAACATTTGGGTGGGTAATCTTCAAGGTAACATTTTGGGATATGCCCAGTTTCCAGGGCTCGGAAATGCAGCTACAGATGGCGTTGTTATAGACTTTAAATATTTCGGAAGTGAAGGATCCGTTGTTGATCCCTATGATCTTGGCAGAACAACAACCCACGAAGTGGGTCATTGGTTGGGCCTTTATCACATTTGGGGCGATGATGGTGGCGCTTGCACCGGTTCCGATCAGGTAAACGATACACCCGAGCAGGGTGATTCTTACTACGATTGTCCTGTACATCCCAGCGTGTCATGTGGATCGGATGACATGTTTATGAACTTTCTGGATTACACCGATGATATCTGTATGAATCTTTTTACCAACGGCCAGAAAACCAGGATGCATGCAACACTGGATAATTTTCGTGAAAACGTAAAATACAGTGTTGGCTGTGTCCCTCACAATCAGCCGGTTTATGATGCAGCAATTGTGGAAGTATTTAATCCTGATGGCCCTATGTGTTCCAACGATTTCACCCCTCTCATCAGGTTTTCAAATCAGGGGGTCAACACAATCACTCATGCCGATTTGATCTACCGTATTGATGGAGGATCGGATGTTATCAAGGATTGGGTAGGTTCGTTGGCACAAGGAGAGTCGATGATCGTGCCGTTAAAAGAATTGAACCTCAACGATGGCTCATACACGTTTGATGTTGAGGTGAGAAATCCGAATCAATCGGGTGATGTTGATCCTACCAACAATAACATTACCACCAACTTTACGGTTGCTGGAACAGGCTCTGGAAACCTGACTATTCCATTTTCAGAAGGATTTGAATCGGTGGGAATACCTGCTGGTTGGGATACGTTGAACCCCAACCACGATCAGGCCTGGTTGTGGGTGAATAATGCAGGGGCAAATGGAAGCAGTTCATCCATGATGTTCAATAATTTCAGCAACCTGGTTTCAAGTACAGGAAACTTGGATGATTTGGTTACACCCTATTTTGACTTTTCGAATGGGGCATGGAGTTCAATGACTTTCTATATAGCCCATGCACGAAGAAGTGGAAACGAATCGGATACTTTGGCCATATACAGCTCAATAGATTGTGGCGTGTCATGGTTAGAAATCTGGAAAATAGGTGGTGATGATTTGATCACTTCTGCAAATACAAACAGCATGTTTATTCCAGCTGGCGATTTTGAATGGAAGCAGGAATATGTCGGGTTGAACTTTCTCAAGGGCAATGAAAAGGTGATGTTTATGTTCAGAAACATCACCGATCAGGGCAATGCTATTTATTTAGACGATATCAATCTTTCACAAGCAACCACCGCAATTTCGAAAACTCCGGAACCCAGGATGCAAATTTGGCCAAGTCCTTCCCATGGAATGATTTCTCTCAGCATCCACGGTAATGTAGCGGATTCCTATGAGGTTAAAGTGTTGGACTTGCTCGGCCAAATTCATCACCAACAATCTGTGTACCAGGACGGAACAATGCAAGTAGACTTGACTTTTCTTGGAACCGGTCTCTATCTCATATCTCTTGAAAATCAATCAGGATCTTACCTGCAAAAGGTAATTATCGAATGATTAACAAAAGTTTATCATTCCTTTTGTGTTTGCTTTTGGTGGCTACCACTGCCTGGGGGCAATCAAGGTCGTGTGGCGCGTACACAAATCTTCAGCATTCCCTCCAACAATCTCAGGACGAAGAATTGTATATCAGTACCAGATCTGAAATCCTCGAGCATGCAGTGATGACCAATTATGAAAGTCGTTCGAATGATGTTTACCGTATTCCGGTTGTTTTTCACGTGGTGTACTACCTCTACGATTCTGCAGCCCAAAATATATCAGATAGTCTGATCCATTCACAAATTGAGGTCTTGAATGAAGATTTTAGAAGACTTAACCCAGATACATTCAGAACCCGCAGCGTTTTTAAACCCATAGCCACAGATGCCAAAATTGAATTTGTACTGGCCAATCGCGATCCTTCTTTCAACTCCACTTCAGGAATCAATCGAACTGCTACCACACGACCTGTATTTACATTGTCCGATGAAGTAAAATCGAGTGCAACCGGTGGTGCGGATCCCTGGAATTCACATCTCTATCTCAATGTCTGGATATGCAACCTTCAGCACGGAGAGTACCTGGGATATGCCACGTTCCCTGGCCAAAGTCAAGTGCTTGACGGCATCGTGCTGCATTATGAAAACGTTGGTTTCAATCCGAACGGTTCTCACTTCGACAGGGGTAGAACCGCAACGCATGAAGTAGGGCATTGGCTTGGGCTTTATCATATCTGGGGTGATGATGATGGGGAATGTTCTGGGAGCGATCAAATTGTAGATACGCCCAACCAGGCCGATCATTCGGTTGGATGCCCGAGCGCTACTCAGCCCACCAGTTGCAACAGCCTCGATATGTTTGAAAACTATATGGACTATACTTATGACGGATGCGTGAATATGTTTACAGCCGACCAGGTAAGCGTTATGCGTTCAACCATCGAGGTGGTTAGGTGGGGAAATGCCAATTCTCCTGGTTTTGTAGGAATTGACAAAATAAGTACCGAAGAAGAATTGAACATATTGATTTTACCCAATCCGGTTATCGACAATCTCACCGTAAAAGTGAAGCCCAATTCTGCGCCAATTGAATTCCTGGAACTTAAAACTCTTAAGGGTGAAGTGGTTTCATTGGTTAGCAAACCCTTTGTTGCTAACTTTGCGCGAACTTTCGATCTTACCCATTTATCCCCGGGCATTTACTTATTGTCTATTGGTACAATTGAAAGTCGGCAAATGATTAAAATAGTAAAACTTTGAATCCTTCCATCATTTCCGTTGAGCAACTTATTGCTCTAACCGATTTTCCATCTCACCACAAAAATATTGCGCACAAAGCCCTTCATGGCGAGCGCATAAATGTTGATGAGTGTGTGGTGTTATACGAAGAAGCCGAACTGGGTTTCGTGGGCGCTTTGGCCGATTTCCTTCGGTACAAAAGACACGGACACACAACTTATTTCAACAGGAACTTTCATGTTGAACCCACCAATGTTTGTGTGTTCGATTGTAAGTTTTGTTCTTATTCCAGGAATTTCAAGCAAAAGGAAGAAAGCTGGTTTTATACCGAGGAAGAAATGCTTGACATTGTCCGGAGTTATGAAGGAAAGCCGGTTACTGAAGTCCATATCGTAGGAGGCGTTCACCCCAAATTCGATCTTTATTTTTTCCTCGATATGTTTCCAAAGATCAAGAAGATCAATCCGAAACTACACATTAAGGCATTTACAGCTGTTGAATACCAATACATGTTCAGGAAAGCGAAAGTTAGTGTGCGCAAGGGATTTGAACTGTTGAAAGCAGCAGGTCTTGACTCTATTCCTGGGGGAGGAGCCGAAATTTTCGATTGGGAGATCAGGAAGGAAATCTGTGAAGATAAATGCACCAGCGAAGAATGGATTGAGTTTCATTCTACGGCTCATGAATTGGGGATTCCAACAAACTGTACCATACTTTATGGTCATTATGAGAATTATGGTCATCGGGCCGATCACATGAACACATTGCGTGAAATGCAGGACAAAACCGGTGGTTTCAATGCTTTTATTCCTCTGAAATTCCGAAACCGGAACAACCAGATGTCAGATGTTCCGGAAGTCAGTGTGGTTGAGGATTTGAAGAATTATGCCATCGCCAGAATCTTCATGGACAACATTGATAACATTAAGGCTTATTGGCCGATGATTGGAAAGTCAACTGCCCAACTTTCACTTGATTTTGGTGTGAATGATATAGATGGAACAATAGATGATTCCACAAAGATTTACTCGATGGCCGGGGCAGAGGATCAAAACCCAGTCATGTCAACCCAGGAAATTTGTGACCTTATAAAAGCCGCAGGCCGCAAGCCTGTTGAACGTGATTCGGTTTACAATGAGCTTGGTGACTTTACCAATCACGATTTCGACAGCGAAGAATTCAAAGACCTGCCAACACTGTAGGCCGCCACAATGGAGTTGTACATAGTTCGGCACGGTGAAACTGATTTCAACAGGAAAAGAATCATTCAGGGCAGAGGTGTAAACGCACCGATCAATGCAAAGGGTGAAGAACAAGCCAGGCAATTCCACGCACATTTTCAGGACTATAAGTTCGATCAGGTTTTCTGTTCAAACCTGTTACGAACACAGCAAACGCTACAGCCTTTTACACAAAGTGGATACGAGGTTCAACCCACCGAATTGCTTGACGAGATTGATTGGGGTATTCACGAAGGAAAATCCCCGTCCCTGGAATTACGCGATGAGTACATGAAAGTGATCAGGAATTGGCAAAACGGCCAATTAGACGACAAAATTGACGGAGGTGAATCGCCCAATGATGTACAACTTCGGATGAGAACATTCCTGGATGGTCCCTATCTGCAAGGAAAACAAGTGCTGATCTGTTCCCATGGACGTGCCATGAGGATTTTACTTTGCACGCTGCTGTACCAACCGCTCACCGAGATGGAAGAATTCCCCCATACAAATTTGTCGCTCTATAAGCTGCGAAGAGATGGAGGCAAATTCAGCATTGAATTGTTCAATTTTACAGATCATTTAGAGCAAATCGTCTCTTAAGTGCAAAGCATGTCGAAGATCAAAATTGCAGCAGTTTCTTACTTGAATACCAAACCATTTTTGTTTGGCATTGAGCAATCAGAAATTGCAAACCAATGCGAGGTTCAACGTGAAATTCCAAGTGAATGTTTTCGAAAGTTAGCCAATGGAGAGGTTGATCTCGCCCTTGTGCCGATTGGAGGTTTGCACCGACTTCAGGAGTATCATATAGTTTCTGATTATTGCATTGCTTGCGAAGGAGAGGTAGAAACCGTCTGCCTTTTCAGCGATGTACCTTTGGAGAAAATACAGTCTGTACTGCTCGATTTTCATTCTCTGACTTCCGTGTTGCTGACCAGGGCATTGTTTAAGCACCATTGGAAACAAAATCCACAATTCCTTGAAACCGGTCCTGATTTTGAACGGGAAATTTCAGGAACCACAGCCGGTCTAATTATTGGTGACAGGGCAATTGAAGCAAAAGCCAGGTATCGTTATTGTTTTGATTTGGGAGAAGCATGGTTTCAATGGACGGCTTTACCCATGGTTTTTGCTCTGTGGGTTAGTCTGCGAAAATTAGAGGCCAATTTCGAAAAGTCTTTTAACCGTGCATTGTCCAGTGGTCTGGAAAAAATGGAGGATGTAGTGAATAACAATCCACAATTTAAGATACCTGGTTTCGATCCTTTAGCTTATCTCAAAGATTCTATTCAATTTAAGATTGACCCTGAAAAACAGGAAGCGTGTAAATTTTATCTCCAGACCACACGCGAATTTCTGGAGTTGGAATTGATGCCGACTTAACTGCCCCACTCAACTCTCTTCTTCAATATTCGTAACTTGTAGGAATGGCGCTTTGCCTGATTCTTTAAATCCTTAGGTATGAATAAATTTTTCACACTTGCTTTAATCACATTTCCCTTCATTCTTCTTGCACAGGTGCCCCAGGGTATTCCATACCAGGCTGTGGTTTATGGTGAAGATGGGTATCCTTTTGAATCTGAAAAAGTGCTGGTGCAATTCTCTGTAATTCGCGATCATATTATCGAGGAGCCCATTTATTCCGAAACACATTTCACCAAAACCAATCAAAAAGGATTGTTGAATCTATCCATCGGTAGCGGGCATCCGTTGCTGAACAATTTTGTTGATGTTAATTGGGCAGAAGGTGGTAAATGGCTTCAAGTTGACATTGATTTGGGTAATGGAGATGGTTTAAAAAGAATCAGCACGATGCCATTTTTGTCGGTGCCCTACGCGCTTCACGCTGGCAGTGCCGATAATTTGGTTGGGCAAAATCGGGCACTTTCTGATAGCGCCTGGTTGCTTACAGGAAATACTGGGACAAGCGCAGCATTCAACTTTGTGGGTACAACTGATTTTGAAGATCTGGTTATGAAAACCAGCAACACAGAACGGTTGAGAATAAAAGCGCAAGGCGAAATTGGAATTGGAACCGTTTCGCCTTCTACTGCGCTTGAAGTGATAGGAGATCTAAGGGTGGGGGACGGATCAAATTACATTCAAGTGGAACCGATGGGAGATTTGTTCTTCAAGGGTGCCGGTGATTACCTGGTTGGAGCAAATCGTTATGCATTTCGTTATCGTTTTAATGAGGATTACGGGTTGTATTTTAACGCAACAAATTTGGAATACCAGTTTCTTACACAATCGCAGGCCAGCCTTTTCGATTTGCATGCCAATACAGGTCGCCTCTATTTACCTGGGAAACTAGGAATCGGGGTAGCCAGCCCATCGGGCAAATTGCAGGTTAACGGAATGAGTCAGTTTGGTGATTCTTTGAATTATGCCTCAATCTCTGCTTCAGGCGATTTATCTTTCACCAACGGTGGAGATTACCTCGTTGGCCCGGATCGCTTTGCTTTCCGCTACACCAACAATCCTCAATTCGGACTTTTCTTTAATGCCACCGATGGTCAATACGAATTCAAAGACGACCAGGGAAATCCCAGCCTCAGCATAAAAGCAATCACCGGAAACACGGTGGTGAAAGGCACTTTAGCCATTGGCACTACAAACCAGGCACAAGAAATCCTGGAGGTTTCAGGTGGGGTGAATCTCGGAAATTCCATTTTAACAAATCCTGGAACAATGCGTTGGACAGGTGTCGATTTCGAAGGTTATGATGGAACTCAATGGTCTTCTTTCACAGCCGACAATGATGCGAACAATGAGTTGCAGGAACCCCTTTTATTCGGAAATATGCTGGGTCTAACTAATGGGTCAACACTGCTCGACCTATCTCTCTTTCTAGATAATACTGATAATCAGACTTTATCGATTGCTGGCCACGATCTTTCTATCACAAATGGAAACACGGTTAATTTACCGTCACTACAGGGACCAACCGGCCCCACTGGCAGTATCGGTTTACCAGGACCAACCGGGATACAAGGGGCCATGGGGGGTGCTGGATCAACCGGTCCAACCGGAATCGCAGGGCCCACCGGTCCTACGGGTTCCATCGGACCAACCGGGCCAACCGGATCCGGTAGTTTAAACGGCACTTTAAACTACCTGGTGAAATTCACGCCCAACGGGACTTCAGGGGGTGATTCTCAAATGTTTGACGATGGAAACTATATTGGAATCGGTATTGCCACACCGAACAATCCGTGGCATTTCAGGCGGGGTGGGGGAACCGGGACATGGCAACACCATCATGAAAATTCCGGCAATGCCGATGCAGGAATGTTAGTGCAAAACACGGTTTCTACTTCAATATTCAGAACATTTCTTGCTGCCACCAACTATAACGGAACTGTGAATAATCCTGCTGGAGTTTTGGGCTTTTCATTGGCCACAGGGACGGGTACCAATTCCTATGGTGTCCGTGGAAGTGTAAATACATGGGAAGGAACAGGTGTGTTGGGTACCCGTTTCAACGATGGAGGTATAAATTCAGGTTTTGGTGGATTGTTTATTGACGATCTTGGATTCACTGGTTTGCTTCTAGGCGTTTCTGATGAACGGCTAAAAAAAGATGTTTCATCAATTGAAACAGGTCTTGAAACGATCATGCAACTCCACAGCGTGAGTTATCACCATAAGACTGAAGAATATCCGCATCTGGGTCTTGCCCAGGGGGAACAGTTTGGATTCCTTGCCCAGGAAATAGAGAAGGTTCTGCCACAAGCGGTTGCTGAAAAGCGATTCAATGTAAATGCAGGAAAAAAAGTAAATGCATCAGCAGCAGATCCGAGAGCTGATTTTCAATATTTTAAAACAGTTAATTACCTGGCAACCATTCCATTCCTGGTTAAAGCGATCCAGGAACAACAAGTAATGATTGAGCAGCAAGCTGAAGAACTTTCAGCTTTGAGAAAGGTTGTTGACCACAGAAAATAAGAAATCAAATCTGCTAGCAATTATTTGGTTCAATTCTAACTGAGTTTTCACCTAATCCCTATATTTGCACTCCCAATGCGAGAGTAGCTCAGCTGGTAGAGCACAACCTTGCCAAGGTTGGGGTCGCGGGTTCGAATCCCGTCTCCCGCTCCATAAAAAGGGTTTGAGCGACTAACCAGCTTCAAACCCTTTTTTGTTCTTTTAAATTGAATGCCCAGGTGGTGGTCCCGATAGCTATCGGGATGGTATCCACGAAAGTTAAATGCCCAGGTGGTGGAATTGGTAGACACGAAGGACTTAAAATCCTTTGGACAGTAATGTCCGTGCGGGTTCAAGTCCCGCCCTGGGTACCAAATGATACGGGTTTCGGTTTGAAACCCGTTTTTTAGGATGGCTGCTGTTTGCATTTTGTATTCCACATCTCTCAATAGATTTTACGTTGGAAGTTGCAATGATCTGAACCTGCGACTTGAACAGCATTCAAGGAAAGAACATCCGGGTTCCTTTACCACCAAAGCAGAAGACTGGGAATTGTATCTAAGTGTGGATGGTTTGGATGGAACGCAAGCTCGAAAGATCGAAAATCACATCAAGAAAATGAAGAGTCGCAAATTCATCGAGAATCTAAAGATGTACCCTGAAATGGTTCAAAAGCTTCAGGAAAGATATTCTTGATGCCATTTAGCCAAACAGCCGTTTCAACTCATCCAACTTCATCATTGCCTCAACAGGGGTCAAAGTGTTAATGTCAAGATTTGTGAGTTCATCCTTAATCTTTTGATAGTTGGGGTCGTCCACATTAAAGATTGAAAGTTGATAGTTCGGCGCTTCAATTTGTTTTACCGCATCGGTAAGATCCGATCCAATTGCTTTTTCTTCTAATTGTTTCAGAATCTCATTTGCCCTATCGAGTAAGGATTTTGGCATACCTGCCATTCGTGCAACGTGAATTCCAAAACTGTGTTTGCTCCCTCCGGGAATGAGTTTGCGTAAAAAAATCACTTTGTTTTCAACTTCGCGAGTTGAAACATTGAAATTTTTAATTCTTGAGAACTTGCTGGCTAATTCATTCAATTCATGATAATGAGTTGCGAATAAGGTTTTGGGTTTCGCCAGTTTGTTGTTGTGCAAATATTCTCCGATCGACCAGGCAATAGAGATCCCATCAAACGTGCTGGTGCCACGGCCAATTTCATCGAGTAAAATAAGGCTGTTTGGAGTAATGTTATTGATGATGTTGGCGGTTTCATTCATCTCAACCATGAAAGTAGATTCGCCCGAAGAGATGTTATCTGATGCGCCAACCCTGGTAAAAACCTTGTCCACCAAACCCATTTTCACGGAAGCAGCAGGTACGAAACTGCCCATTTGAGCCATCAATACAATTAAAGCTGTTTGCCGTAGCAAAGCAGATTTCCCCGACATATTAGGTCCGGTGATGATAATAATCTGTTGCGATTCCGTATCGAGATAAAGGTCGTTTGGAACATATTCTGCACCTGGTTCCAGTTGTTGCTCAATCACCGGATGGCGACCTTCCCTGATTTCAAGAATAGGCTCATCAACGAGGGTCGGTTTGCGGTATTCGTTTTTTTGAGCGATGTGCTGGAAAGACAGTAAGCAGTCCAGGCAGGCAATTACCTGCGCGTTGTATTGAATTGGTTGTATGTAATCATGCACAAATTCTACCAACTCTCTGAATAATTGTTCTTCAAGCGCGGCAATTTTATCTTCAGCCCCAAGGATTTTCTCTTCGTACTCCTTCAACTCCGGAGTGATGTACCGCTCTGCATTCACCAATGTCTGCTTTCTGATCCATTCCTCGGGAACCTTGTCCTTGTGCGGATTGGTGATTTCGAGGTAGTAACCAAACACATTGTTGAATCCAATCTTCAGTTTTGGTATTCCTGTATTTGCAATTTCGCGTTGCTGTATATCCAACAAGCGCTCCTTGCCACTTCGCATGATAACCCGAAGCTCGTCAAGCGTTTCAGAAACACCTTCGGTAATGACTTGTCCTTTCGAGATCTGAACCGGTGCGTCCTCGGCCAACTCATATTGAAGTCTGTCGTGCAAGGTCTTGCAGGCGTTTAGCTGATCTGCATATTTGTTAAGTTCAGCAGATTTCGAGGCGAGGCAAGCTGATTTGATGGTTGGAATCGCAATCAACGCCCGTTTCAATTGAACCAGTTCTCTTGGGTTTACTTTGCGCAATGCCACCTTGGAAATAAGTCTTTCCAAATCTCCAATAGCTTTTATTTGGGCAGTTAATTCGTGAACAAGATCAAGATCCTTGATGAAACACTCAATGATGGCGTGCCGTTCATGAATCACTTCTTTTTTCTTGGAAGGAAAAACAATCCATTTCTTCATCAACCTGGCACCCATGGCACATGAAGTTTGATCAATCATATCCAGTAAGGAACTTCCTTCAGGAGAAAGACTCGAAATCATCTCCAGGTTCCTGATCGTGAATTTGTCGAGCCAAACGAACCCTTCACTTTGAATTCGTGAGATTCTGGTTATGTGGTCGTTGTTAGCGTGCTCAGTTTCTCCCAAATAATGCATGGCTGCACCAGCTGCAACGGTTGCCAGGTTCAGACCTTCAATCCCAAATCCCTTCAACGATTTTGTCTCGAATTGACGGAGTAATACCTCGTTTGCATATTCTTCGCTAAAAATCCAATCCTCCAGTTGAAAAGTGTAGAAATCGTTACTGAATCGCTCTGAAAATTCTTTCTTGGAGCCTTTGGCGTAAACGATTTCTGATGGATCGAAATTTCGAATCAGTGTTTCAATGTGAAGGATCGATCCTTCAGCAACCAGGAATTCCCCGGTCGAGATGTCAAGAAAGGCAACACCCGCCTTTTCTTTTTGAAAATAAAGGGCTGCTAAAAAGTTATTCGATTTATGGTCAAGGATTTTATCATTGTGGGCCACTCCTGGTGTGATCAGTTCTGTGACACCCCGTTTCACAATTTTCTTGGTCAGTTTTGGGTCTTCAAGCTGTTCGCAAATTGCAACACGATAA